>JAAIGF010069931.1_pt1 | contig 38235 bp, 29 predicted proteins | sample 6487441 | NCBI WGS metagenome assembly JAAIGF01 (sample SAMN13974129, study PRJNA590717) | phyllosphere metagenome | biome: pepper field; feature: multiple bacterial spot infested pepper fields; material: pepper leaves; isolation source: leaves from pepper fields | host: Capsicum annuum ...
ACCGGACCACGGCGTTGCTGGCTCATCTGCAGGTCCTGCAGCTCCTGCAGACGTTGCTGCGCCAGCTGCTCGGCCTGCTCACGTTCGCCGGCCTGTGCCTGCTCGAAAGACTGTGCCAGCGGCTGGTTGACGGCCGTCAGCGTGGACATGACCGCGCGCAGATGCCCGGGGTCATTGCGCCGCCCCTCCACCACGAACACATTCTCTCCGCCCGGGCATCCGGCGCTCGCCTGGCTCAGCACCACGTGATCGACCCGCTCCAGCCCCTTGGCGATGGCCAGTGCGGTCAGGCTGCCGGCCAGCCGTTCGCTGATCCTGTCCCACGGTTTTCCGGCGCCCGCATCCAGCCCACGTACGCCCTCGCAGCACTGCTGCCACAGCGCATGGCGTGGATGATCCGGTGCGGTGAAATCAATGGGCACAGGTACATGCACAGGGACGGGTGCGGACACCTCTGGCACGGCGGGCTGTGCATCGCTGAGCAGATAGGGACTGCGCAGGATCGAGCGCTCTCGGTTGGGATCATCAGGATGGAACTGCTGGCGCAGGCGCGCGCGCTCCAAGCGGACATCACGCGCGGCCTCCAGATCGGACAACGTGGCCGGGTCGGTCACCGCGCGGGGCGACATCGGCAGGGAGGGCAACGGTACCGGTACGACGCCGAGCGGAATGCTTACCCGCAACTGGGTGTGCTCCAACCAGCCTGTGGCGTCGCTGTAGTGATACATGCGACCCTCGCGCAGAATGCTGTCTGGATTGATATTGGAAACCGGGCCGGGGACATGCGCTTGGCGTGCCTCGACCATATCCCGCAGATAACCCTCCGGGTTGTCGATGAACCCGCGGTATTTATTGACCACCCGCTCCATGGTGTCGAAACCGCGGTCCAGGCCGAGACGGGAATTGTCGAGCAGGATTGACCAGACGGCCTCGGCTTCATCGTCGCCGCCATACTTCTGCGCTGCCACCAGCAGTTTGTAGGGGGTCCAGGCGGAAGGATCGATCCTGCGAACCTCGAAAGCCTCATCGTGGGCCTTCTTTACATCTTTCACCGGAAGATTGAGGGCCAGATCGGAGCGCCAATCTGCCAGCTGGGCCTCACGGAAGGCCAGGTCGCGCGTCATCAGATCGACGCCGAACATCTGCCAGTCGCGCTCGTTGAGATGCACACCGTCCGCGCGCGCCTGCCGGTCGGCGAAGCTGTTCGCTGTGGCACCGGGTGCATTGTCGTTGCGGATCACACCCAGGGCCAGCAAGCCGTAGCCATCGTTACCCTGCTTCTGCGCCAGATAGTTGAAGTACAGCTCACGGTTGCCGTCTACTGCATAGGCCTTGAGAACTGCAATGTCGGCTGCATTCAAGCCGGGCTTGGAATTACTCACTTTTCACTTTCCTCGACGCTGTTATCAACCAGAAGTGCTGTGGCGCGCGCCTTGATCTGCCCCCAGTTCGCCATACCCTCTCTCGGATACTTCACCCTCACGATCGTGCTCATTTCTTCAATGAAAAAGATCTGCTCACATCTGGCCAAGCCAATCACGTTGTTCTTCACCATCTTTCCATTGCGGTACTCCACGCCCGACTCGGTGATTTCGCGTCGCGTGCATTTGATGATCTGATCGATTGCGCCAGTACGGTCACGAGAGACGAACCAGTCCGTGAGAAAGACGTTGTCCTGGTCAGAGGGCGTTTCGCGTCGTCCGTGCGCGCGTTGGTACGCGTGAACCTTGTCCATATCGAGGTAGTACGGCGTCAGGCCGTACACCGCCTCGCCCTGGAAACGAGCCTCCAGCGATTCGGCAGGGTCGTCATGCTCGAAGCTCATTGGCGTATAGCTACGCCGAAGAACTTCCTCCGGTTCGGGGCCGCTGATGTAGCTGTAGCTGATGCTGACCGTCCGTATCGAGACGTCAACCGACAGATTGTCCCGCTCGCCGGGATTGAAGGGCTCCAGCGAGGGATACTCCAGCGCCAGCGAAAAGCTGCCGTCGTGATACGGTCCCGTTTGCATATCGAAGTAAGTCTGCGGCAACGCCAGTGCGTAAGGCCCCACGCAGGCGCGCGCCTTGGGAACCGGGATCTGGTGCGGATTGAGCGGCTGATTGTCGATGGTGATCGAACAGCCCTGCTCATTGGTGAGCAGACGGGGCGGCCTGCGTGGCTCCGCTTTCGCACACGCGCTGAGCGCATACACCACGGTGATGGCCACGGGTAATACCCGGGAATGGAGCATGATCGTCCTTGCTGGAAAACAAAGACGACGGTAGCGCGCAGCGTGGCCTGGAAAACCGCCGCATTTCCGTAGTGTTCAATCGGTCACAGCCTGACGCGGAGCACCGGTCCTACTACGACATTACACAACATATTGATGCGCTGTTCGCGTCAGAACCGATGAACGATCGGTCCCTGTAGCGCCGGGCTCTGCCCGGCGAGCGCGCAGCGCGGCTTCATCGCGATCTGGCCGGAAAGCAGCTGGGCAGAGCCCGGCGCTACGTGGCGCACGGTAGGTGACGACCGTTGGTCGTCACGCTCCAGGGCGACGGCGTGACGACCAACGGTCGTCACCTACCGGAGCGCGGTGTTCGTAGCGCCGGGCTCTGCCGGGCCAGCGCGCAATGCGGCTTCATCGCGACCGGACCGAAGAGCCGCCGGGCAGAGCCCGGCGCTACGTGGCGCCCGGTAGGTGACGACCAACGGTCGTCACCTGTCGGGGCGGGCCCGTCACGCCAGAAGATGCTCGGCCGCGTAGGGCGGTGTATCGGGATGATCGCCCGCGACGAAGGCGGCCTGCAGTCCTTGCCACCACGCCGGGTCGAACAGGTGGCCGAAGTGTTCGCGTACCGCAGCGAGTTCTTCCGCCGGCAAGCCCATGAACGATGCGAAGCGCTCGGGAAATACGTCCTGGGCCCCGATGTGGAACCAGGGCTCGTCAGCGAGCGCTTCTTCTTCGTTGCGCGGCTGCGGCCAGTGCCGGAAGACGCAGTCACTGACCCGGCTGACTTCATCGTAGTCATAGAACACCACGCGGCCGTGGCGCGACACGCCGAAGTTTTTCAGCAGCATGTCGCCAGGAAAAATGTTGTTGCGTGCCATGTCGGTGATCGCCTGCGCGTAGTCGAGCACGGCTGCGCGACGACCCGATGCGCCCTGCTCGCGCAGGTAGAGGTTGAGCGGGCGCAGGCGCCGCTGCACGTAACACAGGTCGATCTCCACCTGATCCCCCACCTCGCGCACACTATGCGCGCACTGGTCGCCAAGCTCCTGCAGCAGCGCCGGGGCAAAGCGCGCGCGTGGAAAACGCAGATGCCGGTAAGGCTGTGCGTCGAGCAGCCGCCCCACGCGGTCGAGGTTGAACACCAGCGCGTACTTGTCCTCCACCTGTGCGCGCGACAGGGTTTTGGGCCATGCGAAGCGATCGCGTATCAGCTTGAACACCAGCGGATAGCTGGGCAGCGTGAACACGGCCATCACCATCCCTGGAGTGCCTTCAGCCGCCGCCAGCTGCTGCTCGGGGTGTTCGTCGAAGTGACGGATGAAGGTACGGTAGCGCTCGGTTTTGCCCTGCTTGGCACGCCCCAGCACGGTGTAGATCTCGTCCACGGGCTTGCCCGGCAACAGGCTGCGCAGAAATACCACGGCATCGCCTACCGTCGGCAGGTCGGCCTGGAAATAGCTGCGCGACACACCGAACAGGTGGGCCACATCGCGGCGGCGCGTGAGCACCGCTTCGGCGCGCACGCCCTGTTCGCCGTTGACCAACGCGATGATGCATGGCGAGAACCGATGTTCGCCCAGCACACGACCGACCAGATAGGCACGACGTTCGCGGTAGAACACCGTCTCCAGCAGCTCGATGCTGTGCACCGGATGTTCACCCCAGTGAGCAAGGTCGTCCTGCAGGCGGACGGCAATGGCCGCAGCACAGCGCAACTGATGGGCATACGGCACGGCAAGCCGGTAGTCACCGAGCACACGCATCAGCGCCTCGACCGGGCGCGTGGCAGAGACCGCGTACACGTGCCGCGCCACCGGGTGGGTGATGGCATCGGACGGCTCGACGTCCAACGCGATGAACTCTACCTGCGCATCCACCCCACGGGTGGCGAACAGGCGCCGCGCCAGCGTGTTGTAGAAGGTCTTGTAGAGTTCGGCATCAATGGCGGCATCGATCAGCGTGGCATACGCGGTGCGCACCTGCAGCCACAACGTGCGCTCGGCCAATGTGTCGCCGGCCAGGCTGCGCAGGCTCTGCAGGCAGTTGGCGATGCACTGGTCGTACAGGCCGATGCGCTCAACCGCATCCTGCTGTGCCCGGCTCCACTGACGCTGCGCGAAGCGGTGCCGCGCGCGTGCGGTGATGGCCGCAAAGCGCAGCTGGTACTCCTCGAAGCCGTCACGGATGCAGACGGCCAGTGCCTGCGCAGGCTCGCCCGCGTCGGCGATGGTGCGGGTAGCGGACATTGGAGGGGACACGTTGGGAACCACGCCCACTGTATGTCAGTGGAGCGGCCAGAGGTCATCGCCGGGACAATGCCGCGTGGCCTTCCCACCTCAGCAGGTGGGCCCGGACACCGTCATCGCGCCTGCAGACCCCGCAGCAGCAGCTGCAAGGCGTGTTGCCCCTGCTGCAGCCGGGCTTCGGCATCCGCACCCGGCTCGGCGATCCAGAACGCCGCTTCGGCCAGACTGCCGTAAACCAGGCTGGCCAAGGCCTGTGCGTCGGCCGCCTGCACCACCCCGGTATCGATCAGAGCCTGCAGCAGATCCTGCATCGCGCGCACGCAGCAACGCTGTGACTCCGGCGACGCCCCCCCCCGAGCACCGCGCGCGCATCGCGCAGCACGATGCGCTGCGTTTCCGGCTCAAGCGCCATCTGCAGATAGGCGGCACAACGTGCGCGGAAGCCCTGCCACGGCGCACAACGCGCCATGGGGGTTCGCCAGGTTCGCTGGAGAAAACGGCTCGGTCGCCAACTGGCGCGCCGTGATCGCTGCGGCGCTGGCCACGTTCAGCGTGGTCACCACCGAGATGCTGCCAGTGGGCCTGCTAACCCCCATCGCCGACAGCCTCGCAGCCAGTACCGGTGGGGCCGCCTGGCTGATCTCGCTGCCCGCGCTGGTGGCTGCGGTGTGCGCGCCCCTGCTTGTGCTGCTTGCTGGCGGCGTGGACAGGCGGCACCTGCTCTGTGGTCTGCTCGCGCTGCTGACCGTGGCCAACCTTGCCTCGGCCGCGGCGCCCACGTTGGTGGTCCTGCTCGATGGGCCCATGCGCGGTGCTGTGCTGCTGGTGCTGTGGGGTTTGGCTTACGGTGGAGTCTCGGTGGCCTTGATGACATGGGTCATCAAAGCGGCGCCGCAGGCGATGGAAGCGGCCAGCGCGCTGTACGTGAGCGTGTTCAACATCGGCATCGGGGCGGGCGCATGGCTGGGCGGCAGCCTTGCCGACCAGCATGGCGCTGGCGCCCCCCTGTGGGCGGGCATCGCGTTGGCGGCAGGCTGTCTGTTCGCCGCACTCGGGCTGCGGCGGCCGTCGCCGCATTGACAGCGGACGTCGCAGAAACGAAGGCCCGCGCACTGCGCGGGCCTTGGTCACAGCAGGCGGTGGCGATCAGCCCTGCAGCTGCTCCAGCGCCGCGTTGAGCGTGGCGCTCGGGCGCATCGCAGCAGAGACCTTGTCCAGGTCGGGGCGGTAATAACCGCCGATGTCCACGGCCTTGCCCTGCACCGCGACCAGTTCCTCGACGATCTTCTGTTCGTTGTCGCTCAGCGCCTTGGCCAGCGGAGCGAAACGTGCCTTCAGCGCGGCATCGTCGTTCTGCGCTGCCAGCGCCTGCGCCCAGTACAGGGTCAGATAGAAGTGGCTGCCGCGGTTGTCGATGCCACCCAGCTTGCGCGAGGGCGACTTGTCGTTGTCCAGGAACTGGCCGTTGGCCTGGTCCAGCGTGCTGGCCAGCACGCGGGCAGCGGCGTTGTCGTAACGCTCGGCCAGGTGCTCCAGCGAGGCGGCCAGGGCGAGGAACTCGCCAAGCGAATCCCAACGCAGGTAGTCCTCTTCGACAAACTGCTGCACGTGCTTGGGCGCCGAACCGCCGGCACCGGTCTCGAACAGCCCGCCGCCAGCCATCAGCGGCACGATCGACAGCATCTTGGCGCTGGTACCCAGCTCCATGATGGGGAACAGATCGGTCAGGTAGTCACGCAGCACGTTGCCGGTCACCGAGATGGTGTCCTCACCCTTGCGGATGCGCGCCAGCGAGAACGCGGTGGCCTCCACCGGCGGCAGGATGCGGATGTCCAGACCGGTGGTGTCGTGGTCCTTCAGGTACTGCTCGACCTTGGCGATGACCTGGGCATCGTGGGCGCGCCCGGCGTCCAGCCAGAACACGGCCGGGGTGCCACTCAGGCGGGCGCGGTTGACGGCCAGCTTGACCCAGTCCTGGATCGGCGCGTCCTTGGTCTGGCACATGCGCCAGATGTCACCGGCCGCCACGGTGTGTTCGAACATCACGGTACCCGCGTCGTCGGTGACCTTGACCACGCCATCGGTGGCGATCTGGAAGGTCTTGTCGTGCGAACCGTATTCCTCGGCCTTCTGCGCCATCAGCCCGACGTTGGGCACCGAGCCCATGGTGGCCGGGTCGAACGCGCCGTTGGCCCTGCAGTCATCGATGACCGCCTGGTACACACCGGCATAGCAGCGGTCCGGGATCACGGCCTTGGTGTCCTGCAGCTTGCCCTCGGCATTCCACATCCTGCCCGAGTCGCGGATCATCGCCGGCATCGACGCATCGACGATCACGTCGCTGGGCACATGCAGGTTGGTGATGCCCTTGTCCGAGTTGACCATGGCCACGCCCGGACGCTGCGCATACTCGGCGGCCAGGTCGGCCTCGATCGCCGCGCGGGTGGCTTCAGGCAGCGACGGCAGGCGCGCGGCCAGGTCACCGATGCCGTTGTTGGCATCGAAGCCCGCCTGCTTGAGGACCTCGGCATGCCGGGCGAGCACATCCTTGTAGAACTCGTTGACCGCGACGCCGAACATGATCGGGTCGGAGACCTTCATCATGGTGGCCTTCAGGTGCAGCGAGAACAGCACGCCCTGCGCCTTGGCATCTTCAATCTGCGCGCTGATGAAGCTGGCCAGCGCGCTGCGGCTCATTACCGCCGCATCAACGATCTCACCGGCCTTGACCGCGGTCTTTTCCTTCAGCACAACGGTGCTGCCGTCATTGCCGTGCAGGGTGATTTTCAGGTTGCCGGCAGTGGCCAGCGTGGCCGACTTCTCGCTGCCGTAGAAATCGCCGGCCTCCATGTGCGCCACGTGCGACTTCGAGTCGGCGGCCCAGGCCCCCATGCGGTGCGGATGCTTGCGCGCGTAGTTCTTGACCGACAGCGGCGCGCGGCGGTCGGAGTTACCCTCGCGCAGCACCGGGTTGACCGCACTGCCCTTGACCTTGTCGTAGCGCGCCTTGTAGTCGCGCTGCTGGTCATCGGCGGGGGTTTCCGGGTAATCCGGCAGTGCGTAGCCCTGCTGCTGCAGTTCCTTGATGGCGGCTTTCAGCTGCGGCACCGAGGCGGAGATGTTCGGCAGCTTGATGATATTGGCATCCGGCGTGGTGGCCAGCTGGCCCAGCTCGGCCAGGTCATCGCTGACCTTCTGGCCGGCGCCCAGCAGTTCCGGGAACTGCGAGAGGATGCGGCCAGACAGCGAGATGTCGCGGGTTTCCACGGCGATGCCGGCGGTGGCGGTGAACGCACTGACTACCGGAAGCAGCGAGGCGGTCGCCAGGAACGGAGCTTCGTCGGTCAGCGTGTAGAGAATCTTGGGCGTATTCGACATGGGGGACTTGGACTCTTTGCAGATCTCAGGGAAAGGCCGGCGCAGGCGCCGCGCCACGTGCAACCGTGTCGCATGCAGGACGGAGTGCCCCGCACCTTCCCCGGCACGGCAGCAGTGCTCGATCCGGGGAAACCCCCGCATTGTCGCGCGTTCGGCAGCGCACGGCAAAGCCAACCGCCATACGTGGCGGTACTGCGAAGGTAACCGCTGCAACCGTCCAGCGTGACGGGCGGCAACAAAAAAGACGCAGCCTTGCGGCTGCGTCCATCGTGAGCACGAACGGGAGAGAGCGTTCGTACTTACCTGACCTCGAACTCCTGCGGCGATCCGGCCGCCTGACCATCAACCATGACTTCCGCACGGTACTTGCCCGCCGGCCAGCCATTGGCGTTCTTGAAGCTGATGTTGGTGGTTTCAGCGCCCGAGGCGTTCAACGTCGCCGTCTGCTCACCGGCAACCTGCCCATCCTGGAAGGTCAGCTTGGCGCCGACATTGGCGTTGCTGGCGGTGCCGTCGGTGCGCACCGAAACGATGATCTCGTCGGTGCGCGCAAACATGGCGGTCGGTGCAACGCTCTTGTCTGCGGCAGCGGACTTGCCGACGGTCACCTGCGACACGGCAACCGGGGCGGTGCCGGTCATCGGCGGCGGCGCGCCGGTCATCGGCGCCGGTGCGGTTTCCGCCGGAGCGGTAGCTGCCGGCATGGCATTGGTGTCGTTGGCCGGGTCGTTCTTCTTGCAGCCGACCAGGGCGACCGAGCCGCCCAGCAGAGCGAGCATCAGGGCGTTGCGAAGCGGATGGGAATGGGTCATCTGTTCCTCCAAGGGGTGTGGCGCGCGAGGGTAAGGATTACTCAGCAGCGGTGACAGGCAAGCAGGACATCACTTCGACGGCAGTTTCAGAACCTGGCCCGGCTGGATCCTGTCCGGGTCCGACAGCTGATCGCGGTTGGCCTCGAAGATTCTGTTCCAGGCGTTGGCATCACCCAGATGCGCCTTGGCGATCTTCGACAGGCTGTCGCCCGCCACCACGGTATACGTACCACCGCCGTCGACGATGTCAGCGGTGCTGTCCACCGAGGACGTGACACCGGAGAAATCGGCTTTGGGCACCTGCTGGGCGGTGCTGTCCACGCTGGCGGTGACGCCGGAAAAATCGGCTTTCTTTTCGGTACTCATCCACACACTCCGTCTGCGTGTTTGTGTGGATCGCACAGTCGCACAGGGTTTGTTAAATGGGGATGGTGCCAGCGTGAAGCGGGGCCTGCGAACGCTGAATGATTGGTTTCGGTTGTTGACGGGCATGGCCCGTCACTACCCTTTGACGGGCATGGCCCGTCACTACCTTTGACGGGCATGGCTCGTCATTACCTTTGACGGGCATGGCCCGTCACTACCCTTTGACGGGCATGGCCCGTCACTACCCTTTGACGGGCATGGCCCGTCACTACCTTTGACGGGCATGGCCCGTCACTACCTTTGACGGGCATGGCCCGTCACTACCCTTTGACGGGCATGGCCCGTCACTACTGACGCTGCTCGCGGTAGGTGACTGCCGGGGCGGCGATGCCATGGCTGGCACGCCATGGGTTGATGTCCAGACCGCCACGCCGGGTGTAGCGCGCTTCGACCTCGAGCCACTGCGGCGCGCAGCGCTCGCTGACCTCGCTGAAGATGCGCTCCACGCATTGCTCATGGAACTCTGCATGCTCGCGGTAGCTGATCAGATACCGCAGCAGACCGGCGCGGTCGATCCGCGGCCCGCGGTAACGCACACTTACCGTCGCCCAGTCCGGCTGGCCGGTCACCGGGCAGTTGGACTTCAGCAGCGCCGACACCAATGTCTCCTCCACAACCGTTGCCGTGTCGGCAGACAGGAATGAAGCCTGCGGAGGCCCGTAGCAGTCGATCTCCACGTCCAGTCCATCGATGCAGTCGCCGACCGGCGTTTCGTGCAAGGGCGGCAGGCCGAACTGCACGCTGACCACCGCGCCGGCACAGGCGGACAGGTCCGCTTCAACGCACGCACGCAGCGCTTGCGCATCATCAAAACGCGCACTGTTGAGCGAGTTCAGATAGAGCTTGAACGACTTGGACTCGATCAGATGCGGCGACGTGCATGGTACCTGCACCGTAGCCACCGCTACCTGCGGCTTGCCACGGCGGTCGAGCCAGCTCAACTCGAACGCATGCCAGCGGTCATGACCAACGAAGGGCAGCGCAGCGTCGTCCACGCCGATCTCGCTGCGGGCGCCAACGCGGGGAATGGGAAACAGCAGGCCGGGATCGTACTGCGACGGGTAGCTGACCTCGCGACCGAGGCTGGAATCCTGGGGGGTATTCATTGCGCCATTATAGCGCTGAGGGGTGCGGGCGACCCGGCCCGGCCCCCTCAGCAAGGACGCATCGACGGTGGAGCATGCCGCGGATGCGCCCGCGCCACCTCAGGTCCCCGACGCCTGGCGCAGCAGCACGATGTCCCAACGCCGCGCAGCCCGGACGGAAGGAAGCTGCAACCAGGCCGGAGGCAGGGGGCGTGAGGCGCCCTTCAGCCCCTCTATCATGTCCCCGGGCTGCGGCGCACGCGGGTAGGTCGTCCACGGATCAAGCAGCCGGTGGAACGGGTTGTCAGGAATGAGCAGGTTCTCCGGCTGCGGCACCGCCCGCACCTGTCCGTCATCGCCCAGTTCGACCAGATAGCCGTCCTCCCCACCGTTGTAGTCACTTACGATGCGGTCCGCGCTCCAATGCCAGACCTGGTCATTGCGCACCGCGCAGGGCTGCGTGTTCAGCGCCCGCGCATCGCCGGGCCCGTTGGCCTCGCCCAATGTCAGGCACTGCCGGGTTCCGCGGTTGTAGTAACGGTTGAAGTTGTCCAGCTGCCACTGCGCCTGCAGCGTGGTCGGCGCCTGCACGGCGTCACAGTCGGCCATGGTCAACGCGCCCGGTTCCTGCAGCGAATCGACCAGGCACCGGCCACGTCCACTCTTGGAGCGCAGCAATACGGTGGGCTCACGGGTCAGGTAAGGCGAGCTGGGCAGTACGGTCCACTGCACCAGCAGCTTCGACCCAGCCGGCTGGATCGTGCCGCGCCCGACCGGAACGAGCACCACATCCTGCACCATGCTGCCGGCGTAGACGTTGATCAAGGCATCTGCCTCATCCGGAACATCCCACACCGATGCGCTTTCCGGTGCCAGTGAACGCATGCTCGGCGTCACCTTGCTCGCCGGGTCCACGAACGGAGTGAAGAAGTAGGTATTCACATTGCTCACGTGCGGCGAAAGCTCATGCGTCCAGCGGATGAGCTGTCTGGGCTCGACCGGTCCCGGGCTGCCCCAGTCGGCCAGCGATTGGCGCCCGGCCCATGTCCCCAGCGCGTAGTCCGTCACCTGGTAGTTGAGCTGGTACTTGCGGTCCAGCCGCAGACCAAAACTGGCATTGAAGCCCACTTTCGCGCTCGGCGTGCCTGACAGGCCCAGCTCCGGGGATACGCTGAGGCCGAAGTTGAGCCCGACGTCGAGCGACTCGCTGATGTTGAACGCAGTGGCGCTGCTGCCGCGCGGCGCCCAATCCGAGAGCGCCGGTACGACGTAGACCGGGTCGACTCCGCCCCCGCCGGGCGCGAAAGCCTCCACCGCATGCATCGTCACGTAGCGCTGCGGAATCCTGACTGACCAGATGTCGGCCGACATCAAGGGCGATGCCAGGATGTGCCGGGTCTTGTTGGCAACGATCAGACGCGCGCTGGTCGGGGTGATGTTGCGGGCGATGTCCGAGATCAGAGTCAGATGGTTGCCGGGAACATCGCCCACCGAGGTAGCGTTGAAGCTCATCAGCGCGCGGCCCGAGGCTTCATCGCTGTTTTTCTCCTCGGCCATGCGGCGTGCACGCGCGCGCCCGTCCAGTGTCTGTTCGAGCAGCATGATGAGTTCCGCTACCTGCACGCCCGCCCGCACGTCTTCGCCACTGAAGGTTTCCAATGCGATCGCCTCAAGTCCACTCGGCGTGCGCACGTAGGCAACAACCGGGGCCGCGCTTGCCGCGCCGAACAGGCGGGCCAGCGCCTCGGTGCGTTCCGGCGTTGGATTGCCTCGAATGACCAGCACCGGTCGCCCGTCGGCAAAGGCCTCCTGCACCTTCGCCGCGGTTGATGCGTCGTCCACCGCGTCATCGGTCAACCACAGCAGTCGGGGCTCAGCCCCGTGCCGGGCCGTCGCAGCTGACGCCAGCGAGGGCCCACCAAGCAGACGCGGCAGATCGACGAGGAGCACCTCGCCGGACTGCTCCATGGCATTGGAGACAGGCAGGTTGGTTGCCGCTGCTACGAGCGGTGCCACGGCTGCGCTCGCAAGCAGCATCGGTAGACAGCGAAGAACATTCATCAAGCACCTCCGAATGAGGGTGGGGCAAGAGGCCCCTCACCGTTGGCGCGCTTCGGTGACGAGCGCGCAAGGTGGTTATCGGAGTTCGTTTACCGGTCTGTGAGGACGCCGGTCACACTGATGGATTTCAAGGCCAGCTCAGCACCGATCTGTCTTGGACCCGCAGCCTGTGCCGCATACCACTGGCAGGTTGCGTTCGATCAGGTCACAGGCAGCCCTGCGTCGCCCTCGGAGGGTGGAAGCGCGCCAGGCCATCCGCTACCGGCCAGACTGCCTTTGCCGCGTCGGCTCAGCCTGCGCCGTGCAGGTAGTCCAGACTGACCTGCAGCAGTGCCCGCAATCCCACGTCCAGCGCCTTTTCGTCGAGCAGGAACTGCGGCGAATGGTTGCTCGGCGCCTTCGCCGGGTCGATGCCCTCGCTGGTCGAGCCGACGAAGAAGAACATTCCCGGCACTTCCCTGGCGAACATGGAGAAGTCTTCCGCGCCCATCTGCAGGGGCGGCTCATACACGTTGTCCGCGCCCACCACCGCCTGCAGGCTGGGCAGCATCCGCGCGGTCAACGCCGGGTCATTCACCGTGGCCGGGTAGCCTTCCTGGATCGCGGTCACTGCGCTCGCGCCGTGCGCGGCAGCCGTGTGTTCGGCCACGTTGCTCAGGTCCTTGAAGATCTGCTGGCGCATGCCTTCGTCGAACGTGCGGATGGTGCCGACCATGTTGACCTGGTCGGGAATGATGTTGTTGCGGATGCCGCCCTTGATCGCACCAAAGGTCACCACGGCTGGTTGCTGGGCCAGGTTGGCACGTCGGCTGACGATGGTCTGTGCGCTGCCGATCAGGTCGGCGCTGGCCACGATGGGGTCCACCCCGAGCCACGGCGTGGACCCGTGCGCCTGGCGGCCCTTGACGGTGATCTCGAACATGTCCGCGGCGGCCATCAGCGGGCCACCGCGCACCGCGATCCTGCCGGCCTGCACGCTGGCAAACACATGCAGGCCGAACACCGCCTCGGGCTTGAAGTCGGCGAACACGCCTTCCTTCAGCATCAGCGCTGCGCCGCCCTCCTCGCCGGGCGGCAGCCCTTCCTCGGCCGGCTGGAACACCAGCATCACCTGCCCCGGCAGGTCCTTCTTCATGGCCACCAGCGCCTCGGCCACGCCAAGCAGGGTGGCGATGTGGGCGTCGTGGCCACAGGCATGCATCACCCCGACCGGCTCACCGCGGTACTCGGCGCGCACCCTGGAAGCGAACGGCAGGCCGGTCGCCTCGGTGACCGGCAACGCGTCCATGTCGGCACGCAGGGCGATCCGCGGACCCGGCCGGCCGCCTTCGATGACCGCGACCACGCCATGCACGGCCACCCCGGTCTGCGGTTTCAGGCCCAGCGCGCGCAGGCGCTCGGCCACCTTGGCTGCGGTCTGCACCTCCTGGTTGGACAGCTCCGGGTGCTCATGGAACCAGCGCCGCATCTCCACCACCTTGCCCTGCAGGCGCTGCGCGGCGGCCTCCACCTCCGGGCGCTGGCCGGCATCGGCATGGGCCAGCGCCGGCAGAGCCAGCAGCAGGGCGGACAACAGCAGCGCGCGACGGGGCATCGATGACTCCAGCAAAGGGCGGAGGATGCAATGTAGGGCAAGCCATGCCAGCGGGGAACCTTCCGCGCCGCGACCGGTCCGACTCCGGGTACCCCCGCCCCTCCCAAACGTCATGCAGGCGCAAGGCGACGCGGCGAGTATGCTTGGCAGCTTGCCGGCCGGGCACCCCACCGGCCCCGCCCCCCAGGAGTGAATGGAATGTCGCGTTTGTGGAAGATCGTGCTGCTGGTGTTGGCGGCCGTGGTACTGGTGATCGTGGGCGCGCGCGTGCTCGGCGGCGGGAAGGGCGGTGCGCCTGCTGCTGCCCAGGCCGGCAAGGACGGTACGGCCGGCAGCGATGCGGCGCCGGTACCGGTGACCGTGGTCGAAGCGGCCCGCCAGGACGTGCCGGTGTACGCCAGCGCGCTGGGTACGGTCAGTGCCATGAACACCGTCACGGTCAGCCCGCAGGTGGGCGGCCAGCTGCTCAGCCTGGACTTCAAGGAAGGGCAGAAGGTCAACAAGGGCGATGTGCTGGCCCGCATCGACCCGCGCAGCGCGCAGGCCAGCTATGACGAAGCGGCCGCCGCCAAGCGCCAGAACCTGGCCCTGCTGGCCACGGCGCGTTCCAATTACCAGCGTTCGAACTCGCCCGAGTACCGCCAGTATGTGGCCCAGACCGACCTGGTGACCCAACGCAACCAGGTCAGCCAGTACGAAAGTGCGGTCGCCGCCAATGAGGCCAGCATGCGTGCGGCGCAGGTGCAGCTGCAGTACACCCGCATCACCGCCCCGATCACCGGCGTGGCCGGTCTGCGCGCGGTGGATGCCGGCAACGTGGTCAGCGCCGGCACCGCGCTGGTCACCCTGACCCAGATGCAGCCCATCCACGTGATCTTCAGCCTGCCGGAACGGCAGCTGGGTGATGTCCGCCAGGCCCAGGCGGCGGGCACCGTGGCAGTGGCCGCCCGCGACAGCGTCGATGCGCATGTGATCAGCGGCGACGGCACGCTTGACGTGGTGGACAACCTGATCAGCAGCGACAGCGGCACGTTCCGCGCCCGCGCGGTGTTTGGCAATGCCGACAATGCGCTGTGGCCGGGCCAGTTCGTCAATGTGCGCATGCAGCTGCGCACCATTGCCGGCGGCGTGGTGGTGCCCAGCCAGGCCGTGCTGCGTGGCCCGGAGGGCGAGTATGTCTATGTGGTACAGGGCGACCAGACGGTGAAGATGCAGACCGTGCGCAGCGGTGTCGAAGTGGGCGACAGCCACGTGCAGATCGCCGAAGGCCTCAAGGGCGGCGAGCAGGTGGTCAGTGAAGGCCAGTTCCGCCTGAAGCCGGGTAGCAAGGTCACCGCGCTCAAGCCGGGCGAGGCACCGGCCGAACCGACCGAAGCCGAGCTCAAGGCCGCACAGCAGGGCGGCAACCGCCGCGGCCAGGGCGGTGGTCCGCGCTGAGGCGCGGCCCCGCCGACAGCAGTCATTGACGCCGGCACCTTGCCGGCGTTGCCAACGCAAGCGCCAGCAAGGATCCGCCCGTGGGTTTTTCGACGATCTTCATCCGCCGCCCGATCGCCACCTCGTTGTTGATGGCCGGCCTGCTGCTGCTTGGCATCCTTGGCTACCGCAAGCTGCCGGTCTCGGCGCTGCCTGAAATCGACGCGCCCAGCCTGGTGGTGACCACCCAGTATCCCGGTGCCAATGCCACCACCATGGCCTCGCTGGTCACCACGCCGCTGGAGCGGCAGTTCGGGCAGATCTCCGGCCTGGAACTGATGACCTCCGACTCGTCGGCAGGTCTGTCCACGATCATCCTGCAGTTCTCGATGGAACGGGACATCGACATCGCTGCGCAGGACGTGCAGGCGGCGATCCGGCAGGCCACGCTGCCCTCCTCGCTGCCCTACCAGCCGGTCTACAACCGGGTCAATCCGGCCGATGCGGCGATCGTGACGCTCAAGCTGACCTCGGATACGCGGCCGCTGCGCGACGTCAACAACTACGCCGATTCGATCCTGGCCCAACGCCTTTCGCAGGTGCAGGGCGTGGGCCTGGTCTCCATCGCCGGCAACGTGCGCCCGGCCGTGCGCATCCAGGTCAACCCGGCCCAGCTCTCCAACATGGGGCTGACCCTGGAAGACCTGCGCAGTGCGCTGACCCAGGCCAACGTCAGCGCCCCGAAGGGGTCGCTCAACGGCAAGACCCAGTCCTACAGCATCGGTACCAACGACCAGCTGACCAGCGCCGCCGAGTACCGCGACACCATCATCAGCTATCGCAACGGTGCACCGGTGCGGCTGTCGGACGTGGCGCAGGTGCTGGACGGCGTGGAGAACGACCAGCTGGCGGCGTGGGCTGATGGCAAGCCGGCCGTGCTGCTGGAGGTACGCCGCCAGCCCGGTGCCAACATCGTGCAGACTGTCGAGCGCGTGCGCTCCCTGCTGCCGCAGCTGCAGGCCGTGCTGCCGGCCGACGTACATCTGGAGATCTTCTCCGACCGTACCGAGACCATCCGTGCCTCGGTGCATGAAGTGCAGTTCACCCTGATCCTGACCATCGGGCTGGTGGTGGCGGTGATCTTCGTGTTCCTGCGCCGCCTGTGGGCCACGATCATTCCGTCGGTGGCAGTGCCGTTGTCACTGGCCGGCACCTTCGCGGTGATGGCCTTCACCGGCATGTCGCTGGACAACCTCTCACTGATGGCCCTGGTGGTGGCCACCGGCTTCGTCGTCGACGATGCGATCGTGATGATCGAGAACATCGTGCGCTACATCGAGCAGGGCAAGAGCGGCAAGGAAGCGGCCGAGATCGGCGCGCGCCAGATCGGCTTCACCGTGCTCTCGCTGACCGTTTCGCTGGTGGCGGTGTTCCTGCCGCTGCTGCTGATGCCGGGTGTGACCGGGCGGCTGTTCCACGAGTTCGCCTGGGTGCTGAGCATCGCGGTGACGCTGTCGATGCTGATCTCGCTGACGCTGACCCCGATGATGTGCGCCTACCTGCTCAAGCCCGACCAGCTGCCCGAGGGCGAGGACGCGCACGAACGTGCCGCCGCTGCCGGTCGGCAGAACCTGTGGACGCGTACCGTGGGCCTGTACGAACGCAGCCTGGACTGGGTGCTGCTGCATCAGCGCGCCACGCTGATGGTGGCCGGCGCTGCGCTGCTGCTGACCGTGCTGCTGTACATCGCCATCCCCAAGGGCCTGCTGCCCGAGCAGGACACCGGCCTGATCACCGCCGTGGTCCAGGCCGACCAGAACATCGCCTTCCCGCAGATGGAGCAGCGCACGCAGGCGGTGGCCGAGGCACTGCGCAAGGACCCGGACGTGACCGGCGTCTCCGCCTTCATCGGCGCGGGCAGCATGAACCCCACGCTCAACCAGGGCCAGCTGTCGATCGTGCTGAAGAAGCGCGGCGACCGCGATGGCCTGGACGTGCTGCTGCCACGCCTGCAGCAGGCGGTCGCCGGGATTCCCGGCGTGGCGCTGTACCTCAAGCCGGTGCAGGACGTCACCCTGGACACGCGGGTGGCGGCGACCGAATACCAGTTCGTGCTTTCGGATGTGGACCCCGACCAGGTGGCCACCCAGGCCGCACGGATGACCCAGGCGCTGCGCCAGCGTCCGGAACTGGCCGACGTGGACAACAACCTGTCCAACCAGGGCCGGGCGCTGGAACTGAACATCGACCGTGACAAGGCCAGCGTGCTGGGCGTGCCGATGCAGACCATCGACGACACGCTCTACGATGCGTTCGGCCAGCGCCAGATCTCGACCATCTTCACCGAACTCAACCAGTACCGCGTGGTGCTGGAAGTCGCACCCGAGTTCCGCAACAGCACCGCACTGATGGAACAGCTGGCGGTAGCCTCCAACGGCACCGGGGCGTTGACCGGCACCAATGCCACCAGCTTCGGCCAGGTCACCTCGTCCAACTCGTCCACCGCCACCGGCATCGGTGCGCAGAACACCGGCATCACCGTGGGTGGCGGCGGCATCATTCCGCTCTCGGCGCTGGCCGACGCCAAGGTCACCAGCACGCCGCTGCTGGTCAGCCACCAGCAGCAGCTGCCGGCGGTGACGATTTCCTTCAATCTGGCACCGGGGTACTCGCTTTCGGCCGCGGTGGCGGCGATCCAGCAGGTGCAGGACGAGCTGCAGATGCCTTCGCAGGTGCACGCGCAGTTCATCGGCAAGGCCGCCGAGTTCACCGGCAGCCAGACCGATGTGGTGTGGCTGCTGCTGGCCTCGCTGGTGGTCATCTACATCGTGCTGGGCGTGCTGTATGAAAGCTACATCCACCCCATCACGATCATCTCCACCCTGCCGCCGGCGGGTGTGGGTGCGCTGCTGGCACTGATGGTCTGCGGGCTCAGCCTGTCGGTGGACGGCATCGTCGGCATCGTGCTGCTGATCGGCATCGTCAAGAAGAACGGCATCATGATGGTCGACTTCGCCATCGAGGCGCGCCGCACCGGTGCCAATGCGCATGAGGCGATCCGCCGTGCCTGCCTGCTGCGCTTCCGCCCGATCATGATGACCACCGCGGCCGCCATGCTGGGCGCGCTGCCGCTGGCGCTGGGCACCGGCATCGGCTCGGAGCTGCGCCGCCCGCTGGGCATCGCCATCGTCGGTGGCCTGCTGCTCTCCCAGCTGGTCACGCTGTACACCACCCCGGTGATCTACCTGTACATGGAACGTTTCTCCGAGTGGCTGGCGCGCCGCCGCGAGCAGCGTGCGCTGCGCAATGGCACTCTGCAGGAGCCGCAGGCGTGACTCCGGCACACCGGAAGACGCGGGGAATGCAATGAACATTTCCGGCCCCTTCATCCGCCGCCCCATCGGCACCACGCTGCTGGCCATCGGTCTGTTCATCATCGGCCTGATCTGCTACCTGAAGCTGGGCGTCTCGGCGCTGCCGAACATCCAGATTCCGGTGATCTTCGTGCACGCCAACCAGGCTGGCGCGGATGCGTCGACCATGGCCTCCACGGTCACCGCGCCGCTTGAGCGGCACCTGGGCCAGCTGCCCGGCATCGACCGCATGCGCTCGTCGAGCTCGGAAGGCAGCTCGCTGGTGTTCATGATTTTCCAGAGCGACCGGGACATCGACTCGGCCGCGCTGGATGTACAGACCGCGATCAACGCCGCCCAGGCCGACCTGCCGGCCGGCCTCGGCTCGCCGATGTTCCAGAAGGCCAATCCGAACGACGACCCGGTCATCGCCATCGCGCTGACCTCGCAGACGCAGTCCGCCGCCGAGCTGTACAACGTGGCCGATTCGCTGCTTGCGCAGCGGCTGCGGCAGATCGGTGGGGTGGCCTCGGTGGACATTGCCGGTGCATCGACACCGGCAGTGCGCGTGGACGTCAACCTGCGCCGCATGAATGCCCTCGGCCTGACCGCCGACGACCTGCGCAATGCCGTGCGCGCCGCCAACGTGACCTCGCCCACCGGCTTTCTCAGCGATGGCAACAGCACCACCGCGATCATCGCCAACGATGCGGTGGCACGCGCTGCGGACTTTGCCAACCTGGTCATCAAGACCGGCAGCGACGGCCGGGTGATCCGCCTGCAGGACGTGGCCAATGTCTACGACGGCCAGCAGGACGCCTACCAGGCCGCATGGTTCAACCATCAGCCAGCGGTGGTGATGTATGTGTTCACCCGCGCCGGCGCCAACATCGTCGAGACCGTGGACCGGGTCAAAGCGCAGATTCCGACGCTGCGCGATTATCTGGAGCCGGGCACCACGCTGACGCCCTACTTCGACCGTACCCCCACCATCCGCTCGTCGCTGCACGAGGTACAGATCACCCTGCTGATCAGCCTGGCGATGGTGGTGCTGACCATGGCGCTGTTCCTGCGCCGCCTGGCGCCCACGCTGATCGCGGCGATCACCGTGCCGCTGTCGTTGGCCGGCGCAGCGCTGGTGATGTACGCCCTGGGCTATACGCTCAACAACCTGAGCCTGCTGGCGCTGGTGATCGCCATCGGCTTTGTGGTCGACGATGCGATCGTGGTCATCGAGAACATCATGCGCCACCTCGATGAGGGCATGCCGCGGCTGCAGGCCGCGCTGACCGGTGCCCGCGAGATTGGCTTCACCATCGTCTCGATCACCGCCTCGCTGATCGCGGTGTTCATTCCACTGCTGTTTGCCAGCGGGATGGTCGGCGCGTTCTTCCGCGAGTTCACGGTCACCCTGGTGGCGGCGATCGCGGTGTCGATGGTGATCTCGCTGACCTTGACCCCGGCACTGTGCAGCCGCTTCCTCAGTGCGCACGACCATACCGCGGCGCCGTCGCGGTTCGGCCGCTGGCTCGACGCCGGACACGAACGCATGCTGCGCGTGTACACGGTGCTGCTGGATTTCTCGCTGCGGCATGCCCTGCTGCTGTCACTTACACCGCTGGTGCTTATCGGGGTGACGATCTTCCTGTTCGGCGCCGTGAAAAAGGGCGCGTTCCCGCCGCAGGACACCGGTCTGATCTGGGGCCGCGCCAATTCCAGCGCAACGGTATCCTTCGAGGACATGGTCAGCCGCCAGCGCCGCATCACCGACATGCTGATGGCCGATCCGGCGGTGAAGACGGTCGGCGTGCGCCTGGGCAGTGGTCGTCAGGGTTCCAGCGCGCAGTTCAACGTGGAGCTGAAATCGCGCAAGGACGGCCGCCGCGAAACCACCGCGCAGGCGTTGGCACGGCTCAGCGCGAAGGCCGACCGCTATCCCGACCTGCAGCTGCGCCTGCGTGCGATCCAGGACCTGCCCAGCAATGACGGCGGCGGGTCGAGCCAGGGGGCGCAGTACCGCGCCTCGCTGCGCGGCAACGATCTGGCCCAGCTGCAGGAATGGCTGCCGAAGCTGCAGGCAGCGCTGAAGAAGAACCCGAAACTGGCCGACGTCGGCACCGACGTGGACGACGCCGGCCTGCGCCAGAACATCATCATCGACCGCGCCAAGGCCGCGCGCCTGGGCGTCTCGGTGGGTGCCATCGACGGTGCGTTGTACGGCGCCTTCGGTCAGCGGCAGATTTCCACCATCTACTCGGACATCAACCAGTACAGCGTGGTGGTCAATGCCCTGCCGGAGCAGACCGCCACACCGGCGGCGCTGGACCAGGTGTATGTGCGTGCCGGCAACGGCGAGATGGTGCCGATCACTGCGGTGGCCACGCAGGCGCCGGGGCTGGCTCCCTCGCAGATCACCCACGAGAACCAGTACACCACGATGGACCTGAGCTACAACCTGGCGCCGGGCACCAGCATGGGCGAGGCCAAGGCGATCATCGCGCGCACCGTCGATGGCCTGCGCATGCCCGGTGACATCCAGCTGGCCGAGGATGCCGGTTTTGGCTTCAACTCCGACCCCAGCGACATGCTGATCCTGGTGTTTGCCGCCATCCTCACCGTGTACCTGGTACTGGGCATGCTGTATGAAAGCCTGATCCACCCGGTCACGATCCTCTCCACGCTGCCTGCCGCGGGTGTGGGCGCGCTGCTGGCGCTGTACGGCACCAGTACCGAATTGTCGGTGATCTCGATGATCGCGCTGGTGCTGCTGATCGGCATCGTCAAGAAGAACGCGATCATGATGATCGACTTCGCCGTGGTCGCCCAGCGCGAGCATGGCCTGGCACCGCGCGAGGCGGCCCGTGAGGCCAGCATCGTGCGCTTCCGTCCGATCATGATGACCACGATGGTGGCGATCCTGGCCGCGGTGCCGCTGGCGATCGGCATCGGCGAGGGCTCGGAGCTGCGTCGCCCGCTTGGCATCGCGATGATCGGCGGCCTGCTGTTCTCGCAGAGCCTCACCCTGCTGAGTACGCCAGCGCTGTATGTGATCTTCTCGTGCCTGGCCGAACGGCGGCGCGCCTGGGCGCAGCGGCGGCGTGAGAAGAAGGCGCAGAAACGCCTGCGCCGGTCGCACGCGTAAGGCGCATGTGACGGGCATGGCCCGTCACTACCAGCGGGTCGGCGGGCCAGAGGCCCGCTCTACGATGGCACAATGTCAGCCACTTCCCGCGTCGAGTCCGCATGTCCGCCCGAGAGTCCCGTCTGAGCCAGCTTTGGGCCCATGAGAAGGCCAGCTATGGCCTGCGGGTGTTCATCGCCCTGGCTGCGGCGATGGCAACCTGCTGGCACCTGCAGGCACTACCCGCGCTGCCCGGCGTCTTCCTGGGCATCATCGCCAGCGCCATTGCCGAGACCGACGACAACGCATGGGGCCGCACCAAGGCGGTGGTGTTGTCGTTGCTGTGCTTCTGTCTGGCGGCGGCAGCGGTCATCTGGCTGTTCCCCTGGCCGCTGGCGTTCATCGCAGCACTCGCGCTGGCCACCTTCGGGCTGACCCTGCTCGGTGCTCTGGGCGAACGCTACGCCTCCATCGCGCAGGCCACGGTGACCCTGGCCATCTATACGATGATCGGCCTGGAGCAGCACGGCGCCAGCGACTGGCACACGGCAGTGAATGCCACCAGCCACCTGCTGGCGGGCGCGGCATGGTACGGCCTGTTGTCGATCCTGTGGACGGCGTTGTTCGCCAACCGGCCGGTGCGCGAGCGCGTCGCTCATCTGTATGTGGAACTCGGCCGTTATCTGCAGCTCAAGGCCACCCTGTTCGAGCCGGTGCGCGACGCGGACCTGCAGCGGCGACAACTGGCGCTGGCCGAGCAGAACCGCCGCGTGGTGGAGGCACTGAACGTCGCCAAGGCCGCCATTCTCGCCCGCTTCGGCCGCTCCGGTCGTCCGGGGGTTAATTCCGGCCTGTACCTGCGCCTGTACTACACCGCGCAGGACTACCACGAACGCGCCAGCTCCTCGCACTACCCCTACGCTTCGCTGGTGGAAGCCTTCTTCCATAGTGATCTGCTGTACCGCTGCCAGCGCCTGCTCGACCTGCAGGGACGCGCCTGCGCGCGGCTGGGCGAGGCGATCCGTACCCGACGCCCGTTCACCTACGGCGAGGACAGCCAGCAGGCAGGCCGCGACCTGGTCGATGCGCTTTCGTACCTGCGTACCCAACAGCGCCCCGAGTGGCAGCGCCTGCTCGGCTCACTGGACCTGCTGGTGGCCAACCTGCAGAGCATCGAACGCAAGCTGCTGGACGCCGAGCGTTCCGACGCCAGCCTGGACAACGTGGACACACGGCTGCGCGACAACAACCCACACACCCTGCGCGAGATGGGCGTGCGGCTGCGGCAGCAGCTTACCCCCGGCTCACTGCTGTTCCGTCACGGCCTGCGCATGGCGCTGGCGCTGGTGGCCGGGTTTGCGGCGATCTCCGCGTTCGACTTCCAGAACGGCTCGTGGGTACTGCTGACCATCGTGTTCGTCTGCCGGCCCAACTTTGGTGCAACCCGCCAGCGTCTGGCGCAGCGCATTGCCGGCACCGTGGTCGGGCTGGTGGTCACCTGGGCCCTGCTGCAGCTGTTCAGCACGGTGGAAGTACAGCTGCTGATCGCCCTGCTGTCGGCGCTGGTGTTCTTCTTCACCCGCACCGACCGCTATCTGATCGCCTCGGCGGCGATCACGGTGATGGCGCTGACCTGCTTCAACCTGATCGGCGACGGCTTCGTGCTGATCCTGCCGCGCATGGTCGACACCCTGCTGGGCTGCGCCATCGCGGCAGCGGCCGCATTCCTGATCCTGCCGGACTGGCAGGGGCGGCAGCTGCATACCGTGCTGACCCGGGTGCTGGACACGGCGGCGCGCTATCTGGAGTCGGTGCTGGGCCAGTACCGCAGCGGCATGCGCGACGACCTCGCCTATCGTATCGCCCGGCGCGACATGCACAACGCCGACGCGGCCCTGTCCAAGGCGCTGTCGAACATGCTGCGCGAGCCGGGCCACGTGCGCCGCAATCTCGATGCGGGCTTCCGCTTTCTGGCGTTGTCCAACACCCTGCTGGGACATCTCTCCGCGCTCGGCGCCCACCGTGCCCAGGTGGACAGCTACGCGCAGGACCCGCTGGCCCTGGCCGGCGGCGAACGCGTGCAGGAAGCACTGCAGCAGCTGGCCAGCGCATTGGCCCAGCGCCAGCCGTTGCCCGACGATGACGGGGAACGCGACAAGGCACTGGCCGTCCAGCTGGAGCAGCTCGACGACGGCATGCCGCCCAAGCTGCAGCTGATCCGCACACAGACCGCGCTGGTGCTGCGGCTGCTGCCCCGGCTGCGTGCCGCCGCGCAGGCTGCTGTCGGCTCAACGTAGCGCGGGGCTCCACCCCGCTGCTGCAACTGCCCCCGCAACGGTTTCCGCCGTTGCCTGCATCACCCACTCCGCGCACCGGAGGCGCGCACGCAAACAAAAACCCCCGTGCTAGGCTGCGGCGTCCGCAAGGAGGTCCCATGTCCGGTCACAGTCAGTTCGCCCTGCTACGCCAACGTCGTTTTCTGCCGTTTTTCATCGTGCAGTCACTGGGGGCATTCAACGACAACGTGTACCGCCAGGCGATCATCGGCCTGCTGTTCTTCCTTGGCGTCAGTGATGACGAACGCTCGCTGTACACCACGCTGGCACCGGCCATCTTCATCCTGCCCTACTTCCTGTTCTCCGCCCTGGCTGGGCAGATCGCCGAGAAGCTGGAAAAATCCCGCCTCATCGTCATCACCACCACCATGGAAATCGTCATCATGTCGGTGGCGGCCATCGGTTTCCTCGTCCAGAGCCTGCCGCTGCTGCTGGTGGCGCTGTTCTGCACCGGCCTGCAGTCCACACTGTTCGGTCCGGTCAAGTACTCGGTGCTGCCCTCGGTGCTCAAGCCGGAGGAGCTCACCGGTGGCAACGGTCTGGTCGAGATGGGGACCTCGATGTCGATCCTCACCGGCATGATCGTCGGCGGTGGCATCTTCCTGCTCGCCGGCAGCCATGGTCCGGTGGTCGCCGCCACTGCGATCATCGCGCTGGCGGTATGCGGCAACATCGCCGCACGCATGATCCCGCGCGTGGATGCCGGTGCGCCTGCACTGAAGATCAACTGGAACCCGTTCCCCGAATCGCTGGCCGTGCTGCGCATGGCGCGCAGGCAGAAGGCCGTACGCAATGCCATCCTCGGCGTGTCGTGGTTCTGGTTTGTCGGCACCGTGCTGACCTCGCAGCTGCCCAGCTACGCCGTGGTCAACCTCGGTGGCGAACCCCCGCTGTACATCTTTGCGCTGGCGCTGTTCTCGGTGGGCACCGGGGTGGGCTCGCTGCTGTGCGAAAAGCTCTCCGGCCGGACGGTGGAGATCGGTCTGGTGCCGCTGGGTGCCTTCGGCATGACCGCCTTCATGATCGACCTGTACTTCGCCCGCGCCGGGCAGTCCACCGCGCAGGGGTTGTCGCTGCTGCAGTTCGTACAGGCCGCCGGCAGCACGCGCATCATCATCGACCTGCTCGGCATCGGCCTGTTCACCGGCTTCTTCGTCGTGCCCCTGTTCGCCCTGATCCAGAGCCGCACGCCAAAGTCGGAGATGTCGCGGGTATTTGCCGCGCTCAACATCCAGAACTCCGGTTTCATCGTCGCCGCTGCCGGCGTCGGCCTGGCCGCGCACGCGCTGGGCGTGACGATTCCGCAGCTGTTCCTGGCGCTGGGCATCGCCAATGCACTGGTGGCGATCTACATCTTCAGCATCGTGCCCGAGTTCCTGATGCGCTTCCTCAGCTGGCTGATGGTGCGCGTGCTGTACCGGCTGCGGCCCCATGGCGTGGAGGCCAACGTGCCCGATGAGGGCCCGGCGCTGATCGTGTGCAACCACGTCAGTTACATGGACGCGCTGATCCTCTCGGCCACCATCCCGCGGCCGGTGCGCTTTGTCATGTACTACCGCATCTTCAACATCCCGGTGATGCGCTGGATCTTCCGCACGGCCAAGGCGATCCCCATCGCTGGCGCGCGCGAAGACCCGGCGCTGATGCAGCGCGCGTTTGACCAGATCGATGCGGCACTGGCCGAGGGCGAACTGGTCTGCATCTTCCCGGAGGGCGCGCTGACCCGCGACGGCAGCATCGCGCCGTTCAAATCCGGCGTGGAAAAGATTCTGCAGCGGCGGCCGGTGCCGGTGGTGCCGATGGCGCTGCGCGGCATGTGGAGCAGCATGTGGAGCCGTCGCGACAGCCGCCTCGGCCGGATGCGCGTGCCGCGCCGCGTGCGCGCGCAGGTTGAAGTGGTGGCCGCACCGGCGCTGCCGGCAAACACCGACGCGGCGCGCCTTGAAGCCCAGGTCAGGGCATTGCGCGGCGATCACCCCTGACGCAGGCTCCGGTTCGGGCACCACCGAGCGGGACGTGCCGGCGACGGTCCATTGGCGTCATATAGCGACTGAAAACGCATACATCTGGCGCATCTTGCGGTAGATTACGCTCCCACAGGCGGGCGTCGCCGTCACGCCCGACCGCCACTGGCCAGCCAAGAATGGAGTCCTGGACGTGAATCAGCCACCGCCGTTGGGGCATTCGACCCTCTTTGTTCCCAACCATCTGGTCTGGGCGATTCTCTCGACGCTGTTCTGCTGCCTGCCACTGGGCGTGGTGTCCATCGTCTATGCCGCCCAGGTTGACGGCCGCCGCGCCGCCGGTGACATCGCCGGCGCGCAGGCCTCCTCCCGTAAAGCCATGGGCTGGGCCATCGCCTCGGCGCTGGCACTGCCCGTGGTGCTGGTGCTGTGGTTCGGCCTGTTTGGCGGCCTGGCCGCTCTGGGCGCTCTGACCCAATGACGCAACGTTTACCACCCACCTGCAAGGAGCTTGCTCGATGAATACCACCGCCACTGAAATCCCGAACAACCTGGTCTGGGCGATCCTGTCCACCATTCTGTGCTGCATGCCGCTGGGCATCGTCTCGATCGTGTTCGCCGCCCAGGTCAACGGCAAGCTGGCTGCAGGCGACGTCGCCGGTGCCCGCGATTCCTCGGAGAAGGCGAAGAAGTGGGCGATGTGGTCGGCCATCGCCGGCATCACGGTCATCGTGCTGTACATCCTGTTCGTCGTGGTGCTGGGCGTCGTCGGCGGCGCCGGCAGCTACTGATGCATTCCGCGCAGGACCCGGCTGTCGGCCGGGTCCTGCTGCCTCTACCGTGATCTCCTACGACGCCCTGCCCGCACCGCTCCGCCGCTGGTTGCCGCTGGCAACGGCGGGCACCCTGGCCGCCACCGCAACGGTGCTGCTGCGCCACGTCAATCCCTACGCGTCCGGCAGTCCCCTGCCCGGGTGCCCGATGTACGCGCTGACCGGACTGTATTGCCCGGGCTGCGGCAGCACGCGCTGCCTGTATTCGCTGGTGCATTTCGACCTGCCCGGCGCATTGGCGATGAATCCGTTGCTGGTACTGAGCCTGCCGCTGCTGCTGCTGATGCTGCTGCACAATGCGGGCGTCACCGTACCCGGTACGCAGCCGCTGATCCGGCTGCTGGCCAATCCCCTGTTCTGGCTGGTGCTGCTGGTCGGCTACGCCGTGCTGCGGAACCTGCCCTGGTTCCCCTTCACCCTGCTGGCCCCCGGCGGCTGATCGCAACGCGCATGTTCACGTGCCAGGCTGAAGGCCACGCGGCGTGTCATGCCGGGCAGAGCCCGGCACTACGTTACCCAGCCGGCAATCACCAGCAGGGCCAGCACCGCCAGCCACAGCATCAGCATGCGCCAGGTCAGACTCATCGCATCGCGCAGCTCCGGCAGGCGCTGCCACACCGGCAGCAGACCGGCGTCGGTATAGTCGTGCGCCTCCTCGCGCAGCTCGGCGCCTACGCTGGCGCGCGCCACCTCACCCAGGAACGCGATGCCGGCCATCCAGCGTTCGCCATGGGCCTGCCGCCAGGCGGTCCATGCAGTATCGAAGTTGCCCACCAAGGCCATCGACAAGGCCATCAGCTGGGCCACCGGCCACTCCACCCAGCCCAGCACACGACGGGCGGCGAGCTGGGTCGGCGGCGAGACGCGCGCGCGCATCGGGCTCACCGCGGTCAGCGCAAGCAAGCGGTAGCCAAGTGCCCCGGCCGGTCCCAGCAGCAGAAACCAGAACAACACGGCAAACCAGCGCCGCAGCGCATTGAGCACCGTCGCTTCGACCAGCGAGCTCACATCATGCTCCAGACTGCCGCCCTCGGCCTGCAGCCGCCGCATGGCGACGTGGCGGGTCGGCGCGTCGTCGGCATCGATGATCGTCTCGATGTCACGGTCAAGATCGCGCGGGCCCCAGCACACGGCCAGCACGCCCACCCCCAGCAGCAAGGACAGCAGGCCGTAGGCCACGCCGTCCAGCCACGCCGTCAGCGCCGCCAGCAGCAGCACCGGAGGAAGAACCAGCACGGCCAGCGCAGCAGCGCCGCGCAGGCCCGGCGCCTGTGCGTCCAGCCAGCCCAGCCACTGCCGGAAGGCATCAAAGCGCCGCAGCCGCCCGGTTGCCGCCGGCGCCACGTGGCCCAGCGCAAGCGCAACCAGCACAGCGACCAGGGTTGTGAACATGCTCGCTTCTCCTGGCCACGGCGCAGGGCCGTGACCGCCAATTCAACGTCGATTCGTTCGCGTACGATCAGCCGGCCGTACGCTGGTACCAGTCTTCGATCAGGGCACGCGAAATGGAGATCGGCGGCGGCAGGCGCATGCCCTCACCGTCGTCGTGCTGATCGCGGGCGATGGCCGCGGCGACCTCCTCGACGCTGCACCAGCGCGCGTCCTCCAGCTCACCGTCGACCTGCGGTGGATCATCTTCGGCCTGCGCACTGAAGCCGACCATCAGGGCGCCGGGGAACGGCCACGGCTGCGTGCCGAGGTAGCGGCAGGCGGTCACCCGTACCTTGCTTTCCTCGAACACCTCGCGCACCACGGTCTGTTCCAGTGATTCGCCCGGCTCGACGAAACCGGCCAGTACCGAGTAACGACGCGGCGCCCAGTTCGCCTGACGCCCCAGCAGCAGGCGACCCCGGTTCTCCACCGCCACGATCACCGCCGGGTCCACCCGCGGGTAGTGTTCGACGCTGCACTGCTGGCAACGGCCGACAAAGCCGCCGCGCTCGAACTGGACCTGGCCCCCGCAGACCCCGCAGTAGCGGTTGCGCGAATGCCAGTACGACATGCCGCGCGCGAAACTGAAAGCACTCGCATCGGCCACGGACCACAGCAGCGCCGCTTCGCGCAGGTCGATGCGCCCGGGCGCGTCCAGCGCAAGCTGGCTGCCTTCCACCGAGAACCAGGCCTGATCGCCGCGCAGTCCAAGGAAGATCGCGGTGCCGGGGCCGCCACCGACCTCGCCGCCGGTGAGCACCAGCGGCTGCCGGTCCTCGCCAGTGAAGGCGGTGCCGTCCTTGTCCAGTACCAGCAGCCGGGCCTGCGGCCACAGGGCGGCCAGCGCCGCGGCATCGGCGCGCAACGGGTCGGCGCGCTCCAGCGGTTCATCAACGAAGGCGTAGCCGGCCAGCGGGCTGATCAACTGCGGCGGGCGCCAGGAAGGCGGGCTTTGAAACGGCATGTTCGTGCTGGCCATGGGCGAAGCCTGACGGGATCGGGTGTCGGTGGCAAGCGCAGGCGCGGTGATGACCGCGCCGGGCATTCACATGCTGAAGCTGCTGCCGCAGCCGCAGGTGGTCTTGGCGTTGGGGTTGCGGATGACGAACTGCGCGCCGGTGAGGCTTTCGGTGTAATCCACCTCGGCGCCCATCAGGTACTGCAGGCTGAGTGGATCGACCAGCAGGGTCACCCCGTTGGTCTGCACGGCCAGGTCGTCCTCGGCGCGGTTCTCGTCGAACTCGAAGCCGTACTGGAAGCCCGAGCACCCGCCCCCTTCGATGTAGACCCGCAGCGCCAATGCAGCATTGCCTTCCTCATCGATCAGCTGCCTGACCTTGGCCGCGGCGGCCGCGGTGAAGTTCAGCGGGCGGTCCAGTGACTGGTAATCGGGCGCCGGCGCCGGGGCGCCGGGCAGGGAAACTAGCGTGCTCATGGCTGCAGCATGGGGGTGGCGGAGCCGGCTTTCAACCCATGGCCTCGGCCAGCTTGCGGCGCGCCGCGCTGGTCTTGCCACTGTTGGCGCTTTCGCTGGCGGCATCGCTGCCTGCTTCCTGAGGCGCCGGCAGCGCCGCCACCGGCGCGCTGGCATGCACCAGGCGTCCATTGAGCTGGGAACCCGCGCTCATTTCCACCACCTGGTAGTGGATGTTGCCGTTCACCCGGGCGGTCGGGCTCAGCTCGACCCGCTCGGTGGCATGGACATCGCCGTCCATGCGGCCACTGATCACCACGACCTGGGCGCGCACTTCGCCTTCGATGTGACCATGCTCGGCCAGGGTCAGGGTCGCCGGGGCGTCACCCTGCACGGCCAGTACCTTGCCATGGATGCGACCTTCGACATACAGGCCGCCGCTGAACTCGACATCGCCACGGATGACCACCTGGCTGCCGATCAGTGCATCGACAACCAGTTGGCCGTCACGGTTGGATTTGCTGCTGCCAAACATCTCATTCCCCTTGAACCGGTGTACCGGCTATTTTCCAGTCAAACACCTGAGTGGCACCCCCCGTACCGCTCCCCAATGTCACCCTTACCCGTTGCGGGGTGAAGTCTGCCGGCAGCATCACACTGCCGTTAAGTTGTTGAAAGTAGCGGAAGGAATAGTCCTGACCGGGCACCTTTTCGCGCTGGTGCAGCTCGTCCCAGCTGACCGTGGCCAGCTTGCCGTTCTTGACGCCCTCCACCACGAATCGCATCTGGCCCTGGCTGATTGCGCCACGGTTGAGGTTCTGGGTCAGTACGGCGGTGTACTGCCAGGTGCCCGCCGCCTCCTGCCGGAACTCGATGGAATGGGTATTCAGGCCCTTGCGCTGGCTGGTGGCGCCCACCAGGCGTTCGTAGAACGCGACATCGGCGCGCAGCCCGGCGATTTCCTCGTCGCGTTCGGCCAGCGTCGCCTGGACGTCGCTGTTGGCAGCACGGCTGATGCGGTCGGAGGCTTCCAGCGTGGCCTGCTTCTGGCGCAGCTCCAGCAGTTCCTGCTGCAGGCCGGAGGCACGTTGTTCGGCGCTGTTGAGCTGCTGGCCATCGCTGCCGCTGCGCGCGCCCAGCCAGGCGCCCAACAGGCCGGCCAACAGCACGGTGGCAACCCACACAGCTGCCAGCACCAGCAGGCGGCGGCGGTCACCCGGAGCGGGCGCCTGGCCCGGCAGGCGGATCTGTACTCGCGAAGGAGCGCGGTTGTTCATGGCGGATCTCCGTGGCATCGCAGGCGGTGCCGGTACGGCCGTGCAGCAAGCGTCGCTGTTTAGTGTAGTGCAGGTTGGCGCGCCGTCGCTGACCCGCACTGTAAAAGCCAGTGGCGTTCAGGAACGCCATCCTCGATAGTGTGCCTCTCTGTCCCCGCCCCACGTGGTACACGCCATGAGCGAAGCCCACCTGTTCGTGATCGGCATCCTGCTGGCCTGGCTGGCCGGCATCCGCGTCTATCTCACCGTGTTCGGCGTCGGCCTGGCCGGCCTGCTCGGCTGGGTCGACCTGCCGCCTGCGCTGCAGGCCACCGAATCGTATTGGGTGCTGGGCACCTCGGCCGTGCTCGCGGTAGCCGAGTTCTTCGCCGACAAGATTCCGGGCGTGGATTCGGCGTGGGACCTGCTGCAGACCCTGGCGCGCGTGCCGGCCGGCGCGTTCCTGGCGGCGGCCACCCTGTCACCCGACGGTGATCTCGGCACCGGAACGCTGCTGGCCGGTGCGGGCGTGGCGTTGGCCAGCCATGGCCTCAAGGCCGGCACGCGGGCACTGCTGAACACCTCGCCCGAGCCGGCCAGCAACTGGATCGCCTCCACCGCCGAGGACACCGTGGTGGTCGGCGGGCTGGCGCTGGCGCTGGCCCACCCGTGGCTTGCGCTGCTGGTGGTGCTGGCCTGCAGCCTGGCCGGTGCGTTGGCCGTGTGGCTGGTCTGGCGCGCGCTCTGGAAGGGCGTGCGCTGGTTGACCGGTACCGGGCGCGGCCGCGCCGCCGTGCCGCCCGCGGCGTGACCTCCTCCTTCCTTTGCCCGGTACTGCCTTTCCCGTGAACGACACCCCGCCCCGCCTCCACCGTGCCGAGACCCCGCCTGCCGACCTGTGGCAGCGCTGGGCACGCAATGACGGCATTGCCACTGCGCCGGACCATGGTGCCGTGCAGGCCACCCTCGCCGCTGCCGCCCCGGCCGTTGCACCCGATCCCGGTGCCGACAACGCCGATGCGCTGAGCGCTGCTGACGAGCCGTATCGCATCCTCATCGTCGAAGACGACCGGCCCCAGGCGCTGTTCGCGCAGAGCGTGCTGCACGGGGCCGGCATGCTGGCCGACGTCGCCGCCGATGGCGAAGGCGTACTGGCCGCCCTGGGCCGGCAGCGGCCCGACCTGATCCTGATGGACCTGCATCTGCCCGGCATCGATGGCATGCGGCTGACCGCGATGATCCGTCAGCTGCCCGGCATGCAGCTGCTGCCCATCGTCTTCCTCAGTGGCGACCCGGACCCGGAACGGCAGTTCGAGGTGCTCGACAGCGGCGCCGATGATTATCTGAGCAAGCCGATCCGGCCGCGGCACCTGGTCGCTGCCGTGTCCAACCGCATCCGTCGCGCGCGTGCGCAGGCCGCTGCCGGTGGTGCGCAGGCGCCCGGCCCCCTGGTCCACAACCCGGAAACCGGCCTGCCGACGCGCCAGCATGTGCTGGCCCAGCTGGGCGCGGCGCTTGCTCACCGGGAAGCCGGCGGTCTGGCCTTCATCGAGATCGCCAGCGCACTCGGCCTGCGCGAACGCTACGGCTACGCCACCTTCGAGCGGCTGATGGTGCAGGCCGGCCAGCGCCTTGCCGGGATGGCACAACCTCACCTGGTCGCCCGGCTCAACGACAACAGCTTCCTGCTGCTGGTGCGTGACCGCGACGAGGAGAATCTGGACGCGCTGGCGCGCAGCCTCCGCGACGCCCTGTCAGAACGCCCCTTCCTGATCCGCGACGACGCCTCCGTGCACCTGCGCGGGGTCGTTGGCTACGCCCCCTTGTCGCCGGGCTTCGAGGACACCCACGCCGCGCTGGAAGCGGTCGAGAACACCGCGCTGCAGGCCCGCCTGCTCAGCGCCGGGGTGGCCGGCCACGCCGCACGCTCCGACGCAGGCGCGCAGGCGCACCTGGCCCTGCTCGATGGCCAGCTCGAGGTGGCCTACCAGCCCATCGTCGCCGTACGCGGGGGCGGGCAGGCGCAGTACCAGCTGCTGCTGCGCCTGCGCCAGGCCGATGGCAGCCTGCTCACCGCCGGCCAGGTCATCCCGGCCGCCGAGGCCGCCGGCCGCATCGCCGACCTGGACCAGCAGGTGGTGGAGCATGCGCTGGGCCTGCTTGATCTCTACCGTCATGCCGCCCCCGCACTGCACCTGTTCGTCTCGCAGTCGCCGATCACGCTGGGTCGCGAAGCATTTGCCGACTGGCTGCTGGAGTCGCTGCAGCGGCGTGGGCTGCAGGGCCACGCGCTGGTCATCGATGTGCGCCTGCAGGATGCGCTGATCCACACCGTGCCGCTGCAGCAGTTCTTCGCCCGCGCCGGCGCGGCCGGTGTGCGCGCCTGTCTGAGCCAGTTCGAGCCGGGAGCGGAGGCCAACGCACTGCTGCAGCATCTGCCGCTGGCGTTCGTGCGCCTGTCGGCACGCTTCAGCAATGGCCAGATGGATGACGCACGCGATGGGTTGCGCGCGGCCATCGCACTTGCGGCCCAGGCCGGTGCGCAGATCATCGGCCAGCAGATCGAAGATCCCCAGGCGGCTGCCGTGATGTGGGGCGGCGGTGTGGACTTCATCCAGGGCAACATGGTGCAGTCGGTCGGCAGCGCGCTCGACTTCGATTTCGTCAACACGGTGCTGTGAACCACAGCCTGCACAGGGCCGCTGCACTGGCGCCCGATGCCTGGCCCATGCTGCTGGGCACAGCCGCTGCTGCAGCGGTGCTCACCGCGCTCATCGCAGCGTGGGTGCTGCGCGGCGCCCGCCGCCGCCATCAGCGCCAGGTGGACGGACTGAACGACCAGCTGGCGGCGCTGCATACGCGATGCGAACAGCTGCAGCGCACCAGCGAACAGCACAGCCAGCTGGAAAAGCAGCTGCTGCTGGCCAAACAGGCCGCCGAAGCGGCTGCGTTGGCCAAAGGCGAGTTCCTGGCCACGATGAGCCATGAGATACGCACGCCGCTCAACGGCATCATCCCGATGCTGGATCTGGTGGCACGGGGGCCGCTGCGCCCGGACCAGCAGCAACTGCTCGCAACGGCCGCCAGCAGTTCGCAGCAGCTGCTGCGCATCGTCGATGACATCCTGGATTATTCCCGGCTGGAGGCGCAGGCGCTGGAGCTTGAGATCACCACGTTCAATCTGCGCGAACTGCTCGAGGGGGTGGTCCAGCTGATGCGGCGCACCGCTGAAGCCAAAGGCCTGGAGGTGCAGCTGGAGCTGGACCCTGCCGTGCGCCTGTCAGTGCGTGGCGACCCGGTACGGCTGCGCCAGGTGCTGGGCAACCTGCTGGCCAATGCCATCAAGTTCACCGCCACGGGGCGGGTGTGCCTGCGTGTGCAGCGGCTGGGCGAAAGCCCCACCCATCATCAGCTGCGGCTGGAGGTGGTGGACACAGGCATCGGCATCGAGCCGGAACAGCAGCAGCGTCTGTTCCAGTCCTTCAGCCAGGCCGATGCGTCCACTACCCGCGTCTACGGCGGTACGGGACTGGGCCTGGCCATCTGCCGCCGGATCATTGAACTGATGCGCGGGCGCATCGGCGTGCAGTCGGCGCCTGGCAGGGGCTCGACGTTCTGGTTCGAGATTCCCCTGCTGAAGATTCCCGGCGACCGGGCCGCAGCACGTGCCACCACCCACGCCACTGTCCTGCTGCTGTCGGCCGACACGACACTGCGCCAGCGGCTCGAGCGCGTCTGCGCGCAGCAGAATCTGGTGCTGCAGGTGACCGGCAACCAGGCCGCGATGCTGGACGAGCTGCGCAGCGGGCAGCGGCCCGGGCAGGCCCCACTGGCCTGGCTGGTGATCGACAGCGAACAGCTGCGCGACGGCACGTCGGCAGTGCAGCGTGCCCTTGCCGCGCGCCGCGCTGATGACGCCCTGCAGGTGCTGTGGCTGGGCCAGCAACCTGCCCCTGCGGACGCGCGGCAGCACTGGCACCCCACCCTGCCCAGCGACAACGTGCTGCACGCACTGTTGACGCCCGCGGCCAGTGAGCCCACGCGGCCCATCCCGCTGCTGTCGGCATCACCTGCGGCGGATGCGTCCCTGCCCACGCCGGCCCCGCTGGGCCTGCGCGTGCTGCTGGTGGAGGACAACACGGTCAACCTGCAGGTCGCCGACTCTCTGCTGCAGGCACTGGGCTGCGAGGTGCTGGCCGTGCACGACGGGGAACAGGCACTGCAGGCACTGCGCAGCGGCGGCCACGACGTGGTCCTGATGGATTGCCAGATGCCGGTGCTGGATGGCTACGCCGCCACGCGTCGATGGCGCGCCCTGGAACGTGAGCAACGGTTGCCCCATCTGCCGATCGTGGCGATCACCGCCAACGCCATGGCCGGCGATCGCGAGCGTTGTCTGGCCGCCGGCATGGACGACTATCTGTCCAAGCCGATCGACCTGACGCGGCTGCGCGACTGCCTGCAGCGCCTGCGGACGGCGGCGGCGCACCCGCCACCGCCGCTGCCGACGCCAGTCGGGGCCGGGACTTCCGGGGCCGAGGACGCACCCGCCGTGTTCGCACAGGATGTGCTGGAGGAACTGCAGGCCGTGATCGGCGCCGACAGCCAACGGGTCGTCGACGCCTTCCTGCACGACACTCCGCTGCTGGTCAGACGCCTGCAGCAGGCAGCGCACGCGCACGACCTTGCGCAGCTGCAGGCGCTGGCGCACAGCCTGAAATCCTCAAGCGCCAATCTCGGCGCCAACGCGTTGTCTGCGGTGGCACGGCGCATTGAAGGGGAGGCCCGTGACGGCACCTTGGCGCACCCCACGGTCGCCGCCGCACGGCTGGTCACCGAGTTCGCCCGCGCGCGCGTGGCCCTGCAGGCCTGGCAGCCGCCGGCGTAGCGGCGGGGGCTGTCAGTCTTCCAGCTTGCTCAGCAGATACTTCGGCTCGCCGATACGGGCGATGAGCTCCAGCTGGGTCTCCAGCCAGTCAATGCGCTCTTCCTCGTCGTCGAGGATCTTCACGAACAGCTGGCGGCTGACATAGTCGCTGACCGAATCAGCGTAGGCCACGGCATCGCGCAGCAGCGCCACCGCGTTACGCTCCATGGCCAGGTCGCATTCCATGATCTCGGTGGGGTTCTCACCGATGCGCAGCTTGCCCAGCGCCTGGAAGTTCGGCAGCCCCTCAAGGAACAGGATGCGGTCGGACAGCGAATCGGCATTCTTCATCGCGTCGATCGAGGCCTTGTACTTGTGCTCGTACAACTCCTTGATGCCCCAGTTCTTCAGCATCTTTGCATGCAGGAAATACTGGTTGATCGCGGTCAGCTCGTTGTAGAGCACCTTGTTGAGGAACTCGATGACCTTCGGCTCGCCTTTCATGGGAATACTCCTGCACACGGGAACGCGCGCAACTCTACCTGCTTCATCGCAGGCATGAAGGAACGCGAATCGTGCTCATTGCCCGGCACGGAGGGCCGGGCGTGTGTCGCAGGCGCTCAGGCAGCCTGCAGACCGAGTACCGGCAGCGGCAGGTCGTGGGTGTTCAGCGCCTTGGCCAGCAGATCACCGGCCATGTCCAGGCAGGAACCACAGGTGGCGCCGCAGCCGGTGCGCATGGTCAGCTCGGCCACCGTCGTGCAGCCAGTGCTGGCGGCTTCGCGGATCTGGTGGTCGGTGACTCCGTTGCAGATGCAGACGTACACGGCGGTATCGGCGTTGACGGGCCAGAAGCGGCCTGGGGCTATTTCAAAACAAACGAGAATGGTTGTCAATTAACAACCTGAATCATTCTTGCTATGGTTCATGCGCTCCCGATGGTCGTGTGCCGGTTCAGCTGTTGCCCGGATCTCCCTGGAGCTTCTTCGGCCAATAGCCGCGGCTGCGCAGCCGCTTGCGGGGGCGATCGTGGCCGGCGGTATGGCCCGGCATCCACGCCTCCTGCGCGCTCTTGGGCATGGTGGTCACGCCCTGCCCCGCGATGCCGCGCGCCAAGGGTGCGAGATGGCGCAGGGCGCGCGCGTACACGCCGCGCTTGAACATCACCACGTGCTCGACCGGGTACCAGAAGTCGACCCAGCGCCAGTGATCGAACTCCGGGCTGTCGGTATGGTCCAGTTTCACGTGGGACTCGTCGCCGGTCAGACGCAGCAGGAACCAGACCTGCTTCTGGCCGATGCACACCTGGCGCTCATTGCGCCGCACGGCACGTGCCGGCAGCTTGTAACGCAGCCAACCGGGCGTGGCGCCAAGCACTTCAACGTGCTCAGGCAACAGACCGGTTTCTTCCTGCAGTTCGCGATACATGGCTTCGACCGGGGTCTCGTCGGTGTTCATGCCACCCTGCGGGAACTGCCAGCCATCCCGGCGCACCCTGCGTGCCCAGAACACCTGCCCGTCCTGCCGCATCAGCACGATGCCGACGTTCGGTCGATAGCCGTCCGGATCGATCACGATGCGGACTCCTAGAAATCTACTGTCGAGGACTATCCCATGCCGCCTGTCGAGCCACAAGCGCGGTAACGAATATGCAGACAGGTGTTGACACGGCACCTGCACATGCGCAGAATAGCGGGCTCACCAAGGCTATGTAGCTCAGCCGGTTAGAGCACAGCACTCATAATGCTGGGGTCGGTGGTTCGAGTCCACCCATAGCCACCACATCGAGCTTGGCTTTTGATGTGGAAAGTGAGAGAATAGCAACACGTTTTGCCCCGTCGCCAAGCGGTAAGGCACCTGACTCTGACTCAGGCATTCGGTGGTTCGAATCCATCCGGGGCAGCCAAATTAAAGCGAAAGGCCAGATCGAAAGATCTGGCCTTTTGCTTTTAATCCTGGGCAGCCGTGCAGGGTCCGGCTCCATGCGACCGCAACGTGCGCCGAACACCACCGCGCCTTTGCGCCACGCATCCGCCATGAACGACAAAAGCCCGGCCGAAGCCGGGCTTTTGCTTGTCCAACCAGCGGGATCCCGAGGAATCCCGGCCAGGCGCGATGGATCAGCGCTTGGAGAACTGGGTGGCGCGACGTGCCTTGTGCAGGCCGACCTTCTTACGCTCGACTTCACGGGCGTCACGGGTCATGAAGCCAGCCTTGCGCAGCTCGGACTTCAGGGTTTCGTCGTACTCGACCAGCGCACGGGCGATGCCCAGACGGATCGCACCGGCCTGGCCGGTGGTGCCGCCGCCAGCGGCGGTGACCAGGATGTCGAAGCTTTCGGTGTTCTTGGTCAGCTCAAGCGGCTGGCGCACGATCATGCGCGCGGTCTCGCGGCCGAAGAACTCGTCCAGCGGACGGCCGTTGACG
>JAAIGF010199689.1_pt1 | contig 38103 bp, 35 predicted proteins | sample 6487441 | NCBI WGS metagenome assembly JAAIGF01 (sample SAMN13974129, study PRJNA590717) | phyllosphere metagenome | biome: pepper field; feature: multiple bacterial spot infested pepper fields; material: pepper leaves; isolation source: leaves from pepper fields | host: Capsicum annuum ...
CATTCGCCAGTCGGCCATCCGTTCGCTGTTCGAGATCTTCGAGCAATCCAGCGAAGGCACCATCATCGTCGACCGCGACGCCCATATCGTCTGGATGAACGAGCGCTACGCCCAGCGCTTCGGCCTGCAAAGCGCCAGCGAGGCGATCGGCCGCCCCTGCGAAAGCGTGATTCCCGGAAGCCTGTTGCGCGACGTGGTGAAAAGCGGCCGCCCTATCCTGCTGGACATGATGGACACGCCCCGCGAGCCACTGGTGGTCATGCGCCTGCCGATTCACGACGATGCCGGCCAGGTGATCGGCGCCATCGGTTTTGCCTTGTTCGACGAGCTGCAATCGCTGTCACCGCTGCTGGCCCGCTACCAGAGCATGCAGCAGGAACTGGCATCGACCCGCTCGCAACTCAAGTCGCGCCAGGCCAAGTACAGCTTCGCCCAGTTCATCGGCACCAGCGCCCGCAGCCTGGAGGTCAAGCGCCTGGCGCGGCGCAGCGCCACCAGCGACTCTGCAGTGCTGCTGTTGGGCGAGACCGGCACCGGCAAGGAGTTGCTCGCCCACGCCATCCACAATGCCTCGCCGCGGGCCAGCAAGCCCTTCGTCAGCCTCAACACCGCGGCGATCCCGGAGACCCTGCTCGAAGCCGAGTTCTTCGGCACGGCGCCGGGCGCCTTTACCGGTGCGGATCGCAAGGGTCGCGCCGGCAAGTTGCAGATCGCCCACGGCGGCACCCTGTTTCTCGACGAGATCGGCGACATGCCGCTGCCGCTGCAGAGCAAATTACTGCGCGTGCTGCAGGAAAAGGAGTTCGAGCCGGTGGGCTCCAACGAGGTGCTGCGCAGCGATGTGCGGCTGATTGCCGCCACCTCCATCGACCTGGAAGCAGCGGTGCGCAAGGGCACCTTTCGCGCCGATCTGTATTACCGGCTCAACGTGCTGACCCTCTTCGTGCCACCGCTGCGCGAGCGCCTCGACGACCTGCCGGCGCTCTGCGAGGCGATCTTCGATGCATTGCAGGGCCGCCACGAATTGCACCCCGAGGCCATGGCCCTGCTCGCCCGCCACGCCTGGCCCGGCAACGTGCGTGAACTGCACAACGTGCTGGAGCGCGCCTGCCTGCTCAGCGATGACACGCTGCTCGACCGTGCCACGGTGGCGGCAGCGATCGGGACATTGCAGGCGCTGCCAGAAGCACAGCGAGCAGCGGCGAGCGATGGGCAGATCGAAGGCTTCCATCAGGCGCGAGCCAGCTTCGAGCGCGAGCTGATCCGCAAGGCATTGGCCATAACCGCCGGGGATGTGCCGCAAGCCGCGCAACGCCTGGGCCTGGGGCGATCCACCTTGTACCGCAAGATGCTGGAACTTGGCCTACAATCCTGAAAATGGGACTGATCTCACTTTCAGGACTGCAGCAGATACCGGCGTGGCGTGCGCCAGAATCAATTTCCATCCCGAAATCGGGATAAATCAACACCCAGCCACCAAGGATTTAAATAAAATCATTGGAATTCAATAAGTTATAAAACTGGCATAGAACTCGCTATTGCCTGGCTGCGGGCTTACCCGCCGCCGACAACAAAAACAAAAGCGCCCACAGCGCCTGTGCGAGTTACTCGAATGGCTACGGCAGCCTGTCGATTCGCCGTGCTGCAGGGTCAGGAGATAGCCGATGAGCGTCATCATCGCCCTCGCTGCACTCGCTCTGCTGATGCTGGCCGCCTACCGTGGCTACAGCGTCATCCTCTTCGCGCCCATCGCCGCGCTCGGCGCGGTACTGCTCACCGATCCAAGCGCCGTGGCGCCCGCCTTTACCGGGGTGTTCATGGAGAAGATGGTGGGCTTCATCAAACTCTACTTTCCGGTATTCTTGCTCGGCGCCGTGTTCGGCAAGCTGATCGAGTTGTCCGGCTTCTCGCACTCCATCGTCGCAGCCGCCATTCGCCTCCTGGGCACCGGCCAGGCGATGCTGGTGATCGTGCTGGTGTGCGCCCTGCTGACCTACGGCGGCGTGTCGCTGTTCGTGGTGGTGTTCGCGGTCTACCCGTTCGCGGCCGAGATGTTCCGCCAGAGCAACATCCCCAAGCGGCTGATCCCGGCGACCATCGCCCTGGGCGCGTTCAGCTTCACCATGGACGCCCTGCCCGGCACGCCGCAGATCCAGAACATCATTCCCACCACCTTCTTCAACACCACCGCCTGGGCAGCGCCCTGGCTGGGGCTGATCGGCAGTCTGTTCGTGCTCGGCATGGGCATGCTCTACCTGCGCCGCCAGTTGAACAAGGCGCTGCGCGCTGGCGAAGGCTACGGTACCGAACTGCGCAACGAGCCGGAAACCCCGGACGACATCAAGCTGCCCAGTCCCTGGCTGGCCATCGCACCGCTGGTGCTGGTGGGCGTCGCCAACCTGCTGTTCACCCACTGGATTCCCGAGTTCTACGGCAAGACCCACAGCCTGCAGCTGGCCGGCATGGCCGCGCCGCTGCAAACCGACGTCAGCAAGCTGACCGCCATCTGGGCCGTACAGGCCGCGTTGCTGCTGGGCATCCTGATGGTGCTGGTCAGCGCCTTCGGGGTGATCCGCGAGAAGCTCGCCGAGGGCACCAAGAGCGCCGTCGGTGGCTCGCTGCTGGCGGCAATGAATACCGCTTCGGAGTACGGTTTCGGTGCGGTGATCGCCTCGCTGCCGGGCTTTCTGGTACTCGCCGACGCGCTCAAGGGCATCCCCAATCCGCTGGTCAACGAAGCGGTGACCGTCACCTTGCTGGCCGGCATCACCGGCTCGGCCTCGGGCGGCATGAGCATCGCCCTGGCGGCCATGTCCGACACTTTCATCGCCGCGGCCAACGCCGCCAACATCCCGCTGGAAGTCATGCATCGCGTCGCCTCCATGGCCAGCGGCGGCATGGACACCCTGCCCCACAACGGCGCGGTGATCACCCTGCTGGCGGTCACCGGGCTGACCCACCGCGAAGCCTACAAGGACATCTTCGGCATCACCCTGATCAAGACTCTCGCGGTGTTTTTCGTGATTGGCGTCTTCTACACCACCGGCGTCGTTTAGTCTGGTTACGATCAGCTGCGCGTCGGCCCTGCGGCGTTAAAAACAGGCTCGGAATGCTCATGTACAAAAGTACACTCCGCTTCCTCGCCTGTTTTTGCCTTGCAGGGCTCTAGCTCGCAAGATCGTTACGAGGCTCCTAAACCAACAGCAAAGCAATGCTTACTGCTAGTAAGGAGTTGTTATGAACCTCAAAGGCAAGACCGCACTGGTCACCGGCTCCACCAGCGGTATCGGCCTGGGTATCGCCCAGGTATTGGCCGAAGCGGGTGCCGACCTGCTGCTCAATGGCTTTGGCGACGCTCAGGCGGCCATCGACGCGGTGGCGGCGTCTGGCGGCAAGGTGCTTCACCACCCCGCGGACATGAGCGACCCGCAGCAGATCGAATCGATGATCGCCTACGCCGAGCGCGAGTTCGGCGCCATCGACATTCTGGTCAACAACGCCGGTATCCAGCACGTTTCGCCGGTGGAGGATTTCGCCCCGGAGCGCTGGGACGCGATCATCGCCATCAACCTGTCCTCGGCCTTCCACACCACCCGCCTGGCGCTGCCCGGCATGCGCCGGCGCAACTGGGGGCGCATCATCAATATCGCCTCGGCCCATGGCCTGGCGGCCTCGGCTGGCAAGAGCGCCTACGTGGCCGCCAAGCACGGGCTGATCGGCCTGAGCAAATCCGTGGCCCTGGAAACCGCCACCACCGGCATCACCTGCAACGCCATCTGCCCTGGCTGGGTGCTGACGCCTCTGGTGCAGACGCAGATCGATGCGCGCGCCGCCGAAAGCGGTGACAGCGAGGGCGAACGGCGTAATCTGCTGGCAGAGAAACAGCCGTCGCTGGAGTTCGTCACTCCCAGGCAGCTCGGTGAGCTGGCGTTGTTCCTGTGCAGCGATGCTGCGGCTCAAGTACGCGGCGCGGCCTGGAACATGGACGGTGGCTGGCTGGCACAGTAATAGACATCGGCAGGGTCGCACGACGCTGCCCAGCGAACAAAAAGTAGTGAGGTAACAGCATGCAGCAAGCGCTTTGGACGCCCTCGGCAGAACGCATCGGCAGCACCCGAATGGACGCCTTCCGGCGCTTTGTGAACGAGCGTCACGGCCAGCAGCTGGCTGACTACACGGCGCTGCACGCCTGGAGCGTGAGTGAGCGCGAGGCGTTCTGGCAGGCCATAGTCGAGGTCTTCGACATCCACTTCGAGCAGGCGCCGCAGGCGGTGCTCGAAGAAGGCCCGGCGATGCCCAGCGCCCACTGGTTCCCCGGCGCCACCCTGAACTTTGCCGAGCACCTGCTGCGTCGCCGTGACGAGCATCCGGCCATCGTTGCCATCGGCGAAGACGGCAGTCGCGAGCAGCTCACCTACGCACAACTGGCCGCCCATGTCGCCGGCTTGCAGCGCAGCCTGCAGAACGCTGGCGTGGGTGTCGGCGATCGGGTCGCGGCCTTTATGCCCAACACCTGGCAAACCCTGGTCGGCATGCTCGCCACCGCCAGCCTGGGCGCCACCTGGTCGAGCTGCTCACCGGATTTCGGCACCCAGGGGGTGATCGACCGTTTCGGGCAGATCGAGCCCAAGGTGCTGGTCGCCTGCGCGGGTTATCGCTACGCCGGCAAGAATCTCGACCTGACTGGCAAGCTCAATGAGGTTCTCTCGCATCTGCCCAGCCTCGAACGCTTGGTTGTCGTGCCTTATGCACGAACAGAGGCCAGACCTACTGATTACAAGTCAGTTGCTCTAACTACTCTCTGGGACGATTTCTACCAGGCCGAGGGCGAGCCGCAGTTCACTGCCGTGCCCTTCGAGCAACCGCTGTACATCCTCTACTCCAGTGGCACCACCGGCGTGCCCAAGTGCATCGTGCATGGCGCCGGAGGCACGCTGCTGCAGCACGTCAAGGAGCTGGGCCTGCACAGCGACGTTGGCGCTGACGATACGCTGTTCTACTACACCACCTGTGGCTGGATGATGTGGAACTGGCTGGTTTCCGGCCTGGCCCTGGGCGCTACCCTGGTGCTGTATGACGGCTCGCCCTTCCACCCCGAGCCGACGCGCTTGATCGACCTGATCGACGCCGAGGACATCAGCGTGTTCGGCACCAGCGCCAAGTTTATCGCCGCCCTGGAAAAGGCCGGCGCCAAGCCCCGCGAAACCCATAAACTGAGCCGACTCAAGGCGATCCTCTCGACCGGCTCGCCCCTGGCCCATGAAAGCTTCGATTACGTGTATCGCGACATCAAGGCCGATGTCTGCCTGTCGTCCATTTCCGGCGGCACCGATATCGTCTCGTGCTTCGCCCTCGGCAACCCGGTTTCACCGGTGTACCGCGGCGAGATCCAGTGCAAGGGCCTGGGCATGGACGTGCAGGTGTGGAACGACGCCGGCCAGCCGGTGATCGGCGAAAAAGGCGAACTGGTCTGCGCGAAGCACTTCACCTCGATGCCGGTAGGCTTCTGGAACGATGCCGACGGCGAGAAGTTTCGCAGCGCCTATTTCGAGACCTTCCCGGGTATCTGGGCCCATGGCGACTACGCCGAAGAAACGCCCCATGGCGGGCTGATCATCCACGGCCGCTCGGACGCCGTGCTCAACCCGGGCGGCGTGCGCATCGGCACTGCCGAGATCTACCGCCAGGTGGAGAAGATCGAGCAGGTACTGGAATCCATCGCCATCGGCCAGGAGTGGGACGGCGACGTGCGCGTGGTGCTGTTCGTGCGCCTACGCGACGGCGTGACGCTCGACGAGGCGTTGCAGAAGCAGATCTGCCAGGTGATCCGCGCCAATACCACACCGCGTCATGTGCCGGCGCGGATCGTCGCGGTCGCCGATATTCCGCGTACCATCAGCGGCAAGATCGTCGAACTGGCGGTGCGCAACGTGGTGCACGGCCAACCGGTGAAAAACACCGATGCCCTGGCCAACCCCCAGGCACTGGAACTGTATCGCGACCTGCCGGCCCTACAAAGCTGACAGCTGCGATCACCCGGCACGCGGCCGGGTGATCGCCCTGCGCATAGCGGTATGTGAACCGCCACCGGTCCATTCCACCAGTGGTTCACAGATATCCAGCCCGGCAGCTCCTATACTCGCGACGTACCTCAAGGAATGTTCGCGTTGCGCCTTATTGCCTGCCTGCTGTCACTGCTGCTGCCGTGCTACCTGGCTGCCGAGCCACGCCCTATCCAGCTATACATGCCGGATGCAGCGCCATTGGCGCTGCATGGCGACGACGGCAATGGCATTACCGGTGACATCGCCATCATGGCGCTGCAACGGGCGGGCTATCGCGCCGTGGTCGAAAACGCGCCCTGGGCGCGTGCCCAGAAGCGCACCCAGGAAGCACGCGATGTAATGATCGTGCCCCTCTCGCGCACGCCAGAGCGCGAAGTCCACTTCACCTGGGTCGCCAATATCCAGCCGCTGTCCCGCGCCTTCTTCACCCTCGACAATCCGGTTTCCAGCCTGGAGCAAGCGCGCCAGCGCTATCGCCTGGTGGCCGTCGGCCTGGGCACCGCACAGGAAGAGATCCTCAGGCATGCCGGCTTCACCAGCGACCAGCTGTATGCCCTGAAGCTCGGCGACCAACCGATCCAACTGGTCAGGCGCGGTCGTGTCGATGCCTGGTTCACCACCGACCTGGAAGGCCGTCACCTCTGGGACAGCGGCCCGGAGTTGGCCATGAGCGCCCTGCTCGCGCCGCTGGACATGTACATCGCCTGCTCGCTGCAGTGCGACCCGAGGCTGGTCGAATCCGTCCACGACGCCCTGGAAGGCATGCGCCGCGACGGCAGCCTGCAGCGCATCACCGAGCGCTATTTACCACCGCGCTAGCTTGCTCCTGGTTGCCGCCCCCGCGCTTTTCTGCTGGACTGCGCCACTGCCCACAGGAGCACGCCAATGCCCAGTTACCAGGACCTGCTCGCCATCGGCGAGCCATTCGACGCCTTCGCCAGCCGTGGCCTGCCCGCCGAGATCGAAACGGTAAGAACCGCTCAGGCCCAGCTCGCTCGCCCCGACGCTCTGAACGCCGAAACCCATCGGCGCCTGGGTGCCGTACAGGGCCGCTATCACCTGCTCGCTGCCGGCGAAATGTGGTGCCCGGATTGCCAGCTCAACCTCGTGGCGCTGGCGCATCTGCAGCACCGGCTACCAAAGCTGAACCTGGTGATCATCTCCAAGGCCCGTGCCGAGCATGCATTGAAAGCGCGGCTGAAACTGGAGCGTATCTCGATTCCGCTGGTGCTGGTACTGAACGAAGAGTTCGAGCTGATCGGCAGTTTCGTCGAGCAACCGCAGGCGGTCGTCGAGGGCGGCGAAGCAGCTCAGGCTGACTACCGAGCGGGTGGTTACCTGGAAAGTACGATCAATGATCTATTGGCGATCATCGAAGCCCACGAGAAACGCGAGCGAATTTAAGCAGTGCTCACCGGCAGATAAGGGCGGATCACATTCAGTGCCCGCTCGACGAATACCTGCTTTTCGCCCACGGGCGCCACGTAGTGCAGCACCTCGGCACTCACCTGTTCACCCGCGAGCCGCGTGATAGCCCAGGCAGCCAGGTACGGTGCAGCCAGGCAACCGCCCGCCGTCGCCAGGTTGCCACGGGCGAAGAAGGGTTGGTTCAGCACCTCGACACCGGCCTCCACCACCCAGGGCTTGGTGGTCAGATCGGTACAGGCCGGCAGCGCCTGCAACAAACCCAGCTTGGCCATGAGCAGCGTTCCCGAGCATTGAGCGCCGATCAGCTGCCGGCGTGGATCGAGCTGCAGACGCTCGAGGATGCTTTCGTCCTGGGCGACCTCGCGGGTCTTGATGCCGCTGCCGAAAAGCACCACATCCGCTTCGCGGGCGAACTCGAGCGGCTGCTGAGCCTCAACCCGCACGCCGTTCATGGAGGTTACCTGGGCGCTCGGGCAGGTGATCTGCGCCTGCCAGCCCTGCTCGCGCAGGCGGTTGAACAGTGCACTGGCGATAAACGAATCGAGCTCGTTGAAACCATCGAATGTCAGTACGGCTACGCGCATGCCCTGCTCCAAAATTCTTGAACCTGGTGCAATCTAAGGTCATCCCGGCATGCGCGCCACGCACAGCGCTGCACGATTTCGCCCATACAGTGCTGGGCTCAATCAGATGCCGTGGCGGCCCGGATCCTCGGGAGGCGTATCGTCCTCGATATCTTCGAGCTTCAGCTCCAACCCCCAGTCTGCGGGCTCGGCCGGCTTGGCCGGGCGAACCTCGGCCACTGCAGCCGCTGCCTGGGCTGCGGGGGCCGGAACAGCTGGCGTCTCACGGTAGAGCTTGAGTTTGAGGCGCACGTTATTGGCCGAGTCGGCATTCTTGACCGCCTCCTCCTCGTCGATGGCGCCTTCGTTGACCAGGTCGATCAACGCCTGGTCGAAGGTCTGCATGCCGAGGTTCTTGGACTTCTCCATGATCTCCTTGATTTCGGAAAACTCGTTGCGCTTGATCAGGTCACGGATGGTCGGCGTGCCAAGCAGCACCTCGACCGCAGCACGGCGCTTGCCGTCGGCGGTCTTGACCAGGCGCTGGGACACGAAGGCCTTGAGGTTGTTGCCCAGGTCATTGAGCAATTGCGGGCGGCGGTCTTCGGGGAAGAAGTTGATGATGCGGTCCAGCGCCTGGTTGGCGTTGTTGGCGTGCAGGGTGGAAATCGCCAGGTGCCCGGTATCGGCAAACGCCAGGGCGTGCTCCATGGTCTCGCGGTCGCGGATCTCGCCGATCAGGATCACGTCCGGCGCCTGGCGCAGGGTGTTCTTCAGCGCCGCGTGGAAGCTGCGCGTGTCCACGCCGACCTCGCGCTGGTTGATGATCGACTTCTTGTGCCGGTGCACGTATTCCACCGGGTCCTCGATAGTGATGATGTGCCCGCCGCTGTTGCGGTTGCGGTAGTCGATCAGCGCGGCCAGCGAGGTCGACTTGCCCGAGCCGGTACCGCCGACGAACAGCACCAGGCCGCGTTTTTCCATCACCGTCTTGAGCAGCACCTCGGGCAGTTTCAGGTCCTCGAAGCGTGGAATGTCGAGCTTGATGTTGCGCGCGACGATGGACACCTCGTTGCGCTGCTTGAAGATATTGATGCGGAAGCGCCCGACGCCATTGAGGGAGATCGCCAGGTTCATTTCCAGCTCGCGCTCGAACTCTTCGCGCTGGGCGCCATCCATCACCCCATCGGCGATTTCCGCCACGACCCCGGCCTTGAGCGGCTCGCTGCTCAGCGCCTTGAGCACGCCGTTGAATTTGGCGCAGGGTGGCGCACCGGTCGACAGGTACAGGTCCGAGCCATCCTGGCTGGAGAGTATTTTCAGCATTGCGTGAAGATCCATGGGCAGCGTTCCCGTCGACTGAAGCTATTACGTTAGCCAAGATTCACTAAAGACAAAGGCCCGCACAGGCCACAGAAATGACGCCATTTAGCTGGCGCCGCAAATACTGGCACAATACGCACCCGATAAATGAGGAACCTGTCATGGCAAAGGCAATGGCCCGCCACATCCTGGTCAAGACCGAAGCGGAAGCCGCTGCCCTGAAAAAGCGCATCGCTGGCGGCGAAGCCTTCGACGTGCTGGCGCGCAAGCACTCCACCTGTCCGTCGGGCAAGAAAGGCGGTGACCTCGGCGAGGTACGACCCGGACAGATGGTGCGGGTGATCGACCAGGTGATCTTCAAGAAGCCGCTACGCGAAGTGCACGGGCCGATCAAGAGCCAGTTCGGCTATCACCTGGTGCAGGTGTTCTTTCGCGATTGATCGCGTTCTATGCATAGGCACAATCGGTTTGTTACAGCCGGTCGCCAAGGGCTGCGCTGCGGTCCTCAAGCTGGCAGGATGAACGCCAACGCTGCGAAAGGAGATCAAGCATGACCTTTGGACCTCTGGTAACAACCGACTGGCTCGCCCGCGAAGGCAACGCCACGGATCTGGTGCTGTTCGATGCCAGCACCTACCTGCCCAACGAGGCGAAGAATGGCCGCGAGGAATACCTCAAGGCGCATATTCCCGGCGCCCGCTTCTTCGATATCGAAGCCTTTTCCGATCCCGACACCCCGCTGCCGCACACGCTCCCTTCCCAGGGCCGCTTTGCACGGCTGGCGGGCGCCGAAGGCGTGGGCAACGATACCCGCGTGGTGGTCTACGACCAGAAAGGGCTGTTCTCCGCCGCCCGCGCCTGGTGGCTGTTTCGCTATTTCGGCCACCAGAAGGTGGCGGTACTCGACGGCGGTTTGCCCAAGTGGCTGGCCGAGCAGCGCGCCACCGAAGCCGGCGAGCCCGCTGCCACGGGCGAGCGCAGCTTTCAGGTCAACGTCCATGCCCGCAAGGTACGTGGCCTGGGCGATGTGCTGGAAGCGATCGAGCGCGACGACACGCTGATTCTCGACGCCCGCGCCGCCAACCGCTTTGACGGCAGCACCGCCGAGGCGCGCCCGGGTGTCGCCTCCGGGCATATCCCCGGCAGCCAGAACCTGCCCTTTAGCCGCCTGCTGCGCAGCGACCATACCCTGCAGCCGGCGGAGACCCTGCGTACTCTGTTCAGCGCCGCGGGTGTCGATGGCAAGAAGCCGGTGATCACCAGCTGCGGCAGCGGCGTTACCGCAACGGTACTGCTGCTTGGCCTGGAGGTGGCCGGGCTGCCGGAAGGCGCCCTGTACGACGGTTCCTGGACCGAATGGGGCAGCCGCGCCGATACGCCGAAAGCTACCGGCGTGGTGTGACACACCAGCGCCCGCCTCCAACGCGGGCGCTTAGCGCCTGCTTATGATCTTCATGCCGGGCCTTGTCTATGTTGACTGCAACGTGGCGAGAGCGGCCGTTCGTTCCCGCATGATGGACTGGTGATTATCTGTGGGAGCGGGCCATGCCCGCGAAAAAATCACGGGCATGGCCCGTTCCCACAGGTAAAGCAAGGATGTCCGCTTCTGCCTTGTAGTTGCACGTACGCATTGCCCAGAAAATCGTCAACAGGCGCTCTTACAGCGCGTGGGATTGATACAACTCGGTCAGCGCCTCACCGCGCAGCTGCGCCAGTTGGGGCGAGCGGCGATCACGGGGACGCACCAGCGGCACCGCCAGTTCGCGCTGCAACCGACTGGGCGTACCGCCGAGAATCAGCACCCGATCGCTCAGGTAGAACGCCTCGTCCAGGTCGTGAGTGACCAGCAGTACGGCGATCCCGTAGCGGACCGCCAGGTCGGCAACCAGATCCTGCAGTTTCATCCGTGTGAAGGCATCCACGGCGCTGAACGGCTCGTCGAGCAGCAACACCCGGGGTTTGCCGTACAGCGCCCGGGCGATGGCCACGCGCTGCGCCTGGCCACCGGACAGCTGCTTGGGCAAGGCATCGCCGCGCCCCGGCAGGCCGACGTCACGCAGCAACTGTTGCACCCATTTGCCCTCGGCGCTCCAGCCATCGGCAAAGCCGACGTTCTGCGCCACACTCAGCCAGGGCATCAGCCGCGGCTCCTGAAACACCACACCAATGCCATTGCCAGCTACGCGCTCGAGCTGAGGGTCGAGTTGCACGCCGCCCTGGTAGTCTCGATCCAGCCCCGCCGCGATGCGCAGCAAAGTACTCTTGCCACAACCGCTGGGGCCCAGCAGGCTGACGATTTCGCCAGGGGCCAGCCCACAGCTGACCTCATCGAGCACCAGGGTGGCACCGAAGGCTTTGCTGACCCGTCGCAGTTCGATCAATCCACTCATGGCTTGTCTCCACCGTAGTTGTCGCGCCAGATCAGCGCCCGGGTTTCCAACGCCTTGAGCAGGCTGTCGCTCAGCTTGCCCATCACGGCCAGAGTGGCAATGGCCACCAGTACCAGATCGGGGCGCGAAACCTCACGGCCATCGGTCAGCAAGTAGCCGATGCCTTCGGTCGCGGCCAGCAACTCGGCCGCGACCACACACAGCCAGGCCATCGACAGCCCTGCACGCAAGCCGGTGAACAGGTACGGCTGTGCGGCCGGCACGAAGATCCGGCGGATGGTCGCCAGGCGCGACAGCTTGCACAGCTCGCCCACTTCGACCAGTTTGCGGTCGACGTTACGGATACCGGCCACCAGGTTGAGGTACACCGGAAAGAACGAGCCAATGGCGATCAGGGTGACTTTCGACGACTCGTCGATACCCAGCCAGATCAGCAAGAGCGGTACCCAGGCCAGTCCCGGAACCGCCCGCAGCGCCTGGAAGGTCGGATCGAGATAAGCCTCCAGGCGGCGGCTCAGCCCGACCAGCGAACCGAGTATCAGGGCCAGCGAAGCGCCAATGGCGAACCCCGCCAGCACGCGCAGGGTGCTGGCCAGGATATGCGTCCACAGTGGGCCATCAGCCAGTTCCCAGAGGGTGATCGTCAGCTCGCTGGGCGCGGGCATCAGGTACGCGGGTATCCAGCCGATGCGCACCACCGACTCGAGCACCGCCAGCAGCGTCAGTGGCAGCAACCAGCCGCGCAGGCTCGACAAACCAGGGAGCCGGCTGCGCCATACGACGCCCGGCTGGGCCTGAGGCAAACTCTCAGCGCGGCTCATCGCTGGCCTCGACGACTTGCTTGGCGATCCGGGCGTCGATCAGGCTGGCCAGTGCCGCCTCGCTATCGGCATTGCGGCGCAGCACACCATCGGCAACCAACAGCGGGATGACCGGTTTGATCGCCTCCAGATGAAGCTGGCCTGGCAGCGGCTTGCTGAAATCGTAGCGGCCCAGTTGCAGGCGAATCACCTCGACCGGAAGCTGGGTTTCCCCGGCGATCAGTTGAGCCGCCTCTTGCGGGTTGGCGACTATCCAGCGCCGCGCACGCTCATAGGCCTTGACCACCGTGGCCACGGCTTGCGGCTGTTCGCTGAGAAAGCGCTCCTGGGTATTGAGAAAGGCGCCGAGACCGAACGCAGGGTTTTCGTAGATGAAGCGCGCGCCGGCCAGTTGCGCGCCAGCCATGTGCGGGTCGAGCCCCGCCCAGCCATCCACCCGGCCCTGTTCCAGCGCGGTGCGCCCCTCGGGGTGCTGCAGGTGGACGATCTTCACGTCGCTCGGCTCGAGCTTCTCAGCCGCCAGGGCGCGCAGCAGGAAGAAGTACGGGTCGGTGCCCTTGGTGGCGGCGATCTGCTTGCCGCGCAGGTCATGCAATGTCCGGTAGGGCGAATCGGCCTGCACCAGGATGGCGCTGGGCACGTACCAGAGGTAGCTGTAGACGGCCTTGACCGGCTGGCCGTTGGCACGGCTGACAAAGGCCGAGATGCTGGAGGTGAGCGCGAAATTCGACGCGCCGCTGTTGAGAAACTCCAGTGAGTTGTTGCTGCCCCGGGACAGCACCCAGCGCACCTCGGTACCCGATGGCGCGAAGTCTTTTTCCAGCCAGCCGTTGTGCTTGATCACCAGGCTTTCCGGCGAATAGAAGGCGTAATCCAGGCGCACTTCCTTGAGCGGCGCAGCCTGCACGGCAACCGGCAACCAGGCGGCAAACAGGGCGGCGAGCCCGACGCGCAAAGCGGTTTTTTTCATGCTCTTGTTCCTTATGAACGACGCTGGCGGACCGTCCACCAGCTCATCGCAATTGCGGGCGGTCAGAGAAGCGTCAGGGTGTAGCTCAGGATCAGGCGATTCTCATCGGAATCGGTGGCCACATTGCCGCGCTGGGTGGCGTTGCGCCAGGAAACGCCCAGGCCCTTGAGCGGCCCGTCGAGCAGGGTGTAATCCAGGCGCAGGTCACGCTCCCACTCCTCGAGGTCACCACTGGCGGAGTCGACGTTGTCGCCCTTCAGGTAAGCGATGCTGGCCTTCAGCCCCGGCACGCCGAGTTTGGCGAAGTCGTAGGCGTATTCGGCAACCCAGGTGCGCTCGCCAGCACTGGCGAACTTGCCGATCTGCCGGTCGGTGATCAGGTAGGAGGAGGAGCCGCCTCCCTGGTTGAGGAACGGAAAGGCGCTGTCGCCCTCGACCTGCTGGTAACCCAGGCCGGCGGAATGGCCACCCAGGGTGTAGGTGAACAACGCGCTCCAGGTCTGGTTGTCGACCTCACCAGTGGTCACGCCGTTGCCGTAGTAGCCGGTGCTGGTGTAACCCTGGGCGCGGCCTGCCGCGCTGCCATTCTTGCCGTCGGAATTGCTGTCGAAGTAACGCAGGTCGCTCTTCAGCGAGCCCGGCCCGATGGCCCAGTTGTGCACCAGCCCAAGGAAGTGCTGTTTGTAGAAGTCTTCCAGGTTGCCGTAGTAGTACTGCAGCGTCAGGTCCTTGGTGGCCTTCCAGTCGCCGCCGGCGAAGTAGAACGTGTTGGTGTCCGCCTCGCCCGAGGCGCCAGCGATACGCAGGGCGATGTCGTCGGTTGAGCTGCGGGTCTTGGTGCTTTCCAACTGGCCGGCTGTGAGCGTCAGGCCATCGATTTCGCTGGAGGTGACCTGCCCACCGTGGAAGGTCTGCGGCAGCAGACGGCCATCGTTGAAGGTCACCACCGGTAGCTTGGGCTGCAGGGTGCCGATACGCGCTTCGGTCTTCGACACACGCAGCTTGGCGGTCACGCCGGCCTTGCTGTAGTCGTCCACCGCGCTGCCATCGCTGTCGAGCGGGAACAGCTGGCCCGGGGTGCGATCACGGCCGGCCTTGCCCGCCCTGCCGCCGGAATCGAGCTTCACGCCGAGCAGGCCGATGGCATCGACGCCGAAGCCGACGGTGCCCTGGGTGAACCCGGAGGCGTAGTTGAAAATGAAACCCTGCCCCCACTCCCGCGCTTCGCCATTGTTGTTGGCGGTGTTCTTGGTGTTCAGGTCGTAGTAGAAATTGCGCAGGCCGATGCTGGCCTTGCTGTCTTCGATGAAGCCGGCGGCGCTCGCTTCGCTGGCCAGGGCGGCGAGGGATACGGCCAGCGCCAGGGTGGATTTGTTCATGTTCGATGCTCCAGTGCAGAGGTTCTGTTATGAACGGGCACGGCACAGGAGCTCGACGGTCGCCGACATGAAGACGTTGGCAGTGAGCCCCTGGTTCGGGCCCGATGCGGTGGTCCGCTGTCGGCTGGTGGCTAATCTACGAGAGCAACGATAACCCCTAAAAAGAATTATTTTTCACTTTGTAGTAACTATTTTGCATATGCATGCAACGAGGACTGTCGACCTAAGCTAAGTACAAAAAATTATTTACCAACCGTTTTTTATATCGATTAGCTTCTCTCTACCGGATCACCGGACTTCTCAAGCTCATTCATGAAGTACGTGTGACCGTCCCTGCATGGCCGCCACGCGTTTTTGTCGAGGCCCAGCCATGTCATTGCCGCACTCTCTGAACCGCCCGTTCCTCGCTTTACTCCTGAGTCTCGGTCTGGCCACCGCGCCGCTGTCTCAGGCAGCTGAACAGCTGCGTATCGGTTATCAGAAGTCCTCGACGCTGATCAGCCTGCTCAAACAACAGGGCAGCCTGGAAAAGACCCTGGCCGCCCAGGACATCACCGTCAGCTGGCACGAATTTCCCAGCGGCCAACCGCTGCTCGAAGCCCTCAACGTCGGCAATATCGACCTCTCGGCCGACGTCGCCGATACCGTACCGGTGTTCGCCCAGGCCGCCGGCGCCGACCTCGCCTACTTCGCCCAGGAAGCGCCCTCGCCTCGCGCCCAGGCCATCGTGGTGCGCGAGGATTCGCCGATCGAAACCCTGGCCGACCTCAAGGGCAAGAAGGTCGCCGTCACCAAGGCTGCCGGCGTTCACTACCTGCTGATTGCCGCACTGGCCAAGGCAGGCCTGAAGTTCAGCGACATCGAGCCGGCCTACCTGACGCCCGCCGACGGCCGCGCGGCCTTCGAGAATCGCAAAGTGGATGCCTGGGTGACCTGGGAGCCCTTTATCAGCGGTGCTCAGCAACAATTGCCCACCCGTATCCTCGCCGACGGCGAAGGCCTGGCCGACTACCAGCGCTATTACCTGAGCAGCGCCGCCTTCGCCAAGGCTCATCCGCAGGTGTTGCAGAGCGTGTTCAGCGAACTGGTGAAAGCCGGTGACTGGCTGCGCGCCAACCCACGTCAGGCGGCTGAAATCCTCGGCCCGTTGTGGGGCAATCTCGACCCCGCGGTGGTCGAGCAAGCCAATGCCAAACGCAGCTACCAGGTTCGCCTGGTGCAACCGGACAGCCTGGCCGAACAACAGAAAATCGCCGATGCCTTCTTTGCCGCGGGCCTGCTGCCCAAGGCCGTCGATGCCAGCAAGGTAACTCTCTGGAGCTCCGCGAAATGAGCAGCGAAGCCTGCCTTCATTTGGCCCACCCGGAACAACCGCTGTTCGCCGCGCATCTGTTCCCGGCCGATTTCGGCAGCCGCAGCGCCACGGTCGATCGCCTGGCCCGGCAGTTGGCCGCCAGCGCCGTGGAGCGCGACAAGGCCGGCGGCAGCGCACCGGCCGAGCGCCAATTGCTGCGCGGCAGCGGCCTGCTGACCCTCGCCGTGCCGCAGCAATTTGGTGGCCAAGGCGCAGCCTGGCCGGAGATCTACCGCATCGTGCGCCACCTGGCCGCGGCGGACAGTTCCCTCGCCCACCTGTTCGCCTTCCAGCATCTGCAGGTGGCGACCATCCAGCTGTTCGGCAGCCCCGAGCAGCAGCGCCACTGGCTGACCCGTACCGTGCAGGAAAACTGGTTCTGGGGTAACGCCACCAACGGCCGCGACACCGGCCTGGCGCTGAGCCCGCGCGAGGAGCACTTCGAACTCAACGGTAGCAAATCCTTCTGCTCCGGTGCATTGGGCGCCGATGCGCTGGTGATCAGCGCACCACGCAGCAATCGCCCAGACGACCGGGTGTTCATCGTGCTGCCGGGCGGGCGCGACGGCTTGAGCGTGAACAGTGACTGGGACGGCTTCGGCCAGCGCCAGACCGACAGCGGTACCGTGCAGTTCGAGCAGGTGTTCGTCGACAGCAGCGAGCTGCTTGGCCCGGTCGGCCCCAGCCCGCGCACCACCCTGCGCGCCTGCCTGTCGCAGCTGATCCTCACCCAGTTGTACCTGGGCAACGCCCAGGGCGCGCTCGATGCGGCGCTGCGCTACACCCGCGAGCAAAGCCGCGCCTGGCCGGCTTCCGGTGTGGCCAGGGCCAGCGACGACCCGTTCATCCAGCAGCGTTATGGCGATCTCTGGCTGCGTTATCGCGCCGCCGTGCCATTGGCCGAACATGCGGCCATGCGCCTGCAGAGCGCCTGGGAGAAGTCGGCGCTGACCGCCGCCGAACGCGCCGAGGTCGCCCTGGCAATCAGCGAAGCCAAGGTGGTGGCGGTACGCGCCGCCCTGGATATCACCAGCCAGATCTTCGAAAACATGGGCGCCCGCGCCACCAGCTCGCGCTACGGCTTCGACCGCTTCTGGCGCAACGTGCGGGTGCACAGCCTGCACGACCCCGTCGACTACAAGGTGCGCGATCTCGGTCACTGGCTGCTCAGCGGCCAGGGCCCGCAGGCCTCGCTGTACAGCTGACCGCGCCCGTAAAACAAACACCATTCGCCACCGGACCACCGGAGCCTCGATTGCCCGCCGCAGCGCGCCCACCCCGCGCCGCTGCGGTACAGCCACACGATGAGGTTCACATGACCAGTCCGATTACCCTCAAGGACAGCGCCTGCGCTCAGGACGTCGCGCCGCCGTTACACCCCGCCGCCATTCTCACCAGCGATGCCGATGCGCTGGAGGCCGCCCATGCCCTGGCCCGCGCCGCCGAGGCCGGCGTTATCCAGCGTGACCGCGAGCGGCGTTTGCCGTGGGAGCTGGTGGAGCGCTTCACCGCCAGCGGCCTGGGCAGCATCGCCGTGCCGCGCGCATTCGGCGGCCCGCAGCTGTCATACCTGACCATCGCCGAGGTGTTTCGCATCATCAGCGCCGTGGACCCGGCACTGGGGCAGATCCCGCAGAACCACTTCGGCCTGATCGGCCTGCTGCACGCCGCCGCCAGCCCGGCGCAGCAGCAACGCCTGTTCGCCAGCGTGCTGGCCGGCTGGCGCATCGGTAACGGCGGCCCGGAGCGCGGCAGCAAGCACACTCTGGATATCCAGGCGCGGCTGATCCAACGGGGCGGCCGCTGGCTGCTCAGCGGCGAGAAGTTCTATTCCACCGGCGCCCTGTTCGCCCACTGGGTCACTGCCAAGGCACTGGACGAGCAAGGCCGGCCGTGGCTGGCCTTTATCCAGCGCGGCCGCCCCGGCCTGCGCATCATCAACGACTGGTCCGGCTTCGGCCAGCGCACCACCGCCAGCGGCACCGTGCTGCTCGATGAGGTGGAAGTCGACGAAGGCAACCTCGTGCCGCTGTGGCCGCTGACCGACAAGCCGAGCATCCAGGGCGCCTTTTCCCAGCTGATCCAGGCCGCCATCGACCTGGGCATCGCCGACGGCGCCCTGCGCGATGCCATGGCCTTCGTGCGGGAAAAGTCCCGGCCGTGGATCGATGCCAAGGTCGAGCGCGCCGGTGACGACCCGTACGTGATTGCCGATGTCGGCCGCCTGCAGATCGAACTGCACGCCGCCGAGGCGCTGCTGCATAAAGCCGCTCGCGTGCTCGATGAAACTGCAGCAGCGCCCATCGACGGCGATGCGGCAGCCCGCGCCTCCATCGCCGTGGCCGAAGCCAAGGCGCTCACCACCGAAATCAGCCTGCAGGCCAGCGAAAAGCTGCTGGAGCTGGCCGGCAGCCGCGCCACCCTGGCCGAGTTCGGCCTCGACCGCCACTGGCGCAACGCCCGCACCCACACCCTGCACGACCCGGTGCGCTGGAAGTACCACGCCATCGGCGCCTGGCACCTCAACGGCACGCGCCCCAACCGACACTCCTGGATCTGAGCCATGAACGCACTGCTTAAAACCGCCGCGGTAAAGATCCGCGACGACGCCGAGGCGCTGGCCACCGCCGAACGCCTGGCCGGGCATTTCGCAACCGGCGGCGCCGAGCGCGATGCCGAACGCCAGTTGCCCTATGGCGAGCTGGAACAGTTCAGCCAGTCCGGCCTGGGTGGCATCAGCGTGCCCAGCGAGCATGGCGGCGCCGGTGTTTCCAGCGTCACCCTGGCCAGGGTCATCGCCCGCATCGCCCAGGCGGACGGCTCGCTGGGGCAAATCCCGCAAAACCATTTCTACGCCCTGGAGGTGCTGCGCGTGAACGGCAGCGATGCGCAGCAGCGCCGCCTGTATGCCGAGGTGCTGGCCGGCCAGCGCTTTGGCAATGCCCTGGCCGAGCTGGGCACCAGGACCGCGCTGGATCGCAACACCCGCCTGACCCGCACGGCCGACGGTTATCGCATCGATGGGCGCAAGTTCTACTGCACCGGGGCGCTGTTCGCCCAGCGCATTCCGACGCTGGCGATCGACGAGAACGGTGTCGGCTTTCTGGCCTTCGTGCCGCGCCAGGCAGGCGGCGTGCAGGTGATCGATGACTGGAGCGGCTTCGGCCAGCGCACCACCGGCAGCGGCAGCGTGGTGTTCGACGGCGTAGCGGTAGCTGCCGATGACGTGGTGCCGTTCCAGAGCGCCTTCGAGCGCCCGACCACCGTCGGCCCCTTCGCTCAATTGCTGCACGCCGCCATCGACACCGGTATCGCCCGCGGCGCCTACGAAGACCTGCTGCACTTCGTGCGCCACAAGTCGCGGCCGTGGATCGACGCTGGCATCGACAAGGCCAGTGACGACCCGCTGACCCAGCAGGACATCGGCAAGCTGCGCGTGCGCCTGGCCGCCAGCGAGGCGCTGCTGGAGCGGGCTGGCGAATTCGTCGACCTTGCCCAGGCCGCCCCGGATGCCGACAGCGTGGCTGCGGCCTCGGTTGCGGTGGCCGAAGCCAGGGCGATCAGCACGGAAATCTCACTGCTGCTGGGCAGCAAACTGCTGGAACTGGCCGGCAGCCGCGCCACCCTGGCCGAACACGGCCTCGACCGTCACTGGCGCAACGCCCGCACCCACACCCTGCACGACCCGGTGCGCTGGAAGTATCACGCCGTCGGCGACTTCTACCTCAACGACCGCCTGCCACCGCGCCGGGGAACCATCTGATGAGCAAGCAGATTCTTCTCAACGCCTTCAACATGAACTGCGTCGGGCATATCCACCATGGTTTGTGGACGCATCCGCGCGACCAGTCGACCGAATTCAACAGCCTGAGCTACTGGACCGACCTGGCCAAGCTGCTCGAGCGCGGGCTGTTCGACGGGCTGTTCATCGCCGACATTCTCGGCGTTTATGACGTGTACGGCAGCGGCATCGACCTGCCCCTGCAGGAAGCCATCCAGCTGCCGGTCAATGACCCGCTGCTGCTGGTCTCGGCCATGGCCGGCGTCACCCAGCACCTGGGTTTCGGGGTGACCGCCAACCTCAGCTACGAGGCGCCCTACACCTTCGCCCGCAGGCTCTCCACCCTCGACCACCTGACCGACGGTCGCATCGGCTGGAACATCGTCACCGGCTATCTGGACAGCGCGGCCAGGGCCATGGGCCTGAGCCAGCAGGTCGAACACGACCGCCGCTACGACCAGGCCGACGAATACCTGGAAGTGCTCTACAAGCTGCTGGAGGGCAGTTGGCAGGACGACGCCGTGCTCGCCGACCGCGAGCGGCGCATCTACGCCCAGCCCGGCAAGGTGCACAAGGTGCGCCACCGCGGTGAGTTCTATCAGGTAGACGGTTACCACCTCAGCCAGCCGTCGCCGCAGCGCACGCCGCTGCTGTTCCAGGCCGGTTCGTCGGCGCGCGGCTCACGCTTCGCCGGCCAGCATGCCGAGTGCGTGTTCATTGGCGGCAATGGCGTCGAGGCGGTGCGCACTCAGGTCGAACAGGTGCGCGCCAGTGCCGTGGCGACCGGGCGTGGGCCAGATGCGATCAAGGTGTTCATGGGCATTGGCGTGATCGTCGCGCCCACCGAAGCCGAAGCGCGCGGCAAGCACGCAGAGTACCTGCGCTACGCCAGCCCGGAAGCCGGCATCGCGCACTTCTCCAGCTCCACCGGGATCGACCTGGCCGCCTTTGGCCTCGACGAACCGCTTCAGGCGCGCAAGACCAACGCCATCGAGTCGGTGGTCAAAACCTTCAGTGGCTGGACCAAGCGTCGCCTGCTGGAACAACACGCCCTTGGCGGCCGTTATCCGCTGGTGATCGGCTCGCCCTCGCAGGTGGCCGACCAGCTGATCGCCTGGATCGATACCACCGGACTGGACGGTTTCAACCTCACCCGCATTGTCACCCCGGAAAGCTATGCCGATTTCATCGAGCTGGTGATTCCCGAGCTGCAACAGCGCGGACGCTACAAGACCGCCTACTCAGGCGGCGCCCTGCGCCACAAGCTGTTTGGCAACGGCCCACGGCTGCCCGCCAACCACCCCGGCGCAGCCTGGCGCGACCCCGCACGCCTGCAACACGACACCACCGGCTATCACAACCTGCGAGGCCTCAGCGCAAACGCCCTGAGCCTGCTCTGAGCACAACAAGGACGCTAACCATGATTGAACCGTTGAAAACCCTGATCCTCGGCGCCCTGCTGGCCAGCTCGCTGGCCCATGCCGAATCCCCCCTCAAACTCGGCACTACCGCTGCCTTCGCGCCGCCCCTGGAAGTGGCCGTGGCCGAAGCCAGGAAGCAGGGGCTGGACGTGGAACTGGTCGAGTTCACCGACTGGATCGCCCCCAACGTCAGCTTGGCCAATGGCGATATCGACGTGAACTACTTCCAGCACATCCCCTTCCTGGAAAACGCCAAGGCCGAAGGCGGCTACGACCTGGTGCCGGTGGCGCGCGGGGTGATCAACAACGTCGGCCTCTACTCCAAAACGCACAAGGATTTCGCCAGCCTGCCGGACGGCGCCAAGGTGGCCATCGCCAACGACCCGGTCAACGGCGGGCGCGGCCTGCAGCTGCTGCAAAAAGCCGGGCTGATCGAGCTCAAACCGGGCGTCGGCTACAAGGCGACCCAGCAGGACATCACCGCCAACCCGAAGAACATCCGCATCATCGAGCTGGAGGCCGTGCAACTGGTGCGCGCCTATGACGAGGTCGATCTGGTACAGGGCTACCCGGCCTACATCCGCCTGGCCAAGACCTTCGATCCCGCCTCGGCCCTGCTGTTCGATGGCGTGGATCACCCCGAGTACATCATCCAGTTCGTCACCCAGCCGGCGAAAGCAGAGGATCCGCGCCTGCTCAAGTTCATCGATATCTACCAGCACTCCCCGGCGGTGCGCGCCGCCCTCGACAAGGCCCACGGCAACCTCTACCAGGCCGGCTGGGAGAGCTGACATGAGCGGTTTCGATCCCTTTCTGCAGCAAGCCGCCGCAGCCAGCCGCGTGGACCAGGCGCACCTGCGTTTCGAGCGCCTGGGCAAAACCTACGAGGCCGCCCAGGGCCCGGTGCAGGCGCTACGCGACATCGAGCTGGCGATCGAGCGCGGCGAGGTATTTGGCATCATCGGCCGCAGCGGCGCAGGCAAGTCCTCACTGCTGCGTACCATCAACCGCCTGGAACGACCCAGCAGCGGCCGCGTGCTGATCGACGGCAGCGATATCGCCGGCTATGACGATGACGCCCTGGTAGCGCTGCGCCGGCGCATCGGCATGATCTTCCAGCACTTCAACCTGATGTCCGCCAAGACCGTGTGGCAGAACGTCGAGCTGCCCCTCAAGGTCGCTGGCGTGCCGCGTGACGCGCGCCAGCGCAAGGTGCGCGAGCTGCTCGAACTGGTCGGCCTCGAGGACAAGCACGGCGCCTACCCGGCGCAGCTGTCCGGCGGGCAGAAACAGCGCGTGGGCATCGCCCGCGCTCTGGTGCATGACCCGCAGATTCTGCTCTGCGACGAAGCCACCAGCGCCCTCGACCCGGAAACCACCCAGGCCATTCTCGGCCTGCTGCGCGAGATCAACCGGCGCCTGGGCCTGACCGTGGTGCTGATCACCCACGAGATGGCGGTGATCCGCGAGATCTGCGACCGCGTGGTGGTGCTGGAGCGTGGTGAGGTGGTCGAGCAAGGGCCGGTCTGGCAGGTATTCGGCGCGCCGCGCCACCAAGTCACTCGCACCCTGCTCGCCCCGCTGCAACACGCCCTGCCGGCGAGCCTGCAGCAGCGCCTGCAACTAGAACGCGGCAGCAACTCGGATGACCTGGTGCTGCGCCTGCACTTTTCCGGCACAGGCCTGGAGCCGGATTTGCCGGCGCTCGGCGCCGCATTGGGCGGCCGTGCCACCTTGCTCGATGCCAGCCTGGAGCAGATCCAGGGCCACGCCGTGGGCCACCTGATCCTGTCCGTCGGCCCATCAACCCTAGGCCATGCAGTGCTGATCGAAAACGCCCGCGCGCTGGCCGACCAGGTGGAGGTACTGGGTTATGTCGCTGCTGTTTGAACGCCTCTGGCAAGGCCTGCTCGACACCCTGCTGATGGTTGGCGTGTCGTCCCTGCTCGCGCTGTTGGCCGGCATTCCGCTCGCGGTATTTCTGGTCACCAGCAGCCAGGGTGGCATCTTCGAGGCGCCGCGGCTGAATCGGGTGCTCGGCGCCATCGTCAACCTGTTCCGCTCCATCCCCTTCCTGATCCTGATGGTCGCGCTGATCCCTTTCACCCGCTTGATCGTCGGCACCACCTACGGCGTCTGGGCCGCCGTGGTGCCACTGACCATCGCCGCCACGCCGTTCTTCGCACGTATCGCCGAAGTCAGCCTGCGCGAAGTCGACCACGGCCTGATCGAAGCCGCCCAGGCCATGGGCTGCCGCCGCCGACATATCGTCTGGCACGTACTGCTGCCCGAAGCCCTGCCCGGCATCGTCGGCGGCTTCACCATCACCCTGGTCACCATGATCAACTCCTCGGCCATGGCCGGCGCCATCGGGGCAGGCGGCCTGGGCGATCTGGCCTACCGCTACGGCTATCAGCGCTTTGATACCCAGGTGATGCTGACGGTGATCGTCGTGCTGGTGGTGATGGTCAGCTTCATCCAGTTCGGTGGGGACAGGTTGGCGCAGCGGTTGAATAAGCGGTGAGGCAAGAGGTTATAGCTGCATATGCAAAGCCCCAGATTTCCGGGGCTCTTTTTGTGCCCATGTCGCAGAGATGCAACATGGGTAATGCGCTTCGCTCAGCCGCAATAGACAGTTGTTGTACGAATCGAGTAGCGTCTCAAACCAGTCGGCTCCCGCACTTGGTCGAGCAATCGAGGCTGCTTATCCATGGTGTATAACGCCCTTATACAGTCATCGATACGCTGAAAGCCCCCGCCTAGATACGGATAGCGAGAAAAACAAGGAATGCGATACACCACGCCCGCCCGGGAAGTCATGCACCAGCTGGTGTCCATTTATAGTTAGCAGGCAATAATGAGCTTGAAGTTATCCGATAAAATTGCAAGGTTCGAACCCCAAAATGGGAGTTGGCTGGAGCTAGAACGGCTTTTTGAGGAGGCCTTTTCGTCAAGCGATCCTACCCTCTACTACACGGCAATTTTTAATCTATTTGAGCGTTTCCCTAATGAGGATGGGGCGGGAGTATTCTGGTCAGCTGTTCACGGAATGGAGGCAATCGGAGATTATGAGCAGCAGCTTCTGCGGTTCTTTCGTCGCTTCCCCTCTGAAATGACCAAGATAATGCTTCGCCGTTTAGAAAATGCTGGTGAGAAAGAGATCAATGGTATTCCTCTAGATATTTTAGTGGGTAAGTCTCAGTGAAGTGTTGCCCGCTAACAACTGGTTCAGGTCGCTCGCTTCGCTCACTCGGGACCGGCTAAAGCCGGCCCCTTAACCAAATGTTAGAACCGAGCAAGGTGCAATCATGAATCAACTTTATATCTACGTTGATGGCTCGGATTTGGAAGACGTGGTAGTGGATCTGGTATCTGCATTACAAGGATTCGCAGGGCACTGGGCCAACGGAGTGGCGCAACTTGTGAATCAGCAACAGCCACGCACGCCGGACCTACTCCTAGACGATCTACCGCAGTGGGATGTTGGTCTAAACCTGCCAGTGACCGCGTTATCCAAAGCTGACGCTGCCGAGCTCATTTCTTTCTCACACAGCTATCTGCCGTGAGCGGGAGAGATTTTGTTATCGGCCTCTGGAAGCCAAAGCTCGCCATAAGCGAAGATCTCTGTTTTGTTGATGCCAAGGCGAGCCTCCAGCAGCAAGAGTTCCTGATGCAAGTACTGGGTTTGCTCTAGGACTCTCCCACAACTAGTGAGTAAAGCTCTGCTTTGCACCTGTCGTCAGCGCGGTCGCATTTGTATATCCAGCCTGCTCTGGGCTTTTCGCCTAGGTCATTCTGTAGTTCGCGCAGGCGCGCAATCGACTCTATGGTTCTCATTGCTTGCGCGTTAGGCCTACTTCGCAAGTATCCAACTTAACCCAATTCCGCCCCGCCGCTTTGCCCCGATAGAGCGCCGTATCCGCCTGCTGCAGGCACTTATCGAACGCCTGTACGCATTAAAACTGCGCTGACACGCCAATGGTCGCCGTGCGGCGAATGCTCTGACCTCGGCTCAAATCAGGCACGTTGTGAACAGTCGGGGACAGACCACAATACTTGCTACCGAACGGCCGCATTGGTGTCACAGAAAAGCCACTAGCAGCTGATTGTGGTGCATCTACTAAATCTGCTGCAGAACCCACTCAACCCGATTACGCCCCGCCGCCTTACCTCGGTACAGCGCAACATCTGCCTGCTGCAGACACTCGTCGAACGCCTGCAGGTTGTCGAACGAGTCTGAAAAGCCAATTGTCGCGGTGCAGCGAATTACCTGGTTTCGAGTGGCATCAGGCGCCTCTAGATTTTCGATTGCCGCGCGCATGCGCTCCGCCAGTTGCAGCACACCGGCGCCGTCAGAGCCAAAGGCGACCACCACGAACTCCTCCCCGCCCAGCCGGCAGATCAGATCGCCTTGGCGAGCAGTGTTCTTCAGAGCATCGGCAACGCGGCACAAGACCAGGTCGCCCGAGTTGTGGCCGTGGGTATCGTTGATGCGTTTGAAATGATCGATGTCGACGATCAGCAGAAAAGCAGGCTCTGCACTACGCGAGCGAAAGTGTGCCTCCAGTGCACCCATCAGTCCGCGGCGGTTAAACAGGTGTGTGAGCGGGTCATGGGCGGCGAGGCTGCGCAGTTCGTCGGTCAGGCGGCGCAGCACCAGCCATACCGCGCAGGGCGGCAGTACGGTCGCCAGGAACGACATGTACAGATAGAAGACCTTCTGGAAGCCGCCGTTCATGTCCAGCGCGGCCATGCCGCCGCTGACTATCATCACGAATTTGCCGGCGTTCAGCACGCAGATCCCGGCGATCAATGCGGCAATCACCCGCATTTCAACCCGCAGGTCCCTGGCGAAAGTGCGGCTGCCGTGGAGCGCGGCGACCGTCATCAGCAGAAACAGCAGCGCACAAGCGCCGGCCAGCAGTGCGTGGCGTGCTTCGTTGCCGAGCGAAAACTGCACCAGGGCCTGGGCGCCGGTGTAGGTGGCCGCCAGGACAAGCAGCGGACGCAGCACGGGCGTCGGCCGTTCAAAAAAGCGCATGGCACCTAGTGCATAGGTGACGGGCGCACAAAGTGTCAGGCTGTGGTTGATCACGCTCAGCACACTCCAGCCAGGCGCACCACCGACCAGCTGCAGGATATAGGCAAGGCCCAGCAGCAGGCTGCCGAGCGCGAACACGTCCATGCCCATTTTCCTGTCGACGAGCCGAGTGCTGATCAGCAGGAACATCACGCTGAAACACAGCAGATACAGGCACAGCATGCCAAGGATGACGGTGGTGACCATGGGGTTCGCGTTAGTGAGAAATGGTTAGGCGAGACTAGATGTTGGAACGGTGCGCCCCGCAAGGCGCGGCCGCCACTTAAATGGCCATTTGATATCGCCTTATCCTAGCCAGGTGTTGGCCTGGAAGGCAATTGCCTGACAAGCAGGACAGGTTGCCCGCCTAATCAGGTGTGCCCAGGCCGACCAGTTGCACGCCACCTGGTATCTCAGCGGCTAGAGTTCAAGGTGCACAGCCCGCTTGGGCTGCCCATAGCGACATGGAGAATCACTATGCAAAAAGCACTTATCACCCTGGCTGCCGCCCTGTTCGTATCTGCCACGGTCATTCCGGCGGCCATGGCAGAAAGCCCGGCCGAAAAAAGCGTTCGCGAGGAGGCTCGGGATATGGAGAAGGATGCCAAGCACGATGCCCACGAAGTGGACAAGGGTGAGCATCACAGCGCCGAGGAGATCGACAAAGGCGTCGACCACGACAGCAAGGAGCGTCATAACGCCGACAAACATATCGACAAGGAACTGAAAAAAGACCTCTAAAGGGCAAAGGCGGTAGCCCGGCAGACGAGTTGCCGCCCTTGGCCACGCACGGCTCACATATCGCTCGCCAAATCCCGCCTTGAGCCAGCTGGCTCCATCTCGTCTCTTACGTCAGCCTGTGATGGCGTAAAATACCCTTTTGCAGTGAAGCCCTGGCACCTGACAGGAACAGCAAGCGCTGCCGTCACGGTAACGTTCAACGGTAGCAATCACCAATTTCAACGCGAACGACGAGGATCTATGGGCCAGCGCCAAACCCAGATGTTGAAGCAAGACCTGAAGGCCGTCGCCGAAGACCTGCGATGGGTCTCCGTCGACCTAGTAAAGATTGCCGAGCGGCTGAGGGGAACGAATAACGAGGCGGATGCCTGGGCCATTCTGCGCATGGTCGGCGTGCTGACCAACGACGAAGACCGGCTCAGCAAGTACGCCGGCGAGATCAAGGCCGGGCGTATCGTTCGCTCCAAAGGCTGAGCGGTGAGCGGCAATCCGTCAGCTCACCGCGGCCAGGATAAAGCCAGCAGCATGAGTCGCGAAATCGCTTCACCAGCCGCTTGCTGTCAGTCCAACGCGCCATTCAGCACTTCGTAAATGACTCCGGTTGCCACCGCCACGAGGATCAGGTCCACGCCTGCCTGCATCCACTCATAGCCGTCATAGCGCGGCAGTTGCCCAAGCAGCCGGCCATCCAGCTTCTTGGCAATGCCTGGCGGTAGTGGCTTGCCGCGCGCCAGGTTCTTCTGGATGCCCGGCGGCAGCGTCGGTGCAGGCGACCAGTAGGAGCGATTGCCCTGCAGGATGCTCAATATGCCACCGCGATCAATGGACGGGCCGGTATGGCGTCCCCCTTCTTTGGATCCGCCCCCTTGTTTGCCAGGCCCGTGATAGGGCTGGGCCTGAGCTTTACCGTTGCCCTGCCCGTGGCCTTTGCCATTACCCGGGTCGGCGGCAGCCAGGCATGGCCCGATGGCCATCGCGATTGAAACAACGGCTGTCATAAGCAGGCGTGAACTGGCCATCTCGATGTTCCTTCCGATAAGGGAGAATCCCAGCACTGTAGACGCCTGGCGCGCCATAAGTTCCGGGCGCCCTCGACTTGAAGCCCGGTCTGAAGCTGCCGTGTCGTTGTAGGCGCAGCGAAACAAAGGAGGGTCAAATCGCCTGGGAGGTACTGAGCTGACTCAGCGCCAACAATGACCTGGCCGATTCGCGGCTGATCACCGGGGTATCGTCCGGGCTTTCCTCGCGTTGCAATTGCAGGAAGGCTCGAAAGTCCTCGGCTGGCAGCGGGGTTGCAATACCCTGGATCCAGCCGCCTTCGACCCGATACAAGCCACAGGTGCGACAGTCACATGCTGCATAGGTACCGGTTTTGGAAATCAACCAAGCGTCGTCGCCACAGATAAAGCATCTCACTACTGTCACCTCATCGACATGCATGGGGAATACCGCGTCTGCAAGTAGTGACAGGGGCTCTGCGACAGGGATTCAGGAAAGTTTTTGCGTTTTCGGCCGAACGGCGCTTTGCATGGATGCGCGCCGTGCGGCGGTCTGCCACTGACGAACCGAGCGCTGCGACGACAAGGATCACAGGCCGCCATACAACTGCGGGCACAGCTATGCGACAATATGCGCGATATCAGGCTTGTAACCCCGCCTCTATATACCCAGCAGCTCGGTCATTCGTACGCATGCTGCTGCAAACCTTTGCGCAACGGCTCAACTCGCCCCCCATACCAGGGTGAGGTGGATAAGCTCGAAATCGCTCCCGGTTCGGCAAAAGCGCTCATAACTTATTGATAGGTAACACCTTTGATCTCCACCGCTAACATAACCATGCAGTTTGGCGCCAAGCCGCTGTTCGAGAACGTTTCCGTCAAGTTCAACAACGGCAACCGCTACGGCCTGATCGGCGCCAACGGCTGCGGCAAGTCGACCTTCATGAAGATTCTCGGTGGTGATCTCGAGCCTTCCGGTGGCCAGGTGATGCTCGAGCCGAACGTGCGCCTGGGCAAGCTGCGCCAGGATCAGTTCGCCTACGAGCAATTCAACGTGATCGATACGGTGATCATGGGCCATGAGGAGCTGTGGAAGGTCAAGGCCGAGCGCGACCGCATCTACTCGCTGCCGGAAATGAGCGAAGAAGACGGCATGAAGGTCGGCGAGCTCGAAGGTGAGTTCGCCGAAATGGACGGCTACACCGCCGAGTCCCGCGCGGGCGAGCTGCTGCTCGGCCTGGGGATTCCGCTGGAGCAACACTTCGGCCCGATGAGCGAAGTGGCGCCCGGCTGGAAACTGCGCGTGCTGTTGGCCCAGGCGCTGTTCGCCGACCCGGACGTGCTGCTGCTCGACGAGCCGACCAACCACCTGGACATCAACACCATCCGCTGGCTGGAAACCATCCTCACGGCGCGTAACAGCACCATGATCATCATTTCCCACGACCGGCACTTCCTGAACTCGGTCTGCACCCACATGGCGGACCTGGATTACGGCGAGCTGCGCCTGTTCCCGGGCAACTACGACGAGTACATGACTGCCGCGACCCAGTCCCGCGAGCAGTTGCTGGCCGACAACGCCAAGAAGAAGGCGCAGATCTCCGAGCTGCAAAGCTTCGTCAGCCGCTTCTCGGCCAACGCCTCGAAAGCCAAGCAAGCCACCAGCCGTGCCAAGCAGATCGACAAGATCCAGCTGGCCGAGGTCAAGCCGTCGAGCCGGGTGAGTCCGTTCATTCGTTTCGAGCAGACCAAGAAGCTGCATCGCCAGGCGGTGACCATCGAGAAACTCAGCAAGGCATTCGATGACAAGGTGCTGTTCAAGAACTTCAGCTTCACCGTCGAAGCTGGCGAGCGCGTGGCGATCATCGGCCCCAACGGTATCGGCAAGACCACCCTGCTGCGCACCCTGGTCGGCGAACTGCAGCCCGATGCCGGTGCAGTGAAATGGACCGAGAGCGCCGAGGTCGGTTACTACGCCCAGGACCACGCTCACGACTTCGAAGATGACGTGACCCTGTTCGACTGGATGGGCCAGTGGACCACCGGCGAGCAAGTGATTCGCGGCACCCTGGGCCGCATGCTGTTCTCCAACGACGAGATCCTCAAGTCGGTCAAGGTGATCTCCGGTGGTGAGCAGGGCCGCATGCTGTTCGGCAAGCTGATCCTGCAAAAGCCCAACGTGCTGGTGATGGACGAACCGACCAACCACCTGGACATGGAATCCATCGAGGCCCTCAACCTGGCGCTGGAGAACTACCCGGGAACGCTGATCTTCGTCAGCCATGACCGCGAGTTCGTCGGCTCCCTGGCCACGCGCATCATCGAGCTGTCGGACAACGGCGTCACCGACTTCAGCGGCACCTACGACGACTACCTGCGCAGCCAGGGCATCATCGTTTGATCGGCTGAGCCGGCACGACAGCAAGCCCCGTCATCCGCTGGATGACGGGGCTTTTTTGTTTGGGCTGATATTAGCTTCGTAGGCTAGGCCAATATCGCTTGCAGCCTGTGGGAGCGCGCCATGCGCGCGAAAAAAATCGCGGGCATGGCCCGCTCCCACGTTTTTGCAGCGCGCCTCACGGCATGGCCAGCACCCTCATATGGCAGCGCGCCTGAGGGCGTAGCCTGGTTGAGCATGCGATATCTAGGGATTTCCCCGGGGTGTCGCTGCGCTCGACTTGGGCTAGCAAATCGAAAAACCAGATTGCGGATACAAAAACGCCGCTCAATCGAGCGGCGTTTTGCATAGCGGCTAGAGGATCAAGCAGAGAGCTCGACCAAGAGCTTGTTCAGGCGCTGCACGTAGGCAGCCGGGTCTTTCAGGCTGTCGCCTGCAGCCAGCGCGGCCTGGTCGAAGAGGATGTGCGACAGGTCGCCAAAGCGATCCTCGTCCGGTTCGGCATCCAGCTTCTCGATCAGCGGGTGGTTCGGATTGAATTCGAAGATCGGCTTCGAATCCGGCACCTTCTGCCCGCTGGCTTCGAGGATCTGGCGCATTTGCAGGCCCAGGTCCTGTTCACCGATGGCCAGGATCGCTGGCGAGTCGGTCAGGCGGTGGGACACCCGCACTTCCGCGACCTGCTCGCCCAGCGCGGTTTTCAGGCGTTCGACCAAACCTTCCTTGCTCTTGGCGACTTCTTCCTGGGCTTTCTTGTCCTCTTCCGAGTCCAGGGAACCCAGGTCCAGGTCACCGCGGGCCACGTCGACGAAGCTCTTGCCGTCGAACTCGGTCAGGTAGCTCATCAGCCACTCGTCGATGCGGTCGGTGAGCAGCAGCACTTCGATGCCTTTCTTGCGGAAGACTTCCAGGTGCGGGCTGTTCTTGACCTGCGCGTAGGATTCACCGGTGAGGAAGTAGATCTTGTCCTGGCCTTCCTTCAGGCGGCTGACGTAGTCGCCCAGGGAAACCACCTGCTCGCCCTCGCCTTCGGTGGTCGAGGCGAAGCGCAACAGGCCGGCGATCTTCTCCTTGTTGGCGAAGTCTTCCGCCGGGCCTTCCTTGAGCACCTGGCCGAAGTTCTTCCAGAACGTCTTGTACTGTTCGGGCTCGCTCTTGGCCAGTTTCTCCAGCATGTCGAGCACGCGCTTGGTCAGCGCCGACTTCATGGAGTCGATCACCGGATCCTTCTGCAGGATCTCGCGCGAGACGTTCAGCGACAGGTCGTTGGAGTCGACCACACCCTTGATGAAGCGCAGGTACAGCGGCAGGAACTCGTCGGCCTGGTCCATGATGAACACGCGCTGCACATACAGCTTCAGGCCACGCGGCGCTTCACGCTGGTACAGGTCGAACGGCGCACGGCCGGGTACGTACAGCAGCGAGGTGTATTCCAGCTTGCCTTCGACCTTGTTGTGGCTCCAGCTCAGCGGGTTGTCGAAGTCATGGGAAACGTGTTTGTAGAACTCCTGGTACTGCTCGTCGGTAACCTCGGTACGCGGGCGCGTCCACAGCGCGCTGGCGCGGTTGACCACTTCCCACTCGGGCTCCGCGGGCTTGTCCTTCTCCTCGCCGTGGAATTCCTTCGGCAGCTCGATCGGCAGGCCGATATGGTCGGAGTACTTCTTGATGACGTTGCGCAGGCGCCAGCCATCGGCGAACTCTTCTTCACCGCTTTTCAGGTGCAGCACGATGCGGGTGCCACGCTCGGCCTTCTCGACGGTAGCGATCTCGAAGTCGCCCTCGCCTTTGGACGCCCAGTGCACGCCTTCGCCAGCCGACAGACCAGCGCGACGGGTGAACACCTCGACCTTGTCGGCGACGATGAACGCCGAATAGAAGCCCACACCGAATTGACCGATCAGGCTCGAGTCCTTCTTCTGGTCGCCGGAGAGGTTCTTCAGGAAGTCGGCAGTACCGGACTTGGCGATGGTGCCCAGGTGCGCGATGGTTTCTTCGCGGCTCATGCCGATGCCGTTGTCTTCGAGGGTGACGGTCTTGGCGTCCTTGTCGAAGCTCACACGGATCTTCAGATCGGAGCCACCTTCGAGCAGCTCAGGCTTGGCCAGCGCCTCGAAACGCAGCTTGTCGACGGCGTCGGAAGCGTTGGAGATCAACTCGCGCAGGAAGATTTCCTTGTTGGAATACAGCGAGTGAATCATGAGGTGCAGCAGCTGCTTTACCTCGGTCTGGAAGCCCAGGGTTTCTTTTTGAGTTTCCACACTCATGGTCATCTAACTCCACATTGATGGCTAAGCCGCGGTACGGCGGATGACCTATCAGGTGGGGGCGGCGCGGAAAAATTCAAGTCACTCGTCGATGCGTTCCACATGCACGACATCTGCCGGCGCAATGGTAAAGCGCGCCTCGCCCGAGCCATTCAGACGCTGGCGCAGCACCAGTTGCCCCTGCTCGTCGATGCCGGCGAACTGGCCCTGAACCGCGCTGCCCTTCTCGCTGAACAGGCGCATGGACTGGTTGACGTAGCGCGCCGGTTCAGCGATCAGGCGCGCCAGGGTCAGCTCCGGGCGGGCCTCGGGCTGCGCTGGCGGCGGGGTCACCACAGGCTTGGCGGCAGCAGCGCTCGGCGCGGATTCATGGGTTCCAGGCAACGCGGGGAAATGGTCATCGTCGACCCGCCAGCCGAGCTGCGGGTGCTTGCTCAGGCGCACCGGTACACGTTGCTCCTGGCCACCCACCCGCGCCTGCACGTCGAGCGCCAGGCTGCCGGTGGTCACGTCGTGCAGCGGTAGCGGCGCGAGCTGGACGTCACGGGTGGCGAAGCGCCGCTGCAGATAGTCGGTGATCAGGTAACTGAGGGTATCGCGCGAATCGACCGTGCGGTCCGGCTTGCCCTGCTGGTAACGCAGGCCATTGCGAAACAGCTCGACCTTGCCGGTCAGGGTGGTCTGGAATTGCGCCGGCAACACCAGGTGGAACTCGCCCACCAGGTGGTTCGGCTCTTCAGGACGCAGATCCAGGTGCAGGGTGTAACCGCCCTTGAGCTGACGGGCCTCGGGCAGATCCTGATCGGGCAGCAACCAGCTCAGTTCGATCTCCGGCAATTGCCCCGGATCATCGGGCAACACATCCAGCCGCAAGCCATCGGCGCCAACCGGCAGGCCGCGAATGCTCAGCTCGCGACGCGCGAAGAAATCCTGGCCCTCGCGCAGGCTGAGCACACCATCGATGAGCTCACCTTCCTGCGGCGCGAAGGGTTCGCCATTGAGCTGGCCATGCAGCTGAATGTCCAACTCACCGGATGCCGGTTGCTCGGGCTGCAGCCACTGCAGGCCGATGATGGCTTCCAGGCGTTGCGGATCCTGCCCCGCCATCACCGCCAGCCCGACGATCAAGGGAATCATGCCCAGGGCGCAGCAGCCCAACGCCTGCTTGGCGTGGCGCCAGTGCCGCACGATGAACAGCAGCGTCAAGGGTGGCAGCAGGCATGCCCAGCCCCACAGCAGGCTGGTGGCGAAGCCGCGCATCACCAACAGCACCAGGCCGACGAGGATCAGCAGCAGGCCGGCCAGGATCAACAACGCATCCATTGGATTTCCTTAGATCAGTAGCAGGCGTCGACAGAGCGCAGTCAACCGCACAAAAGGCGCCACGATAATCATCACGGCGTGGGCATTCCATCGACGCGTCGAGCCTTTTCGCTTTTTCGTGACAGGCCCTGAATTGGTGCTTTCACGGGCTTGAACGGGACAAAAAAGCGCATTGATACAAAGTCAGTGAACTTATCCCGCCTTTGGCGCCTCGAAAAACCGTAATGGCATTCACCCTAAGGAGAAACACCACCATGCAAAAATCAGTCGCTTACGCCTTCATGCTGGCTGCCACGCTGGGCCTTGCGGCCTGTGACAAGCCTTCCGAAAACAAAGCTCAAGATGCTCAGGAATCCCGCACTGAAGCTCAAGAGTCGATGAACGACGCTGCTAAAGAAAGCAACGAAGCGGCACAGAAAGAATCAGAGGCTGCTCAAGAGGCTGCCAAAGAGCAACAGGAAGACGCTCAAACCCCACCAGCCACCGCCCCGGCCGAGCCTGCAGCCCCTGCAGATCCAGCCGCGCCTGCTGCACCGAAGCAGCAGTAAGCTGACATCTTCACGTTACCCGCAGCCTGCTGCGGGTAACGCCCCTCCTACTTCCCCGCTACTTCTCCGGCCTCAACGCATCGCTGGTGTAAGCATCAGCAACAGCGTACAGCCCATCCCTACTGCCCATACCACGCTGCGCTGCCAGTGCAGGTCTGCCCAGTAGAAAACCAGATACAGCACCCGCGCGATCACGAAGATCACGGCCAACCAGTCGACCAGCCAACCGCTGCTCTGGGTAACGTGTGCCATCAGCACGGCCACTGCAAACAGCGGGAAGGCTTCGAAGCTGTTCTGGTGAGCGGCGAGCGCCCGTGCACCGAAACCGGTCAGGCGTGCCTGTTGGGCACGCGGATGATGATTGTCGTACTGCCCACCCTCCTGCTTCATTGCCTTGGCCAACGGCGCCTTGGCGATAAAGATCAGCAACGCGCTGATGAAGATGCACCAGAATGGAATGCTCACTCGCTCTTCTCCTTGGCCGGCTCAAACGTCGGCGTTTGTGTGTAAACCATCACCTCCAGTACATCGGAGTGAAATTCCCGGCGATACAACACCACCACCACGCCGGTGCTGACCAGCATGAAGAACCAGGGGTTGATGAACCACGCCAGGGTCGCCATGCCGAAATAATAGGCGCGCAGGCCGTAGTTGAACTGGTTGGCGGCCATCGAGATGACCCGCGCAGTGCGCTCGGCGAAAGCCTTGCGCTCCTGCTCGGTGACATGCCGCTCGCCAATCATCGGTGCCGAACCCACCAGCACGGCAGCGAAGTTGTACTGGCGCATGCACCAGCTGAAGGTGAAGAAGGCGTAGACGAATACCACACCCAGGCACAACAACTTGACCTCCGAGATGCCGCGGCTGGCCGACTGCACGAACGGCAGGTCGGCGAGCAGCGACACCGCACGATCCGAAGCGCCGAGCACGGTGAGGATACCGGCCAGAATGATCAGCGTACTGGAGGCGAAAAACGAGGCGTTACGTTCGAGATTGCCGATCACGTTGGCATCGGCGATACGGTTCTCGCGCAGCAGCATGCGGCGCATCCAGTCCTCGCGATACAGGTGCAACACGCTGGCCAGGCAGGGTGTGGTACGGCCCTTGGCATGGGCGTAACGGGTGTAGCCCGCCCAGCACAGGACAAACCAACAGGCGGCAATCAGGTGGTGGAGATAGTCTTGGCTGATGGACATGCAAATTCCTTGTAGTGCGGGGGCCTGCCAGTGATCGCGCCCACTTCTTCAATCAGTAGGAGTCGGCGGCAGACCCGCGGATTATAGCCACGCCAGGTAATAAAAAGCCGCTCCAGAGAGCGGCTTTCATGACTGCATCAAGGCTTAGGCCATCGCGTGCTGCGGCTTACCCCGCAACCAGTCGTAGCCGCTGGCAAGCGCGAGCATCAGCGCCGACGGCAGCAGCCACGCCAGGCCCTGCTCGGCCAGTGGCAGGCTGGTCAGCCAGCCGGGTAGCCAGCCATCCAGCCCCGCGGTTTTCAGGCCATCGACGATACCGAACAGCGTCGCTACCAGCATCACCGGGCCAACGACGCGGACCGCCGCGTGCCATAGCCCCCAGCAGAAGCTCAGGGCGATCAGCACGATGCATGGCGGGTAGATGGCCGTCAGTACCGGCACCGAGATCTGGATCAGTTTGGTCAGGCCCAGGTTCGATACCAACAACGAAAATGCCGCCAGAATGATCACCAGGCTGCGGTAGGACAGCGGCACCAGGCGGCTGAAGTACTCGGCGCAGGCGCAGGTCAGGCCGACGGCGGTGACCAGGCAAGCCAGGGAAATCAGCACCGCCAGGAAGCCGCTGCCCAGACCGCCGAAGGTGTGCTGCACATAGGCGTGCAGCACGGCCGCGCCGTTGGTGGCGCCCTCGGCGATGCTGTGGCTACCGGCACCGAGGCGGAACAGGCTGATGTACACCAGCGCCAGGCCGACGCCGGCAATCAGCCCGGCGATGATCGCGTAACGGGTGATCAGCTGCGGCGAGGTGACGCCGCGCGAGCGAATGGCGTTGACGATCACGATGCCGAACACCAGCGCGCCCAGGGTATCCATGGTCAGGTAACCATTGATGAAGCCCTGGGAGAATGGCGCAGCCTCATAGGCCGACGTTGCAGAGCCTACGCCATCAGGCGTTAGCACGAACGCGGTGCCACCGAGGATCAGCAGGGCGAGAATCTTCATCGGCCCGAGCACGCGGCCGACCGTGTCCAGCAGGCGCCCCGGATAGAGCGACACGCCCAGCACGATGGTGAAATACACCAGGCTGTAGATGAACAGGGCCAGCGGGCTTTCACCGGTCAACGGCGCCAGGCCTACTTCAAAGGACACTGTAGCGGTGCGCGGCGTGGCGAACAGCGGACCGACCGCCAAGTAGCAGACCACACCCAGCACCACACCAGCCGCACGGCCGATGGGGGTGCTTAGCGCATCCATGGCGCCACCGACCTTGGCCAGTGCGACCAGAGTGATGACCGGGAGCCCCACGGCGGTAATCAGGAAACCCAGCGCAGCCAGCCAGACATGCGGGCCAGCCTGCAAGCCGACAATGGGCGGAAAAATGATGTTGCCTGCCCCGACGAACAGGGCGAAGGTCATAAACCCCAGGGCGAGCACGTCCTGGCTTTTCAGAGAAGTCATCGAAGGAAATACCACATCACTAAAACGGAGTTGAGAGAGGGAATCCCGATGGATAGAGGGAAACGTCGTTCGCCCTTATGGCGCGAACCCTTATTGCGGGCACATCTCGGGTAGAGACGAAACCCATTAGTTGCAAGGCTAACGATTTTGCCGCAAACGCCCTGCCCATTCCAGCCCGGCTGACGGCTGGCTGTAATGTGCTGTCGCCTGGGCAACATTTTTCGCAGGCAAAAAAGAAGGCCACCCGAGGGTGGCCTTCTTTTCAGATCAGAATGGCTTACGCCTTCTTCACTTCCCAACCGGTCAGCTCGGCCAGGGCCTTGCCGATGTCAGCCAGGGAACGCACGGTCTTCACGCCAGCGTCTTGCAGAGCAGCGAATTTCTCGTCTGCAGTGCCCTTGCCGCCGGAGATGATGGCGCCAGCATGGCCCATACGCTTGCCGGGAGGAGCGGTAACGCCAGCGATGTAGGAAACTACAGGCTTGGTGACGTTGGCCTTGATGTAGGCAGCCGCTTCTTCTTCAGCCGAACCGCCGATCTCGCCGATCATGACGATCGCTTCGGTCTTCGGGTCTTCCTGGAACAGCTTCAGGATGTCG
>JAAIGF010275109.1_pt1 | contig 37996 bp, 29 predicted proteins | sample 6487441 | NCBI WGS metagenome assembly JAAIGF01 (sample SAMN13974129, study PRJNA590717) | phyllosphere metagenome | biome: pepper field; feature: multiple bacterial spot infested pepper fields; material: pepper leaves; isolation source: leaves from pepper fields | host: Capsicum annuum ...
GCGTCGATCAGCCCCTGCAGCAGCGCGCTGTAGTGCGCGTGCACCTGCAGCCACAGCGCGCGCACGCCGATCGCATCGGCCGCACGAGCGGGAAGACCGTGCGCGATCTGGCGCGTGAGTTCGGTGCCACCGACTGCATCAATCCGAAGGACTTCGACAAGCCCATCCAGCAGGTCATCATTGACATGTCAACCTGGGGCGTGGACCACAGCTTCGAATGCATCGGCAACGTCAACGTGATGCGTGCGGCGCTGGAATGCGCGCATCGTGGCTGGGGTCAGTCGGTGGTCATCGGTGTGGCCGGTGCTGGCCAGGAAATCTCCACCCGCCCGTTCCAGCTGGTTACCGGGCGCCGTTGGCTGGGCTCCGCCTTCGGCGGCGTCAAGGGCCGCAGCCAGCTGCCGGGCATGGTGGAAGATGCGATGAAGGGCGATATCGAACTGGCGCCGTTCGTCACCCATACGATGGGCCTGGAGAGCATCAACGAGGCCTTCGATCTGATGCACGAAGGCAAGTCGATCCGCTCGGTCGTCCACTTCTGATCACGGTGGGGTGGCCTGCTCGATGCCGGCCACCCCGGGAGAGACATCATGGAAGGCATTGAACGGCATGCCTGCGAAGGTGGCTGGCAGGAGGTTTACCAGCACCATTCGCAGGTGCTGGGCTGCACGATGAAGTTCGCGGTCTACCTGCCGCCGCAGGCGGACGATCGGAGGCTGCCGGTGCTGTACTGGCTGAGCGGGCTGACCTGCAACGAACAGAATTTCATTACCAAGGCCGGTGCACAGCGGCACGCCGCCGAACACGGCATCATCCTGGTGGTGCCTGATACCAGCCCGCGTGGTGACGATGTGGCTGATGCGGAAGGTTACGACCTGGGCAAGGGCGCGGGTTTTTACCTGAACGCCACGCAGGAACCGTGGGCGACCCATTACCGCATGCACGACTACGTTGTGGATGAGCTGCCGGCCCTGATCGAAGCACATTTTCCGGTCACCGACCGTCGTGGCATCAGTGGGCATTCGATGGGGGGGCATGGCGCGCTGGTGCTGGCGCTGCGCAATCCCGGTCGTTACCACAGCGTATCTGCGTTTTCGCCGATCGTTGCGCCCAGCCAGGTGCCGTGGGGCGAGAAGGCATTCACCGCCTACCTGGGGGAAGACCGCGCGCAGTGGGCGCAGTGGGATGCCAGTGCACTGATTGCCGATGCCAGCGAGCGACTGCCGCTGCTGATCGACCAGGGCGACGCCGACGAGTTCCTGGAAGCCCAGCTGCAACCGCAGCGCCTGCAGGCCGCCTGTGAAGCCGCTGGCCACCCCCTGCAGCTGCGCATGCAGCCCGGCTACGACCACAGCTATTACTTCATCGCGAGCTTCATCGGCGACCACATCGCCCACCACGCCCGCTGAAAAATGGGGACGGAGGCAGTTGATTACACATAACCCCCTCCGCCCCCATCCATTCAGTCTTCTTCGGCGGCGGCTTCGCGGCCCTGCTGGCGGATCAACGCTTCTTCGCGCGCATCGTTGATGGCATGCCGCACGCTGTCCAGGTCGATGGTCGATTCATCGTGCACGAAGGTGCCGGTCAGTTCGCTTTCCGGCAGTAGCTCGCCGGCTTCGAACAATGCCCACATTTCCTCGCCGTACCAGGTGTCCAGCAGCTCCGGTGCGAAGCGGCCCAGATAGGCGGTGAGATTGTTGACGTCGCGCAGCAGCAGGGTCCGTGCGGCGTTGTTGCCCCCGGCACTGACCACCTGCGGGAAATCGATCACCACCGGGCCGTCCGGGCCGACCAGTACGTTGTACGGCGACAGGTCGCCATGGATAAGGCCGCAGCAGAGCATGCGCACCACCTGGCGGACCAGCACCCGATGGAAATCGCGCGCCTGGCCCGGCTCCAGTTCCACTTCGCCAAGGCGCGCAGCGGAAAAGCCGTCGGCATCGGTGACCAGTTCCATCACCAGCACGCCGTGGAAGTAGCCAAAGGGCTCGGGAACACGCACGCCGGCATCGCGCAGCTGGTACAGGGCATCCACTTCGGTGTTCTTCCAGGCCGCTTCCTGCTGCCTGCGGCCATACCTGCTGGCCTTGCCCACCGCGCGCGCCTCGCGGCTGCCGCGTACCTTGCGTCCTTCCTGGTACTGCACACGCTGCTGGAAACTGCGCTGTGCCATGTCCTTGTAGACCTTCGCGCAGCGCACGTCATCGCCACTGCGCACCACGTATACGGCCGCCTCCTTGCCGCTCTTGAGCGGGCGCAGCACCTCATCGATCACGCCGTCTTCGATCAGCGCCTGCAAGCCTTCGGGGGTCTTCACGTAACCTCGGTAATGCGGCAGGCATCAAGGCCTGCGCGGGGCGGGAATTGTCGCATCCAAACGAGGGGGACGGAGGTGGTTAATTCCAGATAACTACCTTCGTCCCCCTTTTTTTGTGAATCAGCGGACTTCGCGCAGTTCCCAGTGCGGGCCGGCCAGCAGGCGCATGCGCTGCTTGAACACGTCGCTGTTGAGCGAAGTGGTCACCTGCAGCTTGATGCGCAGGTCGTCCTGGGTGCCCACCACGCTCGCGCCGGGGTCGGTAAGGCCCCACTGCTCGTCCACCGCATCCGGATCCGGCTGTTTGAGGCGCCATTTTTCAAACAGGGACGTGCCGGCCAGGGCCGCCTGCAGTTCTTCGGCGAAGCCCTGGGCGCTGCTGGAGTGGAAGGACAGGTCGGGATCGTTGCCGCGCGCCTTGGAAGGATCCGGCAGGCTGACGTAGTAAGTGGTCATTCGTATCTCCGTTTCAGTGCTGCGAAGCGTTGCAGGGCCAAGGTGCAGGCGGCGTGCAGAAGCCGCCTGTGCCGTCCACGGTGCGCGTGCCGGCTGCGGTGTGGCAACCTTCATTCGAAGCGGTGGGGGCCATCGGCGAAGCCCACGGTGATGGCGCCCTTGCCGACATTGACCATGCCGGTCAGGCTCATCACCGATTCCATTACCTGCACGCCGTGGTCGGCGCACAGGCGCTTGAGTTCGGCATAGCCGGGCAGGGCGCGCATTTCATCCAGCTCGCCGCCGTAACTCACGCACACCGCCGGCGTCATCAGCCCAGCGCGCACACGCTGGCCCACCACATCGAACAGTTTGGCCACGGCGTTGTCGAATCCCTTGATCTTGGCGACCGGGCCGGTGTCGCCACGGTAGCCGTGCAGCACCGGCTTGATGTCCAGTGCGCTGCCGAGCGCCGCGCTCAGCAGGCCGACGCTGCGGTCGCCCTTGTGCCGCGCCCGCGCGCGCATGTAGTACAGATCGCGGGTGATCATGTAGCCGTGCACGTTGCTGGCCAGTTCTTCCAGCCGTTCGCGGATCTGCTGCACGCTGGCGCCGCTGTCGCGCAGACGTACCGCTTCCACGGCGGTCACCGCCTGCGCCGCGAACAGGTTCTGGGTGTCGATCACGCGCAGCGCGAAGGGGGAGTTGAGCCCGGCCGCCTGGCGCACCGGCTTGTAATCATTGAGGATCGCGAAACTGGCCTGCAGCGCGTTGTCGTGGATGGGGCTGCGGGTCCGGGTGATGGTCATGCAGAACACGTGGTCGTAATCGATGACCAGGCGTTCCAGGAACAGGTCGCGGATCTGCTGCACGCTGAAGGGAATGGTTTCCGCCTCCGCGCCATGTTCGGCGACATGCGCGTGCAGGAAACTCAGCGTGGCCTGTTCGTCGCGGTGGTCGGCCAGCATGGCGTCGCCGATGCGCACGGTGATGGGCAGCAGGACGATGCGATGCTGGGTGATGAAATCCTGCGGCAGATCGCAGGCAGAGTCGACGACAATTCCGATGCGCATCCTGTTTGCCCCCTCCAGGCAGGGTGTAGGTCCGGAAAGTGTGAAAGCTATCCCAAATTCGCTCCGGTTGCCTGACCGCGCTTCACGCCGGCGGTGGCTTGCGCTGGACCGCGACCGGCAGTCCGGCTGCCCGCAGCCATTCCCCACGCTGCAGCAGGCCGGGATCGGCCAGCACCGCCTGCATCAGCCCGTGGGCCTCGTTGCCCCAGTACAGCGCGTCGTCGATGGCCAGGGTGGGCACACCAAAGACGCCTGCGGCAATCGCCGCGTCGGTGTTGTCGCGCAACTGCTGCTTGACTGCCGGTGCGGCCACTGCAGCGGCCACATCGGCCACGTCCAGCATTGCACCGGGCAGGGCGAGCGCCTGGGTGCCATCACCGGCATGGCCGTCGCGCCATATCCAGTTGAACAGGACATCCACCGCCGCGTGGCTGCCACCGGCCGCCAGGCACAGCCGCAGCGCCGCCAGCGGATTGAAGGGATGGCCCGGCGGAAAGCGCAGTGTCACGCCCTGCTGTTGCGCCTGCCACAACGCCTGGCGATAGATGAAGCGACGCTTGGCCGGGATCTCGGCCGGTCCCAGGTTGCCCAGATGGGCCAGTACCGCGCCGAGCGCGATGGGTACCGGCTGGATCTGCCGGAACTGCGGCAGCTGCTTGAGCTGCTGCCAGTGCAGGTAGGCGAACGGCGAGACGAAATCGAAGTACCAGCGCAGGGTCATGGCAACTCCCGGGGCAGCGGATCGCTTCGTCGATGATGCCGCACGCAGGCCGCCGGTGCGAACGCCGGCGGCCTGGACCGGCTAGCGTGCGTACGCGCGCGGCTGATCGCCTGCGGGCGCCAGGTAGCGGTCGCGCAGCTCGGTCTGCCGCGAGCGCATCGGCATGGCGCGTCCGCCCAGCCAGACCTGTTCGGCATAGTGCGCCACGTCCAGCGGGTCGCCTTCCCACAGCACCAGGTCGGCCAGCTTGCCCGGTTCGATGCTGCCGATACGGTCACCCACGCCCATCGCCTGCGCCGGCACACGGGTCAGACCCGCCAGGCCATCGGCCCACGGCAGCCCGTGCGCAACCGCGTTGCCGGCCAGTTGCCGCACCTTGCGCGCGTTGTGCGAGGCATCGCCGCTCTGCGCGAAGCTGACTTTCACTCCGGCCGCATGCAGCCGCGCGGCATTGTCCAGCGTGGCGCCGATCTGGTCGAACGTGGTCGGCAGGTTGCCCAGCGCATCCACGAACACCGGTACATCGGCACGGGCAAGTTCCGCGCCCAGCTGCCACGCTTCGGCGCCACCGGCGATGGCGATCTTCACCTTCTCACGGTTGGCCCAGCGCAGGAGCTGACGGATGTCGCTGGCCCGGTCTACTTCGACGATTACCCGTCCGTTGCCGGCCAGGTAACCGGCAAGGGTGCGGCGGCCTGCCGTCGTCAGCAGGGCGTGCGGCGAATCCACACCCACCCGGCCGCGGGCTTCGTCCACCATCTGCTGCAGCAGCATCCACTGCGCGGCGCGCGATTTCCCGGTCAGCTCCGCGGCGGCCGATCCCAGCCGCAGGTACAGCGCGCGGGGTCCGATCGGATCGGCGCTGCCGTCCAGCCGCACCACACCACCCTGGCCGGCAACGAAGCCGCCCCCGGTATGCGCGCCCAGCGCGGTGAAGCCGATGCCTTCCACACGCGCCACCGGTACCAGCACGGATGCCGGGTTGTAGGCCAGGGTGACGTCGAATTCCGGCCGCAGCGGCTGCTGGCCAATCTGCAGCGTGCTGTCCACGGTGCTCTGCTCGCCGGATACCTCTTCAATGCCGATCTCGGTGATGCCGCCGAACAGGGCATGTGTCAGCGGTCGACCGCCGGCTTCCACAACCGTTACGCCGGCAGGCACCGGCAGCGCCGGACCGACGGCCTGGATGAGGCCGCCGCGCACCAGCACATCGGCGTTGTCCAGGCTGCCGCGCGCGCTGGCGGTATGCACCGTGGCATTGCGGATGAGCACATCCTGCGCGGCGACAGGCATCGCGATGCAGGCCAGTGCAGCCATCGCGACAACACGGGCGCGCAGGCGGCTGCGCGTGGAGGCGGAACGATCATGCGTCATCAGCGCACCTCCTGGCCAAGGCGGAAATCGGACATCGGCTTGCCTGTGGCCGTGCTGCGGTCGTAGTAGGGGTAGCCATCGATGAACACCTGGTCGGCCAGCGCATACGAGCTGAAGGGATTGCCATTCCACACCACCACGTCGGCATTCTTGCCCGCTTCCAGGGTGCCGGTCTGCTGCTCGATGCCCAATGCACGGGCGGCGTTGGCAGTCATCCAGGTGATGGCGCGCTCCGGCGCGATCTCAGGCATCCGGGCGCGACGTGCGGCGGCCATCGCCTTGGCGGCTTCCTGGTTCAGGCGCTGGATGCCCTCGGGTGAATCGGAATGCACGATGGCACAGCTGTTGGCAGGCCGGTCCACCAGCGCAATGTTCTCCTGGATGCCGTCAAAGGCTTCCATCTTGAAGCCCCACCAGTCCGCCCACAGCGCCCCGCACACCCCTTCGTCCGCCAGCCGGTCGGCCAGCTTGTAGGCCTCCACGCCATGGTGGAATGCCGCCACCTTGAAGCCGAATTCATCGGCCAGGTCGAGCATGGTTGCCATCTCGTCGGCACGGTAGCAGTGGATGTGCACGCGGATGTCGCCCTGCATGGCGCCGGCCAGCGTATCCAGCTTGAGGTCGCGCTTGCCGCCGCTGTCGCCGGCACTGTCGTTCCTGTCGCTGCCGAACCAGCGCTTGCGCTTGGCCGGCGCGTCGCTGTTCCTGGCGATGTACTCGCTGGCGTCGATGAACGCCGCACGGTAGCCGGCCACATTGCCCATCCGGGTGCCTGGCGCCGTGCCCTTGCCGCCGTACACGCGCTTGGGATTTTCACCACAGGCCATCTTCATTCCCCACGGTGCGCCGGGAAATTTCATTGCCTGGTAGGTGGTGGTCGGCACGTTCTTCAACACCACACCCCGGCCACCGACCAGGTTGGCCGAGCCCGGCAGCACCTGCATGCTGGTCACGCCGCCGGCCAGGGCTTCAGCGAAGCCGGGATCCTGCGGCCATACCGAATGTTCGGCCCACACATTGGCGGTCACCGGTGCGGTCATCTCGTTGCCATCGCTGTGCGCGCCCACGCCGGGGCTGGGATAGACGCCCAGGTGCGAATGCACGTCGATCAGCCCGGGTGTCACCCATCGGCCATGGCCGTCCACGCGATGCACGTCGTCGCCGGTCTGCAGGCCGTGGCCCACCTGGACCACCTTGCCGTCGCGCAGCAGCACGTCGGCATTGTCCAGGCGTTCGCCGCTGCCGGTCAGCACGGTCGCGTTGTGGATCAGCACCGGGGCGCTGCTGCGCGGCTGGTAGGTGCTGGGATACGGGTCCTGCATGAAACGCGAGGCACTGGTGGCCGGCGCAGCGGCGAGCGACAGCAGCGCCAGGCCGATTCCGGCGCGCAACAGATTGTGCATGGGTTCCCCATAACGTGGTGGTGCAGGCTCTGGACGCTAACGGAGAGTGCCGTTCCTGCCAAGTGGCAGGGAAACCGACGGTGAATGGCGGTAACCGCACGCGGACGTTGACGGCCTCGACGGCGCAGGCCGGCCGCAGTACTTTCCTGCGATGAAGAGCAAGCAGGACATCGTCGGCAACTGGCTGCCGCGTTACACCGGCGTGCCGCTCGACCAGTTCGGCCAGCACCTCCTGCTGACCAATTTCGGTGGCTACCTGCACGCCTTCGCGCGCCTGGCCGGTGGCGAAGTGACCGGCCTGGACCGGCCCATGGCCAGCGTTACCGCCGATGGCATCACCATGATCAACTTCGGCATGGGTAGTCCCAATGCCGCGATCATGATGGACCTGCTGACGGCGGTGATGCCCAGGGCCGTGCTGTTCCTGGGCAAATGCGGGGGGCTGAAGCGCAAGAACCAGCTGGGCGACCTCATCCTGCCGATCGCTGCCATCCGGGGCGAAGGCACCTCCGGCGATTACCTGCCGCCGGAAGTGCCGGCGTTGCCGGCGTTCGCGCTGCAGCGGGCGGTATCCACCATGATCCGCGACCTGGGCCACGACTACTGGACGGGCACGGTGTTCACCACCAACCGTCGGGTATGGGAGCACGACGAGGCCTTCAAGGCGCGGCTGCGCAGCATGCGCTGCATGGCCATCGACATGGAGACCGCGACCGTGTTCGCCGCCGGGTTCGCCAACCATGTTCCCACCGGGGCCTTGCTGCTGGTGTCGGATCAGCCGATGATCCCCGACGGAGTAAAGACCGAAGCGTCCGATGCCAAGGTCAGTTCGCAGTTCGTGGACACCCATATCCAGATCGGTATCGAAGCGCTGCGGCTGATCCGGCGCAACGGTAAATCGGTCCGCCACCTGCGTTTCGACGAATGAGCGGCATCGGGCAGGACACCCTTGCAGCACCCGTGGAGGATGACATGCAGACGGCAGCGCAGGTGGTGGCGTTCTGGACCGAAGCGGGGCCGGAGAAGTGGTTCACGCGCGACGACGCCTTTGATGCGCGTTTCCGCGAGCTGTTCCTGGAAGAGCACCATGCCGCAGCCGCGCGCGCGCGGGAGCAGTGGCTGGAAAGCGCCGAGGGCGCCCTGGCGTTGATGGTCCTGCTGGACCAGTTCCCGCGCAATTGTTTCCGTGGCACGGCGCATTCGTATGCCACCGATGGGCTGGCGCGGCACTACGCGATGCGTGCGGTGGAAGAGGGGCTGGACCTGAAGCTGGTCCCGAAGCTGCAGGCGTTCATCTACCTGCCGTTCGAGCATTCGGAGGAACTGCTGGACCAGGATCGTTCGGTATCGATGTTCGATGCGCTGGGCGACAAGGAGTACCTGCAGTTCGCCGAGCTGCACCGGGACATCATCCGCCGCTTCGGGCGATTCCCGCACCGCAATGCGGTGCTGGGACGCATTCCCACGCCGGAGGAACTGGACTACCTGGCCGAAGGCGGATTTTCCGGTTGATGGACCGCCTCGTCACCATGTAGAGCCGGGCTCTGCCCGGCTGGCGTGACCCCCGCAGCGGGGCAGAGCCCCGCTCTACATGGCTGGGCATGCCCCCCGCAGCGGGGCAGAGCCCCGCTCTACGCGGAGTACCGCGTGTGCTTCAGTACTTCGGCACGCCGCTGTCGACTTCGTCCGACCACGCATCAATGCCGCCGGTGACATTGGACACCTTGCTGAAACCCAGTGCACGGAACTGTTCGGCGGCCTGCGCGCTGCGCCCGCCGTGGTGGCACAGGAAAGCCAGCGCGGTGTCCTTCGGCAGCGCTTCCAGCTCGGCGCGGCCCTGGCCGTCGAATACCTTGAACGGCACCCCGACAGCGGCGATGGCGCGCTCTTCCGGCGGACGCACGTCCACCAGCAGCACATTGCCGGCACGCACCAGATCGTCGGCATCGCGCACCGACAGCTCGGTGATGGCGCGGGGGGCATTCGGGTTGTCGATGGCCAGGCCCTTGCCGCGGATGTCGTCCACCCAGTCGATGGTGATGCCGTCGGCGCGGCGCGCGCTGGCCAGGTCGAACTGCACGCGCAGTCCGTTGGATTCTGCGGCGATGGCGTTGTCATCGTGCGGGGCCAGCTGGAAATTCGGCTGGAAACGCGCATCGATGCCCAGCTGCAGCGAAGCGCCCGGGGCATCGTCCAGCGCACCGCGCAGCATCTCCACCGCCGCCGGGGTGACGGTGATGGACGGCGGGGTACGGTCCGGCGCAGCCAGGCCGAGCACGCTGCTCAGTTCGCCGCTGGAGGCCATCTGCAGGATGATGTCGCTGCCCCCGACCAGTTCGCCATCGATGTACAGCTGCGGGATGGTCGGCCAATCGCCGTAGAGCTTGATGCCTTCGCGGATTTCCTGGTCAGCCAGCACATTGACGTGCGTGAATTCCACGCCCAGGTCCTGCAGGGCGCCGACCGCCTTGGCGGAGAATCCGCACTGCGGCATGGAGGGCTGGCCCTTCATGAACAGCACGACGCGGTCGTTGGCGAGGAGGGTGTCGATGCGCGAACGTAGGGCGGGATCGAGGGACATGAGGGTCGGGTCCGGAAGAGCGAGCGGTCGATTCTACCCGCCATGGCATCATGGGGCATGACCACTCCGGAAACATTGCATCGCATGCCCGGCGGGCGCCCGCACTGGCCTGGGTGGCTGGTGCTGTCGCAGCTGCTGGTGGCGGTGGCCTGGTCCGCCGCCGGCTGGGCGTGGGGCCTGCCCTTGCTGCTGGCCAGCCATGCGGTGTTCCTGGTGCCGGTGTTCCTGCCCAACAGCCGGTTCTATGGGCCGGTGTGCAGCCGGCTGCCGGAGGCCGCAGGCAATGTCGTCTGGCTGACCATCGACGATGGGCCGGGACCTGACACGCTTGCGGTGCTGGACCTGCTGGACCGGCATGACGCCCGCGCCACCTTCTTCGTGGTGGGCGAGCACGCGCAGGCGCAGCCGGCGCTGGTGCGGGAGATACTGCGCCGCGGGCATGACCTGGGCAACCACAGCCACACCCACCCCCAGACCCGCTTCTGGCGGCTGGGACCGAAGGCGATGGCGGCGGAGATCGAACAATGCCAGCAGGTGCTGCAGGCGATCTGCGGGCAGCCACCGCGCTGGTACCGCTCGGTGGTGGGCATGACCAATCCCTTCGTGGCACCGGTGCTGCGGCGGCTGGCGCTGCGGCGCGCAGGCTGGAGCGCGCGTGGCTACGACGGCGTGGACTGCACCGCGGCGCAGGCACTGGCGCGCCTGCTGCCGGACCTGCGGCCGGGGGCGATCGTGCTGCTGCACGAGGGCGCAGCGCATGGCCAGAACCCTGCCATCATCGAAGGCGTGCTGTGCGCGCTCGCCGAACGCGGGCTGCAGGCGCGGTTGCCGTTGTCGCGGGATGTTGCGCTCAGCCCGGCGGACGCACGGCCACCAGCAGCCAACTATTGAACGGCGTGCGGCCGTGCAGTGGCCGCAGGGTTACCAGGTGCAGCCCGGAGCGTGTCAGCAGTTCCTGCAGCACGGCGCGCCCGGGATAATGGCGGGGGCGCATGCCCATCCACCCGGACAGCCATGCCAGCCGGTCGGCCACCCGCGTGGTGCGGTCGCGGCGGTCGCCAAGGGCCAGCGGCGTGCGCAGCACCAGCGTACCGCCGGGGGCGACGCAACCGGCGGCAGCCTGCAGCAGCCTGGCCTGTGCCGCTGCATCCAGGTACTGCAGGACGTCCAGCAGCGCCACATCTCCGGCGTGCGGCGGCAGCCCTTGCTGCAGATCGGTGTGCTGGAACCGCACTGCCTGCAGCCCGGCGTGCGCTGCCGCGTGCGTTGCCGCGGCGATCTTGCCGGCGTCCACATCCACGCCGACATAGGGTTTCATGCAGCCGCGCTGGCGCATCACATGGCCCAGCAGGCCCAGCCCGCACCCCAGGTCGAGCAGCGGCAGCGATGTCCCGGGCAGGGAGCGCAGCACGCCGTCATACAGCGGGTCGCTGCGCAGTTTGGTGCGCGTGTAGTAATAGGTGCTGCGGTTGCCCCACAGCCTGCGTGGCAGGAACGCGGCGGCAATGCGCTGTGCCTGCGCAGGGGTCAGCGGCACGGCATGCAGGGGCGAATCGCTGGCAGGCGTGCCGTGCACCGGCTTCAGTGCGGTTGCGGCGTTGCGAGCAGGCGCTCGGCCAGCGGCAGGGCACGCTCGGTCCACAGCCGGTACATGGACGCCGAGGGGTGCAGGCCGTCGTCAGCCAGCATGGCCGGATCATGGCCATGCTGGCGGGACAACCCGGTGATGTCGACGAAAGCCACGCCCTGCGCGGCGCAGATCCGCGCGGCGGCCGCGTTGTAGCCATCCAGCTCGCCGGCGATGAGCGCGCGGTCGCGGCCCTGCGCGAATGGCGTGACCCCCCAGTCCGGAATCGACAGGACCAGCACGCGCTGTGGCTGGCCGGCAGCGAAACCCAGCGCGCGCTGCAGCAGGGCTTCGAAGCGCGGGCGGTAATCGCCGAGCGGACGCCCGCAGTACTGGTCATTGACGCCGATCAGCAGACTGACGAAATCAAAGCAGCCCTGCGGCGCATCGGCATCGATGCCGGCATCCAGCTCGTCGGTGGTCCAGCCGGTGGTGGCGATGGTGCGCGGATCCTGCAGGGCGATGCCGCGCGCGCGCAGTGCGGCGGCCAGCTGGTGCGGCCAGCGATCTCCAGCGGCCACACCTTCGCCGATGGTGTAGGAATCGCCCAGCGCGAGATAGCCCAGCGCCATGATGCTCAGGCCACCGAACGCTGTGGCTTGAGCGGCACCACCTTGCGGTTGGCCTCGGCGCGGCGCGCGAGGGCGCGGTCGATGCGGGTGAACACCTCGCGCATCACCGATGCCTCTGGCAGAAGAGTGACGCGGAAATGATGGCGGTAGGGCACGTTGAAGCTGGAGCCCGGCACCACCAGTACGCCTTCCTGGTTCATCAGGTCCAGCGCGAACTGGTGGTCATCGAAGGCCTTGGCGGCATCGCCGACCACGGCCGGGAAGGCATACAGCGCACCGGCGGGCGCCACCAGCGACAGATGCTCGCTGGCGGCGCAGGCGTCGATGACCGCACGCCGGGTTTCATACAGGCGGCCTCCCGGCAGGCACAGGGGCGTGATGGTGTCCGGGCCGTTCACCGCCGCGTCGATGGCGTACTGGCCGGGCACGTTGGCACACAGCCGCAGGGCGCTGAGCAGGTCCATCGCCGCGCGGAACTCGTCCAGCTGGCCGGCGGCACCGGACAGCATCGCCCAGCCGACCCGCCAGCCGCAGGCGCGGTGCACCTTGCTGAGACCGCTGAAGGTGATACAGGGGGTGTCGCCGGCCAGCGGTGCGACCGGCTGGAACACGGCGTCGTCGTACAGGATCTGGTCGTAGATCTCATCGACCATCAGCAGCAGGTCGTGCTTGCGCGCGATGGCCACGATGCGTTCCAGCAGCTCACGCGGATAGCTGGCGCCGCTGGGGTTGTTCGGGTTGATGAGCACGATGGCGCGGGTGCGCGAGGAAACCAGCGCTTCGATCTCCACCGGATCCGGCTGGAAGCCGTTCTCAGGCGCGCAGCGGTAATACACAGGGCGGCCATCGTTGAGGATGGTGGCTGCCGACCACAGAGGGTAATCCGGCGAAGGCACAAGCACTTCATCGCCCGGGTTGAGCAGCGCGCGCAGTGACAGGTCGATCAGCTCGCTGACGCCATTTCCGACAAATACCCGGTCGGGATGGGCATCGGGGGCGCCACGCCGCGCGTAGGCAGCGGCGATGGCTTCGCGCGCCACCGGCAGGCCCTGCTGGTGGGTGTAAGGATCCGTGCGGCCCATGTCGTCGGCAATCGCGTGCTGCAGGTGCTCCGGTGCGCGGAAACCGAAATTGCCGGGATTGCCGATATTCAGCTTGATCAGCCTGTGGCCCTGCGCCTCCAGCTCCCGCGCTCGCCGGGCCAGCTCTCCGCGGATCTCGTAGCGCACTTCGGACAGGCGCTCGCGGATGGCCAGGGGCTTGGAGGTGGGGGTGGACATGTCAGGCAGGCCGTCAATGGGCATGGAAAGACCATGGTAGCGGAATTGCTGCAGTGCATGGCAAGCGTGGCGCCGCGTGCCCGCACCTGCATCCCGGTAGAATGCGCACGATGACCGAAACCCCCGATTACACCGCCCTGCAGACCATTGGCTGGCCCTGGCCAGGGCCGCCCGCTCAGGATGACCAGGCGGACTGGTACGCAGCGATGGCTGTGCATCCGCAGGCACGGCCGGCGCGGGTGATCGAACAGCACCGTACCCACTATGTGGTGGCCGATGGACCGGAGGCGTCCATGAAGGCCGAATCGTTGCCGGAATGGCAGCGCCCACGCTTTCCCAGCCATGAACGCCCGGCGGTTGGCGACTTGGTGCTGCTGGACGGCGTGCGCATCGTGGCGCTGTTGCCGCGGCGTACGTCCATCAAGCGTGGCGCCGCCGGCGAGCATTACCACCAGCAGGTGATCGCGGCCAACGTCGATACGGTCTTCATCGTCTGCGGGCTGGATGCGGACTTCAATCCGCGACGCATCGAGCGCTACCTGCTGCTGGTCGGCGGTGGCGGTGCCGAGCCGGTGGTGGTGCTGACCAAGGCCGATCAGACCGACTACACCGAAAACGCGCTGGCGGTACTGGAAGAACTGGAGATGCAGGGCATCGCGCTGCGTGCGGTGAACGGGCTGGACCCGGACAGCGTGGCCAGCCTGCTGCCGTGGCTGCAGGCCGGTCGCACGGTGGTGCTGGTGGGTTCATCGGGTGCGGGCAAGTCCACGCTGACCAATACGCTGCTCGGCGAGCAGCGGATGAGGACCAATACGGTACGCGCGAACGATTCACGTGGCCGGCATACCACTACCCATCGCGCGCTGATGCCACTGCCGGCGGGCGCCTGCCTGATCGACACGCCGGGCATGCGCGAACTGAAGCCGACCGGTGAAGAGACATTGGCCGAAGGCGGATTCTCGGACATCGAGGAACTGGCGGCGCAGTGCCGTTTCCGCGACTGCCTGCACCAGCAGGAGCCGGGCTGTGCGGTACGCGCCGCCATCGAGGCGGGTGAGATCGAGGAGAGCCGGGTGCTCAACTATTTCAAGCTGAAGGAAGAAGTGGCGGCGGCGGCGGCCAAGCTGGCGGTGCGCCAGGCGGAAACCGCACAGGAACGCCGCAACGCCGCCAGGAAGCCGCGCCGCCGTCGCTGAGGCGCGTGGACATGGGGTGCCGGGCGTGCCGGCTGGTTTCACGCATGCGGTATAGTCCGGCGCATGGACCCGTCAGCGGCACCGGATCGTGAGGTGGCCCACCACGCCGCGCTGGACGCACGGCTGGTCGAGGCTGTAGGCGGGATACGGCTGCTGGCACTGGCCAGTTGGCCGGCGGCAGTGCAGCCGCCTTTCCTGGCCGGTGTTGCGCGTGGCCAGCCGCAGCTGCCGCAGGTGGAGTATCCACGGCTGGATTTCAGTGCGGAGCGCCGGGCGCTGGCGGCCATCATGGCCGCGTGCGACACCCAGCATCCGCTGGGCCATTACGTGCAGCAGTCGGCGCACAGCTGGGATGTGGCGGCACAGCTGCTGGAAGGCCTCGGCACGCGCGCGGTGGACAGCTGTTCGGTGCAGTTGTTCGGCTCACCCGAACAGCCATTGCCCGGCAATGGTCCCAGCACCCGCGAAGCGGCGCGGCACTTCATCCAGATCGCGGCCGAACTGGACCATGAACTGCTGGCCCCGGAAGAGCAGGTGCCGGTATCGGCCATCGCACTGCAGCTGCAGCTGCAGAATGATCTGGACGCGTTCTTCGAATCGCGCATCATCCAGGTGCAGCTCGACCCGGAGCTGGTGTCCAAGGCCGCCGCCGGCCCGACACGCATCCGCCTGCGCACCAGCGCGCGGTTCAGTGCGTACGATCGTGCGCAGCTGTTCCACCACGAGGCGCTGGTGCATTCGCTGACCGCCCTCAACGGCAGGCAGCAGACCGTGCTGCCCAGCCTTGCGCTGGCATCGCCACGGGTGACGGCGGCACAGGAGGGCCTGGCCACCTTCGCCGAACAGATCACCGGCAGCATCGATATCGAACGCCTGAAGCGCATCAGCCTGCGTACCGAAGCCATCGCGATGGCGCGCGAAGGCGCCGATTTCATCCAGGTGTTCCGTTACTTCTGTGATGCCGGTCAGACACCGGAGGAAAGCTTCGCATCGGCCCAGCGCGTGTTCCGTGGCGTGCCGCCGGGCGGTGGCATGGCCTTCACCAAGGACACGGTGTACCTGCGCGGACTGGTGTCGGTGCACACGTTCTTCCGCAACATGCTGGCGCGCGATCGCCTGCAGGTCTGCCGCTGGCTGTTTGCCGGCAAGATGACCCTCACCGATGCGGAGGCATTCGCGCCGTTGTTCGAGGCGGGGATACTGCAACCGCCGCGGTGGTTGCCGCACTGGGTGAGCCGGGCGAACGGGCTGGCGGGAATGTTGGCGTTCTCGCTGTTCGCCAACCGCATCCGCATGGACCAGCTGTCGCCGGAGTGACGGGGCCGGCGGGCATGACGCGGCAGGGTGGCGTCAGCACGCCGGCGGGTGACAGCAGGAACCGGGTGGGTGACGACCGTTGGTCGTCACGCCAGGAGCCCGCATCAACCCATGTACAGGCCGCCATTCACCGGGAAATCGGCACCGGTAACGTACGCCGCGTCATCCGACGCCAGCCATCCGCACAGCGAGGCGACTTCCGCCGGCCGTCCCAGGCGACGGACCGGCACCGATGCCGCCAGCCGGTCCAGTACATCCGGCGGGAAGCCGCTGATCGACTGGCTGGCGATATAGCCCGGGGAGATGGTGTTCACGCAGACCCCGCGCGCCGCCACTTCGGCCGCAAGCGCGCGGCTGAAACCATGCATGGCAGCCTTGGCGGTGGCGTAGTTCACCTGACCGATCTGGCCCTTGTGGGCGCTGACCGAACCGATATTGATGATGCGGCCCCAGCCACGCGCGGCCATGCCGTCCACCACCTGGCGGGTGAGATTGAACAGCGAATCGACGTTGGATGCGATCACGGCTTTCCAGTCTTCCGGAGTCATCTGCCGGAACAGGATGTCGCGGCTGCCACCGGAGTTGTTGACCAGCACATCCACCTCGCCCACGTCCGCACGCACCTTGGTGAACGCCGCGCTGGTGGATGCCCAGTCGGTGGCGTTGCCTTCGGAGGCGATGAAATCGAAGCCAAGCTCGCGCTGTTCGCGCAGCCAGCCGGCCTTGCGCGGCGAGTCCGGCGCGCAGCCGGCAACCACGGTATGCCCCGAACGGGCGAGCGTCTGGCAGATGGCCGTACCGATACTGCCCATGCCGCTGGTGACGTAGGCGATGCGAAGCGTCATTGGAACCTCCAGGTAACGGAACCGGACCGCGTCAGGCGGCCAGCGGATACAAGGCGAACAGCAGGCTGCCGACCATCAGCAGCAGCGAGATAAGCACTGCCCATTTCAGGGTGAACTTCTGGTGATCGGCGAACTCCACCTTGGCCAGCCCCACCAGCAGGTAGGTCGATGGCACCAGCGGGCTGAGCAGGTGCACGGGCTGCCCGGCCAGCGACGCACGCGCCATCTCCACCGGCGTGATGCCGTAGTTGCCGGCCGCTTCGGAAAGGATGGGCAGCACGCCGAAGTAGAAAGCGTCGTTGGACATGAAGAAGGTGAAGGGCATCGAGGCCAGCGCGGTGATCACCGCCAGGTAGGGTCCCCATGCCTCGGGAATGATCGCCAGGAAACTGCGCGACATCGCTTCCACCATGCCGGTGTTGTTGAGAATGCCGGTGAAGATGCCTGCGGCGAAGATCAGCGATACCACCGACAGCACGTTGCCGGCGTGGTTGACCACGCGGCGGCGCTGCTCGGCCAGGTTCGGGTAGTTGATCACCAGGGCGATGGCGAAGCCGACCATGAACAGCACCGGCATCGGCAGCACGCCCATCACCAGTGCGGCCATCAGCGCCAGGGTAAGGGCGAAGTTCACCCACAGCAGCCGCGGTCGCTTGGTGTCTTCGGCGTCTTCCACGGTAGGCAGCGCATCACCATCGTCGGACACGCTGGTGTCCATCCACGAGCCGCCCTGCGGCAGCGTCACCACGCCCAGCCGGCGGCGTTCCTTCATGCCCAGGTACCAAGCCAGGGCGATGATACCCATGCAGGCAATGATCATCGAAGGGATCAGCGGCACGAACACATCGGCGGGGTCCACATGCAGCGCCGTCGCCGCGCGCGCGGTGGGGCCGCCCCAAGGCGTGAGGTTCATGACACCGCCGGCAAGAATGGTCACACAGGTCATGTTCAATGCGCTCATGCCCAGCCGCCGGTACAGCGGCAGCATGGCCGATACGGTGATCATGTAGGTGGTTGAGCCATCGCCGTCGAGCGAGATCAGCATCGCCAGGATTGCCGTGCCCATCACGATCTTCAGCGGATCGCCCTTGACCATGCGCAGGATCACGCGCACCAGAGGATCGAACAGGCCGGCATCGATCATCACCCCGAAGTAGAGGATGGCGAACATCAGCATCACGCCGGTGGGGGCGATCTTCTTGATGCCGTCCAGCATCATTTCGTCGATGCCCGAGCCGAAGCCGCCGAGCAGGGCGAACAGGATGGGGACGGTGATCAGGGCGACCAGCGGCGACAGTCGTTTGCTCATGATCAAGTACATGAACGTAATGACCATGCCAAAGCCGAGGATGCTCAGCATCATCTGCGGACTCCTTGCGGAAGGGGCGGGAAGAAGAAGGAACTCAGAAGTCGAACTGCAGGCGGCCGGTCACCGCGCGGGTGCGGTCGACAGTGGTGTCGGCCAGGCGATCGCGGTTGCGGCTTTCGATGAGGTTGACCATGAAACGCAGGTTGTCGCGCAGGTACCAGTTGCCACCCAGGGTCCAGCCTTCGGTGCTGCGGCGGCGCAGGTCCGGCGCCCCATCGAGATGCTGCGCCCCCCACATCCGGTCGTAGCGCAGCGCGATCTCGAAGGCTCCGGCCTTGTGGCGGATATCCCTGATCCGAGCGAAGCGGCCGGTCCGGCGGTCGTAGGCGCGGCTTTCACCGGTGACGAACCAGCTGAACATGCCGTAGGCGGCCATCACGTCCCCGCGCTGTGCGCCGTCATCGAAGGTGGCGCCGCTGAACTCGCCCTGCCACGACAACGGGCCGCGCACCTGCGCGTATTCCAGCGACCATTTGTTGACGTCGGTATCGCGGCCGTCGGAGAAGTCGACCAGGGTCAGGCGGCTTTCATCGGAAAGGTGGCCTGCCGGGCGAGGGCGGATGCGTAGTCCAGGCGCGCCACTGCTGCCCGGGTTATCGTACATCTCGCGGGCCAGGGAAATGCCCAGGTGCAGCACATCGCCGGCGGCCGGCGCAGGTGCCCAGGTGACGCGACCTCCGGCGGCACGGCCCTTGACCTGCCATGCATCGATGCTTTCCAGGCTGTAGACGCTCGCCGCCCAGGTGAAATCGCCAGGGTTGGCCTGCCAGGAAGCGCCGAGGCGATACAACGGGGCCAGCGTGGTGGCGGCGTTGCCGCGTTCCAGGAAGCTGCCGTAGTTGGAGCCGGTGCGGTCGTCCAGGGAAAAATACTGCTTGAACTGGCCGACGGTGAGTCTGCCGGCATCGCCGAAAGCGCGGCTGACGAACACATCCTTGGCTTCGACGCGGTCGCCGGAGAAATCGGCTTCCATCTTGTAGTCCACCGCGAAAAAGCGGCCGGATACGTCCAGCCACGCGCGACGTACTTCGGTGTCGTTGCTGTTGGGTACGCCGCGTCCATCGTTGTCGAAGTGGGCGAAATCCAGGTGCAGGCGACCGCCCACCACCGCGCTGACGGGACGATCATCGGCGTCGGCGGCCAGGGCCGGCAAGATGGCCGACAACGCGGCGCAGGCAATGGCGGTGCGCCAGCAGGCAACAGTTCGATCCACGGACCCTCCCAGGTACACAACAGACAGGCGCACCGGGTGCCGGTGCGTGGCGGCAGTCTGTCGGCGGCAAGCTGTCATCCGCCTGTCAGCGGTTTGTGCACCGCAGCGAAAACCGTTCAGCGCTGCGCATGCCAGCCCGGGCGCGTTAGCATGCGCGCTTCGCCGCCCATTTCCCCCCATGCGCCTTCTGCTGGTAGAAGACAACCCCGACCTGGCCGATGCCATCATCCGCCGCATGCGCCGCAGCGGGCATGCCGTGGACTGGCAGGCTGATGGCCTGGCCGCGGCCAGCGTGCTGCGCTACCAGGATTTCGACCTGGTGGTGCTGGATATCGGCCTGCCGAAACTGGATGGCCTGCGCGTGCTGGCGGGAATGCGCGAACGCGGCGACAGCACGCCGGTACTGATGCTCACCGCGCGTGATGGCATCGAGGACCGCGTGCAGGCGCTGGATGTCGGTGCCGATGACTACCTGGGCAAGCCGTTCGATTTCCGCGAATTCGAAGCGCGCTGCCGCGTGCTGCTGCGGCGTGCGCGCGGGCAGGCCAGTGAGGTGGTGCAGGTGGGAGGCTTCCTGTTCGACAACGCGGCCCACCGTGTCAGCCTGGATGGTGCCGCCATCGAACTGCCCAACCGTGAATTCCGCCTGCTGGAAATCCTGGTAGGGCGCATGGGCCAGGTGGTCGGCAAGGATGAGATAGGCAACGGCCTGTTCGGCTTTGATGACGAAGCGGGCCCAAACGCGATAGAGCTGTATGTCGGCCGCCTGCGCCGCAAGCTGGCCGGTGCGCCTTTGCGCATCGTTACCGTGCGTGGCGTCGGCTACCTGCTGGAAGCAAGCAGCGCGGATGGCACCGGGCATGATGGCGAGGGCTGAGAGGCGGCGACCCGCCTCGCTGCGGCGCACACTGATGCTGTATCTCGGCGTGCTGCTGGCCGTGTTCGCGGTGGCCCTGCTGTTCGCCGCGCGCGCCTATGGCGAACGTGCGGCCAACCGCTCCTACGATCACCTGCTGGTGTCCTCGGCGATGTCCATCGCCGATTCGGTGGCGCTGGTGGACGGGCAATGGCAGGCGGATCTCCCCTATGCGGCCCTGGACCTGCTGGCAATGGCGCCGGAGGACCGCGTGTTCTACCGCGTGGCGGACAGCCGCGGTCAGCTCATCACCGGCTATGGCGACCTGCCGATGCCGCCGCCACGCCGTGCGGCCGGGCCGGTGCTGTTCGATGCGCCGTACAGCGGGGAGACCGTGCGTTTCGTGGTCGTGGCGCGCAACCTGTCCACGCCTTCCGCACAGGGCGAGGTACAGGTGCAGGTAGGGCAGACCCGCCGCGCCCGTGAAGCCCTGATGCAGGAGATGGTCAACCGCGCGCTGCTGGCGATCGGCGTGCTGTCGCTGCTGTCGCTGGCTCTGGTGGGCATCGGCGTGCATCGTGCGTTCCGGCCGCTGGTGAAGGTGGAACGCGAGCTGTCGCGGCGCGAGCCTTCGGACCTGCGTCCGCTGGATGCCGACGTGCCACGTGAAATGAACCAGATGGTGGCCGCGTTGAACCGCTTCATGGGGCGCCTGTCCAGCAGCAATGAAACCCTGCGTGCCTTCATGGCCGAAGCCGCGCACCAGATGCGGACGCCGTTGGCGGCCCTGCGCGCCCAGGCCCAGCTGGCACTGGATGATGATGACCCCCAGGACATGCGCCGCAGCCTGCAGGCGATCGAGCGCAACGCCAGCCACATGAGCCGGCTGCTCAACCAGCTGCTGAGCGACGCCAGCGTGATCCATCGCGCCAACCTGCAGCACTACACGCCGGTGGACCTGGCCGAGACCGTGCACCAGGCGCTGCACGAGGCGTTGCCGCAGGCCGAGCCGGTGCCGCGCGTGCAGCTGGCCATGACCTCCGGTGCGGCTTGGGTGCATGGTGATGCGCTGCTGCTGCGGGAAGCGATCAAGAACCTTGTGGACAATGCGGTCAAATACAGCAACGCGGGACCGCTGCAGGTGGCGCTGACGGTGGACGATACCCATGCGGTGCTGACCATCGCCGACCGCGGCCCCGGCATAGCGGCCGCCGATGCAGGCCGTATATTCGAGCGTTTCGCGCGTGGTGAAGGCGCGCCCGCTGGCGGCGCCGGCCTGGGGCTGGCCATCGTCAAGCGCGTGGTCGATGGCCATGGCGGCCATGTCGATCTGTCCAACCGCCGCGATGGTGGCCTGGTTGCCACCATCCGCCTGCCCAGGAACCCATCATGAAACGCTTGTCCCTGGCGCTGTTGCTGCTGGCCAGCGCCGCCGCGTGCGCCGCACCCGGCGATATCGAACGGTTTCCGGCCAGCACCGCGGCCACGGCAGAGCTGCGCATCCATGGTACCACCGACATCGAGGTGTTCGCCGAAGTCATCGCTGACTACCAGCGCCTGCATCCGGGCACCAGCATCGTCTACGAAGACATCATCACCCAGGATCTGCACGCCCGTTACCTGCGCGAACGCAACTCGCCGGATGCACCGGACCTGTTGATTTCCAGTGGCATGGACCTGCAGACGAAACTGGTCAACGATGGCCATGCGCTACCGGACAGCTCACCGCAGGCCGATGCGCTGCCTGCCTGGGCGCGCTGGCGCAACGAGGCCTTCGGAATCAGCTACGAGCCTGTGGTCATGGTCTACAACACCCACGCACTGCCGGCCGGGCGGGTGCCGCGCACGCGCCGGCAACTGCTGGACCTGCTGCGCGCGGACGATGCGCCGTTGCGTGGCCGGGTCGGCACCTACGACATCAACCGCAGCAGCGTGGGCTATCTTCTGGCAACCCAGGATGCGCAGCGCGGCAGCATCGCCGGTGCCCTGCTGGGAGCGCTGGGCGACAACCGCGTGGTACTGGAGGAGCGTACCGGCGTGCTGCTGGACAAGGTCAGCAGTGGTCGCCTGGCGCTGGTGTACAACGTGCTGGGTTCGTATGCGCAGGCGCGCATCGACAAGGGTGAGCCGCTCGCCATCGTCGAGCCCGAAGACTACACGCTGGTGATGCTGCGCACGGCGGTGATTCCACGTACCGCACGCAACAGCGCCGAGGCCCGGCAGTTCCTGGAGTACCTGCTGTCGGCCCGCGGCCAGCAGGTGCTGTCCCGCCAGGCGCGCTTGATGCCCATCGTGCGTGCCGGCAGCCGCAGTGCAGGCGATGGTCCCGAGCGCAACCTCAGGCCCATCCAGCTGGGCCCTGGGCTGCTGGTGTACCTGGATGCTCTGAAGCGCAGGCAGTTCCTTGATGTCTGGAACAGCAGCATGCAGCCCGATGCTGATGCAGGTGCGACCGCGCGGTAGCGGTGCCTGGAAGGCGAGGTTCGTTGCAGGAGTGCCGCATGCGTCAGCTGCCTGCGGATCGGTTCTACAATGGCCGCATGAGCGAATTGAACCTGCTGGTAGCCGACGATCATCCCCTGCTGCGTGCGGCCGTGGTGCATTCGCTGCGGCAGAGCCTGCCGCAGGTGCAGGTGCACGAAGTGGCCAGTGCCGAGGCGCTGGAACAGGCGCTGGAACAGCAACCCGAGCCGGACCTGGTGCTGCTGGACCTGACCATGCCCGGCGCGCATGGTTTTTCGGCGCTGCTGCACGTGCGTGGCGCGCACCCGGACATCCCGGTGGTCATTCTGTCTTCCAACGACCATCCACGGGTGATCCGGCGTGCGCAGCAATTCGGCGCAGCCGGTTTCATTCCGAAGTCCGTTCCGCCGGAGACCATCGGCGAGGCGGTGGGCGCCGTACTTGAAGGCGGCCTGTGGTTCCCGGCGATGGCCGCCGAACGCTCCGAAGCCGATGCGTTGCTGGCGAGCCGGTTGGCGCAGTTGACGCCGCAGCAGTTCCGCGTGCTGCTGTGCCTGGCCGATGGCCTGCTCAACAAGCAGATCGCCCATACACTGGGGCTGGCCGAAAACACGGTGAAGGTGCATGTCACCGCCATCCTCAAGAAGCTGGAATGCCACAGCCGCACGCAGGCGGCGGTGCTGGTGAAGGCGCTGGAGCCGGAAGGCGACGTCGGCGCAGGGCTCTGACAGTGCCGAAGGCGCGTAGAGCGGGGCTCTGCCCCGCTGCGCGATGAGCCTTCAGCCGGGCAGAGCCCGGCTCTACGAATCGGTTGTCCGGTGAGTCTTCAGCCTGGCAGCGCCCGGCTCTGCGTGACAGCGACCGGTCAGCGTGGCGGCGGGCCCCGGTGCCGCAGCAGCAACTGGGTCATCAGCGCACGCAATGCCGGCGGACGCACCGGCTTGGACAGGAAGCCCCAGCCGTTGTCCACGGCGTGGGTCTTCAATGCATCGTCGCGCTCGGCAGTGACCAGAATCACTGGCGGGCGCGCCTGCCACAGCGCGCACAAACGCTCGTAAAGCGATGGCCCGTCGAATTCGCCCATGCGCACATCCAGCAGCAGCAGTTCCGGGACCCGCTCGTGAAGTGCCGCCTGCAGCGCGGCCTGCGGCCCATCCGCGAAGCGCACATCGCAGGCCCAGCGCTCCAGCAGCGCGCGGGTGGCGGCAATGACGTGCGGATCATCATCGATGGCCCATATGCGGCAGCCGCGCAGCGGCCCATCGCTGGCGGTTTCCACGACATGCGCGGGGGCGGCCGGCACTGCCACCACATCCTGCGCCGTGCCTGTGGGTACCGCTACCTCGAACACACTGCCGCGCCCCAGCGTGGAACGCAGGCGGATGGGGTGGCCCAGCAACCGGCCGATACGTTCCACGATCGCCAGGCCCAGACCGGTGCCGCGCTCCTGCCCATCGTGCAGGCGACGGAACTCCTCGAAGATCTCCTTGTGCAGGCTTTCGGGAATGCCCGGTCCCTGGTCGTGCACCTGGATCCACAGACGCGCACCTTCGCGACGGCAGCCCAGCAGCACGCGACCCTGCCGGGTGTAGCGCAGGGCATTGGAAAGGAAGTTCTGCAGGATGCGGCGCAACAGCGCCTCATCGCTGACCACCACGGCCGACGTGGGCACCCAGCGCAGCTGCAGGCCCCGTCCTTCGGCGGCGATGCCGAATTCGCGGGCGAGCGTTTCCAGCAGTGGATTGAGCGTGAAGGGGTGCACCCGTGTCTGCAGGCTGCCCGATTCCAGCCGCGAGATATCCAGCAGGCTGCCGAGGATGGCGTCCTGTGCCGACAGCGCCGCTTCGATATGGTCGGCTGTCTGCTGCTGTTCGGTGTCGGCCAGCTTGCCGCGCAGCACTGAAACGAACATGCGCGCCGCGTTCAGTGGCTGCAGCAGATCGTGCACCGCCGAGGCGACGAAGCGGGTCTTGTACCGGTTGGCTTGTTCGGCTTCGCGACGCGCTTCATCCAAGTCACGGGTGCGCTCGGCCACGCGGTGTTCCAGCGCATCGGCCAGCGAACGCAGCTCGCGTGCGGCATTCTTGTAGCTGGTGATGTCCGCATAGCTGGTAACGAAGCCGCCATCCGGCAATGGATTGCCGCGGATCTCCAGCACCGTGCCATCGTCCTTCTCGCTTTCGCGCATGTGGGGGCGGCCGCTGCGAAGATGGTTGAGGCGGCGCTGGATGGCCTCGTCGATGGGCCCTGGTCCGAGCAGGCCGCGGCGCGCATTGAAGTGGAATATCTCCGCGATGGGCCGGCCGACCTGGACCAGCCCCGGCGGAAAGCGGAACAGTTCCAGATAGCGTGAGTTCCACGCCACCAGGCGTTGCTGACCATCGATGATGACCACGCCTTGCGGCAGGTGTTCGAGGCTGCGGCTGAGTCCGCGGTCGGCGTCCTGTGCGGCCTGCAGCAATCCGTCCTGGGCGCTGCGCAGCTCCTGCGCATGTTGCTTCAGCAGGGTTTCCAGCTCGCGGCGGCTACGCTGGCGGTGCGCGGCCAGGCGTCGGCGCTGTTGCACGAACAAACCAAGGAAACCCAGCGCCAGCCATGCGGCGCCGCCACCGATGGCCGCGCTGCGGGCCACTGCACTGGCATTGCCGGCGTCGTGCAGCAGGTGCAGGTGCCAGTCCTCTTCCGGCAGCTCGATGCTTTGCCAGAGCACCGCGCGCGGCAGGGCCGGATCGGCCATGCGCACGATGCGTCCGCCGTCGTCCAGCACGCGCTCGGTCCGGGCACGCAACGGCTGCAGTGAACGGTCGGCATACTGGCGGCTGGCCAGCATTTCGCCGCGCTCGGCGGCGCCGAGCACGCGCAGCAGGCGGTAGCGCCAGTGGTCCTGGTTGGCCAGGAAGACCACATCGTGGTTGTCGCTGGCCAGCACCACGTCGGGACTGGCCAGCCATTCCTGTTCAAGCGCGGACAGCTCGATCTTGATCACCACCACGCCCAGCCGGGTACCGTCGGTATCGTCGATGGCATGGGACAGGAAGTAACCCGGCACGCCGGTGGTCATGCCGATACCGTAGAAGCGCCCTTGTCCCTGGGCCATGCCCTGCAGGTAATACGGACGGTAGCTGTAGTCTTCACCGACGTTGCTGGACTGCTCGTTCCAGTTGCTGGCCGCGACCGCGACGCCATCGCGCGCCACCAGCGTCAACGTGGAGGCGCGGGTGACCTGGTTGGCCCGTGAGAGTTTCAGGTTGAGCCGCTGCCGGCTGGCCGCATCCGGGTGCGAGCGCAGCGCGGACACCAGGTCGGGGTCCAGCGCCATCACCTGGGGCAGCGTGCCGAAGCGATCGATGCGCTGCTGCAGGCCCTGCGCGTACAGCTGCAACTGCCGCTGCACCTGCAGGCTTTCGCTGGCGAGCGCGCGCTGGCCGGCGAAATGGCCGGCTGACGCCGCGCACAGCACGGTGCCACCCACCATTATCAGCAGGGTAACCAACAGCTTGCGGTAGCGGCCCAGCCGATACATCGCGCCAGTTTACCTCCGGGCCCGGCCATGACCGGCCCGGAGGAATGACGGCCATGGGCCGCCTTGGGTCATCAGAACTGCATCTGTGCGCGGACTTCAAAGATCTCCGGCCGGCTGCGCACGCCGGCACGGCTGGCATCCACCTTCACGTAGTTCGCCTGGAACTTGAAATGAGTGGTGAGGTACCAGTTCGCGCCCACCGTCAGATCATTCTGGCGACCGCCGAGCACATCGGCATCATCCAGGTCCAGCCGGCTGTAGCGGGCCAGCAGCTCCACCGCGCCATACTCGCGCGCCGGCTTGATGTTGGCCACGGCGCCGGCAGCGTACGGCCGTGACTCGCCGGTCAGCACCCAGCTGGCGGCGAGGTATTGGCCGTTGCCGGTGTAATCCGGCTTGCCCTCGCGGCTGATGGTGGCCTGCAGCGCCTCGCCCTGGAGCGAGAACGGACCACGGATCCAGATGCCTTCCAGGCCGGCACGGTTGATGCGGTCGACCGTGGTGAGGGCGCCGGAATCAACCAGCCTCAGATCCGTCAACCCGGCTTCCGGTCGGGCACGCAGGCGTGCGGTGGCTTCGTGGTGCACATCGCGGCCATCGCGCCAGCCTCGCGGATTCTCCTGCGACAGCGCCAGGCCAAGGTGCAGCACGTTCGCTTCGGCCTTCACCGGCGTCCAGACCGCTCGCACGGCCTGCATGGTGCCGGGATTGTCGCCCTGCAGGTCCTTGCCGCCGTATACGCCAGCCTGCAGCAGGTAGGCCGGACGCTCCATCAGCCAGTCCACGCCGGTGCGGCGCCCGGGATAGAACGCCTGCACAGGCATCGCGAACTCCAGAAAACTGCCCGCGCGGGAGCTGGTATTGGCATCCAGACCGACCGGTGTCTTCACGTAGCCAAAGCGGAACTTGCCGATGTCCTGGCCGAAGACCGCCTTGCTTTCAAGGCGGAAGAAAACATCCAGCCAGGTATCGGACTGGAAGTCATAGTAGACGAATGCATCATAGACGCCCTTCTTCTTCAGCGTGGCGCCGAACTCCTTGCGGCGCACGGCGTCCGCGTTTTCGATATCACCGGAGAAATTGTTCCAGTCGTAAGCGATGTTACCGGTGGCCGCCAGTTCAGTGCCATCGGAGAAGGTGACCTTGGTGGGCCAGTTGTCGAAATCGGCAGCCGAAGCCAGCAAGGGAGTGCTGGCCAGGGACAGGGCAAGCAGGGTGGGGGTCATGCGCATGGGGCGTGTCTCGTGGTCTGCAAACAACAATGGGGGGCGTAAAACCGGGCGCTGCGCGGCGTTACGGGACGCAAGTGTAGGGTTCTGGACGTGAAGCAGGATGTCTGAACCAGCGGCTTAGTACCAATAGGTTATCTGCTGCGGCGACAAGGGCGCGTACAAAGGGCGCCATCCGATGCCGCGCCGTGCGCTGTCCGTGCCGTTCGCGTCGTCCCCGCCATCCGTCCCTTCCGGAGCCCACCATGCACGTTCCCACCGCTTCCCCGGTGCCGGCCAGACCGCTGCCGTTCTATCGCCAGCTGTATTTCCAGGTGGTAGTCGCCATCATCCTCGGTGCCGTCCTGGGTCACTACGAACCGGCGTTCGCCGAATCGCTGAAGCCGCTGGGCGATGCGTTCATCAAGCTGGTCAAGATGATCATCGCGCCGGTCATCTTCCTGACCATCGTCACCGGCATCGCCGGCATGACCCAGCTGCGCACGGTAGGGCGTGTGTTCGCCAAGTCGATGGCCTACTTCCTGTTCTTCTCCACGCTGGCACTGGTCGTCGGCATGGTCGTCGCGCACGTGGTGCAGCCCGGTGCCGGCATGAACATCAACCCGGCCGACCTGGATCAGACTGCGGTCAACACCTACGTGCAGAAGTCCCACGAACTGACCCTGGTCGGCTTCGCGATGGACATCATTCCGGCCACCCTGGTCAGCGCGTTCGTGGAAGGCAACATCCTGCAGGTGCTGTTCGTGGCCGTGCTGTTCGGCATCGCGCTGGCGATGGTGGGCGAGAAGGGCCGTCCGGTGCTGAGCTTCCTGGAAGCGCTGACCGCCCCGGTGTTCCGCCTGGTGCACCTCCTGATGAAGGCGGCGCCGATAGGTGCGTTTGGTGCCATCGCCTTCACCATCGGCAAGTATGGCGTCGGTTCGCTGATCAACCTCGCCTGGCTGGTCGGCTCGTTCTACCTGACCTCGTTTCTGTTCGTTGCGGTGATCCTTGGGCTGGTCTGCCGGTTCTGCGGCTTCTCGGTGTTCAAGCTGGCCCGCTACCTGAAGGCGGAACTGCTGCTGGTGCTGGGCACGTCGTCCTCCGAATCGGCGCTGCCTTCGCTGATGGAGAAGATGGAGCGTGCCGGCTGCAGCAAGTCGGTGGTTGGTCTGGTGGTGCCCACGGGGTACTCGTTCAACCTGGACGGCACCAACATCTACATGACTCTGGCCGCGCTGTTCATCGCCCAGGCCACCAACACCGAACTCACCCTGGGCCATCAGATCGCCCTGCTGCTGGTGGCCATGCTCAGCTCCAAGGGCGCAGCGGGCGTCACCGGCGCCGGCTTCATCACTCTGGCCGCTACCCTGGCCGTGGTGCCGGAAGTACCGGTGGCCGGCATGGCGCTGATCCTGGGCGTGGACCGCTTCATGAGCGAATGCCGTTCGCTGACCAACTTCATCGGCAACGCGGTGGCCACCGTGGTGGTGTCGCGCTGGGAGAACGCACTGGACCGCGACCGTCTGGCGCTGGCGCTGGATGGCCGCGAAAGCGAACTGCCGCCGCCGGTGGACGCCGCGCTGCCGGTAGCAACCAAGGTCTGATCCCCGCGCGCGGGCTTCCAACGTAGAGCCGGGCTCTGCCCGGCGCGCAGTCTCCAGTGCCGGCCGGCCAGCGGCCGGCACTTTCCTGCTGGAACACGTGACGGCCGCGCCCGTCCCGGCACTCCGCCATGCCGCATACGCCCAAGGATTGTGCAGCTGCAGCATCCCTGCGACAGGCCCGCGACAGGTCCCTGTCGCCCAACGGGGGTATGATCCCCTGTCCCCTTCGCCCATTCATGTGTCCCCGTCGATGTCCAACGAAGATTTCAAGCAGGCCGCCCTCGATTACCACCGCATGTCGCCGCCGGGCAAGATCAAGGTGACCGCGACCAAGCCGATGCTGACCCAGCGCGATCTGTCGTTGGCCTATTCCCCGGGCGTGGCCTATGCCTGCGAAGCCATCAAGGCCGATCCGCAGCAGGCCAGTGAGCTGACCGCCCGCGGCAACCTGGTGGCGGTAATTTCCAACGGCACCGCGGTGCTGGGCCTGGGCAACATCGGTCCACTGGCCGGCAAGCCGGTGATGGAAGGCAAGGGCGTGCTGTTCCAGAAGTTCGCCGGCATCGATGTGTTCGACATCGAAGTGGACGAGCTGGACCCGGACAAGCTGGTGGACATCATCGCCTCGCTTGAGCCGACCTTCGGTGGCATCAACCTGGAGGACATCAAGGCCCCGGAATGCTTCATCGTCGAGCGCAAGCTGCGCGAGCGCATGAAGATCCCGGTGTTCCACGATGACCAGCACGGCACCGCGATCATCGTTGGTGCCGCCGTGCTCAACGCCATGGCCATCACCGGCAAGAAGATCGAGGAAGTCCGGCTGGCGACCACCGGCATGGGCGCGGCCGGCATTTCCTGCGTGAACATGCTGGTACAGCTGGGCCTGAAGCCGGAAAACATCCTGGCCTTCGACCGCGAAGGTGTGATCCACATCGGCCGCACCGATCTGGACCCGGAAAAGCAGCGTTATGCACGCGACACCGACAAGCGCACGCTGGCGGAAATCGTCGACGGCGCGGACATCTTCCTGGGCCTGTCGGCACCCGGCATTCTCACCGCCGACATGGTGAAGACCATGGCGCCGGATCCGGTGATCTTCGCGCTGGCCAATCCGACCCCGGAAATCATGCCGGAAGACGCGCGCGCCGCGCGTCCGGACGCGATCATCGGCACGGGCCGTTCGGATTATCCGAACCAGGTCAACAACGTTCTCTGCTTCCCGTACCTGTTCCGTGGGGCGCTGGATGTGGGCGCCACCGCGATCAACGAGGAAATGAAGATCGCCTGCGTGCGTGCCATTGCCGCGCTTGCTCGCCGTGCGGCCACTGACATGGGTTCGGCCTACGGCGGGGATACCCCCAGCTTCGGCCGCGAATACCTGATTCCTCGTCCGTTCGATCGCCGGCTGCTGGTGGAACTTTCCGCAGCGGTGGCACAGGCGGCGATGGATTCGGGCGTTGCCAGCCGGCCGATCGCCGACATGGCCGCCTACCGTGACAAGCTGGCGCAGTTCGTCTACCGCACCAGCCTGATGATGAAGCCGGTGTACGACCGCGCGCGCACCGACAAGCAGCGCGTGGTGTATGCCGAAGGCGAAGAGGAGGTGGTGCTGCAGGCAGTGCAGAACGTGGTCGATGAAGGCCTGGCGCATCCGATCCTGATCGGCCGCCCGGACGTCATCGAAGCGCGCATCGAACGCCTGGGCCTGCGCCTGAAGGCCGGTGAGAACATCGAAATCACCAACATCAACGACGATCCGCGCTTCAACGAATACTGGCAGTACTACCATGCCCTGACCGGGCGCCGCGGCGTCACCGTGGCGGCGGCGAAGAACCTGATGCGCTCGCGTCCGACCCTGATCGCGGCGGTGATGGTCGCCCGTGGTGAAGCCGATGCGCTGCTGACCGGCGTGGTCGGACGCTTCCACAAGAAGCTGGGCTATGTGCGCAGCGTGCTGCCGCTGGAATCGAAGGTGACGTCCACCTCGGCGATGACCGGCGTGATCAACCAGCAGGGCGTGTTCTTCTTCGTGGATACCCACGTGCAGGAAGACCCGACTGCCGAGCAGCTGACCGAAGCCACCCTGCAGGCGGCCTACCGCATGAAGCTGTTCGGCATCGAACCGAAGGTGGCACTGCTGTCGCATTCCAACTTCGGCAGCCACGATTCGAAGGACGCGGTGAAGATGCGCCAGGTGCGCGAAATGCTCCTCAAGCGCAATCCGCGCCTGAATGTGGATGGCGAAATGCAGGGCGATACGGCGTGGGATGAAGCGCTGCGGCAGAAGATGCTGCCGGGTTCCACCCTGGAGGGGCGCGCCAACCTGTTCGTGCTGCCCAACCTGGAAGCGGCCAACATCGCCTATAACCTCGTGCGGGTGTTCACCGATGGCGTGGCGATCGGCCCGATCCTGATGGGCGTGAACAAGCCGGCGCATATCCTGACCACCAGCGCGACCTCGCGACGGATCCTCAACATGACCGCGATCGCAGCCGTGGATGCGCAGATCCGCAAGCAGCTTGAGGCTGAAAAGAAGGCGTAAGCCTTTTTTGCAGCTCAAGCTGCCCACGCATTCCACCTTATCCCCGCGCCTTCGGCGCGCCCCCTTGAACATCAAGGGGGCTCCTGACCGGGTGCATGGCGCGAGGGGTGGGGTGGGTGCGCGAGTGCACTCATGCAGATACAGCGGGCCGGCGAGTGCGCGGTACTGCACGTTCTGTTTATCTGCGGCCTTCCGTGTCACCCTCGCGGGAGTGCCTTCGCGTACTCGGCCCATAGCGCGGGCAGCGTGTGGCCGGTGTGTTTCTGCCACAGCTGCGGGGTGTAACCGCCGCTGCGCAACGCCGAATCCAGCGTCTTCACCAGGCCGGGATGGCGGGCTTCACTCCATTTCAGGAACGCGCCGGTCACCCGGTAACCGGTATCGAAGTTCTGTCCGTCCTTGATGGTCGTCGGCAGCGCCCAGCCTGCTGCCGCGTTATCCACCCCATAACGGTCGCGCACATAGTCGGCGATGCCTTCCACCAGCCAACCCGGCACGCGCTCGTTGGCGTATTCCGGATAGCCCTGCACGATGTGCATCGCTTCATGGGTGACCAGATCCGTGTCGCCGGGATGCTTGGCCAGCCATGCGGGATTGATGGTGATGGTGGCTGCCTGGCTCTTTTCGCCCACGTAGGCGACGCCGTCGTAATCCGGATCGATCACGATGTTCACCGTGGTCGGTGCGGCCGGATGAAAGTCCTGGCGTTCGGGCAGGTAGGCCTTGAAGAACGTCTCGATGATGCGATCGCGCACCGCTGCGGGTACCGCTTCGCTGGCATCCTGGTAGTGCAGGGTCACGCCGCCCTGCTGGCGTTCGGCTTCGAAGGCCGGTGCGCTGGCCGACGCGATCAGGGCCAGCGAACCAAGGGCAAGCGACAGCGGGAGTAGTGCAGGGCGGGTCATCGGGTAACTCCGGGGGCGAGCAGTTCGATCTCGGCCAGCTGCAGCCGGCCCGGTGCAGTGATGCGCAGGCGATATTCGGCGTGCTGCGCCGGCTTGGCGATGCGGAAGGGACGGGTCTGCCGTGCCCAGTCGAAGTCTTCGTTACTGCGCTGGTCCAGCGTGGTCCACTTGCCACCGCTGGTACGGCCTTCCAGTGTCCATTGGGCGCCGCGGATGGTGCCGTCACCGCTGGTGAGCGTATACATCGTGGCCGCGCCGTCGGCGGCGCCGCCCAGCGTCAGCGTGGTGTCCCCGCGCAGGGCCACCGCCGTGCCGGCATCGTCATCCACAAGCGCCGCAGCGGCCTGGCCATCGGCCAACATCGCCTGCGCGCCGCTGCCGAGCAGATCGTGCAGCAGCTGCGGACGTTGCCCACGTGCCGTCAACGAACGCGGCGCATCGTTCTCGCCGCTGCCCCAGCGCGAAGGCTGCGGGCCCATCACGAAGTCCAGCGTTGCACCCGCGGCGATCACTTCATGCGGTACCCAGGTCTTCGTCCACGGCTTGCCGTTGATTTTCAGCGACTGCACATAGATGTTGTCGCGCGAGTTCCGGGGCGCGTTGACGGTCAGTACCGCGCCATCCTGCAGCGTGATGCGTGCATGCCGGAACAGCGGCGAGCCGATCACGTATTCCGGTGCGCCCATGCGCAGCGGATACAGGCCCAGCGACGCGAAGACATACCAGGCCGATGTCTCGCCGTTGTCCTCGTCGCCGGGATATCCCTGGCCGATTTCGCTGCCCACGTACAGGCGGGAAAGGATCTCGCGGACGTGCTTCTGCGTCTTCCACGGCTGTCCGGCATACAGGTACATCCATGGGATATGGTGCGAAGGCTGGTTGCTATGCGCGTACATGCCCATGCGCACGTCGCGCGCTTCGGTCATCTCATGGATCACGCCGCCATAGGAGCCGATCAGCGCCGGGTCGGCCGTTTCCGGTGTATCGAAGAACGCGTCCAGCTTCGCCGCCAGTGCATCACGCCCGCCGTACAGGCTGGCCAGTCCTTCGCCGTCGTGCGCGGCGGTGAACGCGAACGTCCAGCCATTGGATTCGGTGTAGTCGTGCCCCCACACGCGGGGATCGTAGGCGCTGGCATCCAGTCGCCAGCTGCCGTCCTGGCGCCGTCCCTGGAAGAAGCCGACGGCCGGATCGAACAGGGTGGAGTAGCCGGCAGCGCGATGACTGAAGTAGTCGGCTTCGGTGGCATAGCGCTCGCGTGCCTGCGGCGACTGTGCCGAGGCCGCCAGTTCCTTGGCCATGTTGGCGATGCCGAAATCGTTCAAGGCCCCTTCCAGCGTCCACGACATGCCTTCATGCACATCGCTGCTGGCATAGCCACGGAACGTGGACCGATCCATGCCCTTGCGGCCCACGTGGCGGTCGGGCGGTACCACGCTGGCATTCTTGAGCGCAGCGGCGTAAGCCTCTCCGGCATCGAAACCACGCACGCCCTTCAGCCAGGCATCGGCGAAGGCGACATCGGAACTGGTGCCCACCATCAGGTCGGCGTAACCCGGCGAGGACCATCGTGCCACCCAGCCGCCAGCGTGGTACTGCTCCAGGAAGCCCTGCACCAGCGCACCGGCGTCATCGGCACGGAACAGCGCATAGGCCGGCCAGGTGGTGCGGAAGGTGTCCCAGAAACCGTTGTTGACGTACACCCGGCCATCGCGGACCGGCGCGAAACTGCGAGTCGCGCTGCCATCGGTGTTGTCTTCGGCGGCGCTGGCCTGGCTGGCATAGCGCCAGTCCGGCGCCTGCGCGGTACCCGCGTTCTCGTGCCCGGAATTGGGATACAGGTAGAGGCGATAGAGGCTCGAGTACAGCGTGGTCTTCTGGTCGTCGCTGGCATCGCCGATGTCGAATGCGCCCAAGCGCGCATCCCACGCATCCTGCGCGCGGCCGGCGATCTTTTCCAGATCGTCGTCGGCAGCCAGTTCCAGCGCCAGGTTGTGCCGCGCCTGTTCCACCGAGATCAACGATGTGGCAATGCGCATATGGACGCGACGATCGCTGCCTGCATCGAACTTGATGTAGCCGGTGGGGCGACCGGTGTCGATGCGGCCACTGCTGCGCCATGGGCGATCGAAGCTCGCCACCACGTACATGCGCGTGGCGCCGTTGGACAGCCCGCTGCGCACGTCGGTATAGCCGGAAAGCGTCTGCGAAGCCGCATCCAGGGTCAGTCCACCGCGTGCATCGACGTTGTCGAACAGCAGGTTGGCATCGCCATCCTGCGGAAACTCGAAGCGGAACACAGCGGCATGGTCGGTCGGGGCGATGGAAGCTGCGATGCCGTTGTCGAAGCGCACGTCGTATCGGTAAGGGCGCGCGGTTTCCTGGTCATGGGAAAACGCCAGCGCGCGCTTTCCACGATCTGCTTCGGGCACGCCGCGCGTGCTCGATGGCATCACCTGGAAGGTCTGCCGGTCGCCCATCCACGGGCTGGGCTGATGGCTGAGCCCCAGCGCCTGCAGGCGCGGGCGGTTGCGGTCGTCGTTGTGTTCGTTCCAGCGGTACAGCCAGTTCAGGGCGCTGGCATCGGTCACCGGGGTCCAGAAGTTGAAGCCGTGCGGCACCGCGGTGGCCGGGAAGTTGTTGCCGCGCGAGAAACGGCCGTTGGACTGCGTACCACGGGTGGTCAGCACCCAGTCGGACGGGCGCTGTGGCTGCGCGCGCGCCTGCGGTTGCAGGCGGACGTCGTCGATCCAGCCGGAAACGGGTGCGCCGTCGGCACTGGCCACCTCCAGTTCCACCGCCACCACGCGGCGTCCCTTCAACCCGGGCACATCACCCAGGCGTACGGATTTGTGTGCCCACTGCTGCGGATACAGGGTCTTCGAATCACCTTGTGCCGCCGCGCCCAGCGCCACGCCGTGCTGGTCGCGTGCGGCGCTGGTGGAAACGCGCTGGCCGTCATCCAGCAGCAGGTCCAGGGAAACATAGGTAGAGGCAACGGTGTCGCCCTTCACGGTTTCCGGCAGCACCATCCAGGACAGGGTGGTGTCGTCCTCGATGAGCTGGTCGGCATCCAGCAGCCGCTGCCGGGCCACACCACCGGGGCCGGCGTAGTGCAGGGCACGCAGACCGCTGTAACCCATGCCGGCCCGCGCCGTGTACGGGTCCTGCGGGCCATCGCCGATGCGCAGCTGCAGCGGACCCTGTGCGCTGGCCGCCGGAGCGGGTTCGCCACGCTCGAACGAGGTTTCCAGCACCGCCGCATGAGCGGTCGGAGCGACCAAGGGAGCCAGCACGAAGGCAAGCGCGAGGGGTAACGGCGCGCGGCGCGCGCGGCAGGACACGGACGGGGACATTGCGTTCTCCTCCCAGAGCAAGTGGGTCATCCTGCAACACGCATGTTGGCGCTGACAAGTGCATTTAGTTCGATCTAATGCGGCAAAAAGGTTTCATTACGAAATATTGACAGTACGCTTTGGATCGATTTAAAAGAGGCCCGGACATCGTCCTCGATGCATCGCCTCACCCGCCCCACCTGCGCGCCGCCCCCCGCCGGCCGCTGGATCGCCTTCCATGTTTGGAGAGATGCCAGATGAAGCACAGGTTGTTGCCGTTGTTGATTTCGTCCGCGCTGATCGCGCCCCTGGCCGCCCATGCCCAGACTGTCGCCGGGACCGTCAGCCCTGAAGACGAGGGGGCCGCCGGCAGACCTCGCCAACTCGATGCGGTGCAGGTGACCGGATCGCTGATTCCGCGGGCGCAGGTCGAAGGCCCTTCGCCGGTCACCACCATTACCGCCGAACAGATCCAGGCGCAGGGCTTCACCACGGTGTTCGACGCGCTGCGATCGCTGCCGGTGGCCAACGGTTCGGTGCAGGATTCGCAGGGCACCGGCTTCTACACCCCCGGCGCCAAGACCATCAGCCTCTTCGGGCTGGATCCCAGCTATACGCTCACCCTCATCAACGGGCGGCCGATCAACAGCTATCCGCTGGCCTACAACGGCAACACCAGCATCGCGGATATCGCCAACATCCCGCTCGGGATGGTGGAGCGCATCGACGTGCTGACCGGTGGCCAATCCTCGGTGTACGGCTCCTCGGCGGTAGCCGGCGTGGTCAACATCGTGCTGAAGGACCGCGTGGAAGGCACCCACCTGCGTTATCGCGTGGGCGGCTACAGCCAGGGCGGCGGATCGAGCCAACGCTTCAGCTTCAGCAGTGGCCAGACGTTCGGCAACCTGGACATCAGCTATGGCCTGGAATACACCAACCAGAAGGCCATCCATGCCTTCAACCGCAGCAGCATCGACAGCGTTGACGACAATCCAACCGGCCCGCAGGACCCTTCGCGCACCTTCCTGCGCATGCAGATGGCACCCAACGCCTACATCGATCCGGGCGCGGCGACCTGCGCGCCACTGGCCGGGCTGTTCGGCGGCAGCACGGTCTACGCGCACCGCGACATCGACGGCGGTGGTTACTACTGCGGCAGCCCGGACAACGTCGGCACGGCCACGCTGTACAACACCAGCCAGGACGTCAATGCCACCACGTTCCTGCGCTACCACCTGACGCCGGAAACCGAGCTGTATTCGGACATCCTCTTCGGATTCGGCAGGCCCACCTACAGTGGCGGCAGCCCGTTCTGGAGCAAGACCTTCTACAACCAGTCCAGCGGCCAGTACGAGCAATGGCAGCGCATCTACGCGCCGGAGGAAGTCGGCCTGGATGCCAAGGACCAGCGTGTCTACACGCGCTCACTGAATGTTACCGCCGGCGTGCGCGGTGCGCTGGGGGGCTTCGACTACGACGTGTACGTCAACCGCTCAAGCACCGACGTGACCCGCAAGTCCACCGATTTCCTGGCCCGCAACGGCGTGGACGACTACTACCTCGGACCGATGCTGGGCATGCAGGACGGATATGAGGTCTACGCACCGGATCTGTCCCGGCTGTACCAGCCGATCACCCGCGGGCAGTACGACAGCTTCAGCGGCCTCAACCGCGCAGCCTCCAGCGCATCGCGCACGGCGGTCACCGCGCTGCTCACCCATACCGCGTTGTTCAGCATGCCGGCCGGCGATGTCGGCTTCGCGTTGATCGCGCAGGGGCAGCGCGAGAAGTTCTTCAACCAGTCCGCCGACCCCGATGCCGGCCTGCTGTTCCGCGGGCAGACCGCCGGCACCTCGGCCGAAGGCCAGCGTGACCTGTATGCGCTGGGTGCTGAACTGCAGATACCGATCATCGATACCTTCAGCGCCAACCTGTCCGGACGCTACGACAAATATGCACTGCAGGGGGGCGGTGGCAACGGCAAGGCCACCTGGAAGCTGGGCCTGGAGTACCGCCCGGTGGAATCGTTGCTGCTGCGTGGCAGCTATGCCACCGCGTTCCGCTCGCCGGACATGTTCTACCTGTTCTCGCGCGAAAGCAGCGGCTACACCACCAATACCGATCTCTATCAATGCCGACAGGCCGGCTACAGCTCGGACAATTTCGATGAGTGCGCCCAGTCGGGACTGTCGGTGCTGTCGTCCAGCACCGGCAACCGCGACCTGAAGGAC
>JAAIGF010251576.1_pt1 | contig 37920 bp, 31 predicted proteins | sample 6487441 | NCBI WGS metagenome assembly JAAIGF01 (sample SAMN13974129, study PRJNA590717) | phyllosphere metagenome | biome: pepper field; feature: multiple bacterial spot infested pepper fields; material: pepper leaves; isolation source: leaves from pepper fields | host: Capsicum annuum ...
TCCACCGGCTGGCCGTTCTCGCCCAGGATGGATTCGATCGTGCCGCTGGTTTCGGCCTCGATGTGGTTCATCATCTTCATCGCTTCGACGATGCAGAGGATGTCGCCTTTCTTCACGGTCGAACCGACTTCAACGAAGTTGCCCGAAGTCGGCGAAGCAGCGCGGTAGAAGGTACCGACCATCGGCGAGCGAACCACGGTGCCATTGAGTTTGGCAGCGGCTGGCGCAGCGTCAGCAGCGGCGGCTACCGGAGCGGCGGCAGCGACCGGAGCAGGAGCCGGTGCGTAGACAGGCTGGGCGTAGGCCGGTTGCTTGCCATGACGGCTGATGCGTACGGACTCTTCGCCCTCTTTGATTTCCAGCTCGTCGATGCCGGACTCTTCCAGCAGCTCGATCAGTTTTTTGACTTTGCGAATATCCATAGGTGTTCAACTCCCAGTCAGGTCAGGGTCGTTCAAGTTGTGGGAATGAACCGCCGCGCACAGGCGCCGGTATCAGGTGTTTTTGCTCGCCAGTTGTTCCAGCGAGGCTTCGAGCGCCAGGCGGTAGCCAGTGGCACCGAGACCGCAGATCACGCCTACCGCCACATCGGAAAAGTAGGAGTGGTGCCGAAAAGGCTCACGCTTGTGCACGTTGGACAGGTGCACTTCGATGAATGGGATGCTCACCGCCAGCAATGCGTCACGTAACGCGACGCTGGTGTGGGTGAAGGCCGCCGGGTTGATGATGATGAAGTCGACGCCCTCACCACGCGCGGCATGAATGCGCTCGATCAGTTCGTACTCGGCGTTGCTCTGCAGGTGCAGCAGGTGATGGCCGGCTTCGCGGGCGCGCTGCTCAAGATCGAGGTTGATCTGCTCCAGCGTGGTGGCGCCATAGGTACCTGGCTCACGCGTGCCGAGCAGGTTCAAATTGGGGCCGTGCAAAACCAGCAACGTCGACATGATCCGGGCTTCCTTCTTTTTAGCTGCGCGGACTCTGCCAGAATTGCCGTAGGGCTGTCCAGTTTTTGGGAGTAGTCAGCACGATCCGTGCAGGGTTGGCTGGATATGTGACCGAATTGCCTAAAAACGTTCTCGCGCCTTGCTCAGGCGCTCGGAAAAGCGCTCGGCGTCGATCTCGCCAACTACGCGCAGATCGTGCATTTCCTCGCCGCTGGCGGCGAACAGCTGAATCGCCGGCGGGCCGAACAACTTGTATCGATCGAGCACAGCGCGTTGCGCGGCAGTGCTGTCGGTCATGTCGAAGCGCACCAGATGGTAGTCGGCCAGTTGCGGGCCGATCTGGGTGGAATTGAACACTTCGCGTTCGATCTTCTTGCAGCTGATACACCAGTCGGCGTACCAGTCGAGCAGCAGCGGTTGGCCGCTGCCCTTGGCCTGCGCCAGGGCAGCGTCCAGCTCTGCGGGCGTGCTGACGGTCTGCCAGCTGCCAGCGCTTGCGGTGTTCGCCTGGCCTGCATCGAGGCCGCTGCCGAGCGGGCGCAGCGGATCATCACGGCCTTGCAGGGCGCCTGTCCAGGCAGCGAGTGCGTAAACCAGCAGCGCCAAGCCAGCCAGTTGCGCGAGTTTGCCCCAGGCGTTTTTCGGGGTGAATTCCAGGGCGCCGAGAAACAGCGCGACGCCCGCAGCCAGCAGCCCCCACAGCGCCAGAGACAGCTCCCCGGGCAGTACGCGCTCGAGCAACCATACCGATACGCTCAGCAGCATCACGCCAAAGGCGTTGCGCACGGCGACCATCCAGGTGCCGGACTTGGGCAGCAGGGCGCCGCCGCCAGCGGCGAAGATCACCAGTGGCGTGCCCATGCCCAGGCCCAGGGCGAACAGTTGCAGGGCGCCGCCGGCGGCATCGCCGGTGCTGCTGATATATAGAAGCAGCGCAGTGAATGGCGCAGTGATGCACGGCGAGACGATCAGGCTGGAGAGCACGCCCAGGGTCGCAGCCCCGGCGATGGTGCCGCCCTGGGTTTGCGCGGCCTTGCGATCCAGGCGCTCACGAATGAACGCCGGCAGGCGCAATTCGAAGACACCGAACATGGCCACCGCGAACAGCGCGAAGAACAACGCGAAGGGCACCAGCACCCAGGGCGATTGCAGCATCGCCTGCAGGTTGAGCTTGGCGCCGAACAGCCCCATCAGCGCGCCGAGCGCCGCGTAGCAGGCGGCCATCGGCAGCACGTAGGCCAGCGACAGCACCAGCCCACGCGATCTGCTCGGCCGGCCGCGCAGCACCACGCCGGAGAGGATCGGCAGCATGGGCAGCACGCAGGGGGTGAAGGTCAGGGTCAGGCCGGCGGCGAACATCAGCGCCAGGTCGGTCCAGCTCCAGGTAGCCTTGGTTTGCGCAGCACCGGCAAGGCCGCCATTGATGGCCAGAATCTCCGTCTCAGGCGGGTAACACAGGCCCTTGTCGGCGCAGCCCTGGTAGCTGACGGCAATGTCGAGCGGCTTGTTGTCCGGGTTGTTCAGCGGCACTTCGACGTCCAGCACCTCGTAGAACACCTGCACGTCGCCAAAATACTGATCGTTCTTGTGCAGGCCCTCTGGCACGTCGACCGGCTTGCCTGCCAACTCGGCGGGCTCGACCTTGAACTTGAACTGGTGGCGGTACAGGTAATAGCCCTCGGCGGCGACGAAGCGCACCGTCGCAGACGTCGACGAGCTGCTGACCAGGCTGAGCTTGAAGGCCTCGCGCACCGGCAGGAAATCCGCGCTGTTGTTCAACGCCTGGCCGAGCGGCGCGGCGTTCGGACGACTGTCGAAAATGCCCGCGCTGGCAGGCAGAACGACGAGCAACAGCAGCAGGCAGATAAAACGTGGCATGGGCATCTCATGGGGCAGTGATCGCGCCATGATAGCGGAGCCAGCGATCTCTGCCATGGGCCGCGCTGTAAGTGGCCGTTGCGCTGGCTTGAGGGCGCTTGCCCTTGGGGGCGTTGTGCGACATAAGGCCGCGCAGGTGACGGGGGCGTGGTGTAAGCGGCCGATCGTTCCAATAGGGTGAACTGATGGTTATCTGTGGGGGCGGGCCATGCCCGCGAAAAATCACGGGCATGGCCTAGGCGCCCCCGCCCGTTCCCATAGCTAAGCAACGATTTCCGCTTTGCCTTTTTCTTCGCTTACACCCGAAAGGCCTGCACCGCCTGATCCAGCTGGCCGCTGAGCGCCTGCAGCTCGACGCTTTGCGCGCGGCCCTGGCCAATGCGCTGCAGGTTGTCATCGCCCAGTTTGTAAATACGCTCGCTGTGGTCACGGATCTCGCTGACCGCGCCGCCCTGGTAGGCCGTGGCCTCGGCGATGCGCGCCGCCATGCTGGCGATGGTGCCGATGGCGTCGACGATCTCGTCCAGCGCGCCGTCGGCGGTGTGTGCCTGTTCGGCGGTGCTTTCGGCATGTTCGACCTGGCTGCGCATGGCCTGCACCGAGCTGTTGGCGGCCTGCTGCAGGCGGCCGATGACTTCCTGAATCTGTGCGGTGGCCGAGCTGGTTCGCAAGGATAGCGAGCGCACCTCGTCCGCCACTACCGCAAAGCCACGGCCCGCTTCACCGGCACGTGCGGCCTCGATGGCCGCATTGAGGGCCAGCAGGTTGGTTTGCTCGGCAACGCTGCGAATCACCGTCAGCACGCTGCCGATGGTGGCGGTTTCTGCGGCAAGGTGCTCGATGGCCTGGGCATTGCCTTGCACTTCGTCGACCAGCGCATGCAGGCCGGCGAGGCTGTTGCCAATCACTTTCTGGCCCTGGGCGAGGGCGCGATCGGCGTTGCGGCTGGCGGTGGCGGTCTGGCTGGCGTCGTCGGCCACCTGCAGAATGGTCGCCTCCAGTTCGCCCAGGGCGTCGCGGATCTGCGCGGTGTCACTGGCCTGGCGTTCGGCACCATCGTGCAGGCCGCTGCTCAGTTCGGCCAGGGTATGGCTGGACGCCGACACCTGGGCGGCGTGCTGGTGAATGGTGCCCACCAGCTCGACCAGGTAGCGGCGCAGGCGATTGAGCGACTCTTCGATGTCGCGCAGTTCACGGGTGTTGGTGGGCAGGTGGATCTCGCTGGCGAAATCGCCCGCGGCCCAGGCCGAAAGGGCCGGTACCAGGCGCTCGAGCAGGCGGCTGAGGCGCCGCTGCAGGGTGTCGATGATCAGCGCGATGAGCAGGATCAGCGCCACCATGACGCCAAGGATCAACCGCACTTCGCCCTGGATGCGGCCGTGCTCGGCGCGCACCTTGGGTTCCAGGGCGGTGAAGGATTGCTGGACTGCATCCAGGCGGGCGCGGGTGGTGGCGACCAACTGTGCGCGTTGCTCGATCAGTGCCTGGGTGCGGGCCAGCTCGCCAGGGTAGCGCGCCAGCAGGCTGTCGAACTCCCGCTTGAGGGCAATGCCGCGATCCTGCGCTTCGCTCTCCTGGCTATCGTTGTCCAGGCCCAGCAGGGAGGCGAAGGCATTGTCGCCCGAGGGCGCTGCCTCCGCGACGCCGAGCAGCGGCAGCTCATTGATTCTCTTGGCCTGTATCTGCAGCGCCTGCACCTCACGTTCCACGTCCGCGGCCAGTTCGGCCCGCCCGCTGCTGACCAGCTTGGTGCGGGCCAGCGCCAGGCGGGCCAGATGTTGCGAGGCATCGAAGAGCGCTGGGCGGTAGGCGCTGGCGCCATCGCTCTGGGCATCGTCGGCGTAGCGTGCGAGCCCCGTCAGGGCGTCGGCCATTTCCCGCTCGGCCTGGATCAGCAGTCCTTGTGGATCGCCGGACAGCTTGCCTGCCGCCAGCAGTTGTTCGGCAGCGAACGCCTTCAGCTCGCCCAGGCTGCTGCCCAGATCACCGGCAAGGTTGGCGGGCAGTTCATCGACATTCGCCTGCAGTGCGTCCAGGTTCTGGATGGCGGCGCTATGACGCAATGCATCGCCGCTTTCCAGATAGCCGAGGATATTGCCGGCGGCCTCGCGCTGAAATTGTTGGGCGAGTTCCAGGTACTGCTCCATCAGCACATAGGGGCGCTCCAGTGCCCGCTGTGACCACCACAAGGTACAGGCCAGGGCAATGCCGATGCCGACCAGCAGAAGGGTATTGAGATTGGTGAGCGATTTGAGGCGCACGCTTGACGTCCGATCGGTGCTGGCACTGCGCCATGCAGTGCGGCGTTGGTCGGTACGTTATGGCGCCTTTATGACACTGTGGTTACGCGGTGGCATGCGACGCGTTAATGGCGCCAGACGATCGACATGCGTTCCCCTGGCTCCGGCGCGGCTTATTCGTAGATTTCGACGCGATTGCGGCCACCGTTCTTGGCGCGGTACAGCGCCTCGTCGGCGCGCTGCGACAGGTGCTTGCTGTCCAGGTCATCGGCCAGCTCGGCGATGCCGCAACTGAAGGTGCAGCTCAGGTCGTGCGGGTGGGCAGGGTAGTGGATTTCGGCGAAGCGCTTGCGCACTTCATCCAGCACCCGGGTCGCGGTCTGTGCATCGGTGTTGGGCATCACCACGGCGAACTCCTCGCCGCCGTAGCGGCCGATGCAGTCGCTCTTGCGCAGGCGCTGCTTGAGAAACAGCGCCAGGCTTTTGATCACCCGGTCACCCATGGGGTGGCCATAGTTGTCGTTGACCTTCTTGAAGAAATCGATATCGATCATCGCGAAGCTCAGCGGCTGCTCGTCGCGCTGAGCACGGAAGCGTGCGTCTTCGAGCAGTTGCAGGGTATGGGTGTGGTTGAACAGCCCGGTAAGGCTGTCGCGCACCATGCGTGCCTTGAGGCTGCGCGCCCGGTCGGCGCGGTTGCGCACGGTGGCGATCAGGTGGCGCGGCTTGATCGGCTTGGTGAGGAAGTCGTCGCCGCCTTCGCTCATCGCATCGAGCTGCTTGTCCAGATCGTCCTCGGCGGACAGGTAGATGATCGGCACGCTGACATAGCGGTCGTTGTGGCGGATCACCTGGGCCAGTTCGGTGCCGTTGCAGGCCGGCATGTACATATCGAGGATGATCAGGTCAGGCTGGAATTCGGCCAGCTCGTCCATCGCCTGAATCGGTTCGGTGAGCGTGCGGGTGACGATGCCGGCGCTGTTGAGCACCCGCTCGGTATGCGTGGCCTGGGCGCGCGAGTCGTCGACGATCAGCACGCGGTAGGGCTCGTACTGGGCCACGTGTGTGAGCACCTCGATGCGCTCCAGCAGGCTGCTGGCGTCCAGCGAGCCGGTGAAGAACTCGCGCCCGCCAGCACGCACTGCGGCCAGGCGGGTCGGGGTGTCGGTGTCTTCGTGGCTGTAGAACAGCACCGGGATCTTTTCCTGCAGGCCTTCCTGTACCGCCTGGGCCAGTTGCAGGCCGTTGCCGGTGCCGGCGAAATCGATCTCCATGACGATGGCCGCCGGATGGCGCTCGAGCATCGCGGCGCGAAAGGCATTGGCGGTATCCAGCGGCTTGGCGTTCATGCCGAAGAAGTCGAGCTGCTGTGCCAGGCGCTCGGCGCGCTCCAGATGCTGAAGGGCCAGGTATACGGGTTTGCGCAGGGGCGGCAGGGTGGTGTGCTCGAAGCGATCGCCGTGGCGCAGGCCGGTGCGCGACAGGCGCTGCATCAACTGGTTGAGTTCGCTGATCACTTCGCTGTTGAGGCGGCCACGGTTGGCGCCCACCACGCCCAGGCATGCCACGATGCGCTTGCCCAGCTCGCGATGCTCGACCTGCTCGAAACGCTCGGCATAGCGTTGCAGCAGTTGCGCGGCCTCCTGCAGTTCCTGCATGCCGGCATCGTTCCACTCGCCGCGCTGCAGGCGCTGCCAGACTTCCAGAACCTGGCGGGCCTGGTGGATCACCCGTTGGGCGAAGTGCTGTTTGAGCCGGTCGCGGCTGGGGTCTTCTTGCTCGATCATGGCCTGTCAGTCTGCATATGGCGGCGTGGGCTGCGCGTGATGGCTCCATGCTATCACCAGGGGGTTATTTTGCCATTCCTTTGACGCCGGAGTTGTGAATCGCCCCGCACCCTTGCTCATGCCATGGGCAGACTGCTTGCTGGCGCCAGTGGTTCCGGCCGGTCACGTCGTGAACAGCTTGGTGCGCTGCGCAGCAGGGCAGCCTTCCCTTATAGTGGCAGCGTAGCCTCGATGCAGGCCATGGGTCGGCCAAGTATTAGCGCAACCCTCCCATGGGCCTGTGGTCGAAGCCCTGTACGTCGTTGATCAAAGGATAATCGCCATGCTCGATTGGAAGAACCGCACCACCGGCACCGCCCATGCCGATGACGCTGCCAGCACTGGATCTCGCCGCCGCCTTGGCGGCGGGCTTGGCCGCGTGATCGCCGGCTTGCTGGGTATCTATCTGCTGGTGGCGCTGGTCGTCGGCTGGTACTGGAGCCAGGAGCCGGAGCTGTTCCCGGTGCAGCAGCGCGTGCAGGCCGCGGCTGAAAGCAGCCAGCGCCAGGTGGTCAACGGCTACACCACGGTGGAAACCCTCAAACAGGTCGCCCAGACGCTGCTCGACAAGCCGGGCGGCTACCTGGCCAACGACCTGGCGCCGCCGGGCCTGTGGCTCGACAACATGCCGAGCTGGGAATATGGCGTGCTGGTGCAGGTGCGCGATTTCTCCCGTGCGCTGCGCAAGGATTTCGCCCGTTCGCAATCGCAATCCACCGAGGATGGTGATCTGGCGCGCGCCGAGCCGCGCTTCAACTTCGACCACCGCAGCTGGGCGCTGCCGGCCGCCGAGTCCGAGTATCGTGAGGGCATCAACTCCCTGGATCGCTACCTCGCTCGCCTGTCCGAGCCGGGCCAGGGTGGCGCGCGTTTCTACACCCGCGCCGACAACCTGAACAACTGGTTCGGCGATGTCGCCACCCGCCTGGGTTCGCTGTCCCAGCGCCTGTCGGCCAGCGTCGGCCAGGTACGCCTGAATACCGAAGTGACCGAGACCACCCAACTGGCCGAAGGTCAGGTTCCCGAAGTGATCGAGCGCACCTATGAAACGCCGTGGCTGCAGATCGACAACGTGTTCTACGAAGCGCGCGGTCAGGCCTGGGCGCTGTCGCATCTGCTGCGCGCCATCGAGGTGGACTTCGCCGACGTGCTGGCCAAGAAGAACGCCACCGTCAGCGTGCGGCAGATCATCCGCGAGCTGGAGGCCGCCCAGGCCACGTTGTGGAGCCCGATGGTGCTCAACGGCAGCGGCTACGGCATCCTCGCCAATCACTCGCTGGTCATGGCCAACTACATCTCGCGGGCCAACGCCGCTGTGATCGACCTGCGTCAGTTGCTCTCCCAGGGCTGATTGGTGGCCATCGACGAAGCCGAGGTGGCGCACCGCGCCGCCTCGGATGCCGAGCTGATCGCCTGGGTCGACGAACACGACAATCTGCTGGGCGCGCTGCCGCGCGCCGAACTGCGCAGCCGCCGCCTGATCGGTCGCGGTACCTTCATCCTGTTGTTCAATGCTGCCGGTGAGCTGTGCGTGCATCGGCGCACCCTGAGCAAGGCGGTCTACCCCGGTTACTGGGATATCGCCGCGGGCGGCATGGTGGCGGCCGGTGAGGCCTATGCGCAGTCCGCCGAGCGCGAGCTGGCCGAGGAACTGGGCATCCGCGACGCCGTGCTGCGTGATCACGGCCGGTTCTTTTTCGATCAGCCGGACAATCGCATCTGGTGCGCGGTGTTTTCGGCGGTGTCCGATGCGCCGTTGATCCTGCAGCCCGAAGAAGTGCTCGAGGCGCGCTTCATGACGCTCGAAGAAGCGCAGCTCGACACAGGACGCAAACCCTACTGCCCGGACTCGCTGCTGGCCCTCGAACACTACCTCGCCAACCGATGAACCTGGCGGAGTCGCCAATCCATCAGGGGTTGGCGCATTTCGCTTCTTAGCATCGCCGGCCTTTGTCGTTACACTGCGCCGCTCCCATCCACTGAGGAAAAAACGCGGTGGCCAAGAAAGCCTCTTCATTCGCCGGCCTCGGTGGCCTGGTGTTTTCCACGGACGCTGGCCGGCATTGCCCGGACTGCTCGCAGCCGGTGGACGCCTGCACCTGTTCGCGCACGGTGATTCCCGAGGGCGATGGCATTGCCCGGGTGCGCCGCGAGACCAAGGGCCGCGGCGGCAAGACGGTGACCACCATCAGCGGCGTGCCCCTGGCCGAAGAGCCGCTCAAGGAGCTGGCCTCGGTGCTCAAGAAGCGCTGCGGCTGCGGCGGCTCGCTCAAGGATGGCGTCATCGAGATCCAGGGCGATCATGTCGACCTGCTGCTCGCCGAGCTGCTCAAGCGCGGTTTCAAGGCCAAGAAATCCGGTGGCTGAACGCCGCCACCCGTGACGCTCTAAACTTACTCACTGTTCGGCCAGTCCATTGCCGAGCAATCGTCATTTCCAGGCTCTATGCTCGCTCGACCGTTTTCGACAGCATTAGCCCATCCGCTACAGGGGAACCTCGATGGCCGCACGACGCACACGCAAGGACGATGGAAGCCAATGGACCGTAGGCGACAGCCGCAGTGTCTATGGCATCCGTCATTGGGGCGCCGGTTATTTCTCGATCAACGATGCCGGCCGCGTCGAAGTGCGCCCCAATGGGCCGGACAGCACGCCCATCGACCTCTATGAGCAGGTCAATGAGCTGCGTCAGAGCGGCCTGTCGCTGCCGCTGTTGGTGCGCTTTCCGGACATCCTGCAGGACCGCGTGCGCAAGCTGACCGGCGCTTTCGACGCCAGCATCGCGCGCCTGGAATACAACAACCGCTACACCGCGTTGTACCCGATCAAGGTCAACCAGCAGGAAGCGGTGGTGGAGAACATCATCGCCACCGAGAACGTCTCCATCGGCCTGGAAGCCGGGTCCAAGCCCGAATTGCTCGCCGTGCTGGCGCTGGCGCCGAAGGGCGGCACCATCGTCTGCAACGGCTACAAGGACCGCGAATTCATCCGCCTGGCGCTGATGGGCCAGAAGCTTGGCCACAACGTGTTCATCGTCATCGAGAAGGAATCGGAAGTTTCCCTGGTGATCGAGGAGGCCGCCGAACTCAAGGTCGCGCCGCAGATCGGTCTGCGCGTGCGTCTGTCGTCCCTGGCGTCGAGCAAGTGGGCCGACACCGGCGGCGAGAAGTCCAAGTTCGGCCTGTCCGCGGCGCAGCTGTTGTCGGTGGTCGAGCGCTTCCGCAAGGCCGGGCTCGATCAGGGCATCCGCCTGCTGCACTTCCATATGGGCTCGCAGATCGCCAACATCGCTGACTACCGCAAGGGCTTCCGCGAGGCCATTCGTTACTACGGCGAGTTGCGCGCGCTGGGCCTGCCGGTCGATCACATCGACGTCGGCGGCGGCCTGGGCGTGGACTACGACGGTACCCACTCGCGCAACGCCAGTTCGATCAACTACGACATGGAAGACTACGCCGACGCGGTGGTCGACATGCTCAAGGAATTCTGCGACCGCCAGGAAATCCCCCATCCGCACATCTTTTCCGAGAGCGGCCGGGCGATGACCGCGCACCACGCCGTATTGCTGGTGCAGGTGACCGACGTCGAGCGCCACAACGACGACGTGCCGGAAATCGACCGCAGCATCGAGCAGCCCGAAGTACTGCAGGTGCTGATCGACCTGCTCGACGACAGCGACCCGGAAATGGTCGCCGAAACCTACTGGCGGGCCACCCACTATGTCAGCGAGGCGGCCGGGCAATACTCTGCCGGCAAGCTCGACCTGCCGCAGAAGGCCCTGGCCGAGCAGTGCTACTTCTCGATCTGCCGCCGTCTGTACAACCAGCTCAAGGCGCGCCAGCGTTCCCATCGTCAGGTGCTCGACGAGCTCAATGACAAGCTGGCCGACAAGTACATCTGCAACTTCTCGGTGTTCCAGAGCCTGCCGGACACCTGGGCGATCGGCCAGATCCTGCCGATCCTGCCGCTCAACCGCCTGGACGAAGAGCCGCTGCGCCGCGCCGTGCTGCAGGACCTGACCTGCGACTCGGACGGCAAGATCAACCAGTACGTCGACGAGCAGTCCATCGAAACCAGCCTGCCGGTGCACGAACTGCGCGACGGTGAAGACTACGTGCTGGGTATCTTCCTGGTCGGTGCCTATCAGGAAATTCTCGGCGACATGCACAACCTGTTCGGTGACACCGACTCGGTGAACATCTACCAGAATGCCGATGGCAGCATCTACCACGCCGGTATCGAGACCCACGACACCATCGAGGACATGCTGCGCTATGTGCACCTGTCGCCCGAGGAGCTGATGACTCACTACCGTGACAAGGTGGCCAGTGCGCGCATCACCGCTCGTGAGCGTACCCAGTTCCTCGACGCGTTACGTCTGGGCCTGACCCGCTCTTCGTACCTGTCGTACTGAGCGCATCGGCGGCTTGCGGCCCACGCAAGCCGCCGGGCGTTCGGCTGATCGCCATGTGGCGGGAGCGCTCCCGTCGAGGAGAGGCCATGAAGCGTTTCGCGATCTTGCTGCTGCTGGCACTGCCGCTGCTGGCCCAGGCCAGTGATGATCCGCTGCTGGCCGAGCGCTGGAAAACCCGGCCGCTGATCGTGCTCGCCGCCAGTGCCGATGATCCCTTGTTGGCGCGGGTGCAGGCAGCGTTGCAGGAGCCGGCCAACCGCGAAGCGTTCGTCGAGCGTGACATGGTGCTCTATACCGTGATCGGCCAGCAGGGCCAGCGCAACGGGCAGCCGCTGGATGCCATCGCCACCAAGCGCCTGCTGTTGGCGCTGGATGCCGGTAACGCCCGGCCCCAGGTGATTCTGGTCGGCAAGGATGGCGGCAAGAAGATCCAGCAGGGCGCCGATGCCGATCTGCAGGCCATCTTCCAGACCATCGACCGCATGCCCATGCGCCAGAACGAATAGCCGGAACGATCAAACATGGACCAATGACTTTGCAGCGTCTTGGATCTATTGAACAGGCCAGGTGCTGAGTAATCTGGCGTCCATCCGATACCGAGGACGCCACCATGTCCCGGATTTCCTTACCGCCTACCTGCGCCACGTATTGAGCACCCTGGGCATTACCGAGGTTGTGTTCGTCCACCTGCAGGGCCTGGCCCATGGTAACGCCGCGGTTCAGGCCGCCCTCGAGGACGCGTTGCTCCAGTTGCAACGCACCACAAGCTTCTATTTCGACTCTGCTATGGAGATTGCCCCATGAGTACCTTGCGCCTGCCTTACAGCCAGCTCTCGCCGGAAGCCTACAAGGGCCTGTTGGCCACCAAGAAAGCCCTGGCTGGCAGCAGCCTTGGCCTGCCCCTGATCGAGCTGGTCAACCTGCGCATTTCGCAAATCAATGGCTGCGCGTTTTGCCTGGAGATGCACGCCAAGGCGCTGCGCGACGGCGGCACGCCCGAGGTGAAGCTCGACAGCCTGGCCGGCTGGCGCATCAGTGCGCAGTTCAGCGAGGCCGAGCGCGCGGCGCTGGCCTGGGCCGAGTCACTCACCGAGATCGCCCGCACCCATGCGCCGGATGAAGTCTTCGAGCCGCTCAAGGCACATTTCAGCGACGCGCAGATCAGCGACCTGACCTTCGCCATTTCGCTGATGAATGCCTTCAATCGCCTGGCGATTGGGATGCGCCAGTAGCCCGCATTCGCTAAAAGGCAGAAGCGGGCGGTGAGCAGGGCTTATGTGGGAGAGGCTGGGCGGCACTGCGCCTTAGCCTCGATTTTGCGTGGCTAGGCTTAAAGAGCTCGGGGCTAAAGCCACTCCCACGAGGTCGAACGTCCAGTAGCGCTGCACTGCTGCCTTTTATAATCTGCAGCCCCGGGCTATGAGATTGGTTGGCGCTCCCACAGAAGCCGATCCGGGTCAGGCGCTCGCCCGATCCGCCAACAGGCTCCGGTCGAACACGAACACACCCTCTGCCTGTTCGGTCAGCTCCCACAACTGCTGGGGGCGGCCCATTTTCGGGAAGTTCTTCTCGCCGGTGTCGCGGATCCAGCCGGCTTCCTTCATCTTTTCCAGGCGCTTGCGCAGCGAGGTGTTGTTGATCGTCGTACCCAGGCAGGCCTGGGCGGCGTTCAGGGCATCGAGCACGGTAAAGCGCGGCGCCGCCAGGTACAGCGGCAGGCTGGTGTAGACGGATTTACTGGCCAGGCGCTCGACGCTCAGGCGCACCAGCTGCCCGTGGTCGAAGGGCAGGGTGAGGCGCCCATCGAGCACCTCGTCGAGCGGGGCGAAGCGCAGGCCGTCGTCAGCGGTTTCGGTATCCGGCGCCAACAGGGCCAGGTAGTAGGTGCTCATCGACCAGCCGCGTGGGTCGCGCTCGGCGCTGCCTTCGGTGCCGACCTGTTCGAGATGGCGTGGCAGCACCTGGGCCTTGTCGCGCAGCACACGATGGGCGGCGGCTTCCAGATTGGCGTCGCGGGTGCTGCCATTGACGATCACCCCGGGCAACGCCCACAGCCCGTTGAACGGTTCGCGCTCGCGGCGGTGCAGCAGCACCTGCAACTGGCGACTCTCGGCATCCATACGCAAGGCGATCAGGTCCACGCTGGCTAGCACTTCAACAGAACTCACACGGCCCTCCTGTAAATCGTCAAATCCGCCTGAATTTCCGGCAATTGCCAGGCTTCGGGGATCGCTTGCCCGGCGGCGATCATCGCCCGAATCGCGCTGCTGTGCACGGTCATCTCCTCGTCTGCCACCAGCAACCCGAACTGTTGGCGCAGCTCGGCGGCGCGGTGGAAGGTTTTCAGCCGGGTGAGGTTGTCTTCGCCTATCACCAGCGCCAGGCGCTCGGTCGGCAGCGCGTGGCGTTCGGCCAGCCGGCTGAGCAGGTCGTAGCTGTAGATCACCCGGCCATCGGCGCCGAGCTGGTGCTCCAGGCGGCAGCAGCGTACCCGATCACCGAAGCGCGCGGCCAGGCGCTCGACCCAGGCGCAGCGCAGGTCGAAGTCGGCCATGCGTTTGCCATCGGCGTGTCGGTAGCTGGGCACCACCAGCACCTGATCGCAGCTATCGAGCACGCGGCGGAGCACGCTGGCGTGGCCAGCATGGGGTGGGTCGAAGGCGCCGCCATAGATGGCCAGCGCGAAATGCTGCGGCGTTGGCTGGTCATGGCCTGCCGCGAAGCACTGCAGCGGTGAAGGCAGCATGGTGAATCTCCTTGCAGATGGGAGTTGACATACATAATACACCTGGTGGAATATGTGTCCACCCCGCAGTGATGCGGCTCCATGAGCAGGAGATGTCAGATGAAAATCGCCACGTTCGATGTCGATGCGCAAAAAGGCTTCACCAGCCTGTGCCCCGATGAACTGCCGGTGGCCGGCGGCCATGAGATTGCCGCGCCGCTCAACGACATGGCGCGTCGTGGCTCCCTGCGCCTGGGCAGCAAGGACGCCCATGCCCCCAATGCCCTTTGGGTGGTGGAGAGCCACGACAAGATGCTCCAGCCCCTGAGCCATGCCAACGCCGACCTGACCTGGGTCAGCCACTGCGTACCGGGCACTGCCGGCTTTGAGCTGCTCGATGAGCTGCCCGCGCCAATCGACTATGACTTCTTCGTCTGGAAAGGTGTCGAACCCGATCTGCACCCCTACGGCGCCTGCTACCACGACCTGGCCGGCGAGCGCAGCACGGGTGTCATCGAATACCTGAAAGTGGCAGGCGTTGGTGCCGTGGTAGTCGGCGGCCTGGCACTGGACTTCTGCGTGAAGAACACCGCGCTGCAACTGCGTAGCGCTGGCCTTGAGGTGTTGCTGTATCTTCCGGCGTGCCGGGCCATTTCCGAAGCCGGCGCGACGCAAGCCATCGACCAGATGCGCGCGCAGGGCATCATCATCTGCGAAGGCAGCACAGCGCTCGACAGCGAGCTGGCCCGCCTCGAGGAGAGTGACCATGAGTGAGAGCGTATTCGCCCCCAGCATCATCCAGAACCTGCTGGACACCGATTTCTACAAGCTGACCATGATGCAGGCGGTACTGCACAACTACCCCAACGCCGAAGTGGAGTGGGAGTTTCGCTGCCGCAGCAAGGAGGACCTGACGCCCTACCTGGCCGAGATCCGCTATCAGATCGAACAGCTGGTCAACACCACGATCACCGTGGATCAGCTGGCGTACCTGGAGAAGATCCCGTTCATCAAGCCGGACTTCATCCGCTTCCTCAGCCTGTTCCGCTTCAACATGCGCTACGTGCACGTCGGCACCGACGACGCCGGCCAGCTGGCGATCCGCGTTCGCGGGCCATGGCTGCACGTGATCCTCTACGAGATCCCGCTGCTGGCCATCGTTTCCGAAGTGCGCAACCGTTATCGCTACCGTGAGGTGGTCATCGAGCAGGTGCGCGAGCAGCTGTATCGCAAGCTCGACTGGCTCAAGGGCGAGGCCTCGGTCGATGAGTTGGCGGGCTTCCAGATGGCCGACTTCGGCACCCGCCGACGCTTCTCCTACCGCGTGCAGGAGGAAGTGGTGAACATCCTCAAGCACGACTTCCCGGGCCGTTTCGTCGGCACCAGCAACGTGCACCTGGCCCGTGAGCTGGAACTGCGCCCCCTGGGCACCATGGCCCACGAATGGTTCATGGCCCATCAGCAGCTCGGCCCGCGGCTGATCGACAGCCAGAAGGCGGCGCTGGAGTGCTGGGTCAAGGAATACCGCGGCCTGCTGGGGATCGCCCTGACCGACACCATCGGCATGGACAGCTTCCTCGGCGACTTCGATCTGTACTTCGCCAAGCTGTTCGACGGCCTGCGTCACGACTCCGGCGACCCGCTGGTCTGGGCCGAAAAGGCCATCGCCCACTACGAGAAACTGGGCATCGACCCGATGAGCAAGACGCTGGTGTTCTCCGACGGTCTGACGCTGCCCAAGGCACTTGAACTGTACCGCGCGCTGCATGATCGCATTCATGTCAGCTTCGGCATCGGCACCAACCTGACCTGCGATATTCCGGGTGTCGAGCCGATGAACATCGTCATCAAGATGATCGACTGCAACGGCCAGCCGGTGGCGAAGATTTCCGACACGCCGGGCAAGACCCAGTGCCGGGATCCGAACTTCGTGACCTATCTGAAACACGTGTTCCGTACCGATGCCAATCAGGGAGCTTCCTCATGAGCAATCGCCAAGCTGAAATCGCCAACGCCCTGGGCGTGATCGCCCCATTCACCTCGGACGCCGACGTGGACGCCGAGATCGCCCGCCGCATCGCCTTCATCAAGGACACCCTGGCTGCTTCGCGCACCAAGGTGCTGGTACTCGGCATCAGTGGCGGCGTGGATTCCTCGGCAGCTGGTCGTCTGGCCCAGCTGGCGGTGGAGCAACTGCGCGCCGAGAAGCAGGAGCAGGACTACCGCTTTATCGCCATTCGCCTGCCGCACAACGTGCAGCACGACGAGTCCGACGCCCAGGCCGCGCTGGCTTTCATTGACGCGGATGAAGTGCAGACCATCGACATCGCCCCGGCGGTTTCCGGCCTGGCCAAGCAGGTCGGCGAGCTGGGCGAACTGACCTCGGCGCGCCGCGACTTCGTGCTCGGCAACACCAAGGCGCGCATGCGCATGCTGGCCCAGTACACCGTGGCCAACGCCCGCAACGGCCTGGTGATCGGCACCGACCACGCCGCCGAAGCAGTGATGGGCTTCTTCACCAAGTTCGGTGACGGTGCCTGCGACCTGGCGCCGCTCAGCGGCCTGGTCAAAGGCCAGGTACGGCGCATCGCCGAACGCCTCGGCGCGCCGACCGCGGTGTTCTCCAAGGTGCCGACCGCCGACCTGGAAGACGAACGCCCGGGCATCCCGGATGAGCAGGTGCACGGCGTCAGCTACGACGACATCGACGCCTTCCTGCAAGGCAAGCCGGTCAGCGACAGCGCCTATCAGACCATCGTGCAGACCTACGACAAGACCCAGCACAAGCGTGAACTGCCGCTGGTGCCTTGAGCCCTGCAGCATCGCCCGCGAGCCCGCCTCTTACTAGGCGGGCTTTTTTATGGGCGGGCGCTAGTGGGGCGCTTATCCGCCGGGCGGCGCCAGCCATTGATCGCGGCGCGCCAGCTGCCAGGCCAATGCGCCGAGTGCCAGGCCGCGCAATGCCATGAAGCTCAGAAAGGCGATCCACAAACCATGGTTGCCGAAGCCCTGCAGGGCCAGGGCAAGCGGCAGGCCGAGCGCCAGGGCAGCCAGCATGGCGTTGCGCATCTCGCGGGCGCGGGTGGCGCCGATAAACAGGCCGTCGAGCAGGTAGCTCCACACCGCGAACAGTGGCAGCAGAGCGAGATAGGGCAGGTAGTGGTCGGCGGTTTCGCGCACCGCGGCGATATTGGTCTGCAGGTTGATGAACAGGTGGCCGCCAAATGCGAACGCCAGCGCGAATACCAGGCTTGCCAGCAGCGACCAGATGCCGGCGACGATCAGGCTGCGCCTGAGCGCCAGACGATCCCGCGCGCCAATGGCGTGACCACATAGCGCTTCCACCGCATGGGCCAGGCCATCCAGTGCATAGGCCGTTATCAACAGGCCGTTGAGCAGCAAGGCGTTGGCCGCCACCGTGGCGTCGCCCAGCCGCGCGCCCTGGATGGTGATCAGCAGGAACACCGCCTGCAGCGCCAGCGAGCGCAGGAAAATGTCGCGGTTCACCGCCAGCAGCGCGCGCCAGCTTTGCCACTTTGCCATCGCCGCCCAGCGCGTGCTGCCGGGATGGCGGCGCAGGGCACGCCGGGCCAGCGCCAGGCCGACCAGCAGGCCGCCCCATTCGGCCAGCACCGCGGCGCGGGCGGCACCGACCACCTCCCAGTGCAGGCCAAGCACGAACCACAGCGACAGCACGATGTTCAGCAGATTGGTGACCAGCAACATCACCAGCGGCGCCCGGGCATTCTGGGCGCCGAGCAGCCAGCCGATCAGCGCGTAGTTGGCCAGCGCCGCCGGCAGACCGAGCAGGCGCGTGTGCAGAAAATCCCGGGTCAGGCCGTCGAGTTCGGCCGACGGGTTCATCAACCCCAACGCCAATCCGCTGAAGGGAATTGCCAGGGCGCCAAGCACCAGCGCCAGCAGTGCCGCGAGCAGCAGGCCCTGCACCAGCACCTGGCGTAGCGCGCCGCCGTCACCGCGGCCACAGGCCTGGGCCGCGAAACCGGTGGTGCCCATGCGCAGAAAACCGAGCACGCCGACGATCAGGATGTACAGGCTGCTGCCCACCGCCACTGCGCCCAGTTGATGGGCATGGGGCAGGTGGCCGACCACCGCGGTGTCGACCAGCGCCACCAGCGGCACGGACAGGTTGGAAAGAATCATCGGCGCCGCCAGCGCCCACACCTTGCGGTGGGTTGGCGCGTGGCGCCAGGCATCACGAAACATGGGCAACTCCCTGCAGGCTGCGCAGTATAAGGGCGTTGCCGTTTCCAGGCGCATAACCGGGGCAGATGGCTGCTCGTCGCATCGTATTGAAAATTGTTCGCAGCGGATATATGTTCGCAACCTTTTCCCTGCACGAGCTCCCCGAGTGCGCCCGCCCCGCGATAGCGATGCCCAAGACGGCCAGTTCCAGCGCCATGCCGGTGAGCTGCTGCGTTTCCTGACGCGGCAGCTCAAGTGCAGCGAACTGGCGGCTGATCTGCGCCAGGAAACCTGGCTGCGTTTCCAGCGCCGTGGCGCCAATGAGGTGGGCAACCTGCGGGCGTTTCTCTATCGCATCGCGCGCAACCTGATCATCGACCACCAGCGCCAACAGCGGGCGCGGCCGCAGGAGGAAGACGTTTCGGTCGAGCTGGCCTCCGAGTTGCCCGGCCCCGAGCAGATCGCCGGCGATGTGCAGCAGCTCGATCGGCTGCAGAGTATCCTTGAGGACTTGCCGGCCCATCTGCGCCAGGCGCTGCTGTGGAACCGCCTCGAAGGCCTGACCCAGAAAGAAATCGGCCAGCGCCTTGGCGTCTCCGAAAGCATGGCCGGGCGCTATATCCTCAAGGCCCTCGAACACTGCCAGCAGAAAATGGATTTGATGCCGTGACCACCGACTCATCGCTCCTCGCCCAGGCCCGGGAATGGCGGGTGCTGCTGCACTCAGGGCGCGCTACCGCGGCCGACCACCTGGCCGCCAAGGCCTGGCGTGAGCGCTCGCCGGCCCATGAGCAGGCCGCCGGTGAAGTGGATCGTCTGTGGGCGTTGCTGGGCCAGGTAGAGCAGCCCGCCAACCCGCGAACGTTGCCGCCACCCCGCCGCCGGTCGGCGCGCTGGGCCGTACCGCTGGCCAGTGCCGCGCTGTTGCTGCTGGCCCTGTGGCTGCCCCAGGGCGCCTGGCTGGGCTGGTACGCCGATGTGGCGACGGCGCCGGGCGAAGTGCGCACCGTCGAGCTGGAAGACGGCTCGATCCTCACCCTCAATGGCGCCACGGCGCTGGACTGGACGCTCGGCGACGGGCGCCGCACGGTGCGTCTGTACCGCGGCCAGGTGGATCTGCAGGTCGCCAAGGACGCCAGCCGGCCATTTATCGTCGAGGCGGGGCCGGCGCGCATTCGGGTGACCGGCACCCGTTTCGATGTCGACTACGATGGTCGCGATGTGGTGCTGGCGGTCACCGAAGGGCAGGTGCAGGCCAGCGATGCGGCGAGCCAGCCGCTTGCTGTCGGCGCCAACCAGCAGGTGCATTGGCGTGCTGACCGTATACAGCAGGTGCAGCCACTCGACGCTCGTCAGCAACTGGCCTGGCAGCGCGGCAAGCTGGTGTTTCGCGCGCAACCGCTGAGCGAGGTATTCGCCGCGCTCGAGCACAGCCAGCGTCAGCGGGTGATCTTTCTCGATGACAGCGTGCGTGAGCTGAAGGTCACCGGGGTGTTCGCCCATGACGACCCCCAGGCCGTGCTGCGCGCCATCGAAAGCAACCTGCCGGTACGCCTGGTGCGCCTGCCCGGGCTTTTGCTGGTCAGCCGCGGCTGATCAGGCAGAGCCTCAGCTGCCGCAATGCTGGAAAATAATCGCATCGGCGGTTCAGAAATCCCCGGGCGTTTCGTCTTCCTCTCTGCAAATGCGACTTCTTCGCATGACCTTACGCAGAACACAGGAAACCCAGCATGCGCCTGACGCGTACCTCTCTCTGGCAAGCCATCGCCACCGCCCACCTGCTGCTCGCCACCACCAGCGCTTCGGCCCTGGAGTTCGACCTCCCGGCCCAGCCGCTCGACGCCGCGCTGACCGATTTCGCCGAGCAGGCCAACGTGCGCCTGCTCTACGATGCCAGCCTGACCCCCGGTGAACGCCAGGCGCCGGCGCTCAAGGGCGACTACTCGGTGGACGAAGGCCTGCAGCGGCTGTTGCAGGGCAGCGGGTTGAGCTACCTGATCGGCGCCGACGGCACGGTCAGCCTGGTGCCGCTGAGCAGCGACGCCAACTCGCTGCAACTCGACGCCACCACCGTCAGCGGCCAGGCCGACGGGCGCCTCGATCTGCCGGTCGAGTATGCCGGTGGCCAGGTCGCCCGCGGCGCGCGGATCGGCATGCTGGGCAACCAGGATATGCAGGATGTGCCGTTCAGCTTCAGCAGCTATACCTCCGACCTGATCAAGAATCGCCAGGCGCAGAGCCTGGGTGATGTGCTCAACAGCGATTCGGCGGTGCGGCAGTCCTATGGCTTCGGCAACTTCTCGCAAGTGTTCGTGATTCGCGGTTTCCAACTGTATAGCGACGACATTGCCTTCAATGGCCTGTACGGCATCCTGCCCCGGCAGATCATTTCCGCCGAGTCGGTCGAGCGGGTCGAAGTGTTCAAGGGCGCCAATGCCTTCCTCAATGGGTTTGCGCCCGGAGGCAGCGGCATCGGCGGGGCGATCAACGTCGTGTCCAAGCGCGCCGAGGACACCCCCACCCGCAGCCTTACCCTGGACTACGGCAGCGACAGTCGGGTCGGTACGCACCTCGACCTGGGCCAGCGTTTCGGCGAGGACAAGCGTTTCGGTGTTCGCATCAACCTTGCCAAGCGTGAAGGCGAGAGCGCCATCGACAACGAAAACAAGCACTTTACCCTGGCGGCGGTCGGCCTTGATTACCAGGATGACAAGTTGCGGGTCTCGACCGACTTCGGCTACCAGAAGCAGCGGGTCAATGAAGGACGTTCTCCCGTGTACCTGGATCTCGATTCCCGTACCACCTTGCTGACGGGCAAGGTACCGAAAGTGCCGGATGCGAAGGCCAACTATGCACAGCCCTGGAGTTGGTCGCAGCTGGAGGATACCTATGCGATGGTCAATGCCGAGTATGACCTCAACGAAAACTGGACCGCATACCTGGCGGCAGGCGGCAAGTACACCCGTGAGAACGGCATCTATGGGTCGACCTATGTCTACGCAATGGACGGCTCCTCCCGGATAGGCCGGTTGTACTCGCCGCTCGACCAGCAGACCCGCAGTGCGCTGGCGGGCGTGCGGGGCAGCTTGAGCACTGGCCCGGTGAGTCATCAGCTTAACCTGGCGGTTAACGGCCTGTGGACGGAAAAGAAGAACGCCTTCGAGTCCACGGCAGTCGGTAGCCGCCGATTCGGCAATCTCTATGATCCGGTAGTCGTTGCCGAGCCGGCTGCCACTACCCGGGCGGGCGATATCCATGATCCGGATACCACGGCCAAGGTGCAGAACCGCAGCCTGGCCGTATCCGATACGCTGGGTTTTTTCGACGACCGTGTGCTGCTGACCCTGGGGGCTCGCCGGCAGTCGATTGGCTCGGATGCCTGGAGTGCGGCAAACCGCTCCCGTACAGCCAACTATCAGGAAAGCATCACCACACCGGCCTACGGGCTGGTGGTCAAACCCACCGAGTACCTGTCGTTCTACGCCAACCGGATCGAGTCGTTGCAGCAAGGACAGACTGCTCCGTCTACTGCCAATAATCGCAATGAGGTGTTCGCACCCTATCGAGCCAAGCAGACCGAGGCTGGCATGAAGTTGGATTGGGGCCTCTACGGTGGAAGCCTCGGTGTCTATCGCATCGAGTTGCCTCAGGGCGTATTGGGTGGTGATGGCAACTACCGGGTGGACGCACAACAGCGTAACCACGGCGTCGAATTGAGCGTATTTGGTGAGCCCATGCCGGGACTGCGCATATTGGCAGGAGGCACCTGGATCGACTCTGAATTGAGCGGTGGCGTCAGTGGCACCGAGGGGAACCGCGCTGTGGGTGTGCCCGAGTTCCAGTTCAACCTCAGTGCGGATTGGGACGTTCCGGGTGTTCCCGGCCTGGCCCTCAATGGCTTGCTGCTGCGTACCGGTGGGCAGTTCTACGACTCGGCCAACAACTACAGCATCCCCGCCTGGACGCGGGTCGATCTTGGCGCTCGCTATGCCTTCAAGGTCGAGCAGCGTGGTGTGACGCTACGTGCAGGGGTTGAGAACGTTGCGGGCAAAGACTATTGGGCCTCCACCAACGGCGGCTACCTGACCCAGGGCGAGCCACGCACCCTGAAAGTATCGGCCACCCTGGATTTCTGAAGGCACGCCAGCCAGCCCGGCGCATTCGTTTCCGGGCTGGCTCCACATCAGGATGTCATCCGCAACCCCAGCGTCGCACCGCGCGGCGTGCCGTAGTAAGCCGTCGCTGGCCGTTCGGTTGGTTTGCGACGCGGCGCAGGTAAGCCTTGAGCTGCTCGACAGGCCGGCGGTGCTGGACAAGCGCAAAGCGCAGCACGGTGTCGTAGGTGCCCTGCACGTAGCGTGTGCGTCAGCTCAGGCCTGAGCAGCAGGTCGCTGCAGGCCCAGCCGAGGTCTATGCCCTGCCACTTGACTGGGGCCGCGTTGCGACGCGCGGGAGTGTTGGCCGCAGCATGGCGTTCGGCATGGGAAGCGGTGGCTGCGTCATATCAGGTCGGCTGACCGGCCTGCGGCGCGTCGGCCCGCTTGGTCGTGCAGGATAACGGCATGCATGTGAGCAACGCACCGTTCATTCCGTAAGCGCTGGACCGAGACTTGGCCTTCCCTCCATCCCGGGCTTATGCGCATCGCGTTCAGCGTCGGGACATAAGGCTTCACTTCGCCTTCAAGGTAAAGGATGGTCCCCACACCGATTTACCGCTGGTTTCGCGAGCCTTGATATCGATCTGACGATAGGTCAGCTGATTGAGCATTGCAGCCAGTTTGGGCAGGCCATAGTCGGTCGGGTTCTGGCTGTTTCTGACTTCCTCGACCTCGCCCAGCACCTGAACCAGCGTGACCTGTTCGAGCTCGCAGCGCATCCGCTCCTGATCCGCCTGTTTGCAGCTCTTGTTCCTGAGTACGGCGGCAGGCGGCTCGGCGAACAGGCCATCGGTAACAACGACTTCACCAGCGGCGATAGCGAAACTCGCGAACTCCTTGTCGATGGTCGCCGTCACATCGCGGGCTTCGAAGGTCCGCTGCTGGATGCTGGGCACCCAACCTGCCTCAGAGGTTTGTCGTTTCACGTCGTAGGAGGTTTTCGCCCGGCTCATGCACTCGTTGTTGACCACGCGCACGGAGGTGCAGTAGTCCTCTTCCACCGTCTCGGTGCGATAACTGGCGTCTTCCCATTTCTTGCCGTGTTCGAACTCGTCGATCTTCTGCGCTTTGAGCATCAGGTGACCCAGTGACGACGGCTTGATGTTACGGCCCCCCGGTGCCTCGAAGGCGGCAGTGCGCGGCAGCACGTAACTGACGCCGGTGATCGTATAGCGACCCGGGTCGACCACGAAGATCTTGTAGAGCGTGCGCCCGAAAACCAACTGGAAATAGGATCGGCTTGGATCGTTCTCGTCCGGCTCGTTTTTGGTGTCGTAGCCGACGAAGAATTTGGACGACGGGCGCGAGGTATTGGTCCACTCGGTAACCCCCGAACGAAGTCGCAGAAATTCGGCGATCGAGTCGTTGTTCTGGAAGTCGGTCGTGCCGTCCAGGCTGGCAGTTGGCACAATGAGAATGGCTTTGCCCGAAGTTTTTATCTGGGCGAACATTTCGTCATGAGCTTTACGCATTTCCAGCATCATGGCCTGCGGCGAAGCAGGCTGTGCCTGCCCGGCATAGTAGCCTTGCCCGGGCGGTGCGATGGGAACGCATGCAGCCAATGCCAGGCTGCACAGGGTGATGCCGAACAGCGTGGCTAAATAGGGCGCTGAATTTCTCAGGCGCTGCGCTGCGGCGGTTCCCTTCACGTTCATCGTGCGTATCCATCCAGGTTGTATGTCAGGCGCGCAGGCCTCTCGGGTTGCGCAAAGGTTCAACGCGCCATTGTCCACAGAAGCTCGACAAGCCCTATAGCTCATTCGGGCTATTGTGAGGGCGTTCAAAAAATGGTGGCTCGCCGGGCTGCTCTGCAGCTGCCGGCGGCCGAAGGGCCACGTGCGGCAGGTGGGCTCAGTTGAAGCTGTACGACATCCCCACGTACGCCCCGAAACCCTCGCCCGGTGTCGAGTGGGCAACGTCGGCGCCGTTGTCGTCATAGCCCGGCGTGACGGTGGCGGCGTAGCGCTTGTCGGTCAGGTTGCGCAGGTCCAGCCAGGTCTGCCAGTCGTCTTTCGGCGAGGCGTAACCAAGAGTCGCGCCGAATATCGCATAGGCATCGGCGTAGTAGGAGTTGGCGTAATCCACCGCCACCTTCGAGGCGTACTGGGTATTAAGCCCGGCATAGAATCCACTCGGGTGGTCGTAGCGCAGTTCGGCCTGGTAATAGTGGCGGGGCAGCCCGGGCAGGCGATTGTCGCCGAAGGCATCGTCGTCGCGGTAGTGGAAGTCGCTGAAGGTGTAGGCCTGGCGCAGGGCCAGGGCGCCGGCGCCGCCGCCGTTCCACAGCGGGCTGTCGAGGCCCAGCTCGATGCCCTGGTGGATGGTGGGACTGGCGTTGGCCTCGGAGAACACGTTGCTCTCGACCGGCACAGTCAGCAATTCATGGCGCACCAGCGAGTAGTAGTAGGCCACATCCCACTGGCCCACGGCGGAGTCACCACGGCCGCCGGCTTCGAAGGTGGTGGCGGTCTGGTTATCCAGGGAAATCGGCGCGCGCTGGCGGGCACTGTACGGCTGGTTGCTGGTAGGGAAACGTAGCGGCGAACTCCAGAGCATCGACCAGGCGTGGGGCGGTTCCACCGAGCGGCTGATATTGCCGTACAGCTGAACGTCCGGGTTGAGCTGGTAGCGCAGGCCGATACGCGGCGCGTAATCCCAGCTGTGTTCGCTGAGCTTGTCGTCGGTGGCCGGCCAGGTCACCTCTACCTCACGACGGGTATAGATCAGCGCCAGGCCACTGGTCAGCCACAGGTCGGGGGCCAGCTCGGTTTCGTTGCCGATATGCAGCACGTTGTCCGAACCCAGGTGCTCGTAGGCGCGCATCAGGGTGCCGGCCGGGTAGGTGGCTGTCGGGCCGCCGTTCGCGCCAACGTTGATCGGCAGCGCGGCATTTTCCTTCGACTTGCTGCTCGGCAGGTTGGTGGTGCTGCGAAAGCCCAGGGTGGTGGTGCTGTCGAGCCCGAACAGGCTGTGGCGACGGGTGTAGTTCAGGGTGCCGCTGACATCGCTGTAGTCCACGCGCACCCGGTAGGTGTTGCCGTTGGGCGAGCTGTTTTCGACGATATCCATCGGGTAGTGGTGATAGGCCAGGCCGGCCACCAGGGTAGAGTCGTCATCGATCTGCCAGGTGGTCTTGTTGGCCAGCCAGGTGCTGCCGGGTTGGTCGCGGTGAGCATCGATACGCAGATTATTGGCGGCGGCCGCCCGTGGATCGTGCTCGATCTGTGCCTTGGTCAGGCGGCCCGGTACTTCGTGCGCGGTCTCCCGATAACGCAGGTAGAAGCGCGTCTCCAAGTTTTCGTTGAGGCGATAGCCGACGTTGGCGGCGACGCCCTGGCCTGTGCCAGACGAGTGATCCTGATAACCGTCGTAACGGCTGTCGGTGACATTGATGTAGTAATCGAAGTCGCCCAGCACCTGGCCGGAGCTGATGCTGCGCTTCTGGTAACCGTGGCTGCCGGCCTCATAGCGCAGCTGCAACTTGTCGGCATCACGGCCGGTGCGGGTGATGTAGTCGATGGCGCCACCCAGGGCCAGGGAGCCCTTGTCGAACCCGTTGGCGCCGCGCAGCACCTCGGCGCGGCCGATCCACAAGGGCTCGAGCAGCTCGTAGGGCGTGCCACCCGAGCCGGTCAGCGGCAGGCCGTCGAGCATGATGTGGTTGCCGCTGGCGTGGGAGCCGGTGCCGCGGTTGATGCCCGAGCCACGGATGGCGATCTTGATGCCCTCGTTGCCTGGTGACTGTGCATACACGCCCGGCTGGTAGGCCAGTACATCGGCGTTGCCGGCCACGCGGCCCTGCTTGACGCGCTGCATGTCCACCAGATTGCTGCCGCCGGGTACCCGCTCCAGTTGCTCTTCGGCCGCCTGCTGCTCGCTCAGTGCCTGCTCGGTGATCTGCACGCCTTCGAGTTGCAGGCTGCCTGTCGTAGTTTCGGCATGGGCGGCAGGCAGCGTCGCGCAACCCAGCAGGCTGGCAGCCAGCAGGTGACGTGGGCGCAGGGCGAATGGGGGCAGGCAAGGCATTGCGGTGGTTCTCCGTGGGGCGGGGTGTTGGATCGCGCGGGGTAGGACGGCGCTCGCACGCGCCAGGCCACTTCTGCCCTTCGTCCGACAGCGCGCACCATGCCCCGTGCCTGTGCAACCAAGTCACAACGCCACAGCGACAGCCTGTCGCGCGGCAACCGGCCACGCTGGTAAGTGGCGCAGCGAGGCGTAATCTTGAGTTGATCATTTGATCCAGATCAAAGCGCCTTTCGCTTTGGCTGTCTGCGGCAATACTCACGACAAGAAATAGATAACCGAAAATCTGATCGAGGGGCACGTCCATGTTCGGCCTAGAGGCTTTGGATCTTGCGCGCATCCAGTTCGCCTTCACCATTTCCTTTCACATCATCTTTCCTGCCATCACCATCGGCCTGGCCAGTTACCTGGCGGTGCTGGAGGGCCTGTGGCTGAAGACCGGGCAGACGGTGTACCGCGACCTCTACCACTTCTGGGTAAAGATCTTCGCGGTCAACTTCGGCATGGGCGTGGTTTCCGGCCTGGTGATGGCCTACCAGTTCGGCACCAACTGGAGCGCCTTCTCGGATTTCGCCGGCTCGGTGACCGGGCCGCTGCTGGCCTATGAGGTGCTTACCGCCTTCTTCCTCGAGGCGGGCTTTCTCGGCGTGATGCTGTTTGGCTGGAACCGCGTGGGTCCTGGCCTGCACTTCTTCTCGACGGTGATGGTGGCAGTTGGCACGCTGATCTCGACCTTCTGGATTCTCGCCTCCAACAGCTGGATGCAGACGCCCCAGGGCTTCGAGATTGTCGATGGCCGGGTGATCCCGGTGGACTGGTTCGCGGTGGTGTTCAACCCCTCGTTCCCCTATCGCCTGGCCCATATGGCCACCGCCGCGTTCCTGGCTACCGCGTTCTTCGTCGGCGCCTCGGCGGCCTGGCACCTGCTGCGCGGTCGCGACACCCCGGCGATGCGCAAGATGTTCTCCATGGCGCTGTGGATGGCCCTGCTGGTCGCACCCATCCAGGCGGTGATCGGCGACTTCCACGGCCTTAACACGCTCAAGCATCAACCGGCGAAGATCGCCGCCATCGAAGGCCACTGGGACAACAGCTCCGGTGAGCCGACGCCGCTGATCCTGTTCGGCTGGCCGGACATGCAGCGCGAGGAAACCCGCTTCAAGGTCGAGGTACCGTACCTGGGCAGCCTGATCCTCACCCACAGCCTGGACAAGCAGGTGCCGGCGCTCAAGGAGTTCGCCAAGGAGGACCGGCCCAACTCGACCATCGTGTTCTGGTCGTTCCGGGTGATGGTCGCCATGGGCCTGCTGATGATCCTCGCCGGCGTGTGGAGCCTGTGGCTGCGCTGGCGCGGCAACCTCTACCGGTCGCGCCCGTTCCTGTACTTCTGCCTGTGGATGGGCCCGTCCGGGCTGATCGCCATCCTCGCCGGCTGGTTCACCACCGAGATCGGCCGTCAGCCGTGGGTGGTCTACGGGCTGATGCGCACCGCCGATGGCGTGTCGGCGCATAGCGCCGCGCAACTGGGCCTGACCCTGGTGCTGTTCGTGGTGGTGTACTTCGCGGTGTTCGGCGCCGGCTTTGGCTACCTGATGCGCCTGGTGCGCAAGGGGCCGGTCACCGGTGAAGGCGATCATCAGCACCAAGGTGGTCCAGGCACCCAGCACACGCCCGCGCGGCCGCTGTCGGCCGCCAAAGAGGGCACCGACGACAGTGACCACGGCAGTGAACACGCCGAAGGGAGGGCATGACCATGGGTATCGATCTGTCAGTCATCTGGGCGGTGATCATCGTCTTCGGGGTGATGATGTACGTGATCATGGACGGCTTCGACCTGGGCATCGGCATTCTCTTCCCGTTCGTGCCCGACAAGGGCGAGCGCGACGTGATGATGAACACCGTGGCACCCGTGTGGGACGGCAACGAGACCTGGCTGGTGCTCGGCGGCGCCGGGCTGTTCGCGGCCTTTCCGCTGGCCTACTCGGTGGTGCTCAGCGCCCTTTATCTGCCACTGATGTTCATGCTGCTGGGCCTGGTGTTTCGCGGCGTGGCCTTCGAGTTTCGCTTCAAGGCCAAGGACCACAAGCGGCATATCTGGGACAAGGCCTTTATCGGCGGCTCGGTCGCCGCGACCTTCTTCCAAGGCGTGGCGCTGGGCGCCTTTATCGAGGGCATCCCGGTCGAGGGCCGGGCGTTCTCCGGTGGTTCGCTGGACTGGCTGGCGCCGTTCCCGCTGTTCAGCGGCCTGGGGCTGATCGCCGCCTACGCGCTGCTTGGCTGCACCTGGCTGATCATGAAGACCGAAGGCCGCCTGCAAAAGCAGATGCATGACCTGGCCCGGCCACTGGCTCTCGCGCTGCTGGCGGTGATCGGCGTCGTCAGCCTGTGGACGCCGCTGTCCCAGCCGGGCATCGCCGAGCGCTGGTTCACGCTGCCCAACCTGTTCTGGTTCGCCCCGGTACCCATTCTGGTGCTGGCCAGCTTCTTCTACCTGCTGCGCTCGGTGGCCAACTACGACAACAGCAAGCCGTTCGTGCTGACCCTGGTGCTGATCTTTCTCGGCTACAGCGGCCTGGGCATCAGCCTGTGGCCGAATATCGTGCCCGGCTCGCTGACCATCTGGCAGGCCGCCGCGCCGCCGCAGAGCCAGGGCTTCGCGCTGGTCGGCGCGCTGCTGATCATCCCGATCATCCTCGTCTACACCGCCTGGAGCTACTACGTGTTCCGCGGCAAGGTCACGCCGGATCAGGGGTACCACTGATGGAAAAATCGACCGAGAAGAAACCCCTCTGGCAACGCATCGCCTGGCTGGCCGGCATCTGGACGGTCAGCGTGCTGAGCCTGGGGCTGCTGTCCTATCTGTTGCGGCTGTTTATGAATGCGGCGGGGTTAAGTACGCCGTAAGGACCGTTGTCGGCGGGTAGGGTGGAGTGGGGCGCGTAGCTGGCGCTTTACCTATCCACCATGGCTTTGCATGTTGCGAATGGTGGACAAGCTTCGCGTTGTCCACCCTACTGAGTACGCCGTAAAGGTACCCGTAGGGTGGATGGCGCTTTATCCATCCACCAGTCCGACCGCCGCGGGCACTCCTTTACTGCCCCGGCACCGCCAGCCAGTGACCCAGAGTTTTCTGATAGGCACCGGTGGCCTTGCTCAAATGCAGCCACTGATCCACATAGCTTTTCCAGGCCATATCGTCACGCGGTAGCAGGTAGGCCTTCTCACTATATTGCATGTAGTTCTTCGGGTTGACGGCGCACAGGCCGGGCATGCGTTTCTGCTGGTAAAGGGCCTCGGACGTGTCGGTGATCATCACGTCGGCGCGCTTATCCAGTAGCTCCTGGAAGATGGTCTTGTTGTCGTGGAAGTTCAGCTGAGCTTTCGGCAGATGGGCCCGCGCAAAGGCCTCGTTGGTGCCGCCGGCCGGCTCGATCAGGCGCACCTCTGGCCTGTTGATCTGCTCGACGGTCTGGTAGCGCGACACATCTTCGCAGCGCACCAGCGGAATCTTGCCGTCGACATCCAGCATGCTGCTGAAAAAGGCCTTCTTCTGGCGTTCCAGCGTCACCGAAATGCCGCCCATACCGATATCGCACTTGCCCGCCACCATATCCGGCATCAGGGTTTTCCAGGTGGTCGGCACCCACTGCACCTTGACCCCAAGGCTCTGCGCGAGGGACTGGGCCATCTCGATATCGATGCCTTCGTACTCGCCGTCCTGACGCAGGAAGGTGTAGGGCTTGTAATCGCCGGTGGTGCACACCGCCAGCTGTCCTTTCTCCAGCACCTTGTCCAGGTGCGACGGCGTTTCCTGAGCCTGGGCAAAACCCGACAGGCCGATAAGCAGGGTGGTGATGGCGCTGATTTTTAGATTTTTCATGGTGGGTCGAACTCGCGGTTGAAGGCGGGGAGGCGAGCGGACAAGGTAAGGACAAGGGCTTGGTGGGGCAAGGCCTGGAGGAGGGGAGAGCGCAGAAGCCAGACTGTCGTGTTCAGCGTCAGGCACTTTAAAAAAGGCGGACAAGCTTCGCGCTGTCCGCCCTCGTGTCTTGCCGCTTATATCAGGCCATCCTGTGGCTAGCCGCAACGATCAACTTAATGGCTCGCCTTCTTCAACCATGGCGGCCCACGCCAATACGCTGGGGCGCTGTTGCATCCGGGCGTACCATTCGCGAAGCGCTTCGCACTCCTCGGGGATTGATAGCTCCACGAGCGTCGAGAAGATCATGCCGCCAATGACGGCGATATCCGCCATGGAAAACGCCGGCCCGGCTACGAATGGCTGACTCTTCAATACTTCATTGAAATAGCGCATGCCTCGTAACGCCTTGTCGCGCATGCGCAGGCCCCATTTCTCATTCTGATAGAGCTCGACGTGCGGGCCCAGGCCCGGGGTGGCATGGTGAAAGTACAGGCTTACGGCATCGAGAAACTCGATCTCGGCGCGCTTGGTCATCATGTGGATCAGACCTTTCTCAACGGCGGTTTTGCCGGTAAGCGTGGGTGAGCCGTCCAGGTCGTCCAGATACTGGGTGATAGCCGTGCATTCCGCGATGCGGGTGCCGTCCTCCAGTTCCAGTTCCAGAACCGGAAGCGTGCCCGAGTAGTTTATCTCGAGAAACTCAGGCGTCTTGTGCTCACCTTTCCAGAGGTTGATCGACACGAAATCAACCTTTGGCAGAAGGCCTTTCTCTGCGAGCGCTATGCGCACTCGTGCCGGGTAGGGGCCGTTGTACCAGTCGTAGATTTTCATCAGCGAATGGCGGGCGTCGCTGTGGTGATGTGAAATGTTCATGTGGATACCTATCTATCAGTTGGTAGGTATATTTATAGGCTCATTCCTCTTGCTGTCAACACCTATCTATCAGTTGGCAGGTTGGTGGGTTGCGGTTAGCATTCCGGTCATCTTCTAACCGGTGAGGTGATGGCGTGAGTGCAAACGCAAAAGAGGCCATCCTGGCGGCTGCCAAGCAGGCAGCGCAGTCCCATGGCTACAACGGACTGAATTTCCGTGACCTGGCGGCTGCAGTCGGCATCAAGAGCGCGAGCATCTACTACCACTTTCCCAGCAAGGCCGATCTCGGTTCTGCGGTAGCCAGGCGCTACTGGGAAGACACCGCGGCCGAACTGCAGGCGATGCTGGAAGGGGCTGACAGCCCGCTTGAATGCCTGCAACGGTATCCCTCGATTTTTCGACGGTCGCTTGAGAGCGAGAACAGGTTGTGCCTCTGCAGCTTCATGGCCGCGGAGTACGAAGACCTTCCCTCGCAGGTGAAGAGCGAGGTGCAAGCGTTCGCCACCGTGAACGTGGCCTGGCTTTGCAAGGTGCTGCTTGCGTCCGGGCTTGGTGAGCCGGCAGCTTGCGAGGAGCGAGCGAACGCTATTTTTGCTGCTGTTGCAGGTGCCCAACTCATGGCCCGCAGCCGCGCCGATATCGCGTTGTTCGACTCGCTCATTGAGGGTTATCGGAAGGCTGGGCTTCTGCCGGCCTGATTTTCAGCGTGTAGGGTGGATGAGGCTTTACCCACCCACCATTGTTTTTTGTACGCTGTAAATTTGAAAGGCGGACACGCTTCCACTGGCCTTCCTAAGTGAGTCACGTAAGCGCCAGGTGCATATGACACAGCTCTCTACCTTGGAGTTTGAAGTTCTTGCAGCCGGAACATCTGCAAAGGTCTTTAGAAAATCCAGCATGCGCCAGTATCGCTAAGAATTGCTTTCTGGATTGGACTTCGTTGTCCGTTGGCGGAACGTCTGAGCAATACTTCATGGCAAATACTATAGAGGGATATTGCTCTGGGGTTGACTCCACGTACCATTTTTGTCCGCACGAAGTACATTCGTATGATGCGGCGGAGTAGTTGAGTTCCGGTGAGAGCGTGCTTTCATCTGGCGTTTGAAAATGACTCGAAAACAGCTCGGCCCCCGGGAAATCAAAGCCTCGGTCTTGGGCGAGTGTTAAGTCTATAACCGCCTCGTGGGATTGGCTGCATTGGCAAATCATTTTTGAGTATCCGATTGCGGTGTAATATGGACTTGATCAAGGGGTTCTAAATCTAACCGGCCACGGCTGTAACAGTTAAGAAAATCCCGCATCGCAGGTGTGATCTCCTCTTGGGCTGCAATGCGCCAAAATTTCTTCTCGCCCAGCATAGGGGTGAAGCGCTTAATTATTTCTTGGGCCGCATTGTGGTGCGATTCACGTAGCAAGTGCCTGAAAAAATTTTCAGTCTCTTTTCTGGGAAGCTGTGCTGCTTGTGTGAGCTTCAATGCAAGCCGAAAATTTGTAGGCCAGAGTTCGCTGAGGAAAGCAATGCGTTCCTCTACGCTAAGCGATATCAGCCATCTTCTTAAATTCGACTCGCTTTGGTTTTGGTTTGTTTCTCTGGATTAGCAAGCTGCTCATGTGTGAACTCTGTTGTCTTCATAATGGCGATTAACTTGCGTCTGCTTAGGTTTCCTTTAAATAGGGCCACTGCCCTCGGGAAGCTTTCCACGAGCTTTAAATAATACTACAGCCGCTTTTGCCAACGAGATCAATTGTATCCAGGCAGGCATGGTATTTAGGATGGATGGTGGCGGCATTGGATCAGGAGTGGATTCCGCAACTATGTACCAAGCAATATCAAACTCTATGATGCACTGGCGCTCTGCCTCAGTAAAGATGGGGTCTGGGTAAGTCTCATTGATTAATGCGGTCTGCCAGTCTTGCCAGTAATTTATTATTGCATCCGCCCCAAATTGTTCTTGAGCCTTGGGGCAAGCAACGAAATCGAAGTATTCCATCATTCGATTTCGTATGCGTTGCTGAGTTATATGTTCTGGGAGCTCTGTGTATGGATGCATGATCCGCCTAAAAACTAGATATCAAATCGCATATTAGTATCTTGCAGGGACTGGCGAATGAAATTCACGTTTCATCTACATGTTCGCACTGAAGCTAGCTAAACCCTGCGGCGTCGTCATAGAGTTATATACCATTCAAGGTAACGGGACGCTGCCTGTTTACGCGGAATCAGGTTCGCTTTGACACCATGGCACTACGATCATGCCTGCCAGATGCAGCCCTGCGAATCATGACCAGCAGTTGATCCCCCACCCCCTTGTTCCCATACTCCTCCTTCATCACCAGCCAAAAGGCCCCGCAATGTTCGCCCTCAGCGAAACCCTAGAACACCGCTTCGCCGCCCTGCATTGCGCCGCCGATTTCTGGTCGCTGCGCCATGTGCGGGAAACCACCGAGCGCTATGGGGTGCGTCGCAATGTGGCGCGGGCGCCGTCGTTTGCGGACGATGCGGGCGCCATGCTCAGCGTGCGGGTGGCCGGGGTGGAGGCCTATGCGGCGACCAGCGATCTCAGTCAGGCCGGCTTGCAGGCGGCGCTCGACAAGGCCGAGACGCTGGCGCGGCAGTTGGCGGGGCGCAATCTGCTCGATCTGCATGAGCTGCCCGTGCCCCATGAGCAGGCCGATGACGTGATGCCAGGCTACCAGCGCACTCTCGCCAGCCCGGCGCACTGGTACGAGCTGCTGGCGGCGGAGTCGACGCGGGTGCCGCGCGATGAGCGGCTGGTGGACTGGTACGCCGGGCTGACCTTTACCGCCACCGAACAGATCTACCTGAACAGCGTCGGCGCCCGTTTGCGCCGCGCTCAGCATTACGTCTTCCCGCAACTGGGCGTCACTGCCAGTGATGGTGCCGACAGCCAGAGCCGCAGCTTTGGCGGCACCCACCTGGCGCGCCAGGGCGGCGCCGAGGTGATCGATGAGCTGGGTGTGGTCGGCACCGCCAGCCGTATCGCCGACGAGGCGCTGCAGCTGCTGCTGGCGCCCAATACGCCAAGCGGTCATCGCGACCTGCTGCTGATGCCGGACCAGATGATCCTGCAGATCCACGAGTCCATCGGCCATCCGCTGGAGCTCGATCGCATCCTCGGCGACGAGCGTAACTTCGCCGGCACCAGCTTTATCCGCCAGGAGGATTTCGGCAGTTACCAATACGGCTCGTCGCTGCTCAACGTGACCTTCGACCCGACTGTGGCGGGCGAGCTGGCCAGCTATCGCCATGACGACGACGGCACGCCGGCGCAGCGCGAATACCTGATCCGCGAGGGCATTCTGCAGCGGCCGCTCGGTGGCGCGCTGTCGCAGTGGCGCAGTGGGCTGCAAGGCGTGGCCAACAGCCGTGCCTGCAGTTGGAACCGACCAACTCTCGACCGCATGGCCAACCTCAACGTCGAGCCCGGCACGCAGCGCCTGGAGCAGCTGATCGGCGGCATCGAACGGGGCATTCTGATGAGCAACAACCGCTCCTGGTCGATCGATGACGCGCGCAACAAATTCCAGTTCGGCTGCGAGTGGGGCCGCCTGATCGAAAACGGCGAGCTCAAGGGCGTGGTGAAGAACCCCAACTACCGCGGCATCTCCGCGCAGTTCTGGCGCAACCTCAAGGCGGTCGGCGACGCCACTACCTTCGAGGTGCTGGGCACGCCTTATTGCGGCAAGGGCGAGCCGAACCAGGTGATCCGCGTCGGGCACGCCACGCCGGCGTGCGTGTTCGCCGATGTCGACGTATTTGGAGGGGCAGCCTGATGAACGCACGTCAGCATTTCGAGGCGCTGCTCGCGCACCTGAACGCCGGGCTGCAGGCCGGCGAGGGCTTTACCCTGGAATACCAGGCCGAGACTTCGGACTTTATCCGCTTCAACCACGCCCGCGTGCGCCAGGCCGGCCAGGTGCAGCAGGTGTACGCCACCCTGGCGCTGTACCAGGGCGAGCGACATGGCGACTTCGAACTGGCCCTGAGCGGGGTAATCGACGACGACCTGCCGCGCCTCGACCAGGCGCTGCAGCGCCTGCGTGCGGTATTGCCGACGCTCGCCGATGACCCCTACCTGCGCCTGAACCGCGAGGCCTGGCGCAGCGAAACGGCGGCGGGCGAGGCGGCTCAAGAGAGCGAGGCGGCCATCGCGCAGATCAATGAGGCAGCCGCCGGGCTGGACCTGGTCGGCTTCTACGCCGCCGGGCCGCAATACCAGGGTTTCGCCAGCTCCTGGGGTGCCTTCGGCTGGCACGCGGCGAGCAGCTTCAACTTCGAGTTCAGCCTGTTCCACGACAACGGCCAGGCGGTGAAAAGCAGCTACGCCGGCGAGCAGTGGGATGCCCAGGCCTTCGCCCGCAAGCTGGCGTTCGCCCGTGAGCAACTGGAGCATCTGGGCAAACCCGCCCATAAGCTGAAGCCGGGGGCTTATCGCGCCTACCTGACGCCCGCGGCGCTGGAAGAGTTGTTCGGGCTGTTCGCCTGGGGCTTTTCCGCCGAAGCGCTGGCCACCGGTGGCAGCCCGCTGCAGCGGCTGTTCGCCGGCAGCGCCAGCCTGAGCGACAAGGTGACGCTGGACGAACGCATCGAAGGCGGCCTGGCGCCGGCCTTTACCCGCGAAGGGCCGCGCCAGCCGCTACGCCTGGTCAGCCAGGGCAAACCGGGCGAGCGCCTGGTCAGTTCGCGCAGCGCCGCCGAACACGGGCTGATCGCCAACGGCGCGGGCAGCGGTGAATACCCATTCTCCCTGCAACTGCACGGCGGTGAGCTGGAGGAGGGCGAGATCCTGCAGCGCCTCGGCACCGGGCTGTATATTGGCAACCTGTGGTACGCCAACTTCTCCGACCTGCCGGCCGGGCGCCTGACCGGCATGACCCGCTTCGCCACCTTCTGGGTCGAGAACGGTCGCATCCAGGCGCCAGTGGACACCATGCGCTTCGACGACTCGCTGTTCGACTTCCTCGGCCCCAATCTGGAAGCCCTGACCCGCGAGCCGGAGCTGCTGCTGCCCAGCGGTACCTACGGCGCGCGCCAGACCGGCTCGATGGCGCTGCCGGGCGCGCTGCTTTCGAGGTTCACGCTGACGTTGTAAGAACCCGTTCAAGATCTGTGTGGGCATGAAGCGGCAACCACAAGACAGGAGCAGCCGTCACCGATCCATTGTGGGAACGGGCGGGGGCGCCTAGCCCAGGCCCGCGAAAAATCACGGGCATGGCCCGTTCCCACGGGATAGGAAAACGGCTGCTCCACCACTTAGCTGCCAAAATCGACGAGCCTGGGTTGAAAGATCATGAACAAGTTTAAGGAAGACATTCCTGGGTATCGCTGCGCTCAACCGCAGGCTACGGGTGATTCTGGTAGCCCGGTGTTGAGCGCAGCGATACCCGGGCAAAGGCTAGCCGCGTGTGCTGACCAACACCCGTCCATGATTTGCCGTTACCACAATCAGGCTCACTTGAGCATATGAGCGCGTAGCACACGCTCTTCTCGCATGATGTGGATGATGAAAACCGTTGTATTCGAAACGCGGTAGAAAACCCGGCAGGGTGGGACGACGATTTCGCGATACACCGAGTCTGGCAGCTCGCCCGGGATGCGACCTGACAGAGGGAACTCAGCCAAGCGCCCAACCGCTTCAACCACCTTCCTGACCAGCGTGCGAGCAGCATCGGGTTTGTCGAGGGCGATGTACTGTGCCAGATCGTCAAGTTGCTCAAGGGCGGGATTGGTCCAGACTATTTCAGCCATTTGCCCAGCCGTTCCTTGGCCTGTTCATGACTGACGGTATTGCCTTCGATTACAGCCCGTTCCCCTCGCGCAAGGGCATCCAGTAGTGCAAGGCGCTTCTGCATGAACTGGTAGTCATCGACATCCACCAGATAAGCCGAGGGCATACCGTGCTCGGTGATCAGCACGGGCTCCTTGGATTCGTGAAGATCGGCAAGAATCTTGGTGGCCTGTCGCTTCAGGTTGGTGACCAGCTCGACTTTCATGAGAGGGCTCGGTGCGTGAATGAAGTGTCACTTTAGTGATACTTCTCTCTTCGGGCAATCGGTCCGTTATACGTGAACGCTTGCTTGAACTGGCGGATCATGCGCTGGCGCTAAGAGCATCGGCTTTGCCAGTGGCGTAGTGGCGTACTCGCGAAGCAGTACGCCGTCGGGTTACTCGCCGACAGCGGCGCCGGCATGGAGATTTTTCTGGTGGCATGTCGTCGACTGACGGACTGTTCGCTTCGCTCCTGAGTCCGCCCTACCGGCGTTCCGGTCTGCCCTACGCACTATGTCACTGAAACCGAACTGTCATCCCCTCGTCGCGCGACTGCCATCTGCGCTCGCTAAGTTGCTCGCCAATGAGATCGATCTCAAGGCGAGCGAGCATGACGGATCTGAAAGAGGTGGCCCTCAGGGCAGGGGTATCGCGGGCCACTGCCGCACGGGCTTTTGCGTCGCCGGACATGGTGCGCCCGCATACCCGTGAGCAGGTGTTCGCCGCGGCGCGCCAGCTGGGCTTTCGCCCCAACCGCCTGGGTCGGCAGCTGCGTTTGCAAACCACCCAACTGATTGGCGTGGTGGTGCCCAACCTGCTCAACCCGGTGTTCGCCGAGCAGTTCCAGGCCATGGAGCAGGCGGCGCGTGCGCGGGGCTACAACCTGCTGCTGGCCACCACCGACTACCAGGCCGAGCGCGA
>JAAIGF010075711.1_pt1 | contig 37810 bp, 34 predicted proteins | sample 6487441 | NCBI WGS metagenome assembly JAAIGF01 (sample SAMN13974129, study PRJNA590717) | phyllosphere metagenome | biome: pepper field; feature: multiple bacterial spot infested pepper fields; material: pepper leaves; isolation source: leaves from pepper fields | host: Capsicum annuum ...
AACATTTCGCGCTTGGCGGTGCTGTCGGCGCGCAGGTGACGGTGGTGGAATCCACCGGCTCTGAAACGCAGGTCTTTGCCAAGCTCGGCCAACAGAAGATCATCGGTGTGTTTCGCGATCGCGTGGAAGAGCCCGCGGGCGGCACGATTGCAATGACGCCGAATGTTGCGCTGGTCCATCTTTTCGATGGGGAAAGCGGATTGAGGCTGGAGTGAATCTGGTCGTCGCCGTGAGGAGAAAAATGACGATAGCAAATCAACGGGAGGAGAACCGCATGAAAGTCAGTGATTTCGAGAGAATGATGGCTATCGGCCTGAGCCGCCGTGCCATCTTGAAGACGGGTGCAAGTCTGGGTGCTGTGGCAGCTGCAGGCAGTCTGATGGGTCCGTTTGGAGCAGCTTATGCGCAGGACGCATCCTTGCGCAGCCAGATATTGCAGGTGCCGGGCGTCGGCAAGGGCTCCCCAACTGATGCCGACTGGCAGAAGGTTGGCGAAATGTGTCTGGAGGCGACGAAGAAAAACGTCAAACAGGGCGAATTTGCCGGTGTCGAGCTTTCCTTCATGGGCCTCAACAATCAGAACCTTCACAATGTTCTGTTTCGCGGCTTTCTGAAGCCTTGGGAAGAATACACAGGTGCCAAGATTACCTGGATCGATCTGGCGCAGGCGGATTATAATCCGCGTCTGCAACAGGCCATCGCTACTGGCACAGTCGATTTCGACATACTCGAGATGGGTGCGCCCTTCGAGGGTGATGTTTGCGGCAAGGGGCTGGCCTCCGAGATGCCGGATTGGGTCAAGGCCCAGATCGACATGGACGACTATGTCGATTACCTGAAAGCGCCCGTGGGCACATGGGATGGCAGAACCTACCGCGTGTCTGTCGATGGCGACTGCCACAACTTCAATTATCGCACCGATTACTTTACCGATGCCGATCTTGCCAAAGCCTGGAAGGACGAGGGCCATGAGGGCGAGTGGGGCGTGCCGAAAACCTGGCAAAAGGTGCAGGAAGTCACCAAATTCCTCAAGGGCAAAACCGTCGCCGGCGGTGATGCTATCGGCTATCTCGATGCGCCAAAGGCTTGGGGTGGTTTCGGCTTCTACTTCCTCGGCAGCCGTGCGACGGCCTATGCCAAGCATCCGGATGACAAGGCCTGGCTGTTCGACGCTGACACGATGAAACCGCGCATCAACAACCCCGCCTGGGTTCGTGCCATTCAGGACGTTATCGATGCTCTGCCATCTGAGGCGGGGGACCAGCTAAATGCCGACCCCGGCACCACGGCCTTCCAGCAGTTTCTGGCGGGAACCGGCTCGATGGTTTCATGGTGGGGTGATGTCGGTGCTGCCGCACGCACCAGCGATAGTTCAGTCGTGGGCGACACCATTGGTTTCGATATTCTGCCAGGGTCTGACGATGTCTATAATTCGAAGACCGGCAAATGGGAGAAGTTGGCGAGCGGCCCGAACCATGCGCCGAACATGGCCTATCTCGGATGGGGCGTTTACGTCATGTCGCGGGTCGACAGCGATGAGAAAAAGAAAAAGGCGGCATGGAGTGCGGCGGCCCATCTGGGTGGCAAAGACATTGCGCTTTGGACAGCGGCCTATCCATCCGGCTTCCAGTGCTATCGCAAGAGCCAGTTCGACATCAAGGAATGGGTGACGGCGGGCTATGACGAGGCGTTCATCTCGAACTACCTCGCCTCACAATCCAACTCCTATAACCATCCCAACGCTGCCATCGAGCCGCGTATTCCCGGTATCTTCCAGTATTACAGCATCGCTGAGGACGAGCTTGCCAAGGTGTTTGCCGGTCAGGCCAGCGCACAGGCGGGGGCGGACGCCATTGCTGCCGCGTGGGAGAAGCTGACGGACCAGTTGGGGCGTGACAAGCAGATTGCACTCTACAAGGCCTCGCTCGGGGCATGATGCCTGATGCAGATCTTTAGTTTGCAATTGCTCAGGCGGTTGGTTTTGCCGCCTGAGTCACCAAGTCTTCCGTTCGGCTTACCAGCCCAGAGGTCTGCTCATGTCGCATACGATCACGCAAACCATCAGCCCCGTGGAGCGGACCATCGTTCCACCGAGCTCCGCGCGGTGTGGAAAGCTGCTGCTCATGGCCGCGACGGTGCTGCTCTTTGGCGTCCTCCTTGCGCAGGTAGCTGACGTGGCGGGCATCACGACCTTTGGTTTCGTCAGCTGGCGACCACTGCTGTTTGCTTACATCATATGGGCTGTGGCGCTTTGTGCTGCGCAGGTGATGATCCGTGGGGAGGCGGGGCAGCGGGCGGCTTTCGTTTTGCCAGCCGTTCTCTTCACTGTTGCCATGGTGGTTTTTCCGACGGTCTTCGGCCTCTACATCGCTTTTACCGACTGGAACCTGAGCGCTGTGGCGGGCCGCCGTTTCAACGGGCTTGATAATCTGCGCACGCTGTTTGCAGATCGCTATTTCTGGAACGCGCTGCTGAACATGGTCTATTATGTTCTGTCGGTGCTGGTGCAATATGCCATCGCCTTCGGGCTGGCATTGTTGCTGAATGCGGAGATCAAGGCGCGTAAATTCTTTCGTGTCGCGTTCCTGTTGCCGCTGATGTTGAGCCCCGTTGCCGTGAGCTGGATGATCGGCAAATCGCTGATGGAATATCGTTTCGGCCCCGCGGCGACGCTTGCGCGCCACCTCGGCTGGGACAATCCGGCATTCTTCTCGACGCCATGGTTGGCGCGGACTTCGATCATGGCCATGGACGCCTGGGTCTCCATTCCCTTCATGATGATCCTGCTGCTTGCGGGCCTTCAGGCTTTGCCCTCCGAAATCAAGGAAGCGGCGAAGGTGGATGGGGCGTCCGGGTGGCAGAGCTTCAAGGAAATCACCTTTCCGTTGATGCTGCCAGTCAGCATAACGGTCATCATTCTGCGTATCATTTTTCAGCTGAAGCTGGCCGATATCGTCATCAACGTAACTGCAGGTGGACCGGGCGGAGCGACCGATACCGTTTCCAGCTTCATCTTCCGTGAATACCGAGACCGCTCCAATGTCGGTTACGGTACCATGCTTGCGGAATTCTATCTCGTCATCATCATCATTTTCGTCGCGCTCATCCTCAAAGGGGCAAGCCGATGGATGCAACGGGACAATCGAGGTTGAAGCCCATGGCAGCACATGTTGAAACATCCACCCCTCGACCAAACCTCTGGTCTCGTCGCCCGCAGTTCTTGACCAGCAGTCTGCTGATCTACGCGGCCCTTGTGTTTTGGGCTTTCGTTTCGCTGTTTCCGATATACTGGACCATCACCACGTCCTTCAAGACGGCAGTCAACGTAACGCAGGGGCATCTCATTCCCTTTGTTGACTTCACGCCGGATTGGAAAGGCTGGCGCTCGCTTGGTCTCTCGCCCGATACGATCTTCGCGCAATCGACGGTTCGCGATGAATTCATCCGGCGCTTTCTCAACAGCATCGTTGCCTCGGCTGGCGCATCGTTTCTGGCAGTAATGATCGGCTCGTTGGCGGCTTATGGCCTCAGCCGGTTTTCCTACAAATTTCTCTGGATGAAGAACAAGGACATTTCCTTCTTCTTCCTGTCGCAGCTCATCCTGCCGCCTGTCGTTTTGGCGATGCCTTTTCTGGTTCTCTACAAGCATCTGATGCTGCTCGACACGCTGGTCGGCCTTATCCTTGTCTATACACTGATGGTGCTGCCCATCGTCATATGGATCATGCGCGATCAGTTCGACACTATTCCCTTGGAACTCGAACAGGCGGCACTGGTGGATGGCTGCTCGATCTGGGGTGCGTTTTTGCGCATCGTTTTGCCCATAGCTTTGCCCGGTATGGTCGCGGCCTTCATCCTTTCGGTCATTCTATGCTGGAACGAGTACTTCTTTGCCGCTCTGCTGACGAGTTCGAATGCCAAGACGCTACCGGTGATGGTGGCCAGCCAGACGGGGTCGCAGGGCATCAACTGGTGGTCGATGGCGGCGATTGCTACGGCGGCCATAATGCCGCTCGTTCTCGTCGGCATCTTTCTTGAGCGCTATATCGTGAAGGGCCTCACCGCAGGCGCCGTAAAATGAGGTCTGGAATGAAATCTGGCGTTTCCATTCTTGGTATTTTCGTTGCCGATACCGCCTATCTCGCGCCCCGCATGCCTGCTGTGGGCGAAACCATTACCGGCAGCGGTTTCTCGGTCGGTCCGGGCGGAAAGGGTTCCAATCAGGCCGTTGCCGCGGCGCGTGCCGGTGCGCAGGTGTCTTTCATTTCCAAGATTGGCCGCGACACATTCGGCGATCTGGCCCTGAAGACATATGAAGAGGCCGGAGTGACGGCAAAACTGACGGTCATGGACGATCAGCCGACCGGTGCTGCTTTCATCTATGTCAATGACAGCACCGGCGACAATGCCATCATCGTTTATGCGGGAGCAGCAGGAACGATTGGTGTTGGCGATGTGGAGGCGGCACGCGACACAATTGCGCAATCCTCCGTTTTCGTCACCCAGCTGGAACAGCCGGTAGAAGCCGCGCGACATGCCTTGGAAATTGCGCGCAACGCCGGTGTCACAGCAATTTTCAACCCGGCACCGGCGGAGACCTTCCCGGAGGACGTCTACAGCCTTTGCGACTTCATTATTCCAAACGAGACGGAAGCTGCCGCGCTTGTCGGTTTTCCAATCGATACGCTTGATGATGCCAAGCGCGCTGGCGGCATTTTCCTGTCTCGCGGTGTGGGCGTGGCCATCATCACGCTTGGCGCGCGGGGCGTGTTGTTTCATGCGCCGGGCCAATCCGTTCATGTGCCTGCCGTCTCCTGCGGTCCGGCCATTGATACGACCGGCGCGGGGGATGCATTCGTGGGTGGGTTTGCGGCTGCGCTTTCGCGTGGCGCAGAGCCACTTCGGGCGGTGCGGTTCGGTTGCGCGACCGCCGGGATTGCCGTGACCCGGCGTGGGACAGCCCCTGCAATGCCGATGCTTGCTGAAATTGAAGCCGTGATGGCGCGCTGACGCAATCGTATTTGGCTGCGCGACTCGCGGCCTTTCTTCTCATGTCAGGCCACCATAGCTGCGAAAAGCTTCGCGGCTGATTTCACGCGTCCTTGAAGCGCGGAATAACGTCTTAAAACGGTGGCTCCCAAACGAATTGATGCGATGCACAACATATATAGCTTTACAAAATAGTTTTAATTTGTGAAGTTGCATCAACAGCGATTGAAGTGAGCAAGACCAGTGACCCAATTGAAATTCGCCACCAGACTGAATTCCTTTGCCTCAAAACCTGCTGCCGAATGGCCTGATATTTCCGGCAAGCCGACCATGTTGCAGATGGCGAAGCGTGCTGCAAAGGTTGACGGTCTGACTGATCTTGACCTGAATTATCCTGACCATGTGGCCGATGATCCGGCAGTTCTTGCGCGCCAGATCGGCGATCTCGGCCTTGCGATCAACGGCTTTGCCATGCGCTATTATACCAATCCGGCGTTCAAGATCGGTGCTTTTACCAATCCCGATGCGGCTGTGCGCCGGGAGGCGATTGATCTTACGAAGAAGGGTATCGATGCCGCCCGCGCCGCTGGCAGCAATCTCATGACGCTATGGCTGGGTCAGGATGGCTTCGATTATGCATTTCAGGCAGATTACCACACGCTGTGGCAACACGAGATCGATGGAATTCGTGAAGTTTGCGCGCATGATCCGGATTGCCTCGTGAGCATCGAATACAAGCCCAACGAGCCGCGTTCCTACAGCCTGATGCCCGATTGCGCGACGACGCTTCTGGCCATCAAGGATGTGGACATGCCCAACCTTGGCGTGACGCTGGATTTCGCTCACGTTCTCTATGCCGACGAGCAGCCTGCCTTTGCCGCTGCCCTGATTGCTCGTTACAGCCGCGTTCTCGGCGTCCACCTCAATGACGGGTACGCCAAGCGTGATGACGGCCTGATGGTCGGCGCGGTCCACACACAGCAGACGATCGAGCTTCTGCGCCAGATCCGCAAGGATGGTTACGATGGCGCGATCTATTTCGACACATTCCCTGACATGACGGGTCTCGACCCGGTTCACGAATGCGAAGTCAACATTCAGACCGTCAAGCGGATGCTGAAGGTGGTGGACCGCATCGAGCAGGACAATCGCCTGTCCGGCGCCGTTGAACGTCAGGATGCCGTTTCTGCGCAGGCCGTCATTCAGGAGCTTATGCTCGGCTGATCTGTGCCAGAAAATCCAAAAACCTCGTCACAACGCATGCCGAAGGCGTGCCGATACATTCCATCTGGGAGGAAACCGATGAAGACCTTTATGAAGACAACGCTTGTTGCCGGGCTTGCCGCCAGCGTCCTGTTCAGCGCGGCGTTTGCGCAGGAACTTGCTCCGCTCAATTCCGATACGGAAAAGGATCGCATGGACTGGTCGCAGCTTGAAGCCAAGCTCGGGCCTTTCCCGAAATTGCCTGAGGGCACGAAGGCAGGGGCGGTATCCAAAACTCTCACCAATGAATACTGGCGCTCGCTGGGTCTTGGATACGAGGCTTTCGGCAAGAAGGTCGGCGTCCCGGTTGCCTATCAGGCCGCACAGAGCGAAGGCGACCAGCTAGGCCAGCTAACCATTGCCGAAGGCATGATCACGCAGGGATATAATGTTCTGCTCGTCTCGCCACAGACAGACGCCAATCTTCAGCCCGTTATCGAGCAGGCGAAAGCCGCCAAGGTTCCAGTTGTCAACGTCAATGATGCCGTAATCCCGCAGGCCGAACATTATGTCGGTAACGTTCAGCGGGATAATGGCGTCCGTGTTTCGAACTGGTTCATCAAAAACCGTCCGCAGGGCGGCAAGGTTGCCATTGTCGAAGGTCAGGCCGGCGTTTATGCTGCGGTGCAGCGCACGGACGGTTTCAAATCCACGATTACTAAAAACGACAAATTCCAGGTCGTCGCCAGCGTTCCCGGCAATTGGGATCGCCAGACGTCTTACGATGCTGCCACCAATATTCTCAACCAGCACCCTGATCTGATCGGTTTTTACGCCAACAATGACGGCATGGCGCTGGGTATTGTCGAAGCGGTCAAGGCCGCCGGTCTTGCTGGCAAGGTCGCAGTCTTCGGCACCGATGGCATTTCCGATGCTTATGCGTCGATCAAGGCGGGCGAACTTACCGGCACGGTTGACAGCTTCCCGGTTCTGACGGGCGAAGTTGCGCTGGAAACCGCGCTGCGTCTGGTTGCCGGTCAAAAGTTGCCACGCGTGGTCGCCACTCCTCAGGCGCTGATCACTTCCGATAATCTCAGCCGCTATCAGGGCGAGGGCGTCGATGTGCGCGCCGTGCTGATGGAAGATGCCAAGACTGCACAGTAATCAATGCTGAAGGAGATGCCGGTTTATCTCCGGCATCTCCATCAGCCAAGAGGTGGAAAAATGACGCCACGACTGAGGTTCGAGACGATTTCCAAGAGTTTTCCCGGCGTCAACGCGCTGACGGACGTGTCGTTTGACGTCGCTCCAGGCGAAATCCACGGACTTCTCGGGGAAAACGGTGCCGGTAAATCCACGCTCTTGCGCATTCTTTCGGGCGTGTTTCGCCCAACATCCGGCACCGTATTTGTAGACGGTGAGGCGGTCACGTTCAAAAAGCCGATGGATGCCCGCGCCGCCGGTATCGCGATGATCCACCAGGAACTTCAGCAGGTGCCGCATTTGAGTGTCGCGCAGAACATGTTTCTCGGACATTCACTGACGCATATGGGCGGCATGTTCGTATCCCGCCGCGAGCAGGAAGCCCACGCTGCCGAAGCACTGTCGATGATCGACAGGACTATCGACCCCTCGGCACCGATATCGTCGCTGAAGGTCGCGCAGCGCCAGATTGTCGAAATCGGTCGCGCGCTTCTCGACAAGGCGAAAGTCATCGCCATGGATGAACCGACATCGAGCCTGACACCGAGCGAGTTTGATCGTCTGGCCGAAGTCATCGCCAGCCTGTCACAAAGCGGCGTTTCCATTATCTACGTATCGCACAAGATGGATGAGGTGTTCCGCATCTGCCAACGCGCCAGCATCATGCGCGACGGCAGGCTGGTGGACATTGTCGATCTTGCCAAGGTCTCGGAAACCGATGTGATCGCCAAGATGGTCGGGCGCGAGCTGATGCAGGAAGAGCATAATTCCTTTGTCACTGATACCATCAAGCTTGAAGCCAGAAATCTCTCCTCCGTTACCAGAATTCGCGATGTGTCCTTCACCTTGCACAAAGGCGAAGTTCTCGGCATTGCCGGGCTCGTTGGCTCTGGCCGCACAGAACTTTTGCGCCTGCTGGCAGGTATTGACCGCTTAAGCGCTGGATCGATCAGCATTGATGGCAAGGAACAGAGCTTCGCTAACCCGCGTGATGCCATCGCCGCAGGTATCGGATTGGTGCCGGAAGAGCGCAAGCGGGAAGGCATCATTCCATTACGTCCCGTCGCCACCAACATGGCGCTTGCCTCCCTCGGCAGCTTCTCCTCTGGCGGTATGATCAACAACTCCCGGCTTCGCGCCACTGCGAAGGATTTGTTGAAGCGCGTCAATCTACGGCCCTTTCAGCTGGATCGCCCGATCCGCTTGTTCAGCGGCGGCAATCAGCAGAAGGCGATCATCGCGCGCTGGCTGGCGGCCAAATCGCAAATCCTGCTGTTTGATGAACCGACCCGCGGCATCGATGTTGGCGCGAAATCGGAGATTTATCACCTGATCGAAGATCTCGCTCGCGAGGGCCATTCCATCATCGTTGTCTCTTCCGAACTGCCGGAAGTCATTCGCCTTGCGGACCGCGTGCTGGTCTTGCGTGAAGGACGGATTGCCGCAACCATTGAACGTAATCAACTGAGCGAAAGCGCGATTGTCGCGCATGCCATTCCGGGGGCGAATGCCGATGCGGATGACGCGCGCATTGCGCGACCCGTGTAACCAACAGGATAACCGATGACCAGCACTTCGAATGCTCGCGCTACCTCCGCTCCGGCTTTCCGCCGCCTCTCGTTTTCGCTGCGGGATGCGGGAACACTGATCGGCCTCATCGTCATCATGGCGGTGTTTGCTGCACTGGTTCCGGGCTTTGTTTCCGAGAGAAACCTTGTCAACATTCTCCAGCAGTCCAGCATAAATGCCTGCCTGGCACTCGGCATGACACTTGTCATCATTTCCGGCGGCATCGATTTGTCAGTTGGCCCGACGGCTGCAATTTCCGCCGTCGTCACGGCCAGCCTGCTGGTTGCGGGAACGCCGATACCCCTGGCGATCCTCGCTGGTCTTGGTATTGGCGTCCTTTGCGGCTTCATCAATGGCGCGCTCGTTGCCTGTGTCGGCTTGCAACCCTTTATCGTCACACTCGGCACACTTAGCACCTATCGCGCCATCGCGCTGATCTATACTGGCGGCAATCCCGTTCTTGGCATACCAGCAGGGTTTCGTTCACTGTTCAACGGCAATCTCTTCGGCATTCCGACACCTGTCTTGATCGTTGCTTTCGTTGCCATTGCTGCATGGATACTGCTCAAGAAGACGCCGATCGGCGAGTATCTGATGGCGGTTGGGGGGAATGAAGAGGCCGCCTACGTGGCTGGCGTTCCGATTGTCCGCACCAAGATCACGGCTTATGTGATCTCCGGCGGCTTGGCGGCATTGGCCTCGCTTATCCTGATCGGTCGTCTCGGCGCGGCTGAACCCATTCTCGGCAATCTGTGGGAGCTGGATGCCATCGCGGCAGCAGCCATCGGCGGCGCATCGCTTATGGGCGGCAAGGGCAGTATTCTCGGCACCATTTTGGGTGCGATCATTCTGGGTGCGATGCGCAACGGTTTAACGTTGATGAATGTTCAGGCCTTCTATCAACTCCTCGCCACCGGCCTTATAATCCTCGTCGCAATGATGATCGATCGCGCGACAAGGGGACGAGAATGAATTCCGAAAACTTCGACACGAAGACCGTCGGCCCACGCATCCGGATGATGATGCCTCTGCTGACGCCTCTCGAAGCGAAGGTTGTCGATACCGTGTTCGCCATGCGTGAATTCAGCGATGAGACATCGCTGAAACAGATTGCAGACGATGCCGGTGTTTCTGAAGCGATGGTGGTGAAGATCACCAAGAAGCTTGGTTTTGCCGGTTATCGTGATTTTCGCACGGCTGTCAGCCAGTACAATCGCCAGCCGACTGCGGAAATGCATCAGGAACTCTCGGTCGATGATACGTCACTCGAAATCGTGCAGAAGGTATTCCGGACATCGATTAACGCTCTGGAAGAAACGCTCTCCATTCTCGATATGGTCGCCTTCGAAAAGGCCGCAGACCTTATTCACGGTGCCAAACATCGGGACTTCTATGGCGTTGGAGGCTCTGCGCAGATCGCGCGGGACGTCGCCCATAAGTTTCTGCGCATCGGCGTGCGCGCGAGTGTTTTTGATGACGTGCACATGATGCTGATGTCGGCAGCGCTCTTGTCAGAGGGCGATATCGCCGTCGGCTTTTCCCATTCGGGCAACACAACGGCCATTATCGAGGGTCTTCAAGTCGCCAAGCGCAATGGCGCACAGACGATTGCGGTTACCAATTACAACTCCTCTGCCTTGGCGCAAGCCGCCGATGTTGTCCTCTGCTCCACGGCACAGGGCTCTCCGCTTATGGGCGAGAACGCAGCGGCACGCATCGCACAACTGAATATTCTCGATGCCGTGTTCATGGCAGTCGCGCAGCGCGACTACCAATCGGCCGAACGAAATCTTGACCGGACCATGTCTGCCGTCAAATCCAAGCGGAAAGATAAACCTTCATGACATCCTCGCCTCTCGTCACCGTTTTCGGCAGTCTGCACTACGATATTGCCGTCATGGGGCCATCACGGCCACGGAAAGGCGAGACGGTGACCGGAACGTCATGGCATCCCAAAAGCGGCGGCAAGGGCGGCAATCAGGCGGTTTCGGCAGCCCGTACAGGCGTAGCCGCCTCGATGATCGGAGCCGTCGCCGACGATGATTTCGGTCGGTTCCTGCTTGCCAATCTTGAACGCAAAGGCGTCGATCACAGTTTTGTTCGCCGCGATGCATCCCAACCCACCGGCATGAGCGTCGCCATCTTTGATGATGAGGGCGATTACGGTGCCGTTATCGTCTCCGGTAGCAACCTGACTCTTGGTGAAGCCGACGTGAGCGCGGCTCAGAAACTGTTGTCAAAAACAACATTGCTCGTTCTCCAAAACGAGATTCCCGATGCCGCAAATGTCCTAGCTGCACAGGCCGTGAAGCAGACCGGTGGCCGTGTGCTGATCAATGCCGCCCCCGCCAGAGCGCTTTCCAGCGACCTCCAACCGCTAATCGACATCCTCGTCGTAAACGCCGTCGAGGCGGAAATGCTGGCGGGCGTTCCAGTTGTTGAGACACTGGAAGGCGCTTTGGAGGCTGCAAGGAAGCTTGCGGAGCGTTATCCAGAGGTGGTCGTAACCGCTGGCGGTGCTGGCGTCGCCTATGTCAGTCAGGATGGAAATGAAATCGCCATCGAAGCCGTCAAGGTGACGGTAGAAAGCACACATGGCGCAGGCGATGAATTCATAGGTGTTCTCGCCGCATCGATTGCGCGAGGCGAAACTATGTATGACGCACTTTCAAAAGCAAACATGGCCGCCGCAGTGCTCGTCGCTACACCTGAAAACGGCCGGGTTTGATGATGTGCTCTTAGTGGTCTTGGGTTTAGCATCAGTGTGATGAGCGTTGGAAATGTTGATCAGATTAAAGCGGGATGATCGGGTGAACGTTGGTTCTCCGCGGATAAGACTATCGTTCAGTTAAGCATTTTGGATGTAATTCTCTACGAAAAGCCGGGCCAATCTCGAACTGCCGGAACCGTCGCCCGTGGCGGAGTTCGCAAGATCGCTGACGGCGTAGCTGTGGGTGTTCGACGAAGCCTGCGCGTGACAATCACGCTTCATCGTCACCAATGAAGCGTGAACCGAACTTGAGCGACGATGGTGTCGGTCAAGCCGTTTGTAGAGTTACTTCAAACGCTCTAGCAGCGGCTGCTCTCGCGTCGTTCATGCCATTATCCAATCGTCATACTCGATGTTTTTCGAGCCTCTGAGCAATCCTGTCGCCCAGCCACTGGATACCGCAGACCACCACGATCAAGACTACGACGACCGCGATCATGACATTGGTTTCGAAGCGTTGATATCCATAGCGGATGGCAAGATCGCCCAAGCCTCCGGCTCCGATTGCCCCGGCCATGGCGGAGGCGCCGATGAGGGTTACCAGCGTTACGGTGAAGCCCGCGACGATGCCTGGAAGCGCCTCGGGTACCAGGACTTCGCGAATGACTGTCCATCGATTGCCGCCCATGGCTCGCACGGCTTCGATCAGGCCATGATCCACCTCGCGCAAAGACACCTCCGCGATACGGGCATAGTAAGGCGTTGCTGCAATGGCGAGCGGAACGATAGCCGCCCATGTGCCGAGCGACGTTCCGACGATCAGTCTCGTCAACGGAATGAGCGCCACCAGCAGGATGATGAAGGGTACGGAGCGGAACGCGTTGACGATGGCGCCGATGATGCTGTTGATCCAAAGGTTCTCCGCAATACCGCCCTTCGCCGTTGCCACCAGTGCCAGCCCAAGCGGCAGGCCTGCGACAAGTGAGATCGCACCCGCAGCGAACGTCATGAGGATCGTTTCCCAGAGAGAGCGGATGAGTAGCTCGATCATGATATCAGACATTGCCGAGCACCTCCACGCGCGCGCCAGAAGCGGTGAGCTTTCGTTGCACATCTTCCAGTAAGTTAGTGTCCGTCTTTGGAAGTGTTATGAAAAGGCGTGCGACCGGTTGGCGCTGAATATGTTCGACGCCACCCTCCACTATTTTCGCGCCCCTTGAAAAGGCTTCGGAAAGGTCGCTGAAAAGAGCCTGTTGGGCGTAAGTTCCCACAAGGTCCACGCTGAGTAGAATATCCGCTCCGTTTTCGCCGAGCGCCTTTTGCAGATGAGTGGGCAGTTGCGGACGGTTTCCCGCGAGAAGACTTTTGGTGATATCCTGTTCGGGCTGCGAAAACACCGCCCAGACATCACCCTCTTCTACGATCCGGCCCGCATCGATAACGGCAACACGGTCGGCTATGGCACGCACGACATCCATTTCATGGGTGATCAGCACGATTGTCAGTCCAAGCTTCCGGTTTATGTCCTTGAGAAGCGCAAGAATGGAACGGGTGGTTTCCGGGTCGAGTGCTGACGTGGCCTCATCGGAGAGAAGAAGTGCTGGTCTTCCCGCAAGCGCTCGCGCTATGCCCACGCGTTGCTTCTGACCACCGGACAGCTGCCCCGGATAGGCCTTGGCCTTATCCGCAAGGCCAACAAGGTCCAGCATTTCATGGGCGCGTTGCAGACGCTCTTTCTTGCCCAATCCCTCGATTTTCAAGGGAAGCGCGACATTCGCCTCCACAGTTTTTGCGGAGAGAAGATTGAAATGTTGGAAGATCATGCCGATCTTGCGGCGTAGCGGTTGCAGCTGACGCTCCGGTAGCCGGTCGATCTTTTGTCCTTCGATGAAGATATCACCGCTATCCGATCGCTCCAGACCGTTCAGGCATCTGATCAAAGTGGATTTTCCGGCACCGCTTCGCCCGATTATGCCGAGAATTTCGCCTTTCTTAACGCTCAGTGAGATGCCAGCCAGCGCAGAGACGTGGCCGAAGCTTCGGCGGACATCGTTCAGCTTGACGATCTCGTCCGTTTGCCCGGTAGGGATAGTTGCCGCTGGAATAATGGTGTGACTGTTCATCTATTTTCTCAAACCAAAAGGGCGGCACGGGCAGGGCCCGTGTCGCCGCTCAAAAACATGTCGATGCGGAGCTTAGTAAGCGCTCAGGCCCGTGCCGCGATAAACCTTTTCGAACACGGCCTTCACGGCGTCGTTCTGGTAGGAAGCGACAAGCTGCTTCACCCAGGGCTGATCCTTGTCGGCTTCCTTCACCGCGATGAAGTTGCGGTAAGGATTGTCGGCAGTCGGTTCCTGAGCAATCCGGTTGTCAGGGCCGAGGCCAGCTTTCAACGCCCAGTCGGTATTGACCACGGCTGCATCGAGATCATCGATGGAGCGACCGACGATACCGGCGTCGAGTTCCTTGATCTTCAGCTTCTTCGGGTTTTCCACGACATCGGCAAGAGTTGCGAGGATGCCGGTGCCGTCCTTGAGCTTGATGAGACCTTCGTTCTGCAGCACGCGAAGCGCGCGACCTTCGTTCGAGGGATCGTTCGGCACGCCGATCTGAGCGCCTTCCTTAAGCTCGGATACCGTCTTGTAGGTCTTTGAATAAAGCCCGATCGGCCAGACGCCGGTATAACCGACAGCGACGATCTTGTAGCCGTGCTGCTTGATCTGGTTGTCGAGATAAGGCTTGTGCTGGAAGGCGTTAGCGTTGATTTCGCCACGCTCCAGAGCCTCATTCGGCTGCGTGTAGTCGTTGAAGACAACGGTCTCTATCTTCAAACCATTTTTCTCGGCCTGCTTCGTTACTTCGCGCCATACATCCTCATCTTCGCCGCTGATGATGCCGACCTTGATGGTCTTGTCCGCTGCGTAGGTTGCCGTAACGCCAGTTGCCGCCGCAATGACGGACGCGAGGGCCGCAACCAAGCTGAAGCGACGCGTAATCGATGTGGTGTTTCCAATAATTTTGATCATTTTTATCGCCCCTGAGTTCAATGAGGCGGGCGCCTCATGTTGTAAAAGCATGTCAGACGAGCTTGAGCGCTACCAAGCAGGGCAATCCAAAATTTCGGAGAGGAGGGGAAAGGAATTTGTATCGGATAAACACCGATAGGAAAATCTACCATATTTGTAGATAATCACGTTGTTGCGTTGGTTATCTCCCACAGCCAGTCTTGTGCCTCATCGATGGCGTGCACCTCCCGACAGCCCGTCGCAGCACATGCCAGAAGCGAGTTCGACCGATTTATTCCAAGCGAGGCGGCTAATTTAGAATGGATCGTCTTCCTGAAGTTGATGAAAATCATAGATTGACTTCCATCAACACAAAGGGAGCCGACAATGAAGTTTGTACTGGGATTGGCATTGGGACTTGCAGCATCGGCTGTGGCTTTCGGTCAGGCTGTCGCCGCCGAGCTTTCCGAAATCCGCATCGATTGGGCCACCTATAATCCCGTCAGTCTGGTTCTGAAAAGCGATGGCTTGCTGGAGAAGGAATTCGAGAAAGATGGCATCAAGGTCACCTGGGTACAGTCTGCGGGCTCCAACAAAGCACTGGAGTTTCTTAATGCGTCATCCCTCGATTTCGGCTCGACCGCTGGCGCAGCGGCACTGATCGGGCGGGCCAACGGCAATCCGATCAAATCTGTTTATGTGTATTCGCGACCGGAGTGGACGGCTCTCGTAACGCGCAAAGACACGGGCATCGCTAAAGTCGAAGATCTAAAAGGCAAATGCATCGCGGTCACGCGCGGAACGGACCCACACATCTTTCTCGTTCGTGCACTTGCTGATGCGGGTCTCACAGAAAAGGACGTTTCACTGGTTCTCCTGCAGCATGCTGACGGAAAGCTTGCCTTGCAGCGCGGCGATGTTGATGCTTGGGCGGGTCTCGACCCTTTAATGGCTTCGGCTGAGGTCGAAAATGGTGACGTGCTGTTTTATCGCAAACCGGAGAACAACACATGGGGTGTTCTCAACGTTCGCGAAGCCTTTGCCAAGGAGCATCCTGAGATCGTCTCGCGCGTAATCGCAACCTATGAGAAGGCGCGTAAAAAAGCAGTCGCCGAACCAGATGTTCTGAAGGCTGCATTGGTCAGTGCTACGAAACTGCCGGACAACGTTATCGCAAAGCAGCTTGAGCGGACCGACCTTAGCTATTCGAAGATCGGGGACGAACAGCGCGCAACCATCGAAGCTGCCGGTATCGCGCTGCAACAGGCAGGTGTTCTCAAAGCAGATGTCGACGTGAAGAAGGTGACGAATGATCTGATCGATCCGGCGTTCGGCGCCACACTGGGCCAATAAAGGGGGCTTCCCTATGGCTTTGGCAGATAGCTCACAAAGAGACAGGGTAAGTAGCGAAAACCGGGTGCGGTCGTTGCGCCTACCGGTTTTCGACAATCCTCTCCTTGGGCTGGTGTTCCCGTTCGGCCTTCTCATCGTCTGGGAAGGTCTCGTTCGGTTCGGGCTTGTCGAAGGCCGGTTGATGCCGCCGCCGTCGCGAATCTTCGAAACGATCCTGGAGCTTGCCGCGACCGGTGAACTCGCTGGCCACATCGGCATTACGCTGTGGCGCGTCGTCGTCGGCTTTCTGGCGGGAGCGGTCGCTGGAACGGTGCTGGGAGCTGCCACGGGCTATTCATACGGGCTGAGCCGGTTGCTCGATCCTACACTTCAGGCGCTTCGGGCCATTCCGTCCATTGCCTGGGTGCCGCTGTTCATTTTGTGGTTCGGCATTTTTGAGGCTTCGAAAGTCGCACTCATTGCCGTCGGCGTCTTTTTTCCGGTTTATCTTGGCGTGTATGGCGCGGTTCGAGGTGTCGACCGGAAGGTCGTGGAGGTCGGACGCATCTTTCGGCTCTCTGGTTTCGAGTTGGTAAGGCGTATCCTGCTTCCGTCCATTCTGCCGGAATTCGTCTTGGCGCTTCGTGCCGGTCTCGGGCTTGGTTGGATGTTCGTGGTGGCGGCAGAATTCATGGGTGCCTCGAAAGGCCTCGGCTATCTGCTGGTTGACGGGCAGCAGCTCGGCAAGCCGGATCAGATTCTTGCTGCGATCCTCATTTTTGCAGTCGTCGGCAAATTGACCGACACTTTATTGATACTGGCAAGCGCGCCTCTCGTTCGCTGGCACGATCATCACGGTCGGAAAGGGTAAGATGCTTACCATAGACAAACTGGCAAAGACCTTTCCAAACGGCACGAATGTGATAAGCGACTTCACTCTCGAAGTTGAACATGGAGAGGTCGTGGCCATCATAGGCGGCTCTGGCTGCGGCAAAAGCACCTTGTTGCGTCTCGTGGCTGGTCTTGAGCGGGCAACGCAGGGTCAGATTGTTTTGCGGAACAAGCCGTTGATCGAGCCCGATGAGCGCGTCAATCTCGTTTTTCAGGAGCCGAGACTATTTCCGTGGTTGAATGTCGCAGATAATATCGGCTTCGGCCTCAAGCATCTGCCGAGGCAAGAGCGTGGCGAACGCATCTCAAAGGCTTTATCCCGGATAGGCCTGTCGACCTATGGAGACAGGTGGGTTCGAGAGCTTTCAGGAGGACAGGCGCAACGTGTCGCGCTTGCGCGCGCGCTGGTCGTCGCGCCTGAAGTGCTGCTGCTCGACGAACCATTCTCGGCGCTTGACGCGATGACGAGAACCGATTTGCAGGAGCATCTAGCGGACCTCTGGCTGGAGCAGCGGACGACCATGCTTCTCGTCACGCACGACATAGAAGAGGCTGTCGTTCTGGCCGACAGGATCGTCGTCATGCAGCCATCACCCGGCCGGATATTCGAAACCGTTACCGTCGATCTTCCTCGCAAACGAGATCGCAATTCGGCAGCCGTCACGTCCTTGAAGCGTCATTTGTCTCTGTTGTTGGAACGCTCGCTCGGCACCGGGTCACGCAAGCCGACCGTTGTGAGCGCCGCTTAAGTTGACGGTGGTCAAGGTGGCTTTGACGTCATTTCGTTGCCATTTCTAAATCAAAGGCTTTCCGGCGAAGAGCTTTGCCGGGAACGAAGTGAAGATAGAATAGTAATCTTGTAGAGAATATTGACGTAATAGCCTTCTCTGGAGACACTGCATTCAGGCAAGAGGAGAACTTGACATGCCAACCGGTTTTAATCTGTTTTCGTTCGATGCGTTCAGCGTGTTCAAAAACAAGAAGCACGAGATCGATTTCGCTTCGTCTGGACCCTTACCCCAGCCTGCCGAATATGACGAGGAAGGCACCGAGCGGGACCGGGAGCGTGAAGCGGATATCGCCTTCTGGGGACTGGCCTATTATCCAGTCATGTGATGTGTGTACTGTCATGAATTCTTTCGCTCCCACGTCATCGGCGCGTTTGACCGTGGCGGTCGTCGGTGGTGGCTTCACGGGTGCTGCCGTCGCAGTACATCTTTTGTCCGGAGAAGAAGCGCCGTCACATATTTCGGTGGTGATCGTAGAGCCGAGGGACGAGTTGGGACGGGGCCTTGCCTATAGCGCTACCGACCCCGCCCACCGGATCAATGTACCCGCTGGGAGAATGACGCTTTTTCCGGATATACCGGATGATTTCGAAGCTTACCTTGGCAGCATTCCAGCGGATGACGATGCTGAACTTGTGGGTCAAGATGGTTTGCCCTATCCGGAACGCTCTGTCTTTGGAGACTATGTATCAGCCAGAATAAAACCCTTTCTGGCAGACAGTCGCATCGAACATTGGCAAACGAGAGCGGCTTCCATAACCAAGGTTGGGCACCGTTACGAGATTGTCGGATATGACGGCGCAAGGCATTTTGCGGATATCGTCGTGCTTGCCGTCAGCCATCCGCCGCCGTCTTTACCTCGCGCCCTTCATCCTTTTAAAGACGATCCAAAACTCGTTCACGATGTAACTTCAAGCGGTGCAATCGACGCGATTGGAGCCAATGACCGCGTTCTTATCGTAGGTAACGGCTTGACCTCTGCCGATGTCGTGGCCTCTCTCACGAGGCGTGGTCATCTTGGCCGTATCACGTCGGTCTCGCGCCGTGGGCTTCGGTCTCGCGGCCACGGTCCGGCAGGGCAGGAGCCATTCGGTGACTTTACGTCTCAACCGTTCAACTCCTCAAGCAAACTGCTTCATCATATTCGCCACCTTTTGCGGGAGGCGGATGCGCAAGGCATGACATGGCATAGCGTCGTGGATGCGCTGAGAGGGCAAGGCAAGGACATATGGAAGAGCCTGCCGGTCGCGGAGCGCAGGCGTATTGCGCGGCATGTACGTCCCTTCTGGGACGTTCATCGTTTCCGCATCGCGCCTCAGGTAGAGGCGGCGGTGGAGCAGGCTATTTCGCGAGGGCAGATGAATGTTCTGGCTGCCTCTCTGTCATCGGTCGCGCGGAGTGATACCGGTTATCGCGTGGCGCTGCGCCCAAAAGGATCCGCGATACTGGAAACGCTCGATGTGGATGCAATCGTCGTCACCACCGGCCCGGCCCACGGCGGAATTCTGCGCAGCCAGCCGATTCTTGTTGAGCTGGAGGAGGCAGGGGTGCTGCAATCCTGTCCCACCGGCCTCGGCATAGAAGTGGATGCTTTATCAAATCCGATATCCAAAACCGGGGAGAGCACACCGTCGCTTTTCATTGCCGGGCCTCTGGCACGCGGCACATTCGGTGAGTTGATGGGCCTGCCGCAGGTTACCGAACATGCGATTTTCGTTGCTGAGCGTATCCGCCTGCTGGTGCGGCAGCTTGATGGACGACCAGACACGGTTGCCGCAGCCGCTGAATAACATTGCCGAGGTTTAAGAACGTTTCTTTCCCTCCTGCGCGCGCCGTTGGAACGCTATTCCTTATCAAATTTGTAGACTTTAATAATATCGTTGGGAAAACAGGCTCGCGATATAGGAAATGATTATGGCACTCGATAAGCCTCTCGACTTCCTCTGGTTCATTCCAACCTCCGGCGATGGCGCTTATCTCGGCTCCGATGATTTAAGCCGCCCTTCCGATCCCGGTTATTTCCGTGAAATCGCCAAGGCCGTTGATCGTCTTGGATATTCCGGTGTCTTGATCCCAACGGGTGTTGCCTGCGAAGAGTCCTTCATCCTTGCAGCCGATCTTGCTGCGCATACGGAGACATTGAAATTCCTCGTCGCGATCCGCCCCGGCACCGCTTCGCCCGCCTATTATGCGCGACTGGCGTCAACGCTGGACCGCGTGACCAATGGCCGTCTGCTTCTTAATATCGTGGTGGGTGGAAGCGCGCAGGAACTCGCCGGGGACGGCATATTCCTTCCCCATGATGAGCGCTACGATCACGCGGACGAGTTTTTTCAGGTCTTCAATTCACTGATAGCCACAGGTCATGCCAATCTCGATGGCCGCTATATCAAGGCAATCGATGCCCGCCTCGGATTGCCGCCAGTGCAGCAGCCTCACCCGCCGATCTATTTCGGCGGTTCCTCAGATGCTGCAATCGAATTTTCCGCCGGTATTACGGACAAGTATCTTACCTGGGGCGAGCCGCCGCAGCAGGTTGCTGAAAAAATTTCAAAGGTGCGAAAGGCTGCCGCCGCGCAAGGAAAAGACGTCACCTTCGGCATCCGGCTGCACTTCATCGTCCGCGAAACGGATGAGGAGGCCTGGGCTGCTGCGGACAGGTTGATTTCCAAGCTCTCCGACGAAACGATTGCCGCTGCGCAGGAAGTTTTTTCCAAGAATTCGGACTCCGTCGGCCAGGCGCGCATGGTTGCCCTTCATCAGGGGCGGCGCGACAGGCTGGAGGTTTCGCCCAACCTGTGGGCAGGTATCGGTCTTGTACGTTCCGGCGCGGGCACAGCGCTGGTCGGCTCCCCGCAGACCATCGCCGCGCGGCTGCGTGAATATCAGGAACTCGGAATCGATACCGTTATCGCCTCGGGTTACCCGCATCTGGAGGAGGCATACCGCGTTTCGGAACTGCTCTTCCCTGCAATTGGCCTTCCGGGCCCCAGAGGCCAGATCCGATCATCCTTTGGTGAACATCAGGTCTTCGGCGGCGGTGGCCATGGCGGCAACGTAAAAACCGATTCCGGCTTTGCGCCGCAGAAAGTCGCAGCAGGATCCAACGGATAATTCTTTTTCGCCAGAATCGTCGCCAACGGTGCGCAGCGCGTGCCGGAGGCGCGTATGGATGGAGTTTGCATGTGTACGACCTTGATCGTCCCGGGGCTCAATGGTTCACCAAACGGTCACTGGCAGGACCATTGGCTCAAGGACGATCCATCTGCAAAACGGGTCGATCAGGATGACTGGCAGTGCCCTGTGCTGGCAGACTGGCTGTCTCGATTGGAGGCGGCTCTTGCCACTGTGGAAGAAGCTTACGTGGTAGCCCACAGTCTCGGCTGCGTGTTGATCGCAAATATGGCCCGTCGACCCCTTGCAGCAAAGATAAAGGCTGCGCTCATGGTGGCGCCTGCCTCGCTTGAGAAAGTGGAACTGCTGCATCCGTGTATCGTCAGGTTCGGCAGCTTTCCAACGCTGCATCTTCCCTTCCCGAGCCTCGTCGTCGGCAGCACCACCGATCCCTATATGGATGCCGATGAGGTGGCGCAGACTGCGCGCTTGTGGGGCAGCGATCTGGTCAATCTGGGAGATGTCGGCCACCTGAATATTGCCAGCGGCTTTGGAAGATGGCCGGAGGGATACTTGCTGCTGGATCAACTCCGGTCTTCAGATGAGAATAGTGGCAGGGATGCCGTTATTCGCATTCCAGCAACCCGGATTCAGGAAGCATCTCCAAGCCTGGTTATAGGTTAGAGCGTTACCGGTCGAATAGAAAACGCTCTAACGTAATCAAGCCTCAAGCCGTGTTGACCGCCTTGAAGTCAACCTTCGTTGCTGCCTCGGCGCGCTTCACTGCCTCGATATCCCTATATTGGTGGGCAGGGTGCGTCTCAGGCAGATAGTTGCCGTTGCCGAAAAGCTTTTCGCGCAGCGTGCCGGGCTTGTAGGTGGTTGGGTAGACGCCGCGCTTCTGAAGCTCTGGAACGATATAGCCGACGATATCCTCGAAACTATCCGGCGTGACCGCCGTTGGTGAATGAATTTGAAATGGGTGTCATAATTTGCGCCTCAAATCGAAGCCATCATCCTGGCGTTGATCTCTAGCTTTTCTTCATAAGAAGTATAGAGTGCATCGGTTGTGGAATATTCAAATTCCTTATAAGCTTCTTTGTATGACCATTCAGGCGAAGTCCATTTAACGCTAAATGTCGGACTAAGGCTTTCGTCCGCGCCATTGATCGTCATTTCCGTTCCGTCGGCAAACGAAAGCTGAATAGCTTTTTCATCGGGAAGATTGACTGTGATGTTGTCCTCAGAGCCAGCGAATGAAATGACGATGTTGCCGTCCTGCTTTGTTACGCGCACATCGTTCTTGCTGTAGCCGGAAACTGCCAAAGCAAAATCATCTGCGGCAAAAACCTCATCCTGTCCGTCACCGCGCGCGAATTCGACAGTCGAGCCTGCGCGCACAAGCGTAATCTTGTCATTGCCGGTTCCGCCATTTGCCACGGAATTGCGGCCGATCTGGATATCGTCGTCGCCCTCTCCACCATTCAGAACTGCATGCCCTGCCTGATCGGAATGATCGGCGGTGCGATCGACCGCAATCAGTGTATCATTGCCCGCACCGCCATCGACATTGGAATATCCCAATGTCACGACGATATCATCGCCATTACCGGCATCCACCGAAGAATATCCGCTTGTCCTAACCTCGTCATTGCCATCCCCGGCATTGACGGTCATGTAGGAGTACCCGTAGACGTAGTCGTCACCCGCTCCTGAATCGACGGTGCCGTTGCTATATGTCGTCACATAATCGTCTCCGCTTCCGGAATCGATGACCGAGCGTGCATATGCGCCTATACTATCGTTACCGCCACCGGTGAAAATCCTGGCATCGTTGAAGGCATCGATGGAGAGGTTGGGATCATCGCTCTCATCGTCATCCCGCGTATCGATCTGCGCCCCGTCGAACGGCGCATAGATATCTGTCGTGGAAGACGCGTGAACGAGTTCGATAATTCTATCCACCGCAGTCTGGTTACTCGCAGCATTGCGCGAATTCATGAAGAGCTGCATTGCGGCGCCGTTGGTGAATGAATTTGAAATGGATGTCATAAGATGCTCTCCAAACAGATTGTATCGAGGGATTTTCCAAGAAACCCTCACGTAATCTTGTATAAGTTGTATTTTAGAATCGTTACTAGTTCGTTAACGCGGGTTGTGCCATCATGGTATAGAGTGCACATTACTATTTTTTTTGAAAGTATTTCATGCTATTAAATCTCATTAAGTAATTACTTTACATGGTCGTAGCAATTAATGCGGCTGCATTTATAAAGTCCGTTGATAAAATCCATCCTATCAAATGATTGTGTAATTAATTTTCTCAATCTTAGGGTGGACTTTATGCGACGTCTGATATAGGTTCCATAAAGAAATCCAAAATTATATAATTAAATCTCTCTAAAATATTCCTCTAACTCAGTACATTTGAAGTATATTATTTAATTCATATCGCCTGCGGAGGGCGTTGTTCAATTTTCGCGACATCAACTCGTTTACTGGTTGTGGCGTTTCCTTTCTGGCTGGGACTACCAAAACAACTTCCACGATTAAGTCGCGGTGTAAATATTGATCCCGCCGGAGAGTTTCACATTTTGAAATTCAGCCTCTTGTGTCGTGCTTCGCTTAAACGGCGCTAAGTTTGAAATGACGGATGAAGCATTAGTAAATTTGAAATTGCGTACCGCACAGCAGCATATCCAACAGATAGTCATAGACAATTTGAGAGAGAACGATGGCTCAGATAACTGGAACAAACTCTGCAGAAGTATTACCGGGTACGTCCGGATCGGATTTGATCTACGCATACAATGGCAATGACACCGTCAATGGCGGCGAGGGCAACGACTATATCAATGGTGGCCGCGGCGACGATATTCTCAATGGCGGTGCGGATAATGACGTCTTCGAAGTCGGCGGTTACGGAAGCGATATCGGGTTGAACCCGGCGGGGGGCCTCCATAATGGCTGGGATACTTTCAACGGCGGGGAGGGTGAGGATACCATACGAATCTTATCCACGGCTGGCTATTTGTGGACTGAGATCCAAATCAAGTCGATGAGCAGCATTGAGGTGCTCGACAATGCGAATGATGGCCCCGGTTACGTCAATTTCGCTGGATCGATCAATTTCGATTCGATTAAAAAAATGAACAACATTACCGGCATTTTCGGCAGCGCCGGCAACGACACATTTTTGGGTGGCGGCTTAGGCGAAGTCGTTGAAGGCCGCGCCGGTAATGACACCCTTTACGGATATGGTGGAGCGGATGTGCTCGATGGTGGAACGGGTACGAATACATTGATCGGTGGCGCAGGCGCCGATATCTACGACTTCAAGGATGGAGATGCGACGACCACGATTACCGACTTTTCGAGGGCCGATGGGGACAAGATACGCATCGCCAATACGATTGCCAATAATTTTTCCGATCTGACGATCACCAGCAACGGCGCATCGAGCAATGTAACTGTGGGTGGCCTGGAAATAATCGTTAATGGTAGCCAGGCACTAACAGCCTCAGATTTTGTCTGGGCGGACGATGGCGGTGATTCGGGTGGCGATGACGATGGTGCGGGTGGCGTATCATACGAGTACATACATGGCGGCAACGGTGATGACTATTTGATTGGCACCGATGGAGCTGACTTTATAATGGGCTACGATGGCAACGACATCATTATTGCAGGGGATGACACTGACAAGCTTTTCGGCGGCAATGGAGATGACTTTATCGACGGCGGAAGAGGCTTGGACGAAATCACCGGAGGCCTGGGCGCGGACACATTTTATTTCGGTGGTGCGGGGGCGGCACCTACAATAAAGGACTACTCTGCCGCCGATGGCGACAAGATTGTCATCTCATCGAAAATTGCTGACGAGTTCTCTGACCTTGAAATCTCACAGACCGAGGTCACAACCGGTCGAATCCGCGTCGGTGGTTTTGATATCTATGTCGAAAATAACCCTACGCTGGATGCCAGCAATTTTGCTTTCTATGATGTTGAACACAGTGCAACAGGCAAAGCGATCACCGGCAGCACTAAAGATGATAGTCTCTACGGCGGTGATGGCGACGACCATCTGTTCGGTGGCGATGGGATTGATAGCCTTTATGGCGGTGCAGGCAACGATTTTCTGGACGGGGGTGTCGGCGCCGCTGCAGCGCCCGACCGTTACCATTGGTTGACTGGCGGAACGGGTGCAGACGTCTTTTACTTCAGCGATCCTGTAGGGAAGAGCCTCATCAGGGATTTTTCTAGTTCTGAAGGTGACAAGATAAGGATTGATGGTGCGATCGCCGGTGAATTCTCTGAACTCACCTTCAGTGGAGGCGGTGCCATTACAATCGTTGAAGCGGGTGATTCAACAATAAGCCTGATCCGCGAATTCGGAACTCTAGTGGAATCAGATTTCGAGTTCACCGGCGCAGGGATCGGGGATGACACTTCTAACCAGATCACCGGCGGTGCGGAAGCAGATAAACTCTATGGTCGAGGGGGCAATGATACCCTGTATGGAGCAGGTGGCAACGACAACCTCAAGGGTGAGGATGGCGATGATTTCCTTTACGGGGAAAGCGGTGACGATGAACTTCGTGGTGGTGACGGTAACGACTATCTTTTCGGCGGTGGCGGGACCGATCAGCTCATCGGCGATGCAGGTAACGATTTTCTGGACCCGGGTATCGATATCGCTGGGACCCACGGGTTACATCGGTTGAGTGGCGGAACAGGTGCAGACGTCTTTTACTTCAGCGACCCCGCAGGGCGAAATCTCATCTTAGATTTTTCTCGTTCTGATGGCGACAAGATCCGGATCGACAGTGCGATTGCCGATGACTTCTCTGACCTGACCTTCAGTCAAAAAGGGACCATGATGAACATCTATGCAGATGACCTGAGTGTAATCCTTTGGCCGGGAATTGGCCCCCTCGTTGCATCGGACTTCGAATTCGTCTGAGAACAACAGATACCGCCAGGATAATCTTCTGGCGGTATCCATTTGTCGGTCGACCGTCGTGCCGTGATGAATTCGCCAGGCCCAGCTTAGGCTCGCGCCGTTCCATGAAGTCATGGCGCCAGGATTTGTTGACTTCTAAAAAAGAACGAATGCTCGTCCGCAGCTGCCGTCTTCCCAGGCCTTCTTTAGTGATTGATCATGTCAGTGAGGCTACAGTTTTTGTCAGTGTTTTTTCAGTTTGGTAGCAAAACCTTCATAAGCATGATGGGGTACTCGCAAAGGATGCGGTCACAGGCGTCCAGACAGCTCCTCAGCTCTCGGCACCGTTCCACACAGCCTCCTGAAGATGGTTCTGCACGCTTGGCGAGGCCCCATCTATCAAACGCATCAACATCCTCGTCATGATCTCGCCAGCTGCCGTCACGTCTTCGCAAACGGCGGGAAAGCGTGGCCTTAGCTTTTCGAAAAGCGAGGTGGTCTGTTTCGCTATGATCAGGATGTCGCTTTGCGGCGTCATGCCGTGGTCGGATACCACTGCTGCGGCGACGATTGCCGATGTTTCTCCGGGGCAGACGATGCCATCGCACCATTTGCCGGAAGACGCGAAGCGGTCTCTTAAATATGCCTCGAGTTCATCCGCAGGGGTATCGAGGCTGACGCCATCGCAGAGATCGAGTTCGATTTCCAGCTTTCGTGCCTCGTCTTCTATCCCGGCCAGAATGAAACGCTGAAACATGAACTGTTGCGGCGGCATGATGACTGCGACTTTGCGGCGGCCTGCTCGAGCCATTGCGCGGATGGCGTGACGTGCGAATTCCTCATTGTCGAAATCAAACCAGGCGTGCCCGGGAATTTCGGTCCTGCCGTGACAGACGAACGGATATCCTGCCTCCATCAGCAGTTTCACCCGTTTGTCATCCGGGCGCGTGCGGGTGAAAAGCAATCCGTCGGCAGCGCCGCTGTGGATGATCTGCTGAAAAGGCGCCAGATTATCTTCGTCCCCATACATCGGCAGCACGTTAATCTGGTAGGGCGTGTCTTTCGTCGCCTTGGAGATGCCAGATATCCACGAGGGGCCGAAGCCCAGTATTTCGTCATGCCTGTAAACCAATGCGGCAATCACATGAGTTCGGCCTGTGCGAAGGCCGAGGCCTGCGCGATTGGGCGTATATCCAAGCTCGGATGCCAATGCATTGACCCTTGCGCGTGTGGCATCGGAAATGCGGACATCGCCCCTCAACGCCCGCGACGCTGCGCCGACGGAAACACCGGCCTTGTCAGCAAGCATGCGCAATGTGGGTCGTAATTTCCGGTGCCTCATAGAGCTGACCGCCCCGGATCGTTCTGAAGAGTGGAGGCGCGCAACTGGAGTTCTCCCGACATTTTTTCTCCGGATGAAAGTACCGTCATTGCCGCATCGTCTCCAAGCGCGGGACGATTTACGACATCGGGTGGATGACTGACTGGTTCGACGCAAAAGACATCGCGATTGTCTGGTGAATATAGATGTACGAACCGAGCCAACGCGCCAGACGCAGTCAACATCAGCGAAAGATGTCGCGATGGCCAAATGATCTGCGCGGTGCCGGATGGCCAGCCGGCAAAGCATGCATCGAAATGGCCAAGATCCTTGAGTGGCCGTGATGCATCAAGATAAGGCGCGGCGTGATGGCCGAGTACCGGTGTCGGAAGCCCCATGTCGTCCTGCTCGTAATGGCCGGGAGCCGGTAATTTCAGCAGGGTATCGGCGGAGCAGGGGAACCAGGGGTGAAGACCCATGCCGAATGGCATTTCCACGTCCCCCTCGTTTTCGATATCAAGCTTGATAGATAGAGTGGACCCGGCAATGGATATCCGCTGCGTAATGGAAAACTGCCAAGGATAATCCGCCTCATTTATCCGGCAGTGAAGTGTCGCGCTGGTGGCATCTTGCTCCAACACCTCGCAAACCCGTTCTCGCGCCAGACCGTGACATGCGACATTGGACGCTGGCCGATTCATCGGAAACGAAATGTCTCGTCCATTGAAATTGAAACGACCTCCCTTGATGCGGTTTGCGAAGGGCGCCATCACGAAGCAGCCGCCGTTAAGGCCTGCTTCCGGCTTTTCGAGCGGAGCGAAAATCGGCTCCCATCGACTGTCATCACGCCGCGCATCTGCCGAAAGGATGGTTGCTCCATAGTGGGGAGACAGGGTTACCCGCCATTCATCGGATCGCAGTTCAATGACCATCCCCAAACCCTTCGTTACTACAATGTGTTGCTGCGGTCACTGCTTCCGGGAAGGCATGCCGTCTTGGTCGAGAGAACGTTTCGATTGCCATATCTCCATCAATTGCGCAGGCTTTCGAATTATAAGTCATATGATGAGTTTGTCACTATCCAAGCGGACAATCTATTTTAAGGGCTTTATCTAATTTAGAAAAAACTTAGAAATCCAACTCTTCATACTCATTCCGATGACATTCGGCTAAAGCCCCCATCCAGTTTTCAAGATATCATATAAATGTCTTGATCAACTTGGTAAAACGTTTTAACTTATCTTATGAGTGAGGAGCAGCGTGTCTGGAAAGCAGGCCCTGCGTGGTTGTTGGAGGAAATTTATGTTGAGAAAAGAATTTCGCAGAGCGCTCGTAGGCGGTGTGGCTTTATGCTTGTTGGCGACGGGCGCGCAGGCGGAAACGATCAAGGTTTGGTCGCGCCAGACAGATGAATCCATCAGTGTTCTGAAGGCGCTTACGGATGCGTTCACTGCCGATACCGGAATTCAGGTCGAGACATTCAATACCGGTATCGATTTCGAGCAGCGTCTGGCGCGCGCGGCTGCGGGTCGCAGCCTCCCGGACGTGGTCATCAATGACACCACAGCTTTGGGCCAGATGCGGCAGATGAATATTCTGCAGCCGGTGGACCCCGCCAAAATCACGGGAAGCAATGACGTTACCCAATCTGCCTGGGATGGCTCCAAGGCGAATGACGGAAAATTCTACTCCGTTCCGATTTCGGCTCAGTCCTTCGCCATGTTCATCCGTAAGGACTGGCGTGAAAAGTTGGGGCTACCGCAGCCAAAGACCTGGGAAGATGTTCGCCAGCTCGCCGAAGCCTTTACAAAGAAGGACCCGGACGGCAACGGAAAAGACGATACGTTCGGCATGGCGATACCGGGCTCCACCACGCGTGGCTATGCAAGCTGGTTCATCAGCAGCTTCATCTGGCAGGCCGGTGGCGATTTCGTAAAGCAGGTGCCGGATGGTTTCGTGCCGACGCTCGACACGCCTCAAGCCGCAGCAGCACTGACCTATGTGCGTGGCATGGTGTGCGACAAGCTTAGCCAGCCGGGTGCGGTTAACGCAACGACGGGCGATACTCTGCCAACCTTCCGGTCTGGTCAGACGGGCATCTTCATCTCCGGCCCCTATCACATCCCGCAGCTTGATGCGGAGCCCGGCAAGGACAAGGTGGAAGTGGTCATGATGCCCGCAGGTCCCGGCGGGATAGCCTCGCTTTCGGAAGGAACAAGCGCATATCTGACCAAAGCCGCAGGCCAGCATGAAGGTCCGGTGAAATTCCTGGAATTTCTGATCTCGCCGAAGGGGCAGGAAATTGCGATGGCGCAAGGCACGGGCCGCACGCCGATTGTGCGCTTGCCCGTCAATTCCAAGGTTGATGTCAACGCCATCCGTAACGATCCGCGCTGGCTGGTCTTCAAGGAAACATTCGACAAATACGGCCACTACATGCCTGCGATCCCGAACTGGACTGCCGTTCGCATGATAACGGGCGAGGGGTTCAACAAGATCATTTCTCAATGCGATGCGGATGTGGGCGCAGAGCTGAAAACCCTTAACGGCCAAGTGGCTGATGAACTGCGCTCGCAGGAAGTCCTGTCGCCATCGGCAAAGTAACAGGCGGCTGTTGCGCCAGTCTGTTTCAAGGACGTGTCGTTCCACATCTGAGGTGTAAAGATGTCTATCCAAGATCAGGCGGGAGAATCCGTTCCCGCCAGCTCGACGAGTGCGTTTCGTGCCAAGCGACTTAGAGGTCGCGTGATGACCGAACTCGTGCCGTGGCTCTTTTTGGCGCCAGCCTTGATCATCTTCTCATGGTTCAAATTCTATCCGATGATCTCGGGCTTCATGATGTCGTTTTACGACGTGCAGTTCTATGACGAGAGCAAGTGGGTGGGTCTTGCCAACTTCTATCGCGCATTTGAAGACCCTGAGCTTCGCAGGGCCATCGGCCACACGACGATCTATGTCATTGTCGCGACCCTCTCGGCCTCGATCGTTGCCTTTGCCATGGCGCTTCTGCTCGAGGGCCCCGCACGCCATCTGCACTTCATCAGAACCGTTGTGTTCCTACCCGCAATTACGAGTGTGGCCATCATCGCCGAAATATGGCGGATCATCTTCAACTCTGCGCCTTACGGCATCGTCAACACACTGCTTTCATTCGTCGGGATTGAACCGCAAGGCTTCCTGACTGATCCCAATCAGGCGCTTTCCGTGCTCATTCTCATGAGTATCTGGAAGAGCGCGCCCTATGACATGGTGATCTTCATCGCGGGCCTCGCAACCATCAATCGTGAGCTTTACGATGCTGCCGATGTTGATGGCGCAAGCCCGCTACGCAAACTCTGGCACGTCACGCTCCCCGGTATCATCCCATCGATCTCGGTGGTGATCATGCTGTCCTTCATCCGGGGTTTCAGAATTTTCGCGGAAGTCTATTCCACGACCGGTGGCGGGCCCGCAGGCTCCACCTCCACCATCATGACGCACATTTACAAGGTGGGCTTCGAAGAGCTGAATTATGGCTATGCTTCAGCCGTTTCCTTCCTGCTGCTTCTCTTCACCATGGCGCTCACGCTGGTCCACATGAAAATCAAGTCGAAGATCGCGAGGTAAGGAAGCCATGATGAAACCTTCCCTGCTTGCCGGATTGATCCACATTTTCCTTTACGTCCTGATCGTCGTCATCTTCGTTGGACCGTTCTGGGGCACCCTGGTAACGGCATTCAGCGGCGTCAGCCTGAAGCCCGGCGAGTTGATGCTTATCCCGCAACAACCGACCCTGGAGAACTTCAGGATCGCGATCTTCGATATGAAGGTCTGGCGCTATCTGTCGAATTCAATCATCGTCGTGGCCGTCGGTACCGTTCTTCAGGTGGTGGTCAGTTCGCTTGCGGCCTATGCGCTTGCCCGCAAGAAGTTCCGGGGAATGGCGGTGGTAAGCCTGCTCATTCTCTGCACGCTGATGCTGCCGGAAGAAGTGATCGCTATCCCGCTCTATCTCGTCATGCAGAAGGAGCTGCCGATCATCAACGCGTCTATCTATGATACGCATCTGGCGATGATCCTGCCCGTCGTTGGCTGGGCATTCTCCATTTTCATGCTCACCGAATTCATGCGTGCCATCCCTATGGAGCTTGAAGAGGCGGCACGAATTGATGGTGCCAACGAGCTTCAGGTCTTCTTTCATGTGATCCTGCCGCTTGTTCGACCCGCACTCGGCACGGTCGTCATTTTCGGCTTCATCATGATCTGGGATCAGTATCTGCTGCCGCTCATTGTGGTGAACGACAAGGATCTGATGACACTACCGGTCATGCTGGCATCCTTACGTGTCGATGACACGATCACGCCGAATATTCTGACGGCAGCAACGCTTGTCGCCATGGCACCCAGCATCATCGTTTACCTGCTGCTTCAGCGGCAATTCAATCGCGGCGTCATGTCTGGCGCGGTGAAGGGTTAATCGCGCCAGACCAATCGGAGGATTTTTCATGGGAGCTGTTTCTCTCAAACATGTGTCGAAATCGTTCGGCGCCGTCGAGATCATCAAGAATGTCTCAGTGGATATTGAGGAGGGCGAGTTTTGCGTCCTGATCGGGCCGAGTGGTTCCGGTAAATCCACTCTTCTTCGCATCATTGCCGGACTTGAGCCGGCAAGCGGCGGCAGCGTTCATATCGGTGGACGCGATGTAACGGATCTGCCGCCGAAGCAGCGCGATATCGCGATGGTGTTCCAGAGCTACGCGCTTTACCCGCAGATGACCGTGCGGGAAAATATGAGCTTCGCCCTGCGTCTGGCAAAGCGCCCGAAGGATGAGATCGTCAGGAAAACCAACGAAGTCGCTCAGATTCTCGGTCTCGAAAATCTGCTGGATCGTCTACCGAAGGAGCTTTCCGGCGGCCAGCGTCAGCGCGTTGCCATGGGGCGCGCAATCGTCCGCAACCCTTCGGTGTTCCTGTTTGACGAGCCTCTTTCCAATCTGGATGCGAAACTGAGAAATCAGGTGCGCGGTGAAATTCGCGATCTTCACCGGCGCTGGAAGACGACCTCTGTCTACGTGACGCACGATCAGGTCGAAGCGATGACGATGGGCCAGAAGATCGTTGTTTTGCGTGATGGTCGTGTAGAGCAGGCGGGCACGCCGCTTGAACTTTACGACTCTCCCAAGAGCCTCTTCGTCGCAGGCTTCATCGGCACACCCGCAATCAACGTCGTCAGCGCTCGGCTGACGGGTGATCATAAGTCCGCATCGCTTGCGGGCAGCCAAATTCAGGTGCCTGTGTCTGGCAACTATGCAGACATGACACCGGAAGCGGTTTTCATTGGCATCAGGCCTGAGCATTTCGAGTTCGTCTCGTCCGAGACGATTGGCTCGATTCCCGGAACCGTTCACGCGGTGGAGACAACGGGATCGGATACGGTCGTCATCTGCGATACGCCCGTTGGCCAAATCTCCGCCGCCTCCAAGACCCGAACGAACCTTCAGATCGGTGAGACTATTGCCTTGAAAGCGGACAGCCAAAAGGCTCTTCTGTTCGATACCCAGAGTCAGCTTCGTCTGGCTCCGGTCCATTGATGGTTCGGCCAGGAGCAGAGATGCCTAACGCACACCAAGGCAGTTTTCCGGTCTACAGAGCCGAAAGGTTTGGTGAGGTCATCTGCACCCTCGGCGAGTCCCCGGTGTGGGACCCGTCGAGCGACACGGTCACGTGGGTCGATAGCGCCCGTTCCCGAGTTCACCAGATCCATATTGCTTCCGGAGCGGTAAAGGCCTTCGAATTTCCATTGTCTATCAGCGCTATCGCCCAGACATCCGAAGGCCAGTTTGTTGGGTCGACAAGCCGGGGATTTGCCACCATCACCATTCAAGAGGATGACGCACGGATATCCTTTGGCATCGGCCCGCAACTGGCCACCGGTTGGCGCATGAATGACGGTGCGTGCGACCGGCAGGGACGTTACTGGTCTGGCTCCATGGCGCCCGACACTTCCGCACCTGATGGATGGGCAAGGATGTTCAGTCTCGAAGGACCGCGCGGAGTCATGGAACGTGGGGGACGATACCGCACCCAGAATGGACTGGCCTGGAGTTCCAGCGGTCGGACCATGTATGTCTCGGACTCGCATCGTACCAATCCGCACGTCATGGCCTATGATTTCGACTGTGATAGCGGTGAGGTCAGCAATGGAAGACTGTTTGCCGACCAGGCAGGCCTGCTCGGCGGACGCCCGGATGGCGCTGCCATGGATGCCGATGACTGCTACTGGATCGCCGCGTCCGATACTGGCCGGTTGTTACGCCTGACGCCAGAAGGCAAAGTCGATGCCGCTATCGAACTGGATGTGCCGAACCCTACAAATCTTTGCTTCCTCGGCCCGAACCTCGATACAGTGTTCATCACGACGCTGAAACCGGGCGGAACCGGACCCGGCGGCAATATCTACATCGCGAAAATTCCCCATCAAGGTCAGATCGCGCCTCTGTTTGCAGGGGCTTCCCAGCTTGAATTTCCCAACACAGAACTCGGTTTGCGCCTGCCAGACGACATTTGCGCAAATCCAAAGCCAGCGGAGTAAAGACATGTATCTCGGCACCCAGATTCCCGCCCGTCACGATGACGACTACCGCATCATGAAACAGCTTGGCGTCAACAACATCTCCGCCACGCCCTCCGACGATTGGACGACATGGGACCGTCCGCTTCTCGAAGCCTTCAGGGAGAAAATCGAGAGCTTCGGGCTGATCCTCGACATGACACAATTGCCGATGCCGTCCACTCGCGTAGACCGTGACGTGCCCTGCAAGGACATCATGTTGGCAGGTCCCGACCGCGACAAGCAGATCGACGGAATTTGCAAATTGATCGAAAACTGCGCGGCGGTGGGTATCCCCTCCGTCCGTTACAATTTCAACTACATCGGCATTCCCCGGACGCCGATGGAGCCGGGACGCGGCGGCTATATGTCTGAGGCATTCAGGCTCGATCTGGCAAATCCCGACGAGGCTGCACCCATCGGCGTCGGAAGCCTTGACGAAGACACGATCTGGGAGCGCATCGATTACTTCCTTGCGCGGGTCGTGCCTGTCGCCGAGGCCAACAACATCCGGTTGGCCTGCCATCCGCATGATCCGGCCACGCCGCCCGGCTACATGGGCGTCACCCGCGTACTCGGCTCCGTCGAGGGCATGAAGCGCTTCGTCCAGATGCATGAAAGCCCGGTGCACGGATTGAACTTCTGCATCGGAACTCTTGGGGAAATGGTTGAAGACGTTGCCGAAGTGCCGGCGATTACCCGCTGGTTCGGTGAGCGCGGGAAGTTGATGAATATTCACTTCCGCAATATTTTCGGCAAACGTTATTCCTTCCGGGAAAGCTTCCCGGAGGAGGGCGATATCGACATGCCTGCCGTGATCGATGCCCTTCGCGACACGAATTACCAATATATGGTGATGCCGGATCACGCGCCGACACTCTCTGGCGAAAACCAGCAACAGGTCGCCTTCGCATTTTGCTACGGCTACATCGCAGCACTTTTGCAAACCCGTAGCTGACCCGACGCTGCCCGGTTCTAGCCTCAACGCATATTGATTAGGTGACGAATGTTATTTGAAACCAAGAAGACGATTGCCCTGCGTGCGGACACGATCACCGACGAATTGAACCAGCTTTTTCTGGCACACGAAGGTCCGCTGCATGTCACTCTTGCACCCGGTATCCATCGCTGCGGCGGCCTGAAATTGCGTTCCGACCTTACGCTCGAATTGCAGGACGGGGCTGAGCTGCACTTCATTCCCGACTATGAGGCCTATGCGAAAACGACTGTTGCCATCGTTGCCGAAGAGAGCGACCGGGCGATGATGACGGCTGTTGGAGCGCAAAATATTCGATTGGTGGGGAAGGGCCGTATCTTCTGCGAAGGGTCGACGGCCTATATTCAGGGAGAGGATGCAGAGATGGGCACGCTGGTTGCCAACCGGCACCGGCCCAGAATTCTCGTTCTGGACAGTTGCCGCGATATCGTCATCGACGGCCTGCAAATCCATGACTCGCCGATGTGGACGATGCATTTTGCCGATTGCGAGAACATCACCGTCCGCAATGTCGAGGTCGATAACAACCGGCGCATGCCCAACACCGATGGCATCGTTATCGACGGCTGCCGGAATGTTGAAATCGTGGACAGCACTTTCCGAACTGCCGACGACGGAATCGTGCTTAAAACCACGCGCCGTCAGGATGGAAGCGTGACAGGCGCATGTGAAAACATAAATGTAAAAAACTGCATCATCGAAAGCCGCTCCTGCGCCCTCAAGATCGGCACTGAAAGCTTTTCAGCCTTCCGCAATATTGCATTTGAAGATGTGCGGATCGACAAATCGAACCGGGGACTCGGCATCTTCTCACGCGATGGCGGCATCGTTGAAAATGTGCGTTTCAAGCGCATCTCCGTAGACTGCCACGAAACCCCGGCAGGCTTTTGGGGATCCGGAGAAGCAATCACGATCACCGTCCTCGACAGGCGTCCGGAAGAATTCCCGGCCGGCCGGGTGAGTAATGTCCTTGTCGAAGACGTATCCGGGCGCATGGAAGGCGCAATCAATCTCGTTGCCGAGCATGAAGGTGACATCGCCAACATCACATTGCGCAACATCGTCATCGACCAACAGCCGGGGCCCCTCGGCACAGGCCTAAGCTACGACATCCGCCCAACAATAGACGACCGCTTCGACCGTTTCCCAATCGGAGACAAAAGCGCCGGACGAGTGAACGCCTGGCGCTACGGACCAGACGGAAAAATCCTCGGCTTAATTCCGTATGAGACGGGGTTTCCTGGCGTTTTCGCGAAGGGGGTCTCGGGTTTCGTCACTGAAAACGTCACAGTTTCCCGACCTGAAGCCTTACCGGCTGGCTGGTGCACTGATACTATCGCTCAGCTTCCAGCAGATAGGCGTCGTTAGAAATTGTACGGGCATGCGGGTTGCGCAGGCCGATTTCTCCGCACAGCAAATTGTTTATGCTTATGAAAAGGCGCGCAAGTTTTCGGCAACTGCGCGCCTTACATTTGCGGTGCGGGCCGAATTCTGTTGCTACGGACCGGAGGCAAATGAAATGGAGACCTGCTGCTCTCTCCTCCAGATACATTCGCACCTTATGTGATCGAGCCAAAGATTTTTTCCTTTCGCTCTCAAACGTGGAATGAACAACCTTTATTACTCTATAGAAAAAGTAGATTTTTGGGCGATTGGATCAAGAGGTCGCCATGTATAGTCTCAGTTTGCTGGACAAAAGTCCCGTCGCTTCAGGTGAAAACGCAGCCAGCGCTTTTCGCGATACCGTGAACCTTGCCAAACGGGCAGAGGAACTGGGTTATGAACGTTTCTGGGTCGCGGAGCATCATAATTCGCAGGATGTTGCAGGCTCTGCGCCGGAGGCGTTGGTGGCTTGGATTTTGGCCAAGACGTCTCGTATTCGCGTTGGCTCCGGCGGGGTGATGCTGCAGCACTATAGTTCCTACAAGGTTGCGGAAGTGTTCAACGTTCTGTCGTCGCTGGCGCCGGGGCGCGTGGATCTGGGGGTGGGGAAGACTCCGGGCGGGTTACCGCTCGCAACGTCCGCCTTGCAGCGTGCTTACGATCCGGCGCTGAAGCCAGATTTCGAGACTGCGTTCGGGGAGCTCGATGTCTTTCTCTCCGGTGCTGCACCTGCGAAACATGCCCTGGCGGGGCTAGAGGCGACGCCTCTTCCGCCGGTGAGGGCGGAGAAATTTCTGCTGGGTGCCAGCCCTGAGAGCGCCCGGCTTGCTGCCTCCAAGGGCTGGAATTTCGTTTTCGCTGGCCATTTAAACGGCGATCCGGACGTGTTGCGCAATAGCCTCGATACGTTTCGAGCTGAAAGTGGCGGCAAGGCGGCTGTTCTGGCGCTCTCTGCCTTTGCTGCGAATGATCCCGCCCATGCTGCAGCGCTGGTTGCGGAGCAGCGCATTTTCCGGGTGTTTCTCAGCAATGGCAAGGCTTTCAACCTCGGCAAGCGCGAGCAGGCGGAGGAATTTGCCCGGCAGGCCGGGGACACGGATTACCGCATCGAGGAGCGCAAGCCGAACGTGCTGCACGGCACGGCGGAAGACATTCACGCGGCGCTTCGCCGCCTGTCGAATGATCACGGCATCGAAGAATTCATCATAGAGCCGCCGCATGTCGGCGCAGATCAACGGCTGTCTTCAATAGAGCTGCTGGCGACACATCGCCTTTCCGCAGCGGCCTGAGAGATTAGGGAGTCCAGATAGATGACCAGAAAGAAAATCAATTTCGGCGTGATGCTCCATGGCCCCGGCGGGCATATGAATGCGTGGCGGCACCCGAAGAGCCCGGTGGATGCGAGCGTCAACCTCGAGTTTTTCAAGAAGTCGATCCTCAAGGCGGAAGCGGCGGGCTTTGCCTTCGCCTTCGTGGCGGATGGGCTTTACATCAACGAAAAATCCATTCCCCACTTCCTCAACCGCTTCGAGCCTCTGACCATCCTGTCGGCACTTGCTGCCGTCACGTCCAGAATCGGATTGGCGGGAACGGTGTCGACGTCCTATAGCGACCCCTTCACGGTGGCGCGTCAGTTCGCCTCGCTCGATCAGATCAGCGGCGGCAGGGCGGGATGGAACGCGGTTACGACGCCGCTTGAAGGAACGGCCAGGAATTACAGCCGCACGCATCCTGAACATGCGCTGCGCTATGAGATTGCCGACGAATATCTCGA
>JAAIGF010125482.1_pt1 | contig 37791 bp, 58 predicted proteins | sample 6487441 | NCBI WGS metagenome assembly JAAIGF01 (sample SAMN13974129, study PRJNA590717) | phyllosphere metagenome | biome: pepper field; feature: multiple bacterial spot infested pepper fields; material: pepper leaves; isolation source: leaves from pepper fields | host: Capsicum annuum ...
AGCTCTTTCTTCTGCATCTCAAGCGAGAAGATCAGAGCGGATTTCCCCTCACGAATTGCAATTCTGTCAGCAATCGTGGTGCCCATTACCGTCTTGCCAGTGCCAGGCTTGCCAGCGATGATCACTAAGTTACCTGGGCGCAGTCCGCACAGGATTTTGTCCAGATCCTCAAGGCCAGTCATGATCCCAATCTGCGCCTTACCGTTGAGCCGATCCTCCATGTCGTCAAGCACCGGCAGCAAAGCTTCCTTGTAGCTAACAACGTCCGGTTCTTCACTATCAACTGTGAGGTCCATAAGCAAACGTCGAGCTTGGGCAATCTGATCAGAAATATCGCCTTTGCTCAGCGCCAGCTCCTGAATCTCAACAGCCGCAGAATGCAGTTTTCTCGCATGACTTCGCTCGACCACTACCTTGGCATAGGTAATTGCGTTTGCGGCGCTCAGAACGCTTCCCTGGATTCCTGCGGCCAGACTCATTGTCTTGGCGCCGGATGGCAGTTCCTCCATCTGTAGAGCAAGGCTGATTAGGTCAGGCTTGATGCCCTTGGAAAAGCACTGCAGGCATAGCGTGTACAGGCAACCCAAATCAGCGTCGCCGAATTGGCTGCCGGACAACATGGCTCCGATCTGCTCGCATAGTTCAGGCTTGATGATTAGGCCGCCGATCACTCCAGCCTCTGCCTCTTCCGAGTAAAGCGATCTTGAGTTAAATGATTCCCCGTTCAATTCATTCGCTCCATCAGTTTGATTGCGTTTTTATGGTTGGTCACAAAGTCAAAGTCAGCCGTCCAGGCACGATCATTCTGCCCGCACCAGTGCGGATTGGTCAGGCAGTCAGAAAAGTATTGCCGCCATACCTCGATACCCTCGCGAAACGGCTTAGCCCCCATGAAGTCGATATTGCACATAGCCTTGATCTGGCGTTTGCGCTTCTCGTTCATCACAGCGCACTTAGGGAACACGTGGCCGCATATCTCGTTGTACGCCTGCTGTACTGCTGCGTAGGTAATCCCGTGATTCTTTGCGCCGTCGTCAGCTTGCTGAGGACAAGAGCTTTTATCTTCAGGATTCGGAGAATCAGAGAATCGGAGAATCGGAGAATCAGGGCGTTCTCTACCGTTAGACTCACCGTTCTCTAACGGTGGATTAACGTTAGCCTCCTGTTCATTAACGTGAACCTTTCGTGATTTTCCACTAAGAATCACGCCTCTAGACCTTTCATTGATGGTCAAATAACCATCCTCATCAGGTAGCACGCTGTCACGCTCAGAGCCATGCGGGCTTTGATGCTTGGCAAAATTCACAATCTCGACAATCTTTTGCCCTTTGACTTCGTACCTTTTCAGGAATCCGGCAACAGAAAGAGACTCAAGGCCTTCGCAAACATCGTAGGAATCGCACGGGAAGAGCTCCATTTTGATGCGCTTTGGGCGATCCTCTAGCCGCCCCTCCCTGTCCGCTAGGCACCACAGCCCAACAAACAGGAGGCGGTCAAAGGCCGATAGCTCTGCCAGGTTCTCGTTTGAGAAAAAACCCGGCTTGATATTCCTTGCTCTGGCCATGCTAGATCCCCAGCTCTGCCACGATGCGGTCAATGAATCGATCATATTCATCGACGGATGCTGTCGGATTGATCTTCTCAAACTCGCGCTTCAAGTGCGCGTACTCAAGCCAAAGCTGATGCTCGGAGTGGTTTTTGTATTTCGGGTTGGTGCCTTTGAATTTCTGGCGCATAAATTTCACCCAATAAAAAAGCCCTTAAGCCATCACGGGTGGCGAGTAGCTAGCGCCGAGGCCCCAAGACGTAGGAGCGCTAGATACAACCGTGATGCTTAAAGGCTTTCGGTTGTCTTGTGTTTCCTCTTTCGCTCAACCCACAGACGCCACATCTGCATTGCTTGAGCGTTGCGGCCAGAACGCCAGCCGCACGGCCATTTTACTAGGGATTGGCTAGGGTGCCAATGGTTAAGCGCCGGATCTACCCGGCGCAGGGTTGGTTAGTTGGTGGGGCGGCTGTGCCATTTGAACTGGGATGGCATAAGCCCGTTTTCTACCCCGTCGTTGTCGATGGTTCTCGCGCTGCCATATTCAACAGACAGATGGAGAAAGGAATAGAGTTTGCCAGCGGTATACCTTGGGCTGGGGCAATGCACGCACTCCAGCAGATCCCCCTTCCTCCACTTAGCCGGATCGCTCATATCCTCCACCGGCTCAGCCTTGCGCTCGATCAGTGCCAGTCCTTCGCTGGCAAGCTTCTGCACCAGCTCTGCGCGTTCGGTGCTGCGCAGCTCGGTAGCGTTTTTGAACGATGCTTCGTCGCGCTTCTGCTCTGCGTCAATTTCGGTGATGCGGTCGCGCCATTGGAGCGGGCCGGCGATTGGCGCTACAGGTTCAACTGGCGAGGATTTCTCGGCGATTGCGGGTTGTTCGGATGGGGTGTGGATGCGGTAGGCCATGATGTCGCCCGGAATCCCAACGTGTTTCCATCTAAGTTCGGCAGCATGCGCGGAAACTGACGAATACATGCCTGTGCGCATCCGGTAATCAACGAGAACATTACCCTCTACCGGGCACTTGCCACCGCGGTGGCGAATCCATCCATCCTTGTTAGCGTTCGGTTTCTTCACAGTCTTACCCTTCAGTTTGTCTTTTGCTGCCTGCCAGTCGGCGCGGGTTACGATAGCGGTGGCGTGGTCGGATGCAATGTTGGGGAGTTTCCCGAGAGAATAATCTTTATCGCAAAGACCATCCCCTGAATGGTGGCTCCATCGTCCACCGTTGAACTCCAACCTCTTTTCACGCCAGAAGTATACGTAGCCGTTTTTTTCTTGAGTTACGGATACGCATCCATTCTTCGGCCACGCTTTAAGCTCTCTAGCGAGAATCTCTACCAGCTTCATCAGTTCACCTCCTGAGATTTGGCGCGCAGGATGCGGGCCTCTTGTTCCAGTTGTTCGGCTTTCTCTTTCATCGCCATGCGCACCGATTGGCGGCGGCTTGGCGGGATCGTGTCGCCCCATTGGTAGACGGCTGAAGGGCTGATCCCGATGGCCTCAGCCAGTGCTTTCTGTGTACCGAACAGCTCAACTGCATCTTCTGTGCGCATTTCTGGCGCTCCCGTTGTGGTGTTGACGAAATATTAGCAGCTTAATTTATTTCCGCAAGTGGTATTGACCGAAGAGAAAGTCAGCGCTAAAGTTCACCCATCGAAAAGAGCAACGCACTAGAGGCTCATAGCATGAACAAGCACCAGATTTGGCGAACGCACCTTCACCCTCAAGATCCTGATTATCTTGAGCCTGAAGAAGGCGAAGGCGAGGAATTCATCGAGCCGGATGACGAACAATACGATCCGGATAGGGACTACCAGGGGGAAGAGTAATGAACCGCGAACAACGACACGCCGAGATAGACCGCCGCTCTGACGCGATGCGTGATCAGATCGAGAACGGCGACTGGGAATTGCTCGAGCAGCTGCTTGCATCGGCCCCCGAGGCGCAGCGCCGGGAGTTCTACAGTGCGTGCGCTCAGCTGCTGCTTCCGGTCGGGCATCAGTTCATGGCGGGGAAACTGGGCGCCCTGGCCGCACCGCTGCAAGATGCGGTAGCGCTGGGTATTGCTGAACGGGTTGAGAAGGAGATGGGGCAATGAACCTCAACACCAGCAACCTAAGTCATCCTCGAACCGCCTGGTCGGTAGAGGCCGCCATGTGGCGCGCTATCGAAGAAAGCCGTGGCTGCAGCATTGGCGTAGGTATCACTGCCGTAGATTCGGCAAGCGGCAAAACGCTGTTTAGCGTCATCCACGACCGTCACCATACGCCAGGGTTTTCATTCTGGCGCAAGGGCGTGGACGTTACAGCTCAGGTAATCAAGGCTCTGCGTGAGCAGGGTAAAACAGTGGAGGGTGGGAAATGAGCAAGAATAAGTTTACTTCGGGACCATGGTGGTCGCCTGACGGAAAGACCATTAAGCAAGACTACAGACCGCTGACCGAGGCAGGAGGCTGCATCATTGCAGGCGTAATGGGTGGATCAACCAGCGGCCCATACTTCATCGAAATCGACGAGGAGGTTTCGGCAAATACTCGCCTGATCGTGGCAGCGCCAGAGCTTCTTGAGGCTCTTGTTGAGCTCGAGAGCGGCTCTGGTTCGTCCCCTGGCGCCAACAAGAAATTTGCGAAAGCTCGCGCCGCCATCGCCAAAGCACGCGGCGAATAGGAGATAGATATGAGTAATGTACAAGCAACGCTAGACGAACGCGGCAAGCGCTATGGCGATTTCGCCGAACACGCAAAGATCGCGCAGAACATTAAGCGCGGAATGATGTGCAAGGGCATGGACAACTTGCCGGACATGCACCGGCAGGCGCTTGAGGTCATCGCGGACAAGATCGCCCGAATCCTCAGCGGCGACCCTAACTACGCAGACAACTGGCACGACATTCAGGGTTACGCACGGCTGGTTGAAGAGCGCCTGCCAAATCCAGCCGATTAGCCATTGCAACAGGCTGGCAGCGGTGGCATTATCCCAATTGCCGAAGGTTTGAGACCCGGAGGCAAATTGACCTAAAGGGGATTAGCCCGCAGTGGCGAATTCCTTCCTACCCTGAGACCTTTAGCATCCCCGCTATGGTCGGGCCTCAGGGGAAGTCTCAAAAGGAATTCGACCACTGCGGGCTTTTTTGTGGTGGCTCAAAATGGGATCAAGGCATGGATTGGTATGCGGAATTGGCATAAACGACGCCGATTACACGGTTAGACGTAAAATTAATGGAGTCAATGTAAATTGTCCGTTTTATGAGTCTTGGAGCAACATGCTAAAACGCTGCTACAGCAAAACGTACCAGTCTAGAAAGGCAACTTACATAGGCTGTACAGTATCCGATGAATGGTTCCGATTTATGGCTTTCAGGGAGTGGATGATTTCTCAAGAATGGAAAGGAAATCATCTGGATAAAGATCTTATCTTTCAGGGGAACAAGATTTACAGCGCAGATAAATGCGTATTTATAAGCCCTCAGTTGAATACGTTTACTACCGATAGCGCGTCCGCTAGAGGTCAATGGCCTATTGGTGTTTCATGGCGCGAAAATCTCGGAAAGTTTATTTCCCAGTGCCGCAATCCATTCAATTCAAAAAGGGAGTTTCTTGGGGTATTTGATTGTCCTGAAGATGCTCATGAGGCATGGATGGCAAGAAAGCATCAGCACGCATGCCGTTACGCTGAAACGCAAAGCGACCCGCGAATAGCAAAAGCTCTTCGCATCCGTTATGCCGACTTTCGCTCCAATTAATTTTCAATTTATAACCGAGGTTAACATGAACGGTATTGTTAAAAGCCAAGAATCGCATCAGGTTGTCAGCGCTAGTGAGTCTGCAACCATCCTGCAGGTCATTCAACGTGCAGCGACTGACCCGAGCTTTGATGTTGAGAAGATGCAGCGCCTTCTGGACATGCATGAACGTATCCAGAAGAACCAAGCCCAGGTTGAGTTTAACTCTGCGCTGGCGGCTATGCAGTGCGACATCCCTAGCATTGCGGAGCGCGGCAAAGGGCACGGCACGATTCGCTATGCCACCCTTGAAGATATCAATGACGTGGTTAAGCCGATCATGCAGCGCTATGGGTTTGCCATGGCGTTCAAGGTCGAGCATCACCAGGGCGGAATCAACGTTACCGGCGTTTTGATGCACCGGGCCGGGCACCGCGAAGAAACCACCATGCTTCTGCCGAACGACACCAGCGGCAGCAAAAACGCCGTGCAGGCAGTAGCGAGCTCGGTAAGCTACGGCAAGCGCTACGTGATGTGCGCCATGCTCAACATCACTACGCGGGGCGAAGATGACGATGGCAACGCTGCGGCGCCAGTCAAGACGGTTACGGCTGCTCAGGCTGCACAGCTTGCTCGACTTCTGGCGAAGTGCAGCGCTAAAGCTCAGGAGGCATTTGAGGCATTGCATGGCGCCCCCGAGCAGGTGGCCAAGGCTGAGTTTGATGGCGTCCTGGCAATGCTGACCAACTCCGCGCAGAAGAACGCCCAGGAGGCCGGCAATGCAGGTAATCACTGATATCGAGCAAGGCTCGGATGCTTGGTTAGCGGCCCGCCTCGGGATTGTCACCTGCTCCGAGCTTTCGAAGCTGCTGGTGAATGGCAAGGGAGTTGCTGGCTTTGGCGCCGACGCGATCTCTTACATGGATACCCTGATCGGTGAGCGCATCACCGAAGAGGCAGCAGAGATCCCATTCACCACGCGAGCCACTGAGAGAGGGCACATTCTCGAGGAGAAGGCGCGCGAGCTTTATGTAGCACGCCAGGGCGGCGATATGCATCAGGCGGCAATCATCCTTAACCACGGGGTTGGCTATTCGCCTGACTTTTTGGTGGGGAGAGACGGCCTTGGCGAGATAAAGACGAAACTGCCAAAGTTTCAGGTTGGCGTCCTTCTGTCCGGGGAGGTTCCGAAAGAACATGTTGCCCAGTGCCAAGGCGGCCTATGGGTGAGTGAGCGCGAGTGGATCGACTTCATCAGCTACTGGCCTGGAATGCCGATGTTCATCAAGCGCGCATACCGGGACGAAGCATACATCAGCCACGTAGCAAGCCGTGTGCGTGACTTTTACGAAATCCTTGAAGAGCGCATGGAGCGCGTAATGGGGGCAGCATGACTTACCTATCACCAGAGCTCGGCGCCATCCGCAACAAGGACGCAGATCGCGCCATGATTGAAGCAGCCATGGCGTCCTTCACTGGCAATGTCGAAGTCGTCGGGCAGGTTGTGAGGCCTGACCAGAAGAACGACTGGCGCACTGACCTGACGCTCACTAACAGCCGGCCAGCGGAGAACGTTACCGTCGTCGAGGCACAGTTGACCGAGCGCATTCGCGATCTAGTCCACAAGGGCGCCGGCATCACGGCTATCAAGATGAAGCTAGGCATCGATACGCGCCGTATCAAGCGCCTGGCGGCTGCCGCGGGCATTGAGATACCCAAGGTATACGCCAAGACCACAATTGGTCAGGCAGCGCGCGACAAGGCGCAGGAAATCGCCAGGGATCGACGCCTGAACAACGCCGAGAAGCTGAGACCGTTCGCGGCAATGGGTCTGACGATCAACGTCATGGCCGAGCGCATGGGTGTATCGCGCCGGACGATCATGAGCCTGATCGACGAGTTCAAGATACCTCGAGGCCCGAAGCGGGAAGATGCGTGATGGCCGATTTCGTCCTGCGCACCGAGTCAGACCGGGTGAAGCTGATGGGGCATATAGCCGGGCTTGACCTGGCGAAGCCTCGGAAGGTGACGGTTACAGAAGTCAGAAGCAAGCGCAGCGACGCTCAAAACAGGCTTCTATGGCAGTGGAACGGGATCATCCAGGCCCATTTGCGCGATTCGTTCGGACAGATCGCCAGCGCGGAAGAGTGGCACGAAATCATGGTGTCGAAGCTGTGGCCTGCTGAAGTCCACCCGGTAGAGCTTCCAGATGGAACACGCTACCGGGTTGGCAGGGCAAAGACTCGAGGCTTCACGATCTACCAGATGACGACGTACCTTGAGATGCTGGATGCGTATTGCGCCGAGCACCTGGGGTTGATGCTTCCGCATCCTGACGACCTGATGATGGCGATCTACGGCGAGCGCCGGCGCTGATAGCAGCATCGGTATGGGCTGAAACAGGAGATTGACAGTGAGAAACAGAGACGAAGAAGCGCGCAACCTGATCCTGCGATTCTCGGCAAAGGATCGCGAGCTGCACGATTCGATACGCGCCGCGGCTGAAGCGGAGCATATGTCCCTCAACGGATTCATCCTTCGAGCCGTGCAGCGCGACCTGAAGCGCGGCAAGGCCATGGATTTGGTGATAGAAGCCGCAGAAAGACACTTGACGTAGTATCGTATTGGTATATATTTAGCTCAACGGCTCGCGCAACGCGGGCCAATACCCTGACCAGGTGAACTATGAACGCACACGTAATTCAATTCGCAGAACGCCAGATCCTTAGCCGCGCCAGCCTGATCGAGCTGCGCGACGCTCGTCGCCGCTTGAAGGCGCAGGGCAATACCCAGGCCGCAGATCGAATGATGGCCGAGATCAAGCGGAGGCTGACACCATGTGTGGCATGACCGAAAGCGCGACCGTGTGCCGGATCAATGCGCAGGTGGCAGTGGCGCGGCATATCCCGACGAATCACCGATATCGAATCATCATGGTGATTGATGGCGTAGGCGTTGAGCTTGAGGACACAGAGCGACGCGAGCGCCACGTCACTTGGGCCGACTGGAACAATACGGAAATTTGGAGCAAGTCATGAGCACAGTTACACGGGAACACTTGGCGGGGCTGGAACTGGCCGAGCGACTGCTGGGCGGAATTTCGGCGTGCGATAGCCAAAAGCTGGCTGAAATGATCGCCCAGGCCAGCGCCGCGCCTGAGCAGGAGCCGGTGGCATGGGTGATCGACTGGCCGGAAGAGCCTGAACTTGGCCATTACTTCAGCGATGAGTCGAACCCGACAGCTCGTTCGCGCCCGCTCTACACCCACTCCGACCCGTCCGAGGTGGTTCGCTTGGCCGAACTGGTCGCCACCGGCAATGACTTGTTGAATGCCGCCACCCAGCGCGCCGATGCGGCTGATCGGAAGCTGGGTGATGCGTTTAAGGTGGTAGAGATGGCCCAATGTCTTTACGCGAATAACGTCGGCATCAGCTCCGAGCTTGAGAAGGCGCTAGCGCTGCTATCCACTGAAGGGGATAAACCATGACCGTCGTTACAGATAGACACCTGCCAGGCCTGCTTTTGGCTGAGCGGAAGCTAGGAGAGCGGGATGCGCTGCTGCGGCGCGCTCGGCGTTTCGTGGAGGACTGGGACGATGACAGCCAAGAATTCATAGACCTCTGCGGCGAAATAGACAATGTCCTGGCATCCGCCAGCGCAGAGCCTGCCAGTCACGAATCGACCGACCTCTATCGCTTCCTAGATGCCGCTGCGGGCGAAGGGATTATCTGCGGTGACGTTGACGCACAAGGCTTGTTCACCAGTCTCTACCCGGACGCCTACGAACGTCTGGCTGCAGAGCCTGCCAAGGGCGGTGAGGTGAAATCATGAAACGGTCAGATTTCCGCAAAGAACTGACCAAGATCATGCCTGGCTACAAATGGACGTTGCGCGCAGGTAAGGACGGGGATCGCGTAATGCTGGCCGAGGGTATCCAATCAAGCGGCAGTAACCGCCTATCTACGCTAAGCGTCGAGCGCCGTGACAACTACGCAGCCAGCGGCAAGCCGATCTATGAGGTCAAAAGCGCGGGATACGGCAAGCGGGCACCATGGCTGCATACAGCGACAGACTGGACCCTGGCGAGGGCGCTGCGCAACCTGCAGGAATACTACGAGCGCATGGCAACCATGTACAGCGTGCATGCGAGCGATCTGCGTACTGGTCGGGCTGCCAAGGGCGGCGATGGGGAGGGTAACAGTCATGAATAAGCACAAGGATCAAGAGCGCGCGCTGTTCAAAAAGTGGCTTTTAGAGCGTTGCGTAGCCCACGTCAATGCAGGCGAGTATGAGGCTGCCGCTACCTTGCGCGGAGCCTGCGACGTCCTCTATGTCGGATGGCAAGCCCGCGCCCAGTTGCCGACCGCTGGCGGGGCGGTGCAAAGCTATGGCAGGTACATCACGCGCTGCGGAGAAATGGTTGCCGGTATTGCCCTTCGTCAGCTCGGCGCAGAAAAGCGCTGGGTAGAGATTCGCGACCTGAACGCACACGCATTTCCTGAGATCGGCGCAAATGACATGTACCCGCCAGGTACTGAGCTGATCATGCCGGTCGCCCCGCACCCTGTAAGTGGTGAGCAGAAGGAAGAGTTCTACATCGACCACGCTGTTCTGCGCGCCGCGCTGGGCAACTGCGGAATCGCTGCGCCTGAGTCAGATAGCGAGCTGGGCGACCGCATGGCCAGCTATGCAAAGCAGGTTGTGCGCTCGGTGTCGAAGCGGCCAGCAGCGCAGGACGTGAGCAGGCAGATAAATCAGGCGGCAGCGCATATTGATGATGAAGTTGCGCGCCTAATCTCTATCGCCGTGCCGAGGCTTAGAGAGCATGGAAGTCACTCCTTGGCCACTATGCTCGAGGCTGCGGTAGACGCCAGTCGATCCAGGGCGCAAGGTGGCTCGGAATGATCTTGTGCGCTGACAAGATCGCCCTGGCCATGGAGCTACGCGACTGCGGTTATCGCTGGAACGACATCGCCCGCATGACCGGCGTGAAGACGATCTATCAGTGGGTCAGGCAGGCTATCCGCTACGGCATAGCCTGCTGTCGACCTCCAGTGCGATGGGTCGACGAAAAGAAGGTCGCTATGGCCATGCTCATGCGCAAGCAGGGCATCCGCTGGAAGGTGATCGCGCAGAAGCTAAACGAAGACATCGACCGCCTACAGAGGGCGGTCTACAGGAGAAAAAAGAAGTGACCCGATTCCTAGATTACACATACCTGGCCCTGCTGCTGTGGGTGCTGTTCGTGTACGCGAGCAAGCACAAAGAGGTCGAGTATTACACCGACCCAGGCACCGCCTGCGAATGGCTGATCTCGCCTAACGGTACGCTGGTGCCGCGTATCGATCACGACTACATGCAGGCGGGCTGTGATCCTCAGGAGGATGGTTGATGGGCAATCAAGAAGGCTTTTTGGCTCCTGCACTGCTATTCCTGATAGTTGTCGTGCTTTTCATAGGGCTTGGATATCTTTCTTATCAGGATGGTGTCAAGTGGGATAAGTTCGCTGCAGAGCATGAATGCAAGAAGGTCGGCTTTGAGGAATCAAGGGTTGGCGTTGGCTTCTCCGTTTCATCGAATGGAGCGGTCAGCCCTGTAATGGTGGCTAGCGGGCCAAAGACCGGATTCGAATGCAATGACGGGATAACATACTGGAGGAACTAGAAAGTGACACGAGACACGTACTGCCGCACCAATAACAAGCCGGCCTCGCAATGCGATTGCCTACGGTGCAAGCCGCAATGAATCATACCCCTCTAGCGCTGTCACATATGGCACACGCCAAGAGGGGATGACCATGGGCCCCGTATGCGATTTTCGACGAGTTGAGATGTACCGAAAGCTGCGCAACCTTCAACGCGAGCTTGATCTGTGCCCGAAGCAGGAAGGTCATGCGGTCGTTCAGATGCATGCGGCAAAGATTGAGTCGGAGATTGCCAGGGTAAGGCAGGATTTGAAGCTGGATGGCATGAGGATGCAGAGCCTATAATCTCTGCGCAAAGCAGGCGGGCAGGCCTGCCAAGCACTGGGCGTCCTTCGGGGCGCCCTTTTAGTTTCTACAGCAGAACTTCTTGCTGGCTGGTGTTGATGGTAGCCGATGCGGTGCCGGTGACGTTTCCGGTGCGCAGGCGGACGAACTTGCCTGCCGGCACGTAGCGGCACATCGACCAGTTGTTGCCCTGCACCTGATTCAGTACGACGGCCAGGGTGATGGTATTGCTGTAGGTCTGCTGGGCCTTGACCGTCCAGTCGCCGGGGGTTGTGCTGTTGGTGTCGGCGGTCTCAAGGAAAACCGTAGCAGATGATGGGCCGCCAATGGTCGAAGTGGTAGAGAACGAGCCCTCGTAGCACACGTGAGACACTCGGTTTGCACTGACTTGGAAGCCGGTCGCGTTCGTGGCCGTAACAAGCGCTCGAGCAGGCGTATCATTGATACTGATGGCATTGCCCGCGGTTACACGGCCTTGCGCGTCAGTGGTCACACTGGCGTAAGTGCCAGGCGTTCCTACGGCAGGCATGCTGATCGTGCCGCTGGTTGTGAACGTGCCGCCAGACAGGCCAGATCCAGCCGTTACGCTCGTTACCGTGCCAGTTCCAGGCGCATAGTTCGGGATGTTCAGCACGCCAGTGCTGCTGTTGTACGTGGCGGCTCCTGCGGTTCCAGTGGTGGTCAGAGAAATAGCAGAGCGCGCACCTGACTGGCTGACGAAGTTAGACGGGTTGGATGCGCTGTATGGCGTGAAGCCAAGCGCGGCGGTTACCTGGCCACTGGTAATCCCAGTCAAGAACCCGGATGGGTTTCCAGAGAGCGGGTAGGCGTCCGTGATGCCGTAACCTGCCAGGCTGCTCGGCTTGTTGAGGATCTGGCTAACACCTGAGGCGGCAGACCAGTCGCTGTTTACCTGGGCTGCAGGGATGGATGGCTTTCCAGCGAGATCGGAGTAAAGCCCTGTCGTTGCGACTGGAGACAGGGATGGCTTGTTCAGTATCTCGGCGAGCCCGCCAACCGAATTCCAGTCTGCGTTCACCGGAGAGCCTGGCATTGTCGGACGGTTGATCAGGTCATTGTAATCCCCGCTAGTGGCAACTGCTGAGAAGATTGGCTTGCCCGTAACGTTCATCCAGTTTGATGCGCTTTCCAGCGTCTTAGCGCTTGGGTCGACGATGAAAGAATTTCCGACCCTGTACAAGGTCGGAAGACCAGTGAACATGTCAATGAATAGAACCCCTGTATTGCCTATGCCTGGTGCGGCAACTTGCCTTGTGAGTGTTGCAGTGTCAGCAATGTTCCTTTGCTGAAGGAGCAGGTCGAAAGGGGCGCCAACCGCCATAAACGGTACGAGTAATAATGCTGCCAATAGGTTTTTCATTTTCCTAGCCTCTTCCTTTTGAGTGAGGCCGGCTGCATGGCAGGCCCGCCGGCATTTTTTTACATCTTCCCTGCCGCCCTAAATAGAGCGTCAAGCCTTTTCTGAGAAAGAGAAAGCGCCTCACCAACTTTTGAAATCAAGGGAGACGACCTGCTGAACCACACGGAATCCGACCACTCGATCTGGTCGCCACGATCCATCTCGGAAATAAGGTCTTCCACATCGTCAATCAGTCCCGCCTCAAGAAGCGCCAGTTTCGCCTGTCTTTTGGTGACAGAATCCGGAACCTGCTCTGGAATTTCTGACCAGGCAATCCCGCTCCACAGTTGGCGAGCATCTTCCGGCGGCTCCCCCACTTCAATAGCCCCTTCTGGCGGAATGCCATCCCATCCACCCAAATATCTACCGTCTTCGTCTATATAGTGCTTCATAGCCATGCCCTAACCTTCAAGGTCACTGATGTGAGCGGCACAGCAATACTAGCTGTACCGGCCTTGTTGATTATGCTGAAGGACTGAGCTGGCCCAGAAACGACAATCCCTGTCGTGGTAGAGCTTATGCCGGGACCAATTCCATTTACGCCACTAATAGAGCAAGATGGAGAAATTACGATTCTGTCCCCAACCGAGTAGCCACCGAATGCGGTAGTTACCGTTACCTCCATCTGCATGAGGATCGGCGCGCCGCCTAAGCCATGTGTAAGATTTAGGGTTGATCCGGCTGTCATGGTAAGTGGAGCGCTCTCGTAGTATCTATCAAGCGGCTTATCTGAGCTGATGATTGTCTGGCCGCCCTGGCCTTGGACTTGCGTTGGGCTGCTAGACCACGTGCCCGCAGCCGCCTGAGTCGATTGGACGTATCCCATGACTCGATACGCAACGTTAGATCTCGCGCCTTGGGAATAGATGGTGCTAGCCGAGTTGGACGCGGCGTTGAGAACTGCCGTGTTGATCAGCCCTGTTTCGTCAAGTGATACCCCTCCAGCCAGGTTAACTACGGCAAGCTCCACTGTTCCTCCATTGTCAATGGCAAGAACGACAATTCTGCTTTGCACTCCGCTCACGGTGCCGAGTGTCGCGCCGGCAGGAACTGTCAGTCCAATAGCGGTCGGCACGAACCTGCTAACGATGGCGCCGTTAGATGGGATGTTAGACCGGAAATCAATGGTTGCAGGCTGGAGAGTGATAACCAAGGCATTGCCGCTAGAAACGCCTGCGATGCTACGGATCTGAGGGGGTGCATCTGCAGGCTTTCGCTGCAGCTCAAGCCAGTCATTCGCCAGGTCAAACACCAGATCCACACGACCGAAAACATCGCCAGGCGCAGGATCAACCCCGCCGGGGTACTTGATGCTTTTTGCGCCAAGGCCTTGGAAGTTTGCGGTAGATGGCCCCGTGTTTGGCTGGGTTGTGACGAAGCCAAACTCGATTCCGTCCAGATAGGCGTTGGGCGCATTGGTGTTTGGCTTCGGAACAAGAATGTAGGCATTCGCCGAAGACCCTCCAGGGATATCGTCATTGTAGTAAATCGTGCCGTCCGCAAGCGCCTTCTCGGTCGCCAAGGGGAACCCACCGGCAGTCACGCCATCATGGCCGATAAGCGTGTTCTTGTCGGTGTCGTAGGTGACCTCACGCTGAGCGCCGGTAAAAATCAGGTTTTCAGCAGTAGTTCCGCCGCGGATCTGCATCTGAGTAGCCATTAGCTTAGACCTCCAAGGTCAATGGTTCCGCTGCCCTCGGCGAGGTCAAAGCGTTCTTCTGGGATGTTTTCGATATTGAATGGCGCAACCGCAATTCCGCCAAAATCTGCGCCGGCCGGATGAAGGCCGAAATACTCAGCGCCCGTCATGTTCGGGTCGAACAAGTTGCTGTTGATGAATCGGTTAGGAAGCTCGAAGCTCAGCGGGATGGCCTGGGTTCTGACAATCGTTGTAGGCCTGAGGCCGCCGATTTGGCTGGGCTGGTAGTAGACCTCAGCACCAAATCTATTGAGAACCTTGATTGAGTATTCACCATCGACGATGAGCTGTACGGGGGAGCCGTTAAGATCCGGAACACCGCCAGCGCTAGTCCGTATAGGCTGAGCAATTGGTACTGTAGCCCCGCTCTCTTGTACGGCCCTTACCACTAGTTGGTTAGAAGCAATTTGCGGATCTACATCTGGCTTGCCAACATAGATATAGCCATCAAATACCGGCCTCCCAGTTGTGGGGTCTGGGTAATAGCTGTACGGTGCAAGAACAGCATTATCATCTGCCATCGTGAGGCGCCTCGGTCATGAACATCGAAACTGGCATTCTGGTTTTTCTCGTAGTCGTCATTCTGCAGGCTCTTGAGCGCGCAGGGATTGAACGCCGGCGTTCAGATCGCGAGCGAGCTGCAGCGCTAGACGTTTCGACGCCTCAGACTTAGGCGCCTGCCCAATTCTGATCAGTGTATTACGAACTACCGGACTCTCATAGATTCTAGCTATAGCACCGGCTGTTGCGCCAGCAGCAAGCGTACCCCCGAGCGAACCAATTGCCGAGCCTGCAGCCGCGGCAGTAAGCGGGACGAATGCCTCTTGGCCAGTATTGGTGATTCCGGTCTGACCTGCGCGTTTCGTGGCCGCCAGAACTTCGCGAAGTCCATCAAGCTGCTTCTTCTGATCACCCTTGAACGCCACACCTGTTTGCGTCTGAAGGCGCTTGAGCTCATTCAGGAAGCGATCAGGAGAGACATCCTCCAAGCCGCCAGCCTTGGCGATCGCGCGCTGAACGATAGTTGCCCGCACGGCGTCGCGCCCCGACGAGTCGAGGGAGTCGTAAAGACTCTTAACCTCGCTGCGCTTGGCGCTGAAGATCAGGTTCTCTGCGACCTCGGGGGTTAGCTCGCCTTTGTCGAGAACATTCTTCAGGCGGCTGCGGGTAAGCTTCTCGGCCTCGCTGGCGTAGATGGCGTTGGCTTCTTTCAGGCGGCTGAATTCGCGAGGGGTCAGGGCTGCACGGGCGGCATCATCCATGTCGGCGCTTAGCGAGTTGTATACACGATTCAAGAGAGCCTTGGCGCGGCTAGGCAGCTGGCTGCGCCCCTGTGAATCGTAGGAGTTGACCACGTCACGAAGGGCCGTACGGTTCTCCTTCAGGGTGCTGTACGTCTGATCAGCGGCACCCAGCGTTTCGCGGAACTGCTGCAGCTCTTCTACCGCCTCGCGGGAAGATACGACGCCAGCCTTGTCTAGCTCTTTCAGGGCATCATCGATAGCCTGGTTAGTCTTGGCGTACTCAACCTTGCCGATGGCGTCGACCTTTGGCACTAGCTCTTCGTAGCGCTTGGCCGCTGCCTGCTTGACGCGAGAGGTCTGCGCCTTGAGGCTGCTGATGATCTGACCTGGCTGAGGCGTCGGGTATTGCGACCCAAGCTGCTGAATTGCCGCCTTACGGGCCTCCTGCTGCGTTGCGCGGGTGCCTCCAGTGCCAGCGTAAGGAATGCGCTCGCCTGCGCGCTGTGCGAGCTGCCCAATAGGCGTAGTCGGCGGAGCGATGTCGCTGGTCATCAGTGGGATGTTAGCTCGCTCCGCGGCCTGAACGATTGGCGCCTGGCCGCCAGGTGCAGAGCGCAATGCCTGCACACCTCGGCGAGCGGCATCGACTCCAGCGCCAATTGCACCAGCGATGATCGGAGAGGCAGCGCCAAGCGCACCAGCAGTAAGAACCTCGCCTTGGTTGAACTCGCCTCCCGATGCGGACTGGGCAGCTTCAATGCCCGCTTGGGTGGCAGCGGATCCAGCGCCTAGCACTGCGGCTTGACGAGCAATCCCGCCACCAGTTGCATTAGCCAGTCGACCAGCAGGAGCAAATGCAGAGCCGATAGACGCAACTTGCGCAGCATCCAGGCCGCTAAGGCCTGGCTTGTTGATCACCGCACGGGCGCCGGTCAGGTTGTTGGCCGCAAGGATGTTTCCTTTCTCGTCGTACTGGATGCCGATATCAGGAGAAATTGCTTTCAGGGTCTGCGCGATCTCCTCAGGGTCGGTCATCGTCGAGATTGTGGCGGCCAGTGATGCGGCCCTGGCCGGCGGGATATCCAAACCAGCAAGCAGGCCAGAACTCTGCAGTTCTGGCAGTTCCTGCGTTGCCCGAGTCTGGCGGCCACTTCCAGTGAATAGTTCGCCGATTCTATCAAGCACGCCAGGATTTTCAGTTCCAGCTGGATCTACATGATCCTGAACGGGCTCTTCAAGTGAATCCTCTGGAGCAGGAGATTGTGCAGTTGCCTCGCCAATTGCGGAAGGCAAGCTCTGCTGCCGCTGGGCGTACAGCCGCTTTGCCTGCGCAATCACTTCGGATTGACTTGCCCCGGCAGGCCCGCGCACGGTGATCATCTGGCCGTCAGGCGCTTTGACCTTGTAGTCTTGGGTGGCCATTATTCGACGATCTCCCAGCCCGAATCATCCTGCGCAGGTTGCTGCGTGTTCTGGCGAGCCGGCGTAGAGCCGCCACGGCCCTTCCACGCCTGCAGCATGCCGCGCTCGCTGCCGTTGTCGGAGATGAATTCTGCCTTGAAGTTGTTGAAGTCGGCGTTGATGCGCTGAACCTTGGCGAGTCCGCGCATGAAGCTAGCGATCTGCTCCTTGTTGGCGTTTTCGGTCGGGAAGCCAGCCATGGCCAGGGCCACGTCGGCATCAGACGCTGCGCCTGGCGGGAGGTTGTTGACTACCTGGGAACCCTTGATAGCGTTGAACTTCTTGCGCAGCTCGGTAACGGCGTCTTGCTCGCCAGTTGCGTCCTTCAGGGCCTCGCCCCACTTGCCGCCAAGCAGTCCACCCTTCCAGTCAGATCGCTCGATCTCACTGGCCAGCGTCTCAAATCGGCCGATGTCGTTCTCTGCCTGAATAGCGTCGTCGGTCGACACAGACAGGCGCTTCTGAAGGTGGCTGGAAAGCTCGGTGCCTTCCTTGCTGATGAAGCCCCGCTCACGACCAAACTCTTCAGCCATGGCCGGATCTTCTTTCTTGAGGCTTTGGTAGTACTGGAAATCCTGCATGCCCGCGGTTGGCTTCATGGCGCCACCTGCCATGCTTGCGCGAGCGCTCATTGCTGCACGACGGTCTGCGCCAGCCTCTCGGGCCCAGAAACGGGCGTCCTCACGGTCTTGACGGGCGCGCTCGAGGTCAGCCTTCTGCATGGCCTTCTGCTCGTCGGCGATCACGCTATAGCCTTTCGGGTCAACGCCGGCCCATATTGTCTCCAAGGCCTTCAGTTCGCCGTTTGGGTTGGCCTGGTAGTCCTTGAACGATTGGATGGTGTGGCTAGGGTCGCGGCCTTGCTCGGAAAGCGAGTTGATGCGCTCTTCGTAGATCATCGGGCGCTGCTCGGGGGAGGCCAGCAGCAGGCGCTTGGCGAAGTCGCCAGCCTCCTTAGCTTTACGCTCCTCGTTGAAGCCGAAGCTCGAGCGCAGCCCCTCTGCGATTTCTGGGTACTGGAGAGATGCCTGCGCCATTAGGCCTGGGTCGCCACTCTGGTAAGCTTCCTGCGCGGCCATTGCAGCTTCCTCGCGGCGACGCATGGCTGCCTCTTCGGCTTGCACCCTGCGCGCTCTCTCGGCCTCGATCATGCGACTCTGCCGAACATCCGAGAGGGTCGCACTGAGACCGGATAGCCCCTGGCTGATGTCATTGCCAGGCTGAACAAAGAAAGGGTTTGTTGCCATGATGTCGCTTACTCCCAGAGTCCAGTCCAGCTTCCAATATCACGCGCAGCCAGGCCGCCAGTAAGCTCGCTCTTGAGCAGACCATCGAGTGAGGTGAGCGACTTGCGGTTGCCGTGCTGCCATTGATAGCTTTCAAGGCCAAGACCAGCGCCAATCAGGGCTCCGAGCGGGCCGCCCGCCGACAGGCCGCTTACCGCACCACTACCAGCTGACATGGCCGCGCCGCCGATATTCCCCTTGTCCCGGCCTTCCACTCCCTGCGGCGTTTGCATGCCCTGCAGGATGCCAAGGGCATTCATGCCCATGCCTGCGTAGCCAGCATAACTGCCGAGAGAGCTTCCCGCTGTACCGGCAGCCGATCCCGCCTGTGTCCCGCCGGAAACCGCAGAGCCAGCACCAGATGCGCCGGCATAGGTAGAGCTGCCGAGTTCGCCAGCCTGAAGCGACTGCCCCAAGCCGTAACCAACGCCAGAGCCGGTATTAGCCGCCGCCGATCCAGCAGACGCGGCCTGACTAGCGGCGTAGGCGGATCGAAGGCCTTTAACCGCCTTCGCCACCTGCATCAGGTTAGGATTCTGCGCTGAGCCTCCAGCGTTCTGAGCCTGCACGGTCTGGAATGGTCGATACTGGTCGCGCTGACGCTGCGAGTTCTGCGCGGTGAGTGGTGTGTATTCAAAGGCCATGAGGGTCTACCCCAATCGCTGCGTAGTTGACTGTTTTGAAGCCGAAGCGCTCTGCCACTGCAGCAGGGGCGATGCGCTCAACCTCCTGGGCGATCACGCCGCGGCTCTTGCCGTGCAGGCCTAGTGCGTTTGCGGTCTTGTTCCAGGCCCACTCGTAGAGTTTGTGCCCATTCTTCTCGCCGATCAGGGTGAGGCCATCTTTCAGGCGCTCGTCGGAGAAGGTTTCGTAGCCCTGCAGAGCCAGAGATCCTAGTCCCATGGCGTTGTTGTAGTTGGCCTGCTGCTGGGCTGCGGCGGATTGAGCGCCGCCGATCATTCCCTGAGCAAGAGTCTGCCCTACGCCGGAGATCGTGCTGGCGATGTTGTTGGCGTTCGATGGAAGCTGAGCCATGCCTTGCAGGCCGGAAAGCTGGTTGGCGTAGGAGGCCGCCAAGGCGTTGTGGTTGACCGACGCTAAGGCCTCCTGCACGTTACCAGAGCGCAGGCCGCCAGTGGCGCTTGCGTTACGCAGAACTGCTTCCTCGCCGCGCTGCACGGATGTCTGATAGAACGGGCTGGCCTCGGCGCGCTGGATGATGTTTAGCCCGTCTGTGCCGTATTTTCCATTAAGATCAAAACCATATTCAGTGCCAAGCCCTGTCAGTGCGCCCTCTCGATAGGCCTGCGGAAGCCTTTCGGTCTCTTTTAGGTAATTCAAAGATTCGCGCTGGGCCTTTGCCTGAACCCGTGCGGCGTCTTCTGCGCCATTATCGCTGCTTCCGCCGCTCATCTCAGGAACCTCGCATAAACCTTCAGGTACTCATGGTCAATGACGTGGGTGAATCCGCATCTCTTGACCAGCCGCTCAACGCTCGGGCGCTTTATGCACGCCATGATCTTGTTGCACCATGGCATTATCGCAGAAATCAGCGCGCAGAACTCTTCAATTGCTTCGCTTATGTATCGAACCGCCTGCTTTCCTGCAGAGAAATGGCAGAAAAGCGCGTCCTCTTCCCGGATAAGCGAAACATACACCTCATGCTCCACCCATCGCCAGTAGGTGTAACCTGGCGATATCCAAAGACCCTTAGGATCCTCGCACAACCTCATGTCACGGAACATCGTCACACCATTACCCAGCCGTCACGCGCCCCGATCACGGGGTTAACGTAGAGCTGGCTAGAGACGGCATCGAAGTACTGCCGAGTACGGTTGGATGGTGTAACGCCTTCGGGGCTGCCGCTCCCGACGATCATGTAGTCAGTGGTTCGAGATACGTAGTCGTTGGCCATCTCGAACGACCACCCGGTGTACTCCATGACCTCGACAATCGTGAGGTCGAGCGATTGCATGTCGTTAGCCAACTTCGATATACCCCCTTCCGAATGCCATTTTGGTGCGGGTCGCGCCGCGCAGCTTGAAGCCTGCCCAGTTACGGATGTAGCCCATGCGGTTCACGATGTAGCGCTGGTTGTAGTTGCCAAAGTTTCCGTACTTGGCGGTTACTTCCTTGCCATAGGTGACGCCGTCATACGTCATCGAGACGAACAGCGTGCCATCTTTTGAGGGAGAATGCCCGGGGAGGATGTCGATGTTCAGGCTATCGACCGTAAGGCCCTCTAGGTACATGAACGGCGTGTACAGCACCCACTCGCACATCTCGCCGTACTGGTCGACGGATTCAGGGTCTAGGATCCCCAGGCGAAGGTCGATCTTGTCACCGAACACCCACTTGCCAAGTCGCGGATCGAAAACGCTGTTGATGCCGCGCCATGGCAGGGATCCGGTGCCGCGCTTGAGGATCGACCAGGCGTTGTCTACGCCAGTCTTCGAGGCAAGCGTCTCGTTGAACATCAGCGTTTCATTAGGGAGGTGGATGTAGACGAACGACATCCCGTCAACCTCCAACGCCTCCATGGACATGTTCGAGAGCTGAGGCTCTGTGTACTGCGACAGAATACGGTCGACTGCCCGGGTAGAAATCTTCTGGCTGGAACCGGCGCCAAGCACATGGACGCCAAGGTCTGATTCCTTACGGCTGCCGACGAAGTACCACGACTGCTTCAGCTCGCATTTGGCATGGGTGGCAACGATTCCGATCTTCAGTGCACGGGCTGGAACTCGGCTGAAGGCGAAGTTTGACGTGGCAACGTTGGTGAAGAACTCGGTCGTGTAGCGCCCGAAGACGATCACCTTGTTATCGGAGGTTCGGCCTACGCCTAGGGTTTGGTCAGGCGAGAACTCTGCCGTGGCGTAGGCAAGCGGGTCAATCTGGCTCTCATTGTTGAGGCGCGTGTGATACAGAAACTCGCCATCGGTAAGGACGTAATACCCATCGACCCAGGTGCCGTCGACGGGAGTCTTGACGTTAGGGTCGGTAACCTGGCGGAAGCCGCCAGCCGGGTCGTACAGGTAGAAGCCGCCGCCGCCAATCACCGCTTGGGTGTTGAACGAGTAGGGCATCGATACCTGCGTCATTTCCGGGATGTTGCCGAATCGCTGATTCGATCCATTCTCGGCGACGATGATGAACTGCGAGTAGGAGACACGGTAGTGCGCCTGATGCCGCTCGTTCCACACGCCGCCGCGGTCAGGGCCGACTCCGGTTCCGTACTCAGTCAGCCCGTAGTTCTGCAGCATGTAGCCGGCGGCGCCCATGATCGGCTTGGGCACGGCGAACATGTTCTCGGGCAGAACATCAAGATAGTCGGTCTGGTCGCTGACCTTGTCGCCCTTGACGAGGTTGATCGGGACAAGGTTTCTAGCCATTGTTGCCGACCCTCACGTATGGGCGAACCTCGAAGTTCAGCACGCGGATTTCGACACGGCCCAGGCTTGTGGTGGCCGTCATACGAAGCTGCTGCCACTGCTGAGTGGTTCGATCAATCGGGATCTGCAGCCGGTAGCGCACGATTGGCGTGTCTACGGACTGGCTCACGATCAGCATTCCAGTGTCGGAGACGATTTCGACCTGCTCAAGCGTCTCGTCAATGCGCAGATACGACTCGAACGACTCGGCGAAGTCGTTAACCTCGCCCTGGTCAATGTACAGCGTTGCCGGCGTGTTTGGCGCAGGCGCATCAAAGCCGTCGTAGAATCGACGCCAGCGCTCGAAGATGCGCGACCCGCTACCAACGGGTTGACGGGCCGGGTAACGCACACCACGTACGCGATCTGCAGCGCATCGGCCGGATGCGTTGGCCATGGCCTGAGAAGCCTGCATCATCAGCTGCGGCGGAACCTCCTTGTTGAAATCGGAGTTAAGCCGGCAGGCAAGGTTTGTGATGATCGCGTTCCATGTCCATTGTGGAGAGCCAAGCTCACTGTTGATGTCTGGCTCATCCTCGAAAAAGTAGCCGAGATCCATCCCGCGGGATGCTAGCTCGGCCATCATGCTCTCAAGCTCTCCAAGAGCAAGCTCAAGGTCTGACGGATTTGGCTCGACAGTGAGGCCGGAAATACGCAGCTTCGAGTATGCCGAAGCGATCACGTCAGCCTTGAGTTTGGTCATGGTTACTTGCTCTCCAGATCCTTCAGCTCACGACGCAGGGTCTTGACGCGCTTGGTGTCCCAGCCGTCGATGCCAGCACTCTGAGCGGCCTGACGCACTTCGTCTGGGCTCATGGCGTCGGCTTCTTGGGCATGGTCATCATCGGCATCGTCGTCTGCCACTTCGGTGGCCGGGGATGTCTCTCGGGCAGCGCCCAGATCAGCGTTCAGGCGCTCGATGACACCCGCCTGGCTGTCGATCTCGGCTTGCAGGTTGACGGCCTTGTCTTCCAGGGCGCGGACTTCGTCGTTGCGGCTGTCGAAACCGTCCTTCAGGCCCGACTCGTAGCCTTTCAGGTACGACTGCTCGATCTGCTCGGCGCTGATCACGCTGTCGGTGATGGCACTCGGCTCATGAGAACCATCGGCCAGATGGCCTGGGTCTTTCGGGTTATCGAAGCTCACCTGAGCCTCTGAATCGGAAACCGGAACAGGCTGCGGAGCCTCTACGCCCGGGGGGGTCGGCGACCAGCCAGCGTTGATCATGGCGTCGTATTGATCGGGCTCAACCCGGATCATCTCGCACTCGACACCTTGCTCTACGTGGCCTTTGCCTTCTCGGTACAGTACTGAAGCCATTTCTCAAATCCTCTTAAAAGAAAGGGGCCTTTCGGCCCCTGTCATGCCGCCTCCTTAGAAGGTGACAGCAACGCCGCAGCGAGACGGATCCTTGATGGTGATCCCGTACCAAGTGAAGAGACGGAACCGCAAGGACATATCGTCAAGCTTACCATCATAGACCATGTACATCTTCTGGCCGTTCTTCATAGTTTCGCTGATGACTTTCATACCATCGAACTCTTTGAAGAGGTGGGCCGGGATGTTGCCGCCCAGAACCTCGACGGCGTCCTTGTCGAAGAACAGGTTGGTCTTCTTCGAGGCGTCGGTGTTCACGCGGTTGACGGTCGCAGCGTTGAGGATGCGGGTGTCGACGTTGGCGTAGGCCTTCTGAACAGCGCTCAGGCCCGGATCGTCGAACGCGATTGGCTTCGGATACACGGTGATGCTGGTGGCGTTCGGCTTGGCAACGACGGTGAAGGTCATCGCTACGCCGGTGTTGGTCTTGTCAGCCAGGCCGACAGCCTTCACGGTTACGCCGCCGTTGGCGAAAGTCACCTTGTCGCCAATGTTGTAGCCAGCCGAGGCGGTTACCGGGATGGTAGCCGAACGGTAGTCAGCGTTGGTGACGATGCCGGTGACCGAGTCTGCGCTACCGGCAACAGGCGCGAACGACTGGTTGGCGGTGACGGTGGTTGCCGGATCTGCGCCGCCGACGATGTTCGGCAGGAAGGAACCGGTGTACACGTCGAACTCGGCGACGTTCTGGCCGATCTGACCGGTTGCCCAAGTGGTTTCCGGACGGCCCTGTACGGTCTGACGGCCTGCCAGGTCGTTGCCGAACTTCAGGTTGTCGCGGTCGTTCAGGATGAAGGTGCGGTCGGTCATCTTGCCCTGACGCTCGTTCATCAGCGCCTGCGCCTCAGCGATGAAGCTGTAGCCGCTGGTGGCGTTGGAGCGGTAGAACATTGAGCCCTGAGTGGCAATCGCGTTGGCGATGGACTTGTTCAGGTTGGTCGCTTGCTGCTTACCAGACTCCTGGCCGCGGCGCTTCCAGAAGGACATATCGCGCAGGTCGTCGGCACGCTGGCTGACGAAGTCGTTGGTCGGGGTGCCGAGGATGGCCGGGTAGGTTTCCTCGATGATGCCGGTTTCTTGCCCGGTCAGGTCCCAACCAGGGATAACAGGCGCGTGCTGTTGCACCGGGCGCCAGATGACGTTGCCGGCGTTCTGCATGGTGGCGCCGTCCGGCTCGAAGAACGAGACGGTTTTCAGCAGCATGTCTTGATGCTCGTAGGTCTCGAGCGCGTTTTCGAACAGTACTTCGGCAATCTTGCCGGAAGTCAGGGTACCAAGGGCCATGATTTCAGTTCCTTACCAAGATGAGGTGTCGACCCCTGCTGCCTTTGCCTTTCGCTTGATGGAGATGCGTTTCTCTACGTCAGCGCCTGCGTCTTTGTACTGACGCTGCAGTGCCGCACCACTTGCGGTGGTGTTCGCATCCCCTTGAGCCTGGGCAGCCGGCGCAGGGGCGTTACTTGTACGTTTTGCGGGCGCGGAAAGCTCAGCGGAGAGCCTGCCGAGATAGACGGAGGCACGTAGCCCGGTCGGATCTTCTCGGAGCAGGCGCTCAAGCTCGGAAAGGCGCTTGTTGTTGACGCCCAGGTTATAGAAAACCTTCTCCGACCCCTCGCCGATGTTCGCAATCAGCGAATCCACGATGCCGTCACCGCCCCCAGGGAACACCTGGTCGACTGCTTGACGCACACGCAGATCAGCGGACTGGTACACCTCGGGGGCAATACCGCTCGCTTCTGCCAACTTTGCCGCTCGCCCGTAATGCTGGTCTACCGACTGGGTGACCGATTGCATGCGCTCAAGTGCGCGCCGCTCCTGATCAACCTGCTGACTGGTCTTCTGGTGTTCGGCACGCATCGTGGCCAGCTTCCACTCAACCATGGCCTCGGAATATGCCTCATCCGGGTCATCCATTTCGTAGAACTGCTCGCGCCGCGGCTTCTCACCTACCTGCACGACAGGTGCAGATTTCGCTTTCTCCAGCTCAGCAATCCGGGCGCGGAGTTTCTCCGTCTCGGACTGATGTTCACGCTCCAGCTTCGCACGCAGTTTTTGCTTTGCCGCGCCGATGTCCGAATCAGTGAACTTCGGTGTTTTCCCAGCATCTTGCGACGCCTGGTCATCGCTTTGCATCCAGCTTTCTGCTTCTACAGCACCATCATCTGGCTGATCGTCCGGGTTCGCGGCCTGTACGTCATCATCTGCTTGGTGTGCCGCCGGTTCTGGCTGACTCTGCGGCGCTTGCGAGGCGTTCGCTTTGTCCTGCTCCAGTCGTGCGTTTTCTGCTCTCAGCTCTTCCAGGGTTTGATCCATTTTCAACTCGCTTGGTAACGATGGCCCGGTGGTTACTCGCCGGTAAGATTGCGTTTTACCTGTGGCGCCTCAGTAATCGATAGCGTAACGCTATTCATGGTTAAGTCAAGATAGCGTTATTGCATAGGCTGCTGCGGCCTCAACTGGCCGCGGAAGCGTTGGATGTTCTCTATCTGCTTGCCGGCTGCCTGCACCTGCTTGTAGTTGATCTCGGCGCCAGCACGTTGCGCGGCCACCTCGACAGCGGCGCGGTCGGTCTGCGCTCGGAATGCATCAATCTGCGTCTTGGCGTTGGCGTTCTGGGCGCTGTCGGCGTCCTTGGCGAGCTCGCGCTGTGCGTTGAACTGATCAGCCTGGGCTTTTACCATCTCGGCCTGAGCGAGAACCATCGCAGCATCTGGCTGCTTCGGAGCGTTCTGTGCAGCCTCGACCATGGCCTGTTCTTCTTCGCTGTCTGGCTCGAGGATTCCTTCCAGCAATAGCTGTTTGCGGGCGTACTTGCGCACGGGGTCCATATCAATGCCATTCACCAGCGTCAGCGTCTGGAGCGTTAGCAGGTTGGCCAGCTTCGGATCGAACGGCGCCACGGTCGTAGCCATCGAACTGAGCTGGTCAATGGTCTGCTCTTTCTTGCTGGCATAGCTCGGGCCGATGTCGGCGTATACGTCGTACTCGGTATTGGTCAGGTCGTTCAGGGCCTTGAGCTCGCCGGTCTCCTTGTCCTGCACCATCTGCATGATATAGGCCTTCTTGGTAGTGCCGTCTGGCTGGGTCAGAGTGACTTCGCGCGGAGCGTCGTATACCTCGACGGCCATGGACGCATAGACCTCGGCATCGCGGCGCTTGGCGTGCTTCAGGTTCTGCTGGTAGACGATGGACTGTTGATCCAAACGATTCTGCAGCGCCATCACAGCCTTTCCTGAAAGGTCAGGATCGGCGATGTCTTGCGGCAGGCCCGGGTTGGCCACATCCTCGACTGCCTGGCGGGAAAGGTCGATAGCAGCGATCAGCGCTTGAGGGATAGGCTGTTCTGGCATCATAGCAACAGGGCCAATCGGCAGCGGCTGCCCATCAGCAGTCGTGCGGTTCTGCAGCAGGTACGGATAGTTGTTGTCCGCGCCCGCCTCCTCGTACATGAATTCGTAGCCTTGGATCTGTTCGGCGTTGAAGATCGGCTTGGGACGCGGGCTGCGCGACACGATGTCGGCTAGGTAGCTTAGCTGGAAGTTGCGCAGGCGCTGCGGATCCTTGGCCAGGCGGGTGATGCCCTCGTAATGCTCCTCGCCCTCGACGAATGCGCGCTCGCCGTAGGTAGGAATTACTGGAATGTTCTCACCAGCAACCACTTCGCCCTGGCGCTCGCCATCACTACCCTTCTTGCCGTTGAGGATCATCTCGCCCGATGCGATGTACTTGCGCACTTCCCAGCGTTTAATCTCGCGGGACGAGACGTACTCATATCCGTCGTCGATCAGATCGTCCATCACCTCTTCAAGGTCGGACTCGCGCAAGACCAGTTGCTGGCCAAGCGGGTCGATCAGGGTGATGACTTTGTCTTTGACCTTCTTGCGGTGGTAGAAGCTGACCACGTAGATGTGATCGTTGCCGCTCGATACCCACGGGAATGTGTAGGACTGCTCGGGCATGGCGAAGCTTGAGCCGCAGTCTTCGTCGACCTCTCCGGTCAGATCTTCGACAAGCTGGCGATATCCGTCCTGGGAGTAGGCCTGCAGCACGGACACAAACTTTGCGTCCGACTTGTCCAAGCGCTTGGCGTTCGGATCCCAGAAGCAGTTGTTGTTCGCCTCGTAGATCGGCTTCCGGCGGATCACCTGGCGGTCGTTGCCGGAGCGATTGCTCTCGTACTCAGTGTACAGCTCCCATGCGCCAACACCGCACACAACAGCCTCATTCACGGCGTTGTCGTAGGCCTCGAGCGAGGTATTCGCCCGGTCGTCGGTCAGGTACAGGCCATCCAGAAGGTCAGCGCCATCGTCTCGCGACTCGCTCTTGGGAACGAAGTTGACCTGCACAGGGTTGGCGCGCAGGTCGGCCATGATCTGGCGGCCCGCCTTGCGAAGTACGTCGAACTGGCCGCGGTACTGGAGCGTCGACTCGCCTAGAACTGTTGAGTCCCATTGTGTAAGCCAATAAAATAAAAGGTCGTCAGCAGATTTGAGTCGTGTAGTCTGTCCTGCGCAGTACGCCTTTTCGTGCAGATCCATCAACTCTTTTAGCTTCAGCATACGCCACCACAAGAGGACAAGTTATGACCACCAAAATTGACAGAACTGGGCATCGTTACGGGCGCCTTGTGGTCGTCGGCAAAAATACGGATAAGAAGCGCGCATACTGGGACTGCGCGTGCGACTGCGGCAATTCTACTACAGTTCGCGGCGACCACCTCAAAGAGGGGCGCGTATCGTCCTGTGGCTGCTTCCACGACGACATCAAGACCACGCATGGCATGTCTCGCAGCCCGGAATACTTCTGCTGGACAAACATGAAGGCGCGCTGCGCAGATCCGAGCAACAAGCATTTCAAGAACTACGGCGGAAGAGGGATCATCATCTGCCCTACGTGGCTTGAGTCCTTCGAGAACTTCTTCGCTGACATGGGCCCTATCCCTGAGCCAGGCCTTACGCTTGAGCGCATTGACAACGAGTTGGGCTACTTCAAGGATAACTGCACCTGGGCCACCCGTGCCGCGCAGGTACGTAACCGGCGCAACTCCATTCTCCACACGATTGGAGACGAAACCCTCTGCCTCAAGGACTGGTGCGCAAGGCTCAACGTCAGCTACCACATGGCGCTCTACTACAAGCGCAAGGGAGTGGCTATCAACGATATCCTTGGCATCTCCTAGCATCACCCTCTCCCAGCACCCATGGGGCGAATCGGCATCGGTATACGGACAGGCCTTGCCGCCGTGGTTATGTCTTTCTTCTGCTTGGCGAAGCGCCGCATCATGTATGCATATCTTGTTGCGGCAAGCAGGTCGTCATTGATTTTAACTATATTACCCTGCTCGTCACGATGGTAGTTGAGCTTTTCTTCAAACCAGTCGGAGAGGTGCGAGAAAACCTTGAGGCGGCCTGTACTCATTCGCTCGTACAGTTCGACCAGGCCGGCCTCTACGCCGTTGCCGCCGCTCTGCCATGTTGCGTGGTCAGGCATCATCAGCCAGCCAGCATCGTGGTATGCCTGGCGCTGCTGGAACCCGCTGCCCTTCTCCGTCTGCAGGCCGTCGTGCGGCCACGCTGTCGGCACGCCCTGCGCCCAATGCTTGATCGAACCCCACACGGCAGACGGGATGATCTTCGACTTCTTCCAAGCCTGGGCGACGTAGATGATGTCCGAGTCTCGGTCATGCCATAGCTGCACGTGAGCCTGAGGGTGATCCCAGCCAAAGTCCATGCCGTTGACCACCCACCAGTGTGGCGGGCACTCGAACGGCGGACACTTGATGTCGTCGTCGCTGAAGTCGAAGATCAGGCCGGCGCCTAGCAGCGGCAGACCCTTCGTGCGCATGTCGCGCTGCCATTCGGGGTACTGCTCGAGCAGATTCTTCTTGGTCTCCTCGCTCAAGTGCTTGGCGTCATCCCATGTCGCGCGCTGCATGTACTGGCTATCGGACGGCTTGTCCATGAACTGGACGACGAGCTCTGTGCGCCCGTTCTCTGGGGTGAACGTGAGGATGCCGCGTCCGCCTCTCCCTTTGTCGCCAGTGGCAGTACGGGTCAAAACCTGGGGGAATATCGCCTTGTCGCGCGGCTCTTCGTCGATGTGGTACCAGTCGACGCTGTCGCCCATGATCGCGTGCTGGCCTTGGCTGTATGACCAGAACTGGACAGTGGCCACGCCGCCAGTGGAATGCTTGACGCGGACCTCGCGCATCGCGCCACTTGTCCCAGTGGCCGACTTCCAATCGACGATCCGATCGGCAGGAACCAGACCACCAGTCCATTTTCCGCCTTCCAGCCTTCCGAACAATGGTGTCTGTAGGAGATCGCGCGTCTTCTCCATGGAGAAACCAAGCAGCCAGCACATGGGGCCGGCCTCGAACCTGTATCCTTCGTATCCCTCTGGATACTCGCCAAGCAGGTGGAGGGCGTCGATGGTCAGCCCTGTCCTGGTCTTGCCCACGCGGTTAGCACTCATGAGCATGGCCGATGTGTGCTCGGCAGTGGCGCGGACGAACCTTAGCTGCCAGTCATACAGGGTCTTGTACTGAATGAGATGAGCGCGCCCTTTCTCGCGGCGCGCCTTCTCCTCGAGCAGACGGATCAGCTCTAGCTTGTCAGTCCTTGAGAGCAGCGATACGGCGGTCAAGTTCTTCATCCGTCATGTCGGTTACTTGCAGCTTCACGCTCTGGTCGGTCTCTGTCTTGTCCTTCCAGTTGAAGCGGTTCTTCATGTTGAAGATCCACGTAGTCGGATTTCCATCAACTTGACCAAAGGCCATCTTGCGGCCCATTTCCTCCCATTTTGCGTGGCATGCGGCCTTGGCAATCTTTGCGGTTCTTGAAAATTCTTCATCTTCGTCGATCCACCGATACCATAAACAGTCGCTGATCCCGAACTCTGCGCGAATCTCAACGTCGGAGCAGCCTTCCTTACCCATCTCGATAAAACGGGTCTGCCACCCTTCCTTCAGGCGGTCAATCGGCTCTTCTTTCGGTCGACCTGCGCCCATCACGCACCCGCCAATCCACTAACGCCCGCATACAGAGCAAGCGCGATACCGATGCCGGCGAAGGTGCAAGCGCAGCCGAGAGCTACGCCCCACATGAATTGTGACTTCAGCTGGGTAGCCCTCTCATCGTCCCTGGACTTTGCACGCAGCTCTGCGAAGTCGCACATATCTTCGTACGAGAATCCGACAGCTTCCTGACGGGCAACCTTGTCCTGATCATGAGCTACGCCAATAACAGCCGCCCAGTTAGGCGGCAGAGGCTGCATCCCGGGCATAGCATCACTGAGCCCGTTCCATTGATTCTGACTCATTCCCCTTCCTCCACGATACGAACATCAATCCGGCAATGACAATCATCGCCGCGTCAATCATTACCTGTGCAGCATAGTCGCCCTGCTGGAGAAGGTCACTGCCTGACCAGATGTCGGCCATCAGGCAGGCAGACCAGGCGCACGATACGCACAGCAGCGCTTTGAGGCGCTTATCCCAGCACACGGTTAGCGCCAGGAAGTCGATCAGCACGAATCCTGCGTACCACGCCACCAGAGCGTCACGGCTAGCAGAGTGAACCCAATCGGGCATCACCTGATTTACCAGCGCAAAGCCGATGACGTGAACGAGGATTGCGTGCAATTACTTGGCACCCTCTTCTTCATTAACCACGCCAAGCAGGAGCATAGCCATTGCCACATAGGCGCTTCCTAGTTCATCGCAACTAGTACCGTGAGCCTTTGCCGCTGCCTCGCCCAAGCGAATAGCAAGGTCAATCCTCTCTGCCGACGACATGGATTCCAGAACGATCATTTCTTCACCTTCTTCGGCTTTTGCTTCTTGGCAGCCTTCTTCTCCGCCTCGGTGGCAGCATACAGGTGAACGCCAGTCGGGGCGGCTTTGTTCATCGGGACTTTCTTGCGCATCACTCTCTCCAGTTCGCCTCAAGCTGTCGCTTCAGCGGGGTATTGGTTGGCTTGCTTGCTCCGCTGAACCTTCGGTACATGCATACCGCGGAGCTGATCAGAGTACGGGTAACCTTGGGGACTTCGAGCGCTTCCATGGCCTGCAGCAAGAGGCCATCGCAGAACTCCCGGCTTACATTATATGGCATTCCCAAGCGAGTTACAGACAGGTATTCGCAGACGATGTCGTGAACTACCGCGGCTTGGCCGTACTTGCCCCAAGGCGGGATTACATTCCAGAACATGCGTGGGACGCTCGCCCCGTCCGTGAGGTAGCCGGCTGGGACGTTGACCCACATCCCACTGTCCGGGCTGTCGACGTAGAACCGGAAGCCTCGCATCACGCGCCAGTGGTCGGCGCCTAACGTCTTGCTGGCTTCGTGGTCGTACTGCACCAGCAGGTCGGCAGAGAACTCTGTGAAGCTGCTCATTGCGGCACCTGAACGCGCTCACGCATCCAGCCGTAGAGGAAGTTCCTCTGAGATCGGTTGGCTTCGGTCAGCTCGAGGTATCGATTGCCCTGTGTCGAGTTAAGACCGCGCAGCAGGATGCTTTCGCCCTCCTTCCCACGCTTTGCCAGAAACCGCTTCAGCGCATCGATGGTGAGGGCGCCGACCCGGCCATCAACGAACAGATCCTGATAGCCGCTGCCTGGAATATTGAATCCGTTCAGCCAGCGTTGAAGGTATTCCGCTGCGCGCGACGGGCCCATGTTGACGCCAGTGTCGATCACTTCGAAGCCGATGGCCTGGTTGACGAATGCAACCTGATCAAAGCGAGGCTCCGTGACATAGCGCTTCGTGTAGATGGCCTCAGCAGTCTCCCGCGGAAGGTTTCGCATCTCACCACGATAGCCGTTCGCCCGGGCGACAGCTACTGTGATCCCGTACATAGTCTCGCCGCCGCGGTCGTTCGGGTTGTTGCTGTATCCGCCCTCAGCCTTGATGACCTGATCAATGATTTGCTTGATTGCGCTCACGCCCTTCCCTCCGCCGCTCTTCACCACGCCAATGACCGTCCCACTTGATCCGCACGATGTCGGCAATGTTGCCCTTTGCTAGCAGAACCAAGATCAGGACGCACACGTAGAAGGCCGCGTCAAGGAACGTGGCCCACACTTTGTTTTCGAGGATCAAGCAGAGAGCCTGTGCGCCGACGATGAACATCAGCGCATAGGCGATAGTGGTGATGCCCCACTTTGGCTTTGATTCGGCAGGCCACTGGTAGGTGTACGTGCGCCAGAATATCCCGATGCACGCGGCGGCCTTTAGGAGGTCGAGAGATTCAGTCACCCTTTGCGCCCTCGTTCAGTCCGAGCTTCTTCCGAACCCAGGCTCTGGCCTCGTCGTTGAAGAGCTCGAGCAGGAGTCGGAAAACAACGACGCCGAAGAAAGCACAGACATAGGTGGGAATGGGCAGGGATTCAAACCCTAGGAACTTTCGCTTTACGATCTCGGCGCCAGCGTAATAGCCGAAGATCCCCGCGGCTATCAACCCAAGCACTCTTTGTGCGGGGCTTATGTTTTTGGCCATGAAGGAGAACAAAAGTGCCCCTCCGAATGCCGCTATCACTGCGTCCGTGTCTACGCCCGCGGCAAGCGCTCCACCGCTAAGCAGGCCTAGCCCGATCAGCGGCGCAGCGGTTGAGCTTACTGGCTCTGTCATGAGCTATCCCATAAGTGGAGGCAATTTGCCAGACATTATAGATAGAATCTGACTATCGTGAATAGATGTTGGATTCTCACAATGAAAAGGCCCCAGTGACGGGGCCTTTAATCAACCTTTCTTCTGCTCTTGAGAGCCCTTGCTCTGCTCTTGAAGCCACCGCGCTGATTGCTCCGCGGTCTTCTTGCCAGTCTCTGCGCTCATGCCTTCTGATGCCATTTCCTTTCCCTCTTTGTAGTGATTTTGTGCAGATGGCCGGAGCTGAACCCGGCATGACCCTTAATCGCCTATTGCAGTACGCTGTTGGTGCCGAATCGAACGGCCTGAGGTCTAGGCAACACCGCCAGCCCGCGCATCAGCCTGCGCATTCATCTGCATCGGGGTGTGATTTGATGTTGATTGATCGCAGGTCGCAATCCCTGCGTGTTCACCAGCTAGCGAGGCTGGCTATCAACGCCCATCAGCAGCACTCTTTCGAGCATCACAATCACACTCCGATGCAGCCTCAGCACTCCGTACCGAGGGACCGGGCCAGCTGGGGAAGGGTCAGCCGGCAAACCCATTGTAGTGGCGCAACTTCAGGTGCGCAATTCCTGAATCTGGATTTTGATCCAGCTCGGTGGCATGGATTCGTCACGGACTATGCGAAGGTCTTGAACCTGGGATAGCTGCTCGATGACTTGGCCGGATACCAGACCATCAAGCACCGCCCTGGCGTTATCACCCAGCGACGCTCGAGAGCCTTCCGATGGCCTATACGAGATGAACACCGACACCCGACCCTTCACCGATTCAACGCCGCGATCCTCGCACGCCTGGCGCACGACCTCTCGGTACGTGTGCGCCTTCGTGTTCGGCGACTTCTTGTCGACCTTCGGCCACGGTATCTCGATTACGATCACAGGTAGTACCTCGCGGAGTGGTAGTACTTTGTGACCTTGGATTGACGGTGATGATCAGTGCTTGCTGACGGGCGGTAGATGGGTGCCGGGCACTTCCCCCGACCGGCCTAGTTGTTTTGGCTTCCGCCTTGTGGCGAGATTTGAGCCGCAGAGGCTCGGCGCCCCATGCCTTGCTGCAGATGGCAGGTGCTGATCTCCTGCTTATTCAGACTCCGATACCTGGAAGGCAAAACCCACCGTTCTCAGCTGACCAGCCCAATGGGTGCTCCCTGTGCATTCATCTGCATCGGGGATTGATCGGTAAGGGAAGGGTGAGCAAATCACCTAGGATTGCCCGGATCTCCAATCCCGCTTATTCCGGGCGCTTTAGCCGATCAATCTCCGATGAAGACGGAAGCCGCTTACGGCGGCGAGTCGGCGCCCTGGTTCCTTGCCGCAGAAGGCAGGCCTGATGACCAATCAGGAGGCGCTTGGTAATGCGCGCTAGACTGTGCGTCTTGTGCAAGTCCATTAAGCGCTGCACGCCCAAGTGCACGGATGGATAGGCGCGCCCGCCCAAGCTCTATCCGGGCATGGCGCCGCTCTATGATCTTTGTGTACGCATGATGGCAGTGCTCACACTCATACTCGCTACCTTCTGATAGCGCATCGAGGACGCCATCTTCGCTGAGGCCAACTTGCCCCCAGCCGCAGGACGATGTTTCTCGGAACTGAAACGCCTGCCAAAGGTGAGTTTTCGTGTGGAGCTTGTCTTGCGTCCACAGATTGCCATAAACGCCATCTCCGGTTCTGGCCTCTTGGTCTATAGGGCACCGACTTACTGATATGCCTATTTCATGAGTCAGGCTGTCTACGGCCTGTCTTGCTCTTTCGTGGCGAATGATCGCCACCATGTATTTATTGTCCATTCCGCCCCCTCTTAATCTCGCGCACCAGGTCGCGGTATTTGGCCGTTATGGCCTTGATGTCCTCAATGGTTAGCTTGGCTGGCTCATGTTTTCCCTCCAGCCACTCAACCGCCTCGGCGCCGATCTTCTTCACCAGATTTATCCGGTACTCGACGATGTTGCCGGACTTCTGAGTATTACAGGGCGAGCACTGCTTGTGGATGTTCAGCGGGTTGAATCTAAGCTCGGGCGCGGCGGCAACGGTGCGGTAATGGCCGGCATCGTACTTGCCCTGGTGATGCCGGCCGCAACTGATGCACGGCAGATCAGCGTCACGCAGCCGGATGAACTCGTTCACTGCCTTCTGCGCATCCTTCAGATGATCTCCGCGGCTCCTGATCCTCTCCTTCGCCTGGCGGATCTCCGCGCGCTCTGCCTTGTCGACCTTGGCGCGCTCCTTGGACTGCTTGTCCTGGGATAGCTTCAGGCCGCACTCTGGAGAGCACCACGACTGAAAGGACTGCCGCGGCACGAACTCGCTGCGGCATACCTTGCAGCGCTTGGGGCGGCCGCTCATCGCCTTCACGCCGCCTCCTTACGCCACAGCGCCGACACCCACTCAACGCCCTTCGGAGTGAATCGGGCGCTGGTGTAGGCGTGATCGCTATGGGTAGCGGTTCCGGTCTTCACCTCGAAGCGCCCTGCGTCGATATGGGTGGCGTATGCCGTCCACTCGCCGCCCAGCCTGTACATGATGCCTTTAGCGCGCAGGAACTCGCGAAACTCGCGCTCGTTTGCACCGAGCAGCTTGCATACCTGGCGGAAGGTCATGGAGCCGGTGGATTCGACGTACTGGTCTACGAAATCGACCTTTGGCGCAGCGATGGCCAGGGCCTTCTGCTGCTGCTCGATCTGCTCGGCTTGGTCTGCGGCCAGGCGCAGTGCTTCGGCGAAGGTCGACGGTAGAGATGATTGGCTCTTTTGCTCAAGCTCTTGCCAGCGATCCACGATGGCAGCCGTGAACTCAGGGGAAAGACGGGCCACCAGAACCAGAGAGTCGCGCTTGTTAAAGCGGAACTCATAGTACGTGTTGCCGCGGTGCTCGTACGGGAACGTCGCCAGTGGCGAGGTTAAAAGTTGAGCATCTGCAAGACGCTCGGCGGACTTACGAACCGCCTCATGCTTCGAACCGACCAACTCGGCAATCTCTCGACTGCTCATGGTGATCTGGCTTGATGTGATCAATTCCATTTTCTAAGCCTCACAAAAAAGGCTTCACCTGCGCCATCCCCCGTTAAGGGGTCGGAATAACGGGATCAGTAAACCCGCCATGGCGCATGTGAAGCCTCACTAATTTTCACTGGATTCCGGCCAGTACGCTCAGTATATCCACACCACAGAAGCGCGCAAGATCAATGCGCGGCTGAGTGATGGGCGGCTAGGAATTGGCGTTGTCCTCCTTGCTCGCACTCAGGTACGCATCAACACGCTCCGATATCTTTTCCGTGTACCCGCCATGACAGGACACGATTGCCATCAGCGTCTCAGCCTCCTGTACACCTGAGGAAGCCCACCGATACCGCTCAGCATCCTTGCGCAGCCTTTCGTTCTCGGCGCGGAGCTGGTCTCGCTCTTCTCGCAGCGCCCACACCCAGTCAATGAACTTGCCAGCATCGATGAATGGCTCTCCCATCTCACACCTCCTTCACAGTCAGATAGCTGATCCCGGCGAACACCAGACCGATCAGCAGGGATTTCCAGGCGTCGGCTTTGTTGTCGCCTACGTCGATTTGGGCCAGTAGCCAGTTGGCGATGAAGCACACGCTCATTGCGGCGCAGAGGATGGCTAGGATCAGTTGGGCGGTCATGCCTCCACCTCCTGCTGCTGGGTGATTTCGAGAGGGTCGGCGGAGGGATTGATGGGCAGGAGATGTCCTGGAATGAAAAGACAAACCCCGCGGAGAGTTTTCCCATCAACTTCGCACAGCCAGCAGTCATCAGTACTTACGTTTGTCACAGTCCTTCCACATCCTTGCGCCTGCCATTCTCCGTACTGCCCGGCTGGTATGAATTCTATAAGTCGAACAGATCTGCCAATCAGATGCTTGTGGCTTATCGAGCCGATCACCATAGCCAGCCCGCCCGGCACCAGCTCACCGCGTGGTTGATTGTTCATGCCATAATCCTCCGCCTAACCTGACCGCATACGTTGCAGCGCAGTATGTAGTAACAACCTCGGCTAGAAACATGGCCTCCAACTGTTTTTTCGTAGGGACCCTTTTCTACGGTCGCGTATTGATGAACGCCGAGTAAGCACCAAATTTTCTTTCCAGCCATCACTCTTCCCCTCTATGCTCGCCCATTGCCGGGCTGTTAGTTGCGGCCAGCATATCGGCCGCCGCTTGGTTTTTCTTCTGCTGCTGGTTTTGCCTGATAATCCTCGTAGCTCATAGCTGATGGCGCGAACTTTTGGAACTTGCCTTGGAACTGCAGCAAGCAGAATCCCGGCGCCGCGTGCCTCACCTTTGGGATATCCCATTCAGTCAGGCCTTTACTTCCGTGTTCGTTCTTGTCGTCACGATAAGCCAGCATGATTACATCCGCGTCCTGCTCAATCTCGCCAGAATCCCTGAGGTCGCTCATCTGCGGACGAGCATTGGCGCCTCGACTTTCCATCGCCCGGTTGAACTGGGCAAGAACGATGATCGGAATTCCAAGCTCTTTGGCAAGAGCCTTGAAGCCTCGGGTAAAGCTGCCGATCTCGGCGCTTCGAGTTTGAAAGCGCGAGCCGGGGTCGGAGGTGATAAGCGTCAGGTAATCCACCACCATGAGGTCAAGCTTCTTAGCGCGGTGCTCCATCCGTGCGATGCTGCAGATTCGGCTGAATGAAAGTGCGCCCTTGTCGCAAATCCTCACGTCAGCTTCGGACATTCTTCCTACAGCCGCCTGTACCTTCAGCGCCATTTCTGAAGTTGAATCCTTGATTGCCGCGCCGCTTTCAAGAAGGTCCTTCGAAACCCCGCTATTCGCAGCAAGAGATCGAAGTCCAAGCTCTTTCTTCTGCATCTCAAGCGAGAAGATCAGAGCGGATTTCCCCTCACGAATTGCAATTCTGTCAGCAATCGTGGTGCCCATTACCGTCTTGCCAGTGCCAGGCTTGCCAGCGATGATCACTAAGTTACCTGGGCGC
>JAAIGF010059293.1_pt1 | contig 37783 bp, 35 predicted proteins | sample 6487441 | NCBI WGS metagenome assembly JAAIGF01 (sample SAMN13974129, study PRJNA590717) | phyllosphere metagenome | biome: pepper field; feature: multiple bacterial spot infested pepper fields; material: pepper leaves; isolation source: leaves from pepper fields | host: Capsicum annuum ...
ATTTGCGCGTTAAATTCATCTTTCGACTCACGCGTGATGACGACAAAATCGCCCTCATTGTCGTGGTAAAAAATACCATTGTAGAAAAAAGAGGCATTATCAAAAGAAGCGATACGCTGCTGTCTTACCTGTGTCAGAAAACTGGGTGAAATATCTCCGGTAGACAACATCGCACCGTTATTTAGTCGATCGAGGCTATCAAACACCGCAATATTACTTCGGGATATGGTCTTTTGCAACTGGCTTTTTACGTTAGCGTGTTCTAGGATCGAGAGCTCGTCTTGTTCCAGGTAAAAAATCGCGGCGAGCAACGACTTACTCTCCAACGATTGATATTCCTTCGCTTTCATTTGACTGTAGTACGAGAAATAAATCAACACGGAAAAAATCAAGATAATGATGCTAAAGATAGCAACAGCATACAAGGAAAGTCTATGCCGTAATTTCATACGTTACACTTTAAAGATATAACCCACACCCTTTACCGTGTGAATATATTTGCGTCCGTCTTTTTCAATCTTGTTTCGTAAATAAGATATGTAAACATCCACCACGTTGGTATGGTTGTCAAAAGTTATGCCCCAAACGGCATTCAATATCTGGATACGACCTACCGTTTTATCCATATTTTCCACCAGATAGATCAACAACTTGTATTCCCTCGGCGACAATTCGACCGGCTCATTCGCTAAGCTTACCTGATACTGTTCCAGGTTAATACGAAGATCCCCAAACGTAAGTTCTGCCTTCGGCGATTCCTGTTGCTGGTACTGCTGGCGTCTGGTCAGCGCTTTGATACGCGAGAGCAACTCATCAAAATGAAAAGGTTTGGTCAGGTAATCATCCGCGCCATAATCTAGCGCCGACACTTTATCTTGCACAGCATTCAGCGCGCTGAGCATCAAAATAGGGCTATACACTTTTTTGTAGCGCAAGGTTTGCAACAACTGCACGCCATCCATGCCCGGCAACATAATATCTAAAATAATCAAATCCCACTCCATATGCAGGTAATGCGCCAACACATCCTCCGCATTTTTACATAAGGTAACCAAATAACCAAACTCCTCCAATCCCTTGATCAGAAAATTACTTATTCGGTTGTCGTCTTCCACTACAAGAATCTGCATGTTGTAAAGTAAGAAATTAAAAAGTAAAAAATAAAAATTAAAAACAAATGCGCTTTTAGAAGCGCTTCGCAAATTGGGGAGGATAAGCATCAATAAACGCTTCGCGAGCGATGTCATCCAGGTTTCATTAAGCGATAAGAAACCAGGACTTTTTTGAATACTTTTTGTGTCCAGACAAAAAGTATTGCCCTGTCCCGGCGAGGGACATAAACCGACATACGACTCCGCTGGAGTCGAAAGAACAAATCATGTCAATTTGCTATAAACATATGACCTCGCTGAGGTCAATAAGTATACAACCATTCATCACACGTGATCACGCCCTCGAATCCAAGGTCGTTTGATTTAAATATCGCTTTACGAAATCGTGAACGCAAGCGTTATTAAACGCTCCGCGATTAACGTCATCAACGTTTCATCAAGCGATGGAAAACAAGCAATTGACGCAGACTGTGTGCGGGGAAGGCATGAGAAATTATTATAAAAATTCTAAAAAGATTTTTTATAATAATTTCTAGCCTGCGCGGCAATTGGCTTGTGCGCGAGGACTCGTGCGACAGATCGCCTCGATGAAACAAGGACTTTTTTGAATACTTTTTGTGTCCAGACAAAAAGTATTGCCCTATCCCGGCGAGGGACAATAGCGACATACGACTCCGCTGGAGTCGAAAAAAAGAAAATCAGCATTTTCTATAAATCTATGACCTCGCTGAGGTCAATAAATAAACAACCATTCATCACACGTGATCACGCCCCCGAATCTAAGGTCGTTTGATTTAAATATCGCTATGCGAAGAAGTGAACGCTTGCGTTGTTAGACGCTCAGCGAGCAACGTCGTTAACGCTTCATCAAGCGATGGAAAGCTAGCAATTTGACGCAGCTAGCCTTTCCTCAGCAAAAACCAACCGAGTAAATCTCTTCTATCTACTGGAAGCAGTTTGTCAAGCAACCGCTAAAACAAAAAAAGATGCCCACAAAGGAGCATCTTTTTAATATACCGATAAATTACCCTTACTTCGCGTAAGAAACCGATCTCGTTTCACGAATAACGGTAACCTTAATCTGACCAGGATAAGTCATTTCTGTTTGGATACGGTTAGAAATATCAGCTGCTAAGATCTCCGCGTGCGCATCAGAAACTTTTTCCGATTCAACAACTACCCGTAGTTCACGACCAGCTTGGATAGCAAATGTTTTCTCGACACCAGGATAAGAAAGTGCTAATTCTTCCAGTTCTTTCAGACGCTTGATATAACTTTCTACAACTTCACGACGCGCGCCGGGACGAGCACCAGAAATCGCATCACAAGCTTGCACGATCGGCGAAATCAACGAAGTCATCTCAATCTCATCGTGGTGAGCACCAATAGCGTTACAAACGTCCGGGTGTTCCTTATATTTCTCCGCCAATTGCATACCTAAAATAGCATGTGGCAACTCCGGATTATCATCAGGCACTTTACCAATATCGTGCAATAAGCCGGCACGCTTCGCATGTTTCACGTTTAAGCCAAGCTCTGACGCCATCGTTGCTGCGAAATTTGCCACTTCGCGCGAGTGCTGCAACAAGTTTTGTCCATAAGATGAGCGGTAGCGCATACGTCCAACCATGCGGATCAATTCCGGATGTAAGCCGTGAATACCAAGATCGATAGCCGTGCGTTCACCAATTTCAACGATTTCATCTTCAATCTGCGTGCGGGTTTTAGCAACCACCTCTTCAATACGCGCTGGGTGAATACGACCATCCGTTACCAAACGGTGCAAGGACAAACGGGCAATTTCACGACGCACCGGGTCAAAACCCGACAGGATAATAGCTTCCGGCGTATCATCTACAATAATCTCCACGCCCGTAGCCGCCTCTAGTGCACGAATATTACGCCCTTCACGACCAATAATACGTCCTTTAATTTCATCATTTTCAATATTAAAGATCGATACTGTATTTTCGATTGCCGACTCGGTTGCTGTACGTTGAATCGTTTGGATAACCACTTTTTTCGCCTCTTTAGAAGCAGTCAATTTCGCTTCATCAACAATATCTTTGATCTGCATCATAGCTTGCGAACGAGCTTCCTCACGTAGAGAACTCACCAATTGCTCTTTCGCTTCTTCAGCCGATAAGCCTGCGATCGTTTCCAATTGCTTGATGTGCTGATTTTTTAACAAATCAACTTCCTCTTTCTTCTTCTCGTTTACCTCGACAAGCTGATCCAGTTTTTTGCTTTTATTATCTAGCTCTTGCTTATCCCGACTAATGCTTTCCAGCTTTTGGTTCAGCGATGTCTCTTTCTGGCGTAAGGTGTTTTCTTTTTGTGCGAGGGTATTATTACGTTGATTAACCTCTTTTTCGTGTTCTGCTTTCAACTGCAAAAACTTCTCTTTGGCCTCTAAGCCACGTTGCTTTTTATGATGCTCGGCTTGCTGTTCAGCTTCCTTTACGATCCGTTCTGCCTTTTCCTGCGCTGATTGCTCCTGCTTTTTGAATACTAATTGTAACAAAAAACGACCGATAACAACACCTATAATAAGCGAAATTATAATCGAAATTGTTGTAGATAACTCCATTGGTGTATATGTATATTAGATATAAATTGTTTTTTTTGGTTCAAAAAAAAACCGCAATTAAATGTACAGGTCCCATGTATTATTAAACTTCGATTACACATGATTTGAGCAATTGATCATGACCTAGATGGCATATAGCAAAATGGCCTACATCTTTCTTCGCTCGTGATATTGAAGCGTTAAGTTTAAAATAGTGACAACCCGAATTTAATTGCGGCAAATTCGTCGTTATAAAGCTCTATATAAAGAACGATATGATTATTTCTTAAAGAAGTCTGTTAATAAATCATCCAATTCGTGAATCTGCTCTTCTATTCCCTCCTCATGTTGTTGTGCCTTACGCTCGGCCTTAATCATACCGGTTGCATATTGTAACACACACATCGAAAGCAAATCCTGCTTATCACGAACCGCATAATTATCTTGCAGTTCCTTTATCTTTTCATTTATTAATTTCGCAGCGTGTCTAATCACCTCTTCCTCTTCAGTATCTACCCGCAACGGATAAACACGGTCTGCAATATTTATTTTTATGGAAATTTCTCCCATGTTTCTTGAGCTTAAATAACGTAAAAGGCTTCCATGCTGTCTAACCGACTACTTCAGCAGCCCAATACATCTGTCTATTTCTCGCACAAAATCGTTAATTTTTTGCTTTGTGTCAAGTATTTTTTCATTTATTGCTTCACTATCTACGTTAGACTCGTCTAATGTCTTCGCAACTGCCATAGCCTTAAGCTTTTCTTCCAGCTGCTGCACCTTACCAGTACTGGTCTGGAATGCTACCTGAAGCGACTGTACTTCCAACTTCAACAAATCATTCTCCTCCTGAAGAGCTTCGCACATCTGAATAAGGTTTTTCGTTTTCTCAACGATTATATCCATTTGTCTAGATAGTGTAGCCATATATATTACTGCGCAATTATAATTTAATCCCCGAAACTAGCGCACTGTAGCACCAGTCTCTTTCTCAAAGTTAAGCATTAATTTTTTAATTATCCCGTCAATCTGTTTGTCAGTTAACGTTTTCTCCTCATCCTGGAGTACGAAACTCAATGCATACGACTTTTTACCTGCTGGCAGTTTATCGCCTTTATACACGTCAAAAATGTTCACTGCTTTCAACAGCTTACGTTCCGTCTTGACAGCCACCACTTTAAGTTGTTCAAACGTAACGGCATCGTCTACCAAAAGTGCCAAATCACGACGTACAGCCGGAAATTTAGAAACCTCCTGAAATTTTATCACGTTTTTGCGGATAACCTTAACCAGCAAATCCCAATCAAAGTTCGCAAAAAACACCGGACCGTCTACATCCGCTTTTTTCAGGTTTTCTGCGGATACGCTGCCCAACGTGGCCAGCGCTTTTTGTCCTTTCATATAGGTCAACCCGTAAGCGAAATACGGTCCCTCTGCCTCCACCACTTGTAATCCAGCAATATTTAAACGGCGAATGATGGTGTCCACCGCAGCCTTGATATGGTAAAACGAAGTTGGCTTATCCGCCGCGTTCCACTGCGCGTCGGCCTGATTTCCAGCGATGCACAAGGCTAAGTTTTGACGTTCGCTATACCCTTCTGCTGTCTTGAAGTAGGTTTTGCCATATTCGAAATATTTCGCATTCGGACTTTTACGCTTTTGGTTGTACGAAACGCTTGTGAGGGCAGAATACAACAAATTTTGACGCATGGTATCCAAGTCAGAACTAAGCGGATTAACCAAACGCACGGCCGTTTCCTCGTCTTCCACGAAAGCAAGCTTCGTCAATGAATTATTCAAAATTTCGCGGTAACCATTGCCAATCAATAAATCGGCTACCTGATTTAACAACACCTCTTTATCAGGTTTTTCGGTGGTGTTGAGCGATGATTTAATCTGCGGCTTCAACTCAATATTGTTGTAGCCATAAATACGTAATACCTCTTCGATAACGTCCACCTCACGTGTTACATCCACCTTAAACGCCGGCACACTCACCGCAATGGTATCTTCCGACGTGTCGGTAACGCCAATTCCTAACGCCAGGATAATCGCTTTGATCTCTTCCGCGGGAATAGCTTTTCCGATCAGTTTTTGCACGCGACTGTAGCTTACCTCAAAAATAAATGGAGAAACGGGTGCTGGGTATTCGTCAGTCAACTTAGACTCAATAACACCGCCTGCGACTTCCTGAATCAGCAACGCTGCTTTCTGAAGCGCGTATAGCGGCATATTAGGATCTGTACCGCGCTCAAAACGAAACGAAGAATCGGTCTTTAAGCTGTGTCGCTTTGCTGTTTTCCGTACTGAAACAGCATTGAAGTAGGCTGACTCCAGGAAAATACGCGTCGTATCGGCCGAAACTCCCGAATTGGCACCGCCGAACACACCGGCTATACACATCGGTTTCTCCGCATCGGCAATCACTAAATCTTCTGCAGAAAGCTTGCGCTCAACGCCATCAAGCGTCACGAAAGCTTCTCCTTCTGTAGCTTTACGTACAATAATTTGCTCGCCAGCGATCTTCGCTGCATCAAATGCGTGCAACGGTTGCCCCAAATCATGCAAAATATAATTGGTAACGTCTACAATATTATTAATCGGGCGAATACCAATCGTTAACAAACGCTCTTTTAACCAATCTGGCGATTCGCCAACCGTGACGTTATCAATCGTCACGCCCGCATAGCGTGGGGCCAACTCTGCGTCTGCCACGGTAACCGCAATGCCTGCTGCGCTGCCCGCCTGAAATGCAGATACATCAGCAGTGCTGTATGGTTGACGGAAATAAGCGGCCAGATCGCGGGCCACACCTAAGTGCGAAGCCGCATCGGCACGATTTGGCGTCAAACCGATTTCGTATTTATAATCGTCCTTAATATCGAAATAATCCTTCACTAAAGACCCGACAACAGCGCTATCAGCCAATTCGACCAAACCAGCGTGTGATGAGCCCAAGCCAATTTCATCCTCGCCACAAAGCATACCTTCCGACGCCTCGCCCCTGATCTTTGACTTTGTGATTTTAAATGGTTCACCCGTTGTTGGATGACAGGTCGTGCCCACGGGTGCAACGATCACTTTTAAACCTGTACGCACGTTTGGTGCGCCGCACACGATATGTAAAAGCTCTTCTGCACCAATATCCACGGTCGTTACTTTCAACTTATCTGCATTAGGATGTTGTTCGCAGGATTTTACCTCACCTACAACCAAGCCTTCAAGACCACCGGGAATTTGCTGCACGGTTTCCAGTAATTCCACTTCCAAGCCAATATCCGTCAAAATAAGCGAAAGCTCTTCGGGCGTTTTGTCTGTATCGATATAATTTTTAAGCCAGTTATAGGAAATATTCATCTTAAAATGCTATTTAAACCACAAAGATAGAATTTTAGAACGTTGACTCCCATTTAACAACAAGAAAATTTTAGCACATGACGGTTATTTGTATTGGTAAAGTTCTACAATAGATAATCAGCGTTAGCAGACGATAGAAACCAGCCAGCCCTGGCTAAACGCACTATTAATTACTATTTTTCAACCTCTTTACAAGAGTAAAACTATGATAATAAATAAGTTAACAACCATGATTACCCACTCTATTCACCTCTCTGCAAATAAAACAGTATACAAAGAAAACGGCTCGAATGCGACCGCCTTTTTCGCTTCTGCAAAGCAGACTTTCCTGATGTAACGGAAGGTAGCTGCCGGCACTAAAACCGCATCCGTCCATCTTCCAATAGAGCAGCGACAGCAAAAAAAAGGGCGGCCTTATGCATAACCACTTTCCTGTGCTACAAAACGGCCGTTACGAAAACAAAATTCCGATGTTTCCCATCAAAATATTACGTAACTTTGTGCTTTGATTTGAAGAACGTTCAAAATACACAGTTATAATGATTCATTTCTTTGTGAACCCCAGCAACACCGTCTATGGTGTTCAAACCCAACAAGAATTATCCCAAGAAGATATTTCCAAACTAAACTGGCTTTTCGGAAACGCTAAAAAATTAACAGAACAAACGCTTGCTACGTATTACGTCGGGCCACGTGCTGCGATGATAACACCTTGGAGTACCAACGCTGTCGAGATCACGCAAAACATGGGCGTATCGGGCATACTTCGTATTGAAGAATTTCAGCCTGTAGAAGCTGATTTTAACGATTTCGATCCCATGATATCGCAAAAATATCCGGCCCTCACACAAGAGATGTACACGGTTAATATCCAACCGGAACCGATCTTGGATATCGCGGATATCGATGCTTACAACAAACAAGAAGGCTTAGCGCTTAGCGCAGAAGAGGTCGAATATCTTGATAACCTTGCCACAAAGCTAAACCGTAAACTAACAGACTCGGAAGTATTTGCTTTTTCACAAGCAAACTCGGAGCACTGTCGGCATAAAATTTTTAACGGCACGTTTGTCATCGATGGTGAAGAACAACCGACTTCACTCTTTAAATTAATCAAGAAAACATCCGAAACGCATCCAAATGCGATCGTTTCGGCCTATAAAGACAATGTTGCCTTTATTAAAGGTCCACAGGTCACGCAGTTTGCGCCAATATCAGGCGATAAGCCAGACTATTACACAGAAAAAGAATTTGAATCGGTTATTTCGCTCAAAGCAGAAACGCATAACTTCCCAACTACTGTAGAACCTTTCGCAGGTGCTGCAACAGGATCGGGCGGTGAGATCAGAGATCGTCTGGCAGGCGGCCAGGGTGCTTTACCGTTGGCAGGAACCGCTATTTACATGACGTCATACTCGCGCTTGTTGGCCGACAGACCTTGGGAAAAAGCGGTAGAAGAGCGCGCCTGGTTATACCAAACGCCAATGGATATCCTGATCAAGGCATCCAATGGTGCTTCTGATTTTGGTAATAAATTTGGCCAGCCATTAATCACCGGTTCGGTATTGACCTTTGAACATGAAGAAGAAGGCCGTAAGCTGGGTTACGATAAAGTTATTATGCAAGCCGGCGGTATTGGCTATGGAAAATTAAGCCAAGCAAAAAAACACGAACCGAAAGCCGGCGATAAAATCGTCGTCTTAGGTGGCGAGAATTACCGTATCGGTATGGGTGGCGCGGCTGTGTCTTCGGCAGATACCGGCGCGTTTGGTTCGGGCATCGAACTGAATGCGATACAACGCTCTAACCCGGAAATGCAAAAGCGAGCAGCAAATGCTATCCGTGCATTTGTAGAGTCTGACCACAATCCTATTGTTTCTATTCATGACCACGGTGCTGGCGGACATTTAAACTGTCTTTCTGAATTGGTCGAAGAAACGGGCGGCTTGATCGACCTGGATAAACTTCCGGTAGGTGATCCTACCTTATCGGCAAAAGAGATTATCGGAAACGAATCACAGGAGCGAATGGGCTTAGTGATTGCCGAAAAAGATATTGAACAACTACAGAAGGTGGCTCAACGCGAGCGCGCTCCCATGTATGCCGTTGGCGATGTAACGGGTGACCATCGCTTTACCTTTGCTTCGCAAACATCGGGCGAAAAACCAATGGATTACGATTTGGCAGACTTCTTTGGTTCTTCACCAAAGACCATCATGAATGATAAAACGGTCAAACGCCGCTATGCAGACCTGAGCTACGAAGTGAAAAACGTGCCGACTTATGTGCAGCAGGTATTGCAGCTGGAAGCTGTCGCTTCAAAAGACTGGTTGACCAACAAAGTAGACCGCTGTGTGGGTGGCCGCGTGGCAAAACAACAGTGTGTTGGCCCATTGCAGTTACCGTTGAACAATGTAGGCGTTATGGCGCTGGATTACAAATCTAAGGAAGGCATTGCCACCACCGTTGGGCACTCGCCATTGACGGCTTTGGTTGATCCGGTTGCAGGCTCGCGAAATGCTATTGCGGAAGCTTTATCCAATTTAGTATTTGCGCCAATGAAAGATGGCTTGACCGGTGTTTCCTTATCCGCAAACTGGATGTGGCCTTGCAACAATGAAGGCGAAGATGCTCGACTTTACCAAGCGGTTAAAGGCTGTTCAGACTTTGCCATCGAATTGGGAATCAATATCCCAACGGGCAAAGATTCGTTATCAATGAAACAGAAATATCCGAATGGCGAGCATGTTATCGCGCCTGGTACGCTGATTGTTTCAGCAGGAGGTAACTGTATCAATATTAATAAAGTAGTCGAACCAGTATTGTCTAAACAAGCGGGATCGATTTATTATATCAACCTGTCAAAAGACAGCTTTAAATTAGGTGGTTCTTCTTTTGCACAAATCCAAAATAAAATTGGACAAGAAGTGCCGACCATTCAAGATGCCGCTTACTTTAAAAATGCATTTAACACGATTCAAGAGCTTATCTTAGCGGGCGAGATCGCTGCCGGGCACGATGTGGGTTCTGGCGGTTTGGTAACTACGCTGTTGGAAATGACCTTTGCTGATGTAGATCTGGCGGCTAACTATGACCTCACCGATCTTGGTGAAGCGGATACCGTTAAAGCGCTTTTCAATGAAAATATCGCCGTGGTATTGCAAGCCAAAGATGACGCTACATTTGAAAAAGCAGTAGCTGCCGCAGGCATAGCTGCTGTTAAAATTGGACAGGCAACAACAGGCGATACCGTGCAATTGATCAATGCGGAAGATCGTTTTGCCTTTCCTGTTGTGGAAACACGCGATACCTGGTTTAAAACCTCATATCTACTGGATCAAAAGCAATCCAAAAATGGGATGGCTGAAGAGCGTTTTGCGAATTACAAAAATCAGCCTTTAGCTTATCATTTTCCAGCACAATTTAATGGAACAAAGCCATCTACCGATCAGCTAACAAAACGTCCTAAAGCAGCAATTATTCGCGAGAAAGGCTCTAACTCGGAGCGTGAAATGGCAAATGCCATGTTTTTAGCAGGATTTGACGTGAAGGATGTGCACATGACAGACTTGATCGCGGGTAGAGAGACGCTGGAAGATATCCAATTTATTGGCGCAGTAGGTGGTTTCTCCAATTCGGATGTACTCGGTTCTGCAAAAGGTTGGGCAGGTGCATTTCTCTACAATGAAAAGGCCAAAAAAGCGTTGGAAAATTTCTTCGCCCGACCGGATACCTTATCCGTGGGTATCTGTAATGGTTGTCAATTGTTTATGGAGCTCGAACTCATTAACCCGGAGCACGATACGCACGGAAAAATGCAGCACAACACGTCGCAAAAACACGAGTCTAACTTTGTTTCGGTACAGATACAGGAAAATAACTCTGTGATGTTATCCAGCTTGGCTGGTAGCACGCTGGGTGTGTGGATTTCTCACGGTGAAGGAAAGTTTAATTTGCCACAGGCCGAAGACCAGTATGGAATTGTTGCCAAATACGCTTATGCGCAATATCCGCACAACCCGAATGGATCTGACTTTAACACGGCTATGCTGTGTGATAAAACAGGGCGCCACCTGGTCACGATGCCGCATATTGAACGCTCCATTTTCCAGTGGAACTGGGCGCATTATCCGGCCAATCGTCAAGATGAGGTTTCGCCGTGGATGGAAGCCTTTGTGAATGCGCGCTTGTGGATCGAAAAACAAGCTTAGTTTACACTACCATATAAGACCGACAGCCCCTCGCTATTTATTGTCAGCGAGGGGCTGTTTTTGGGTTAACACGTTCCCTTTCGCAGTGGTCAAGTCCGTCTCCACCTTTCCTTTCTGAAATTTGGCCATGCAAAAAGCCGTCGCTGGTAAAAAAAGAAAAACGCAAAAGCCGATCAAAAAACCAAAGATCTTCCCCAACACATAACTACAAAGCAGCACAAAGATCGGGTAAGAAAATAGCAGAGCAGCGAATAACATCGAGTCGAAAAATATAGTGCCAGCAGTTTTTTTCCGAACGTAATCTCGCCAAAGCTTATAAAACCAAAATTGGGTATGATAACCTATTTTAGCCGGAATACGATAGTACCTTGCCTCTGTTGCAGAAAGCGTGCGAGGTTGCAACGGTTCGGCAACAAGCGCTTCTTGTAAGCGGGCGCGCAGCGCGGCAATCATCTCGCCCGATTGCACCGCGTGGTTGGCAATAAAATCGGTACTATCCAACGGTGGCAAGGCCGTCAGTTCGACTGCCTTCGGCACATGCTGAAAAGAGTTATACTGTAAAGTATATGCTTGCAGCTGTACGGGCAATTCTGCACGGTAAGCGCGCTCCAATAAAGACGTGAGTCCGCCGTTCATAAATGGCTGCAAGCCCCACAGGTTTAACGAGCGCCCTTCCGGGAAGATGAGAACGTGTTTACCGGCAGACAAGCAGCGGATACACTCATCAAACGTAAAATCATTTTTTACAGCAAACTCCTCATCGTCGCTTTTCTTATAAACCGGCAGTTGAAACAACCATCGAAGCAAGACATTGACCGCCGGCTTTTTAAAGATATCGCCGCGCGTCAGAAATCGTATTTCGACAGGACTATATGCCGCAATCAGCAACGCGTCAAACAAAGAATTGGGGTGATTGGAAACAATAATGCTCGGACCGGCATAAGCCGCCAGATTTAGCTGTCGAACCCGCAAGTCTGGCACATACCAATATAATCCCAATCGTACAAAATAACGCAGTATGGTATAAAACATAAAAAGAGGCGATCTAGTAATATCATTACATTTGTTACAACCAAGATAGCAAAAAATAGACCTTTTTTAAGACACAACAGCTCTCCTTGCTAAATTTTGTATATTTATACGAACAACGAATCAACCTGCTTAAGAAAATAAACATGATTCACCAAGAAATCTTAAACTACAACCAGCAGCAAACCTATGGCGATGCAGCTATCTGCACTGCACTCAGCCAGCACATTAATAATTTGCTAACGGAAGCCGAACATAAAATTTGGCACGCACACCCCGTTTGGTTTTTGGACGGCAACCCGATCGTAGGATACAGTAAATTGAAAGACGCTGTACGCTTGCTGTTTTGGAGTGGTCAATCTTTTGAAGAACCTAAACTTGTGAATGAAGGAAAATTTAAAGCTGCCGAGATACGTTACCAAACGGTCGACCAGATCGATAAGGCCGACCTCACGCGCTGGTTAGACAAAGCCGAACGCATCCAGTGGGATTATAAGAACCTGGTGAAAAGAAAAGGTGTACTGGAGCGTTTAAAATAATCTGTCGCACAATCGCTATCCATCGCGCCGATCAACGCAAATGTTATTTTTGATTTCGCGTTTTTAATATTTACTTGTTAATTTGAGTTATGAAAATCATCGGAATCATCCCAGCAAGATATGCTTCATCCCGCTTCCCAGGCAAGCCCCTGGTCGATATCCACGGTAAATCTATGATACAACGCGTCTACGAACAAGTTAAAGGTTGCGCAAGTCTGGCAGAGGTGGTTGTCGCGACGGATGACAAGCGTATCGAAGAGCATGTGCGCACCTTCGCAGGCAATGTGGTGATGACATCTGAACAGCATGCTTCGGGAACGGATCGCTGTGCCGAAGTGGTTTCAAAAGTAAGTGGCTTTGATATCGCCATTAATATTCAAGGCGACGAGCCTTTCATTAATCCACTGCAAATCGAGTTGTTGTGCTCGCTTTTTGACGATCAGCAAACGCAAATAGGCACATTAATCAAACAAATTGAAAGCCAGGAAGATCTGTTTAACGAGAATACCCCCAAGGTAATTATCAGTAAAGAACAGCAAGCCATGTATTTCTCTCGGCAAACTATCCCGTTTCAACGCGGCGTGGAAAAATCGGACTGGCTACGCACGCAAACATACTATAAACATATTGGGATATACGGCTATCGCGTGGATGTGTTGAAAGCCATCACGCAACTGCCGGTGTCGCCGCTTGAAAAAACGGAAGCCTTAGAGCAACTTCGCTGGATAGAAAACGGCTACCGCATTAAGGTAGCGAAAACAGAATTTGATACGATAGCTGTAGACCATCCGGAAGATGTTGACCTTATTAAAAAGAAATATTTTTAGCAGCAACCCAACGCGCTTACATCAATATTTTAGTTCGATAACGTCTGCGTTACCTACCACCGCAAACACGCGATTGTCTTGCCGTTTAGTCAACATATACAAACCTGTCCAGCGACCAAATGCGGGTAAGGTAAGCACCTTGTCTTCTAAGTAAAAACAGGGAAGTTTGTAATACTGCCGGCCTTTTACAGCAACTTCACAGCCGGGGTGGATATGCCCCACAATATTATAGATAGCGGCATCTAGCTGTTTAATAGGTTCATGCGAAAAAACAATCCCTTCGGCCAGCAATACGTAATCTTTAACCTGAATGACAGAAGCCTTTAAGATCGCTTCGGGTAAGATATCGTGATTTCCGCGCGTCAATAGAAACTTCACTGTCGGAAAACCCTGCAAAAACCGTTGAAACTCGTCCCATTCATAGTTCCATTCCGAATGGAATAAATCTCCCAGAAAAATCACTTCGCGCACCGATAGCTCGTTAAGCAATACCGCCAACCGCGAAAACTCTTCATCAAGCCGCATGGGCGGTACAAATAGCCCTGCCTTACGAAAATGTCCGAGTTTGCCGATATGCCAGTCTGATAAAACCAACAAGTGGTATGACGGGATATACAATACTTTTTGCGGCAACATAAACAACTCCACACCATTAAAAGTCAACTTTTTTGCCATTATTCTACTTTTCCTTCCAACTGTAATTTTAATAGTTCTAAGCGACTTTGCCAATCTTCGTTGCTATATTTTTCGCGAAACGATTCGGAGAAGATCGGAAAGGAAAACGGGGTAAGATTTTTGGGAAATGCTAAAACGATCGCATGATCTGCAATACGCTCGAAAGCCAGTTGCATACGTCCTTCCTCCAGTTGAAAATCAAAAACCTCGTCGTATGCCTCGCGAAGCAATAAATTAGTCGGGTCGTAATCTTCGAAAACCGAGAAAAACAATCCGGCATTTGCCTGCAAATGCTTTGTTTTCATTCCTTTGCCAGGAAAACCTTGAAAAACAAGACCAGCGATACCGGCAATATCACGAAAACGCCTGCGCGCCATCTCCTGCACGTTGATCCCCGACGTAATATCCTGATGCAAGTGGTTTGGCGAAAGTAAATCTTTGATAAAATTATCGTCCACCGGATAGTCGGTCGCCGAGAGCAACTCAAAACCATATTCATTACTGGCAATACTAAAGGTGGCCGGTTTAATTTTTCCTAGGCGATAAGCCAATACCTGCGCCATGCCCTCGTGCACCAACTTGCCATCAAACGGATAAACGAATAAGTGATAACCATACTTCGTCGAGATATATTCGACCAGCAGTTCGTCGGTTTTTGGTAAGGCCGATCTACGCGCTTGCTCTTCAAACAATGGTCTTAAGAACTCGATTTCCGGACTAACACGCTTCGTCTGTTGTATAGCTTGAAAACTATGCCGTATGGCCACGCCCAAATCTGGCGAGATCGAGAAACGGCCGCCCATCCACGAAGGCACAACGCCTTTGGACTTGCTCGTAGGCCGCACCACTACTTCCATATTGCGCACATGGACTAATTCCAACTGTCGACCGGAAAACCAAAAGACGTCGCCGGTATTAAGCTTGGAAATAAATGATTCTTCTATGGAGCCTAAATATTTGCCCGACATAAATTTCACTTTCATCATCGCATCGGAAACGATCGCACCGATACTCAGTCGATGCCGCATGGCTAATTTGCGCGATTCCACACGATAGATGCCATCTTGCAGCACCAGGCGATGAAAGTCGTCGTAAGCATGCAACGTTTTTCCGCCATGAATAAGCATAGCCATACAATCGTCAAACTCGTGCCTCGTCACCGATGCAAAACAATGCGTGCCACGCACCTCTTCAAAGATTTGATCGGCCGCAAAACCATCGCCTACCGCAAGCGTCATTAAGTATTGAATTAGCACGTCGAAACTACGCACATACGGTATACGCTGCTCAATGATTTGCTCTTTTACAGCATATTTTAACGAGTCGCCTTCGATAATTTCCAGGGAATTGGTCGGCACGTAATAAATGTAGGAAGTTTCATGCGGGCGATGCCCCGATCTGCCGGCACGCTGTAAGAACCTCGCGACACCTTTAGGCGATCCGATTTGTATCACACAATCTACCGGACGAAAATCAACGCCCAGATCAAGGCTACTGGTGCAAACCACCGCTTTCAATCGGCCTTCGTGCAACGCATCTTCCACCCAAAAACGTACCTCGTCGCTCAACGAACCGTGGTGAATAGCCAAAATACCGGCAAACTCCGGATAATGCATAATAATTTGCTGATACCAAATTTCAGCCTGCGAACGGGTATTGGTGAAAATCAGGGTAGAATTATACTGTCTGACCAGCGCGATCACCTTGTCCAGCAGCCGAATACCTAAATGTCCAGCCCAAGGAAACTTCTCCAAACTATCGGGCAGCACCGTCTCAATAGCGATCTGCTTTTTCAATGCCGCTTTCACCATCACACCGTTATGCTCATTTCCCAGCAAAATTTCCTGCGCCTCTCCCAGGTTTCCAATCGTCGCTGAAATGCCCCAGATCTTCAGTCGTGGATTAATCGCTTTCAAACGGCTCAGCGCCAGCTCAACCAATACGCCACGCTTGCTGCCCAACAGTTCGTGCCACTCATCTACCACGATAAATTCCAGCGCGCTGAAGAAAGCGATGGCCTCTTTCGATGCCAACAAGAGATGCACACTTTCGGGCGTAGTGATTAACGCTTGCGGCGGCTTCTTGCGCTGCTTTTGCCGTTGGGCAACGGTCGTATCACCCGTGCGCAGCTCTACCGTATAATCCAAATCCAGATCGTCGCTGACTTTGGTTGTCGCTTTGTAGATTTCTTTTGATAAGGCGCGTAACGGGGTTATCCAGATCGCGTGTAACTTCGTTTGCCGATGGCGTTTCTTTTGCTTTTGATAGGCCTTATCGTCGTAATAATGCGCGAGCACGCCAAACCAAATGGCAAAGGTCTTTCCAAAACCGGTAGGTGCGTTAAGCAGACCAGAATGTCCCCTGGAAATAGCCGACCAAGCCTTACGTTGAAAAGTGTGCGGCTCCCAGCCTTGATTATGAAACCATACGTCAGCGAATTGATTCATTTCTAGCGGCAATCAAATTTAACAAATCTTCTTTCGTATTCGCTTCGCTCGCCGGCTTGTCCTGCCGCCAGCGCAAGATACGTGGAAAACGCAGCGCTACGCCTGACTTATGTCGACTGCTGGCATTAATACCCTCAAAAGCGAGTTCAAATACGAGTTGGGGTGTAACGCTACGAACCGGACCGAACTTTTCGATGGTATGGCGTTTTATCCAATTATCGATTACATGAAGTTCTTTATCCGTCAGGCCGGAATAAGCTTTTGCAAAAGGCACCAGTTCGTCGCCATCCCAAACAGCAAAGGTATAATCGGTAAACAAATTTGCACGCCGTCCGTGCCCCGATTGTGCGTAGATCATGACGCCATCAATCGTCATCGGATCGGTTTTCCATTTCCACCACTGTCCTCGCTTCCGCCCGACTTCATAAGGACTATCCCGATGCTTAAGCATCAATCCTTCAGCCTGATATTGTCGCGCGTCTTGCCGGTAGCGCTCGGCATCTTCCCAGGACGCAAAATCTAAGGCTGGCGATAGTATCAATAAGCTTTGTACCGGAAAATCTTGTAATATTTGCTGTAGCTTCTCGCGACGTTTGGCAAGTGGCCAATCCCGAATATCCTGCCCTTCCCATTCCAAAAGATCATAACACACCATAACCAAAGGCGCAGCGAGTAGGCTCGCTTTAGAAACGTTTTTTCTGCCAATACGCGTTTGCATCACGGCAAAGTCGAGCGGCTTGTCATCTTTCCATGGAATAACTTCACCATCGATAACGGTGCCATCCGGCAATACATCGCGCAGCGGATGAAACTCGACAAATTTCTCGGTCATCAAATCCTCCCCACGGCTCCAAACAAACAATTCGCCTTTACGCACGATCAGCTGTCCGCGAATACCATCAAGCTTGGCTTCGATAATCCAGTCGGTAAGTGGCCCCAAAGCGCTGGCATCGCGATCGAGCGCGTAAGCCAAATAAAATGGATAAGGAAGAAAATGTTTATGTTCTTGGATATTATCTTGAAACAAAGAGTCCATCGTTTCTTCGAACGGATCCCATTTACCAATCAGGCGGTGCTCCACCTCCGGCTCCTCACGTTGCAAATATTGCGCAATAGCTTTGACCACCAGTTTACGCGATACACCAACCCTAAAGTTTCCGGTAAGCAGTTTGTTAAATACAAACAGCGCGGTTCCACGCAAAGTCGACCAATAAGCGAGTACTTTCTCGCGTTGTGCGGTCACATCGGCGTTGCGCAACGCGACGATATCCTGCAAAATCGTGCGCAGGCTGTAATCGTTGGCTTGTGAACGTTCTGCACTAGCTGGAATCACCAGTGTTATCGTTTCGGCTAAATCGCCTACAATATAATAACTCTCCTCGAGCAACCACAACGGTATGCCCGATTGTTCGGATGCCCAGAGGCGCAAATCCGTCGTTTTGATGGGTCGTTTAGGCTTATTGCCAATCAACACCGCAATCGCAAAGAGTTTATCATCTGCTGTCGCGCGCTCCAGATAACTCACCATCGCGGCCACTTTGGCCGAGGTCTTGGTGGTGCGATCAATGGCTTCAAAAAGTTCGACAAAATCGATCATGCGTTATCCTCCTCTGCATCGTTGTATAAGGTTTTAAAGATAGCCGCTTCGATATGATACTCTTCGCGTACCCACTTGCTGAAGTTGTGCTCATAGCCGTGAGTGACATAAACGTGCTTCGCACCGGTTTGCTGAATGGCTTGATTCAATTGACGCCAGTCACAATGATCGGATAAAGCAAAGCCACGATCTACCCCTCGGCGGCGGCGCGCACCGCGCAACTGCATCCATCCGCTGCACATCGCGATACGGTAAGGTTTTAACGTACGCAGCCACGGTGTATCCATGGCTGAAGGCGGCGCCACAATCAAAGCGCCGCGAATGGCATCGCGACGCGTATCGGCCGTAATCCGAGTGCCGGGAAAGGTATAGCCAACTTCCGACAAAGCCTGATTCACATTATCTACAGCGCCATGCAGAAAAATATCGCCAATAGTTTGATCAGCATGCGCCAGTATGTTTTGTGCTTTGCCCAAGGCGTAGCCCAAAAGCACCGTATTCATACCTTCTTCTGCGTTACTTTGCCACCAAGCGTTGATATCACTGTAAATCGTTTGGTTAGCAGGAAAATTATAGATAGGCAGGCCAAACGTACTTTCCGTTATAAAATGATCGCACTTAACCAAGCTGTATGGCTGACTTACACCGTCGTGTTCCAGCTTATAATCGCCGGTAAACAACCACACCTCGCCGGCAAAAGCGAGACGAATCTGTGCAGAACCTATAATATGGCCGGCAGGATGAAAAGAAATGGTTACGCCGTTAATTTCCAGGACTTCCTCGTAAGCAATTCCCTGCACATCATTTTCGGCTCCCAGCCGAAGCCGAAGGATCGGCACAGTGTGATGATGACAGATGTAGTGCCCCATGCCCCAACGCATATGATCGCTATGTCCATGCGTGATGAGCGCCGTCTTTACCGGCTTCCAGGGATCGATATAAAAATCGCCCTGCTTACAATACAGTCCAAATTCGTTAACAGATAATAAACTCATGCAGAAGTCCCGTTCGTCGTATGTTGTTGCTTCTACAGCTAACAAGTCGCAACCTCAAATAGTTTTTGTTATCTGCTAAGCAAGGATAAAATGCTTTACATGGAACAAAAAACTCGAGACGAATTATCCTCCGCTATTGTTTGGATAGTTTATTTTTTAAGATGTCTTCCAGTGTCGAGAGGTCAATATCTGTCTGTATGATTTTACCTTCTTCATCAAGTAGTAAATATCTAGGAAAGCTATTTATCTTCATTGCCATAGTTTCTTTCCCTCCAGGATCTACAAAATGAGACCAGAACATATTCTTATCTGCTATAACGCCTTTCCATTTATTTTTAGTAGGCTCTGGATCTATGGAAATGGCAACAATGTCAAATCCGTATGGTTTATAGGCATCATAAAGGCTCTTCAACTTTGGAATTGAAGCGATGCAAGGCTGGCAGAAACTAAACCAAAAGTCAACAAGTATCAATTTTCCTTTCGGAAGAACAAGGTCAACTCTTTCTCCACTTAGATTCTCTACGGGTATATTCGGGAATTCATTCCCTTCTTTAATATGGGCATTTTTAAAATCATGATCCAAAGCAGACCAAACAACACTCTTTTTAACAGATTCATCGAACAAAGACAACGTGCCTTCGCCAATTTTACTAAATCCTAACAAATGGAAACGGTACGCTAACATCCACAAAGAAACAAATGACTTCGGATTATCCTTCGTGTAGTCGTAAAGTAAGGTATCGAGTTTATTAAATTTTCCATACAAAATCGATATCAACGCTTCTTCGTCAGAAATATCTAAGTATATAAAAGCTTGTGGTAGAAACGATTTCTCATATTCCGTTGCTGTCCTCCCATCAGTTAAGCTTGCTTCCCAACGATTGTAGTCTATCGTTATGGCCTTCGTACTTTCATCAAAAAAAAACAATTTCGGACGACTAACCAACTTTCCTCTATCTGATGCTAAGAGACTGAAATACAGCTGTGGAAACTCAAACTTATTTTCCAGTGTGAAATGTCCCTTATTATTAAAAACTTCATAATCACTTTCTTGAAAATATGATTTAGGGACATATTTGTTAAAAAAAAGTAAAGTATCCGCTTTGTTATAATCAACAAAACTTCCCGCTATTGTTTTCTTTTCTTGAGCTAAACAACAGAGAGAAGTATGCATAATAATGAAAAGTAGGTATTTTTTCATGGTCATGCATTACAATAGCCACCTCTCGAACAATGAATTGTACACAACGTAGCATAAACACAGTCGGCACCTGTGGCAGGAACAGCTCCCCCTAAAACTGGTTTCAGCGGCTCACGGGACGGCTGTTGCACATTACTGCTGTTTAAATTTTCTATTGAAATCTCTTTCATGACTTATAATTTAAGATATACAATAACATCATATTTAACTATGAATACCAATTAAATATATCTAAAATAAATATAAACCACGATAAAAGAAACAAACCATCTAAAATCGTCCACAATTAACTATCCTCGCCTTAAACCTTGTGACGAATTACTTAAATTATTACGATTTGCCTTTAAATAGGGAAAAGAAACCAGATTGACATCACCTAGGCTATCTGCACGACAAACGCAAAGTACCTCTGAAGGCTTCTTTATTCCGACAACTACTCGTTCAGCAATTGAAATCGTCTTCCACGCGAATGCCGAGATTTTACGTCTATCCTACTTGAATATCGACGTAATAATAGAGTTTGGCCGTTATCGATGGCTCGGCAGGTAGCGATCCCAGATGTTGTTCTTGCTCAAAATCGCTTAATACTTCAAAGCCATCAAAGCTAGCGTCCACGGCATTTTTTATCTCATTTTGTTGCACCTGCACTTCCATCTCAATCCCCTTATCATGAAAATATACACCATCGTAAGCTAAAACGGTAGCACGTGGGGCTGTCAAAGAAATATGTATGCGATCTGTTCTTGTTTTCATGCGACAAAGATAACGATAAATAGTGATTTTAGGCGCCAGAGGAGACCAGGAGGTTGCCATGTAGGCTGTCATTGTGCGCGTCATCAAACAACTCACATACACGTTGGCCGTATGAGTCGCTATGCATTATGAATTTGCGTTGGAGAGCTTTATCTTTGCCGAGGTATAAGGTGGCAACCTTCGCTTATTGCTTTTTATTTTGCCAGGCGAAAAACCATTTACAGCGGCGCCAAAATCGGCAATGGCTGCTACAGACTACCTTATTACATAACGTAACATACACTCATGACTGAAAAATCCTTGACCGATCAAAACGGCTACGCCGTTATATTTGACATGGATGGCGTAATTTGCCATACCAACCCTTTTCACGCAAAAGCCTTTGCCGCTTTCTTTGACAAATACCAAATTCCGTATACCGACCAGGAGTTTGAAGCGCACATGTTTGGAAAACATAACAGCTACATCATGACGCACTTTTTCAAAAGACAGATTGGTGGCGACGAACTGCTGGCGCTTGAGGGAGAGAAGGAAGCCCTTTTTCGCGAAATTTATCGATCGGAAGTTAAAACGATCCCCTATTATCTGGAATTTTTAGACGAGTTAAAAGCCCATGGTTTTAAGACGGCTGTAGCCACATCAGCTCCGCGCGCCAACCTTGATCTTATTTTAGACGTGTTGCAGATTGCAAACAAGATGGACTCCCTCCTGGCCAGCGAAGACGTGAACCTGCATAAACCACATCCTGAGGTATATTTAAAGTCTGCTGAAAATATTGGCATAGACCCCACACGTTGTATCGTTTTCGAAGATTCGTTCTCCGGCGTAACTGCGGGTATAAATGCGGGCATCAAAGTCGTTGGCGTATTGAGTTCGCATGCGAAAGAAGAGCTACCACCATGTGTAGATTATATCCGCGACTACAGCGAAATTGATGCGGGCAAAGTACGCGATCTTATCCGTCAGTAGTAAAATAATGGGCGAAACACTGCAGCTTATTTCCTCACCTGGTGCATGGGCGCTTTATTTTTTCTGCGCCATGCTTATTGGTATGTCCAAAACGGGCATACAGAATATCGGCACCTTAGCAGTGCCGCTCTTTGCCTTTCTCTTTGGTGCAAAATACAGTACAGGCATCGTTTTACTATTGCTTTGCTTTGCCGATATCATCGCGGTAATTTACTACCGCAAGTCATTTCTATGGAGCGAGGTAAAAAAGCTGCTGCCCGCCGCGCTTATTGGCTTGCTCGTGGGGCTTTTGCTGGGCAATAGCATAGACGACAAAACGTTTAAAATACTCATTGGTGCCTGTATTATCGTCGGGATGTGTATCATGATTTGGTTGGAACGAACAGCCGCAGAAACGCAAGCCCGATTAACGGGAAACAAATGGTACTCGCCTATTTTCGGTTTCATCCTGGGTTTTTCCACCATGATTGGTAATGCCGCAGGCCCCGCGCTGTCGGTTTATATGCTATCCAAGCGTCTAGATAAGATCACATTTGCAGCAACATCAGCTTGGTTTATTATGCTGCTAAATTTCACAAAGGTTCCGCTGCAAGCGCTCGTGTGGCATAACCTCAGTTGGTCAGGTTTGCTGTTAAACCTGCTGGCGGTGCCTTTTATACTTGTCGGTGGGCTAATCGGGATACGCCTGGTGAAGATCTTGCCGGAGAAGCAATTTCGCGTCTTAATCATGACCTTGGTCATCATTTCCGCACTGTTATTGATCTGTCTGTAGGTTATTAGCGTCTGTAAACTGGGGGGTAGAAAGTGGCTAAAAAGAGGCAGGGTAAGTATAAAGCCTTTTGGTCGCACATCGAATAAGATGCGACCAAAAAGCAAAGGCTTTTAAGCCAAAACATCGCGCTCGTCGGGATAGCGCTCAAAAACGGTAACAGCAAAAGAACAAGCGGGCACCACTTTTAATTGGGCTTCTCGAGCTTGCTTTATCGCAGCCAGAACCAATTCTTCCGCGATTTTATTTCCTCGGTAGTAAGGCTCGACCTCCGTATACGTAATTGTCAACTTGCCTTCCGCAATTTCATATACCAATTCACCGATTTGAACCTCGTCATTCAAAGCCAACCATTTGCTTTGATCCGCAACATGTATTAATTCCATACCTCTCAATTATTATCTTCTAAAAAATTAGCCAGTGAGGTGCCCAAAATAGTATTCCAACTCTTTTCGTATAGTGATCGATCCAGCAACGTGCCTGCATCCTCGAAATTTTCAATTCCCTCATGTACGATGCGTACTGCCGTGGCACTGCCGCGAGGCGTCAGATACCAACTCACAATGGAGGTTCCGGCGCTTTCCGACGGGTGACTCCATACATATTGCAAAAATTCATGCGGCTTGAAATCCAAAATTTTTATGCAATAATGATACGTATTCGCCCCTTTAGATTCATAAAAATTAAACTCCGCGCCCTTCTTGAGCTCGAACCCGGGGATATCAAAATACCAAAGATTCAGTTTTTCCTTCTCGGTAAGGGCTTGCCATACACGATGCGGACTTGCTGAATACGTTCGCTCGACTAAGATTGGTACAGGCTTGATCATAACCTCAATTGTTTTTCAATAAATATAACAAATTTTAGCCTAAATAGTTTACACACTCTTGAAAAAATTAGTTGACTATTCATGGTAAAAAGCCAAAAAAACAGGCAAAAAACGGGTTATCAAATAGAAAAAAATCGCCTTGATCTTAAAGCATTACTCCATCGCTTTTTTTCGTTCGTCAAACAGCAGCTATTGATGCTAGCCTTGTTAAAAGCAGCGATGTATTGCACATCTTGCCGATAGACCTCATCGCTAATGCAGCCTATTCTTACAGTAGCTTTACCTGAAACATTTCACACTAAAAAAAATCCTATGTATCTTTGTTACGATGAATGTAGATAACTTACTAGAACGCGGGTTAAACTTTGAATTTTTATCCAAAGAAGAGGGAATTTTCCTCTATCACCATGCGGCTACAGCAGATCTGACCTATGTAGCCAATGAGCTGCGTAAAAAACAAGTGCCCCATGGTAAGGTCACTTGGCAGATCGACCGAAACGTTAACACCACCAACGTTTGCATAGCGAATTGTAAATTCTGTAATTTCTTTCGTCGACCGGGGCATGACGATAGTTATATCACCGACATCGAAACATATAAACAGAAAATTGAAGAAACGTTTCGCTATGGTGGCGATCAACTGCTTTTACAGGGAGGACATCACCCAGACCTCGGTTTATCCTTTTATACCGATTTATTTAAGCAGTTGAAGGAACTTTATCCTTCACTCAAATTGCATTCGTTAGGGCCGCCAGAAATAGCGCACGTGGCTAAGTTAGAAGGGCTATCTCACATTGAGGTCCTGACCGCGATGAAAGAAGCCGGACTAGACTCTCTGCCTGGCGCTGGTGCGGAAATTTTGAACGACCGCGTGAGACGGTTGATATCCAAAGGTAAATGCGGCGGCCAGGAATGGCTTGATGTGATGCGTGCGGCACATAAAATCAACCTGCCTACATCGGCTACCATGATGTTTGGCCATATCGAAACCATTGAAGAGCGATTTGAACATTTGGTGTGGATACGGGAAGTACAACAGGAAAAACCGGCAGATGCTTACGGTTTTATCGCTTTTATCCCATGGCCATTTCAAGACGATGGTACGCTGCTAAAACGCTTACGCGGTATTACTAATAATATTACGGGTGAAGAATATATTCGGATGATTGCACTGAGTCGAATCATGTTGCCTAACGTCAAGAATATCCAGGCATCTTGGCTAACTGTGGGTAAACGCACCGCACAGTTGTGTCTACACGCGGGCGCTAATGATTTTGGTTCGATCATGATTGAAGAAAACGTGGTATCGGCAGCGGGTGCGCCGCATCGGTTTACCTCTAAATCTATTCAGGACGCGATAATAGAGGCAGGTTTTGTGCCGCAATTACGTACCCAGAAATACGATTTCAGAGAACTTCCGCAAATGGAAGAACAGGTTATTAATTATTAAATGAAGTAAGTGAAAGACATCTTATTAAATATTGAGGCGATCATTTTTGCATCGGAAGAAGGGATTGGTGCAAACGAGCTCAAACAGGTGCTGCAAGATGCCTTGGCGATTGACGTCAATAAGCAAGAGATCGTAGACCTTGTAGCGAAGATCAAAGTCAAGTACGATAACGAAGATCAGGTTTTCGATTTGCGCGAGATTAACAACCAGTATCTGTTTTTAACAAAAGAACGCTATCACGAAGCGGTCAATCAGCTACAAGCACACAAAGATCGTAAGAAGCTCAGTCAAGCAGCGCTGGAAACCCTGGCTATTATCGCTTACAGACAACCGATAACCAAACTGGAGGTCGAACAAATTCGGGGTGTAAACTGCGATTATTCTATTCAACGGCTCTTGGAAAAAAAGCTGATCCAAATCGCCGGAAAATCAGATACGATCGGGAAACCGTTGCTGTATGCCACCAGCGATCAATTTATGCAGCATTTCGGCATCAATACGGCGAAAGACCTGCCCCAATTGAAAGATATCGTAGCAGAAGAGAATAGTATCGGCGAAATAACGGTCTAAAGACAAGGCATTTCAATTCACTGATTTTCAGTGGTTAAAAAAATAAAAAAAATTTAAAGTTCGCATATTCTTGTTTATTTTTACGCTTAGTAACGAACAATAGATTGATCATTTTTTTAAACGAAAAGGCTATGATGCAAGTGGCAGAACAAGAAGTTTTAGTTGATGAAATCATCAACTTTAACGGTCCAGAGGATGATGCAGATGATGTTTATGATGACGACTTCGAACTAGATGAGATCGATACCATTGGAGATCTTGACGATTTCGATGATGACGATTTTTAATCAATCCTACCTATCCCTATTGGATTAAAACATTCAAAAGATTACAAAAAAAGGCAGCGTTAATGATAACGCTGCCTTTTTACATTTTAGACTCTCCTTCTAGAAGGTTACTTTTTGTGCAATTGTTCGTACAAATCAATTACCTTTTTCTGCAACTCAATAACTTCCCCATCTCTGGATTGAAGTTTTTTGCTTAACTCATTAATTTCATCTTGGATTTGTTTTTCTTCTTCTGAATCAGAAGTTGATAACAGTTGTACCAAAGACAAACTAAAAAGTTTGGAGATTTGATTTAATCTGGACAGATTAACATCGGTAATACCGGTTTCGATCTTTGAGAACGCGGGAATGGAGATGTCTAAACGTTTCGCAACGTCCTCCTGGCTCCAGCCCTTCTGATGTCTCAAAAGACGAATTTTCTTTCCTAATGCATTCATGGGTAAATTGTTTTTCTTATTCCAAAAGTAATAAAAAAAATATTAAAGAAAAACGTGCAGAAAAAATAATTAATAATTTTTAAAGAGTTTCTCGACCAAGCCCACAACATTGATACTGTTGTGATTTGGAGATATCATAAATAAAAAGTTGACTTCCAGCGGATTAAACGATTTTAAGTAATTTTCCAAAGAAGGCACATCTGTCAAAAAATTGAAGTTTTTATGATTAAAAACCTGCTTAATTTCCATTTCCAAATTACTTAATAATATATTTTTCTCTTTAATAGCCTCCCTGTTAACGACAACCGCGGCGTAATCAGATTCGTCCATAGAAGACCTATATTGATTGAGAAAATTATTATCTAAAATATCGTAAGGATTTAATTCCAGAATGGTCACCAAGGCCTTTGCAGGAAACTGCTCTTTTACTGCATGAACACTTGTTTGCAGCTTATAAGCAGAGTAGTTAAAATCCTGGTAAACAACGCATTCATGATGACTCGCAACAAATTCTAAGTAGCGAATGGAGCTCTTAAAATCCTTCATCGCGTCGTAAAATTCAGCCCGTTTTACCCCCAACCATTCGCATACGGTATAGGCACCTGCGATGTTGGAAAGGTTCAATTTTCCGAAGACCTGTAAGGGTATACGTTCCTCTCCAAGATGCAAATAAGTAACCCCTTTATTGATGGAATATTCGGGTAAGCGATACCCATGTCGGTTAATTTTGCAATCGGATGTCTCCTCCACAATCTCGCGCAGGTTTGTATTATCTTTGTTATAAATCAACGTTCCCTTCTTGACGATCGTATCGATAAAGGTTTCAAACTGTTTAAAGTATTCTTCGCGACTGATATTCGACCGACTTTCATTCCACTCTACCCCGCTGATAAGCGCAATATTGGGATGAAAAAGATGGAACTTCGACTGATGATCAATCGGCGAAGCATAATACTCATCGCCTTCCAACAAAATAATCTTATTGTGCGCGGTGAGCTTTACCAAAGCATCAAAACCTTCCAACTGTGCACCGACGAGGTAGTCAAAATCTTTGCCCAGCTTACGAAGCACATGCATAATCATGCTCATGATCGTTGTCTTGCCATACGTACCCGCAATAACGACACGCGTTTTGTTTACGCTCTGCTCGTAGATAAACTCGGGAAACGAGTAAATCTTTATTTTAAGCTCCTGTGCACGTATCAACTCTGGATTATCGGCTTCCGCATGCATCCCCAGGATAACAGCATCGATGTCCTCGGTAATATTCGCAGGAAACCACCCCAACTGCGCAGGCAATAGCTTTGCTTTCTTCAGACGCGACTTCGAAGGCTCTACTATTTGATCGTCAGAGCCAGACACTTGATGCCCTTGCTCGGCTAGCGAAATAGCCAAGTTATGCATTACAGCTCCTCCAATGGCAATAAAATGAATGCGCATTAACTGACCTTATTAAACTTTGCTGAACACCAATTATCGAGTACCTTCATCGAATCAAAATTAAAACCTACTGCTGTAGCTTTTTCCGTCAATATCGCGAGATCATCCCCCGCATAAAACCCGCTGATGTACAATGTTCCGCCAGCACGCGTGCTCCAGCTATATTGCGCTAACTGATCCAACAGAATATTTCTGTTGATATTGGCCAAAATAACATCAAACGTAAGTCCTTCAAGGCGTTCTTTCGAACCCAATGCCGACGTTATATTAACAACATCATTAAGCACTTTGTTTTCTTCCACACTTGCTACGCAAATTTCGTCGTAATCTACCGCCAGTACGTCTTTTGCGCCGCGCTTTACGGCAAGGATCGCTAAAATCCCTGTTCCACAACCCATATCCAACACCGATTTCCCTTCCAAATCAGATTCCAAAATGTATGATAGCATCATGGATGTCGTTTGATGGTGCCCCGTTCCAAAAGACATTTTCGGATCGATTACGATTTCGTAAGGCATATCGGGACGCGGTTCGTGAAATGTGGCACGCACATAACACTGGTTGTCTACCGTTATCGGGTTGAAATTGCTTTCCCAGAGTTTGTTCCAATTTTGATCCTCCAGATCCTGCACCGTGTATTGTAAGTCAAAACCTTCGGCATCGTGCAAAAGAACAGTCTCAAGCGCTTGCAGATCAAGGTTTGCAGCCGGGATATAGGCCGCAAAACCTTGCTCATTATCTTCAAACGTATCAAAACCAATTTCTCCCAACGCGTCAATTAGCAAATCTTTTTGCCAATCTTCGATGGAAGAAGATGTAAAAATGACAGATGAATACTTCATTCTTAAGCGTTAAACACCTTTACGATATCCAGGAAATCACGTGATTTCAAGGAAGCTCCACCGATCAACCCACCATCAATATCTGTTTGTGAGAAAAGGTCTTTTGCATTACCCGGGTTACAGCTACCGCCATATAAAATGGTTGTGTCATCGGCCAATTCCTGACCGTATTTTGCAGCCACCGTTTCGCGGATAAACGCATGCACCTCTTGCGCTTGCTCTGGCGATGCTGTTAAACCTGTACCGATTGCCCATACCGGTTCGTACGCCAATACCACCTTCGCAAATTCTTCGGCTGACAAATGAAACACGCCAGCTTCTAATTGTGTTTTGATCACATTGAAAAATTCGCCGCTTTCGCGCTCTTCTTTCGTTTCGCCAATACAAAAAATAGGTGCAAGATCGTGTGCCAATGCTGCATTTACTTTTTCCGAAAGCAAAGCATCTGTTTCGCCGAAATAAGCGCGACGCTCCGAGTGACCAAGAATAACATATGTTGCTCCGGTTGATTTTACCTGCGTTGCCGAGATTTCGCCTGTATACGCTCCCGATGCTGCCTGATGAATATTTTGCGCGCCTACAGCCACATTGCTAACAGGCGAAGCTAATTTACCAATACTATAAAGATGGATGGCAGGACTACAAACAATCACTTCCTGGTTACCAACGACCTCGTCTTTTACCATGTTAACAATTTCAGAGAATAGGCTTAGACCTTTCTCGTAGTCTAGATTCATTTTCCAGTTTCCTGCTACAATGTTTTTGCGCATAATACTTATTAATTTGTTTATTTAATATTCTTCTCGCTCTACCGTTGAGGTATTGAAGACGGTCTTCAATATCTCCAGATCAAGCGAAGATAGCTGTTCGTTCTTTATTGCTGCACGTGCATGCAACATCGCTTCAAATTTTTGCCAACGGTAGATCGCTGTTTTCTTGTCCGTAAGCCAGCAAAAATCAGCCACAAATTTGGGAATAATATTTGACATTGCAATCTGTGCTCCCACACCGATGATATTGCCCGTGGTAATCGTCGAATTGACGCCGCACATGGCGTAGTCGCCCATGAACGTGCCGACTTTCTGCACGCCTGTATCACGCAAACCCGCAACGTGGTAATCGTGTAGCTTAACTGTTGACCAATTATTCTGCAAATTCGAATTGCTCGTACCGGCCCCCAGATTACAACCTTCGCCTATAACGGCACAACCTAGGTAACCTTCGTGTCCTTTTGCACAATTTCCCCACAATACGGCATTGTTTACTTCTCCTGCGATCGTAGCAGCCGGACCGATCGTTACGTTTGGATACAACCGACTGCCAGTCTTGACGCGCGCAGAGGCGCAGATCGCTAATGGACCTTTTAAATATGCTCCTTCCTCAATCACGGCACCGGCTCCCAGATATATTGGTCCATCTACCGTGTTAAATGTGCTTCCGAAAGCAGTAACACCAGCGCATACAAAAAGCTGTTGGCCAAAGACCTGATTGGAATCATGCAATAAAGCTGATGTCTGCTGCTGCGTGAGCAAGGCATAATCGTGCAATAGCTGATCGCGGTTGAGGCGATAAATATCTTCCAAAAAATGTATAGAAACAGCTTCTTCGGAAAACAAAACCTGCTGCAAGTCTGCCAGCACAGGCTCTTCTTCCCAACGATTGATGTGGTAAGCCAGCCAATCACCGTCCGAACCGTAAAGCACGCTTTGCGTTGGAAGAGCCATAAGCACACTCACCAACCCTGTTGTGGGCAATATATTTGCTCGAATTACTAAATAAGAGGTAGCAGCGGAAGAAGGCAGGGGAAATTTTTGCTGGAGGTAAGGTGCAGTATAAAACGAAACCTTGGTCGAAAAAAGATGTTGCCACTTTTCATGCAAGGTAAGAATGCCCAAACGAAGGTCGCCCACCGGCCTCGTGTATACTAATGGCAATAGATGTTCTCGCCAACGGGCGCGATCATGTAAAACGACTTCCAACATAGTTGGCGCTAAAATTACACAAAAAAATCCCGATAAGAGAACTTACCGGGACAAAGTTGTTGATCGCCGAAGCTGGAAAATTACTTCTTGTTGTAACGGCTACGGAACTTGTCGATACGGCCTGCTGTATCAACCAATTTCATTTTACCGGTGTAAAAAGGGTGCGAAGTGTGCGAAATCTCCAATTTCACCAATGGATATTCATTACCATCTTCCCAAGTAATTGACTCTTTAGTATCTACACATGATTTAGTTACGAAAGCATAGTCATTAGACATATCTTTGAAAACCACTAATCTGTAGTTTGATGGATGCAAATCTTTTTTCATTTTATCTTATGATTACGTATATTCAACAATCGAGGTGCAAAGATAATTTATATTTTCAGAAAAAACAAAATAATAATTATCCACAACAGCATTTTTATGCACATTAGGTTATACTGTTTTGACAAAGATACAATTTTGTAGAGATTGCCCGCAAAACAAACGACGCTAATGTTTACGATTTTTTAGCCATATAGCCACCATAATTTGTCTTTTTTTCCTACTTTTGCGTTCTTATTTAGCACTTTAACCATTCATGCATGAGTACTGTATTATCTGAACAGGAACAACAACGCAGATTAAATCTTCAGGCGATTATCGATCTGGGTATCAACCCTTACCCGGCCGATGAGTTTGAAGTGAATGTAACTGCCGCAGACATTTTAGCAAACTACGAACGCGATAAATTAAACTATAAGAGCATCCGCATAGCCGGCCGTATCATGAGCCGCCGTGTGATGGGTAGCGCCTCTTTTATGGAGTTGCAAGATGCCACGGGCCGTGTGCAGGCATACGTTAAGCGTGACGACATCTGTACCGGTGAAGACAAGACCTTATATAATACGGTATTTAAAAAACTGTTAGACATTGGTGATATTGTAGGAATCGAAGGATACGTTTTTACCACGCAAACGGGTGAAATTTCGATCCACGTGGAGACTTTGCGTATTTTAACAAAATCATTACGCCCTTTGCCTATTGTGAAGGAAGCAGACGGAAAAACGTATGACGCATTCACCGATCCGGAGCGACGTTACCGTATGCGCTATGTAGATTTAATCGTTAATCCGCAAAACCGTGACATCTTTATAAAACGTACCCGATTGTTTAACGCTATGCGTGAGTTTTTTAACAGCGCAGGGTATATGGAGGTAGAAACGCCTGTTTTACAATCGATCCCCGGAGGTGCTGCAGCGCGCCCTTTTATTACGCATCACAATGCGCTGGACATTCCCTTGTACTTGCGCATCGCCAACGAACTTTATTTAAAACGTTTGATCGTCGGTGGTTTTGAAGGCGTATACGAATTCTCGAAAAACTTTCGTAACGAGGGTATGGACAGAACACACAATCCGGAGTTTACCGCCATGGAAATTTATGTAGCCTACAAAGACTACAACTGGATGATGAATTTCACCGAACGCTTGTTAGAGCATTGTGCCCTTGCCGTAAACGGCACGACGAAAGCTACGTTTGGCGAGCATGCCATCGACTTTAAAGCGCCTTACAAACGTATTACCATGGCACAGTCGATCTTGGAATTTACCGGTTTTGACATTACTGGAAAAACGGAGGAACAAATTCGTGAGGCTGCAAAAGGTATGGGTATTGCCGTAAACGAAACCATGGGTAAAGGCAAACTGATTGACGAGATCTTCGGCGAGAAGTGCGAAGGAAACTATATCCAGCCAACGTTCATTACTGACTACCCGATCGAGATGTCGCCCTTAACAAAAAAACACCGCGACAATCCGGAACTGACCGAGCGCTTTGAACTGATGGTTTGTGGTAAGGAAATAGCCAACGCATATTCGGAGCTAAACGACCCTATCGATCAACGCGAACGTTTTGAAGATCAACTGCAACTTTCCGAAAAAGGCGACGATGAGGCCATGTTTATTGACCAAGATTTCTTACGCGCACTGGAATATGGTATGCCGCCTACCTCAGGCTTAGGTATCGGGATGGACCGGTTGATTATGTTCTTAACCAACAACGCATCCATCCAAGAGGTATTGTTCTTCCCGCAAATGCGACCGGAAAAAGTTGCTAAAGTTGCTTCGGTTGATGATTATGTTGCTGAAGGTATTTCTGCTGAGTGGGTTCCTGTATTGCAAAAAATGGGGTTTACAACGATCGAAGCCTTAAAAGAAGCTAACCCAAACAAAGTATTTAACGACTTGGGTGGTATGCGTAAAAAAATGAAGCTGGATATTGCCATGCCGACCAAAGACGAGGTTACCAACTGGTTTAATTAAGCACCTATTTAAAACAAACATAGCAAAAGCGGTCAAACGAAAGTCTGATCGCTTTTCTTATGTATGTGATCTCTGCATTACCGCACTGGAACCAGAGCAAACGAATCTTACAGAGAGAATGAATAATCCGAAGAATAAAAAAGCCTGGCTAATTCGTTTACAGTCTTACGCCAATGCCGCTTTCAGATCGTCTATCAGGTCTTCAACATCTTCAATACCGACAGAGAGACGTAGCAAATTATCCACTACTCCAACTTTCTCGCGCGTTTCCTTAGGAATAGAGCCATGCGTCATACTAGCCGGATGATTAATCAGCGACTCAACACCACCCAATGATTCGGCAAGTGTAAACACCTTAAAACCCGAAGCAATACGGAAGGTTTCTTGCAAATCAGCGTCTTTAAGAACGATCGAAATCATGCCACCGAAGTCGCGCATTTGTTTCTTCGCCAGCTCATGCCCCGGATGATCGCTAAAGCCTGGCCAATAAATCGTTTCCACTTTTGGGTGATCTTTTAAAAATGCAGCTATTAGGCGCGCATTTTCACAATGTGCCTTCATGCGAACATGCAATGTTTTTAATCCACGTAGCGCTAGAAAAGCATCTTGCGGTCCTGGCGTACCACCTACGGCATTGTAGTAAAACCACAGCTTTTTGTACAAAGACTCATCGTTTAAAACCAAAGCCCCCATCACGACGTCAGAGTGCCCATTTAAGTACTTCGTGGCCGAATGCATCACGATATCGGCCCCTAAATCGAGTGGATTTTGCAAATAGGGTGAAGCAAAAGTATTGTCCACGACATACAAAATAGCATGTGCTTTCGCGATGTTTCCAATAGCCGTTATATCGGCCAATTTCAAAGTGGGGTTGGTAGGCGTCTCTACCCAGATCAATTTTGTTTGTTTTGTAACAGCTTTTTCGACTTCCTTTGGATCAGATGTGTTGACAAAAACAAATTTGATTCCATATTGTGCGTAGACTTTCGTAAAAATACGGTAAGAACCGCCATAAAGATCGTCTCCGGTGATAACCTCATCACCTGGACTTAATAATCGAAGAACGGTATCGGTTGCAGCCATACCGCTGGCAAAGGCCAGTCCAAACCGGCCATTTTCCAATGCTGCTAAACAATCTTCCAATGCTTTTCTTGTTGGGTTTGTACCACGAGAATACTCATAACCCTTATGCTCGCCAGGTGAAGCCTGTTGATAGGTTGACGTTTGATATATGGGTGTCATGACCGCTCCCGTAGTAGGATCGGCCTCTTGTCCTGCATGTATTGCTTTTGTTGCGAATTTCATTTTACAATTTAAAAATTAAAAAGTAAAAATTAAAAAGTAAAAATGAATCTATAGCGCACTCGATGAAAAATTTAAAAGTAAAAATTTAAAAGTAAAAATGAATGTATAGCGTACCAGTCATTCCTCCTCAACCGAAACACGAACTACTCAATACTAACTACCCAATACTAACTACTAAATACTAACTACTAACTACTAAAAATCCAGCGGAGATGGATAAATAAAGCGATAGTCAAGCTCCGTCTCTATTTTACGCCCGCTCACAAATTTTTGAAAGTCAGATTGGTTTTCAAAAGAAGCAGGTAATGTATACTTATATTTAGCGGCAGACGCGCGGATGACCTCCGCCTTTAAGGGGTGCTCCGGCGCCACAATATTATATACCGAAGCCTGTAGTTCCTTTTCAAATGCGCGCATCAACAGGGCAATTACGTCATCGCGATGCACAAAATTAGCGAGTTGTGCGCCTGTTGTGCACACCTTATCTTCAAAATACTTGGCGAAGATACGGCTCCCGCCAAATAAGCCACCCAAACGAAAAACGATCGTATTTTTCAAGGAGAGCATCATGCTTTCTGCAAGCTGGAGATTATCGTGGTTGCCATCAAGAACGTCATCTTCCGTAAACACGCCATCGCGGTCAGGATAAACACCAATAGAACTCAAGAAAATATGCTTTTTGTACGACAGATCCGACAATAATCGCTGCACTGCTTCAAAGCGACCGAGCAACTGATCTTTCGCTAACCGCTTAACAGCCGGAACACTCGTCAACACATAATCCACTTCTGCCGGAAAATCTTGCTGGTTAACAGATGTATCAAAATTTGCCTGTATAGCAAAAATACCAGCCTGCCGAAGCCGCTGGTATTTTTCGAATTGTGTGGTCGTTGCATAAACCTGATGCCCAGCAAGCAGCAACTGCTGTGCGAGCGCCTCGCCAATCCAACCACAACCAAGTATGAGGTAAGTCAATGTATAAATGTAAAAGGTTACTATTTATGCCAGCTTAATAAGCTTTTGCAAACAATACTTTCTGTGCAGAAGGCTTTCCGGTGAAAATACATACGCCAGCCTCCTCTTTTGCATCCAATGGAATACAACGAATGGTCGCTTTTGTTTCCTCCTTAACACGTTTTTCCGTTTCGACCGTGCCGTCCCAATGACAAGAAATAAAGCCACCTTTGCCTTCCAGCACCTCTTTAAATTCGTCGTAGGAAGCAACTTCCGTAATATGCGAATCCCGATATTGACGGGCTTTTTGATAAATACTTTCCTGAATGATACCCAAGGTATTTTCGATATTCACGGCCAGGCCCTCTTGCGCTACCGTTTCCTTCGTTTGTATATCCCGACGAGCCAACTCTACCGTGCCGTTCTGCAAATCGCGCGCACCGATAGCCACACGCAAAGGCACACCTTTTAGTTCCCATTCTGCAAATTTAAAGCCTGGACGTTGGGTATCGCGATCATCATATTTTACAGAAATATCTTTTCCTTTTAACTCTGCAATCAAGGTATCCACAAAACTATCGATGTTTGCTTTTTCCTCATCGGTTTTATAAATAGGTACAATAACGACTTGTATCGGAGCTAATTTTGGCGGCAACACCAATCCTTGGTCGTCTGAATGAGCCATTATCAAGGCACCCATCAAACGTGTGGAAACTCCCCAGGATGTAGCCCATACATGTTCCAATTTACCTTCTTTGGACGTAAACTTCACATCGAATGCTTTCGCAAAATTCTGACCCAGGAAATGCGAAGTACCTGCCTGCAACGCTTTGCCATCTTGCATCAGCGCTTCAATACAGTAGGTATCCAGCGCACCAGCAAAACGTTCATTTTCCGTTTTACGACCACGAACAACCGGTACGGCCAACGTGTTTTCCACAAAATCAGCATACACATCCAGCATACGTTCTGCTTCTTCTACCGCCTCATCACGTGTTGCATGTGCTGTGTGCCCTTCCTGCCACAAGAATTCTGCCGTGCGCAAAAACAAGCGCGTGCGCATTTCCCATCGCACCACATTCGCCCATTGGTTTACCAAAATTGGTAAGTCGCGGTACGATTCAACCCAACCTTTGTATGTATTCCATATAATTGTTTCTGATGTTGGGCGAACTATCAGTTCTTCTTCCAGCTTCGCTTCTTCATCGACGACAATATTACCATTTCCATCATTTTTCAAACGATAGTGTGTTACAACAGCACACTCTGTCGCAAAACCTTCGACGTGTGCCGCTTCTTTAGAGAAAAAAGACTTGGGGATAAACAAGGGAAAGTAAGCATTGGTATGTCCCGTTTCTTTAAATCGTTTATCAAGAATAGCCTGCATACGCTCCCATATACCATAACCATACGGTTTGATGACCATACAACCACGCACAGCAGAATTCTCTGCCAAATCAGCCTTGATCACTAAATCATTGTACCACTGCGAATAGTCCTCACTACGGCTTGTTATTCCTTTTCCCATGAATATTTAATAATTTTCTATAACAATTTGTGTAATTTTCCCGTTTAACTAAAAAAACTTTAATGGGCGCTAAAGTTTTATTTATATTTTTGATTTGGGTATTAAACCCTCATCGAAAACACGCGTCTAAGATAGTAATAAAGACGCTATTTATCGAAAGTTTTAACAGCATAGGATATCATGAAAAAAAATAGATTATTAATCGGCAGTCTAGCATTAGCGGGAGTATTTGCGCTCAGTGCATGCTCGACAAGTAGGCAAGTAGCTTACAAAGACGATATGTATAATAATCAATCTGGAGCAAAAAGAGATTATCAAAGTCCGGATTATTATTATACAGACGGACAACAGGTTGGAGAATATGCGCAAAGCGAGCATTACACTGATGATGAAAATTATTCGGATAGTGGTTACTATGCGGACGAGTATCCGGATGAAGAATATATCGAAGGATATGAATACGACGAAAACCTGGAATACGCTAATCGCATCAATCGCTTTTATTATGCAAGTCCGATGATGGGATACTACGATCCTTGGTTTGATCCTTGGTTTGGCTACGGTGGTTTCGGTTTAGGCTGGGGCGGCGGTTTAGGCTGGGGCGGCGGTTTCGGTTGGGGCGGTGGCCTTGGCTGGGGCGGAGGTTTTGGTTTAGGCTTTGGCTGGGGCGGCGGCTGGGGCTGGGGTTCGCCTTTTGGTTTCGGAAATTATTGGGGTTACAACGCTTGGGGTCATCCATATTACGGTTACAACAACCGTTGGACGAACAACTATTGGGGCAACGGTGGTTCCCGCGTTACTGGA
>JAAIGF010253500.1_pt1 | contig 37667 bp, 29 predicted proteins | sample 6487441 | NCBI WGS metagenome assembly JAAIGF01 (sample SAMN13974129, study PRJNA590717) | phyllosphere metagenome | biome: pepper field; feature: multiple bacterial spot infested pepper fields; material: pepper leaves; isolation source: leaves from pepper fields | host: Capsicum annuum ...
GCGCGCTCCACGGCGAGCGTGCCCAGCAGGCGGTTGCCCGCAGCCGGCGCGCCATACAGGTACTCGCCCAGCACCGCCACGTCCAGCGGCTCATCGCGCAGCAACGAGCTGGCGCTGGGCGTGAGGGTGAGCTTCATGCGCTCGGGCAGGAACTCCTCGACCTGGAAGCGCCAGGCCGTGTCCGGTGCGTCGGCAGCCGGATCCAGGCGCAGCTCCACCGTCCACGTGCCCGTGGCCGCATCGGCCGGCAGCGCCACATCCTGGCGGAAGTAGCCGGGCGCCTTGCCTTCGGGCTGCCAGACCTCGCTGCGCACGATGCGGCCATCGGGCCGCTTGACCGTGGCGGTCAGCGGGGCGGCGGGCAGGGGCTGGCCGTCCGCTCCGCGCAGCAACGCGGACAGCGCGAAGGTCTCGCCGGGCCGATACAGGTCGCGCCCGGCGTAGGCAAAGACCCGCGTCGTGGCCGACGGCAGGCCGGTGGCCGAGAATTCGGACAGGTCCAGCGCGGGCTGCTGCAGCGGCACCAGCGTCTGTTCGTCGCCGCGGGTGGCGACCAGCAGCCGCGCGCCGGGCAGGGCACCCCGGAACACGGCGTGGCCCTGGGCGTCGGCGCGCGCCGAGGCCAGCACCTTGCCGTCCGCATCCAGCAGCCGCATGTCGACCGCCTCGAGCGCGCGCCCGCTGGTGAGCGAGGTGGCAAAGGCGTCGATCTGCGCGGGATGCCGGTGCGCATGCAGGCCGATGTCGCTGACGTAGAAGTACGTGACCTGGTACTCGTAGCGAAAGCGGCCCGGCTCGCGCATGACGGCCACGTAGATGCCGGGTTCGCGCAGCGCCGGGATGTCTTCGATGGGCAGGAAGGTCACATGGCGCCGGTCGGGCGCCTCGCCGGCGATGAAGCGGCCCGAGAACGCGCTGTCGGTGATGCGGTTCAGGCGGTCCAGATCCCACTGGCCCACGCTGCCCTGCATCGAACGGTTGCCGACGTAGGACCAGTCGTCGTCGCCGTCCTCGTCATCGCTGCCGGTGTTGCCCTTGCCGATGCCGAGCACGGTCTCGTAGAAGAACGGCACGCGATCGGGCTGCACGCGCAGGAACTCGACGTCCACTTCCGGTACGTTGACGGTGACCACCGGCAGGCCGCCATTCTGGCCGGCGGGCAGCACCACGCCACGGCTGGCGAAGTAATAGGCCGGCGGCATGGCCTGGCTCGTCACCTCGCAGCGCAGCGGCTCGGGCAGGCTCGCGCCATCGGCGGCCTTGATCTCGCCGCGGCCCTGCACGGTGTACTGGCGCAGGGGCGAAATGTAGGGGAAATACACGACGCGCGGATTGCCGGCGTCCACCCAGGCGCCTGCCACGGGCTTGCCGGGTGCAGGCCGCGCCGCGGGTGCTGGCGCTGCCGCGTCGTCGTCGCCTCGCCGGCGACGCGTCTCCACGGGTGGGGCGCCATGGTCCGTCACGCTCAGCAGGCGTGCCAGGTCCTGGCCGCCCGCGAGCGGCTGGGTGAAGGTCAGGGCCAGGGCAGGGGCGTTCTCGAAGAGCCGCGACGTACAGTCCAGCAGGGCGAAGGCATCGGCGTCGCCCGCAGGCGCCGGGCGTGGCGTCGTCGCCGGTGTGGCGACCGGGGCCCGCGCGCCATCGACCACGATGCGGGCCGGTGCGCGCGAGGCCTCGCTGCCGGTGACCGTGGCGCCTGACGGCGCGGGCGGGGCGGCGTCGCGCGTCCCGGACCACCAGCCACCCAGGGCGACCGCGCCCACCAACACGATGCCAGCGGCGATCTGCGCCGCAGCGGTATTGCTGCTTTCCGCCATGTCTTCCTGCTCCTGCGCGAGGTGGGCTCGGACCGCCCGGGCACATTGTGCCAGCAGAGTCTCGCGGGCACAGTAAAATGCGTGTTTTCCCGCTTTCTCGCGCCGCCTGCTCCGTGCCCAATATCCTGCGTCTGCCTGGCTCCAATGCCTTGTCCTCGTTCCGTCGTGAACGCCTCCTCGCCCGCCTGCAAGCCCTCGGTGCTCCGGTGGCCGATGTCCAGGCGCAGCATGTGCACTTCGTGCATGCGCGCGAGCTGACGGCACCGGATCGCGAACGGCTCGACGGCCTGCTGAACTACGGCGAACCGGCCGATGCGCCTGCCCAAGGCCTGCAATTGCTGGTGATCCCGCGCCTGGGCACGATCTCGCCCTGGGCCAGCAAGGCCACCGACATCGCGCGCAACTGCGGCCTGAATGCCGTGCTGCGCGTGGAGCGCGGCGTGCGCTATACCGTCGTGCCGCAGCGCGGCTGGCTGGGCGAAAAGAAGATCCCCGCCGACATGCTGGCGGCGATCGCCGGCGCCCTGCACGACCGCATGACCGAGACCGTGGTCGAGGACGGCTTCGATGGCGCGGCGCTGTTTGCCGAGCTGCCGGGCAAGCCGCTCTCCAGCGTGCCCGTCCTGGGCCAGGGGCGTGCCGCCATCGAGAACGCCAACACGACGCTGGGCCTGGCGCTGTCCGATGACGAGATCGACTACCTGCTCGAGGCCTTCACCCGCCTGCAGCGCGATCCGACGGACGTCGAGCTGATGATGTTCGCGCAGGCCAACAGCGAGCACTGCCGCCACAAGATCTTCAACGCCCAGTGGGTGATCGACGGGGCGGCGAAGGACAGCACCCTGTTCGGCATGATCCGCGCCACCCACGCCGCGCAGCCGCGCGGCACGGTGGTCGCCTATTCGGACAATTCCGCGATCATGGAAGGCGGCGCTGCCGAGCGCTTCCATGCGGCGCCCGCGGGCCACGTCTATGGCGGGCGCGAAGCCGTCGTGCACACCTTGATGAAGGTCGAGACGCACAACCATCCGACGGCCATCGCGCCGTATCCGGGTGCGGCCACCGGCGCCGGCGGCGAGATCCGCGACGAGGGCGCGACCGGCCGCGGCTCCAAGCCCAAGGCCGGCCTGACGGGCTTCACGGTGTCGCACCTGCGCCTGCCCGATGCCCCACGCGGCTGGGAAAAGGACCACCATGGCCTGCCGGACCGCATCGCGAGCCCGCTGGCCATCATGATCGAAGGCCCGCTGGGTGGCGCGGCCTTCAACAACGAATTCGGCCGACCGAACCTGGCGGGCTATTTCCGCACGTTCGAGCAGACCGCCGGCGACGTGCGCTGGGGCTATCACAAGCCCATCATGATCGCGGGCGGGCTGGGCAGCATCGACGCCGGCCTCACGCACAAGAATCCGCTGCCGCCGGGCTCGCTGCTGATCCAGTTGGGCGGCCCGGGCATGCGCATCGGCATGGGCGGCAGCGCCGCCTCCAGCATGGGCGTGGGCAGCAACACCGCCGAGCTGGACTTCGATTCCGTGCAGCGCGGCAACCCCGAGATCGAGCGCCGGGCGCAGGAAGTCATCGACCGCTGCTGGCAGCTGGGCGAGCACAACCCCATCCTGTCGATCCATGACGTGGGCGCGGGCGGGCTGTCCAATGCCTTCCCCGAGATCGTCAACGACGCGGGCCGTGGCGCCACGTTCGATCTGCGCGAAGTCAAGGTCGAGGAAACCGGCATGTCGCCGTCCGAGATCTGGTCCAACGAATCGCAGGAACGCTACGTCCTCGCCATCGCCCCGCAAAGCCTGGCGACCTTCGATGCCCTGGCCGCGCGCGAGCGCTGCCCGTATGCGGTGGTCGGCGTGGCGACCGAAGAGCGCCAGCTGCGCGTCGTCGATGCCGAGGGCCTGTCGCCCTTGCCGGGCGATGCGCCCGCCGCCGACGCCCAGCCGCGTCCGGTGGACCTGCCGATCGACGTGATCCTGGGCAAGCCGCCACGCATGCTGCGCGACGTGACGCGCCAGCCGGGCGTGCGCGAGCCGCTGGACATCGCCGGCATCAAGCTCGAGGACGTCGCGCTGGACGTGCTGCGCCACCCGACGGTGGCCAACAAGACCTTTCTCATCACCATCGGCGATCGCACCGTGGGCGGACTCTCCGCGCGCGACCAGATGGTCGGCCCCTGGCAGGTGCCCGTGGCCGACTGCGCGGTGACGCTGGCCGATTACCGCGGCACGCGCGGCGAGGCCATGGCGATGGGCGAACGCAGCCCGATCGCCGTCATCGACGCGCCCGCGTCGGGCCGCATGGCGGTGGCCGAAGCCATCACCAACCTGATGGCGGCGCCGGTCGCCACCCTCGAGGACATCAAGCTGTCCGCCAACTGGATGGCCGCCTGCGGCGAGCCGGGCCAGGATGCGGCGCTCTTCGACACCGTGCAGGCCGTGAGCGAGTTCTGCCAGGCCGCGGGCCTGTCCATTCCGGTGGGCAAGGACTCGCTGTCCATGCGCACCAGCTGGGAGCAGGACGGCGACGCGCGCAAGGTCGTCGCGCCGGTCTCGCTCGTCGTGACGGCGTTCGCGCCCGTGACGGACGTGCGCGCCACGCTCACCCCGCAGCTGCGCAAGGACGTGGGCGACACGGTCCTCATCCTCATCGACCTGGGCAAGGGCCGCAACCGCCTGGGCGGCTCGATCCTCGCGCAGGTCCTGAATCAGGTCGGCGACAACGTGCCGGACCTGGATGACGCGCAGGCCCTGCGCGCCACGTTCGCCACGGTGCGCGCGCTGGCCGAGCAGGGCGTGGTCCTCGCGTACCACGACCGTTCCGACGGCGGCCTGTTCGCTGCCGTGTGCGAAATGGCGTTCGCCGGGCGCATCGGCGTGTCCCTGAACCTGGACATGCTGACCTTCGACGCCAATGCAGCCGACTGGGGCGACTACAAGATCCGCGCCGATCAGGTGGCGGTGCAGCGCGGCGAGGCCGTGCTGCGCGCGCTCTTCAACGAAGAAGCCGGCGTGATCCTGCAGGTGCCCGCCGGCGAGCGCGATGCCGTCATGAGCGTGCTGCGCGGCGCGGGCCTGTCGGCACATTCGCACGTCATCGGCAAGCCCAACACCACCGACGAGATCGAGGTCTTCAGCGACGCCAAGCGTGTCTGGGGTCAGCCCCGGGTGGTGCTGGCGCGCGCCTGGAGCGAGGTCAGTCACCAGATCATGCGCCTGCGCGACAACCCGGCCTGCGCTGATGGCGAGTACGACGTGTGGCTGGACGCGCGCGATCCGGGGCTCGCGCCGCAGGTGGCGTTCGACCCCCAGGACGATGTCGCCGCACCCTACATCGCGCGTGGCGCGCGGCCCCGCGTGGCCGTGCTGCGCGAGCAGGGCTGCAACAGCCACGTCGAGATGGCGCACGCCTTCCACACCGCGGGCTTCGAAGCCTGGGACGTGCACATGACCGACCTGCTCTCCGGTCGCGTCACGCTGGACGATGGCTTCAAGGGCCTGGTTGCCGTGGGCGGCTTCAGCTACGGTGACGTGCTGGGCGCCGGCGAAGGCTGGGCGCGCACCATCCGCTACCACCAGGGCCTGGCCGATGCGTTTGCGGCGTGGTTCGGGCGCGACGACACCTTCGCGCTGGGCGTGTGCAATGGCTGCCAGATGATGGCGGCGCTGGCGCCGCTGATTCCGGGTGCCGAGGCGTGGCCGATGTTCACGACCAACCGGTCCGAGAAGTTCGAGGCCCGCCTGTCCCTGGTCGAGATCCCCGAGTCGCCGTCCATCCTGCTTTCCGGCATGGCCGGCACCCGCGCACCGATAGCCGTGTCCCACGGCGAGGGCTTTGCCAACTTCACCCGCCAGGGTGCGGCCGACAAGGCGCTGGGTGCGATGTACTACGTGGACAACCACGGCAAGCGCACCGAGGACTACCCGGCCAACCCCAATGGCTCGCCGGGCGGGCTGGCGGGCGTCACCACGGCCGATGGCCGCTTCACGGTGCTGATGCCGCACCCCGAGCGCAGCGTGCGCAACGTCCAGATGTCCTGGTCGCCGGCGCGCTGGGGCGCGGCGGATGCGGGCGGCGAGCATTCGCCGTGGATCCGCATGTTCCGCAACGCCCGCGTCTGGGTGGGCTGATCAGAGCCTGAGTTCGTCGGCGGGCAGGGGGCGCGAAAACAGCCATCCCTGCCCGAGGATGTCCGGGTCCAGGCCGACGAGATAGTCGGCCTGGCCCGTGGTTTCCACGCCTTCGACGATGAGGTCGACCCGCAGCACCTGGCCCATCTGCACGATCTGCGGAACGAGGTTGGCCGTGCGGTCGTCGCCCAGGGCGGCGATGAATCCGCGATCCAGCTTGATGCCATCGACCTGCAGGTGCGACAGGTAGGACAGGCTCGAGTACTCCACCCCGAAATCGTCGATGTAGACGGCATGACCGGCCTGGCGCAGGCGCTGGATGCCATGGTTGATGGCGCCTCGCGCGGCCGTCGAGCGCTCGGTGATCTCGAAGCTCAGGCTCGCGGCGGGCAGCCGGTGCGCCTGCAGCGTGCGCGCGACAAAGCGCGCGAACCCCAGGTCCAGCAGGTCGGACACCGGCACGTTCACGCTGACGTGGAAGTCCGGCCGGGCCGCGAGCTTGGGCCCCAGTTCGTGCACCACCCGGTTGACGACGAAACGCGTGAGTTCGTCCACGAAGCCTTCCTGCTCGGCCACGGCCACGAACACCTCGGGGCTGATCGTGCGGCCCTGGGCGTCGCGCCAGCGCAGCAAGGCTTCGGCGCCCACCCAGACGCCGTCCGAAATGCGCACGATAGGCTGGTAGACCAGGTCCAGGGCGCCGGCCCGCAGCGCCTTGCGCAGCTGGCGCCCGGGCGCGCGCAGGCGGGCGAGGGCCGTGTCCACAATGAGGCCCAGGCCAAGCCCCACCAGGGCACCCGCCACGAGCAGGCCCAGGAACACCGATGAGTTGTGCAGCGCGGGCGGATTGCGCAAGGAGGCGAAGAGGCAGCCGGTCGCGGTGCAGACCGCCTCGTAGGGGCGGCCCTCGTGCAGGTAGGTGGCGCCCGACGTCATGGGCAGCGCGTCGAGCGGCAGGGCGGGGCCGGCACGCAGGAACTCGGTGCGCTGCGTGCCGTTGAGGGCGACGATGACGTAGTCATAGCGCGGGTCGATGACGTTCGCGTAGATGAGGCGCGGCATCATCACGGCCGCCGAGCCACGCGCGACCATCATGACGCGCGCCTCGGGCATGTCGGGCAGGCTCACGTCCAGGCGGACGCGGTGCCCGTTGATGGAGGTGTAGGCCGGCTGCGGCAGGGGCTGGGCGGGGTTCAGGATGCCATGCAGGGCATCGCACTGCAGGGTCTGCTCCGGCGAGATCCGGCCCACGTTCTTGACGTGCACGGAGGACATGACCAGGGAGCGCATCTGGGCCAGGTCGGCTGCCGAGCAGGGCGCCGCGCCAGACGATTCCAGGGCGACGAGCGCCGAGGTGGACTCGCCGGTGATGGCGTCACCGCGCAGCGTGAACTGGCGCGCCTCCTGGCGCGTGTCCTGGGCGCGCTGGTCGGCCGTCACCCAGGCACCGCCCAGACCACCCGCCAGCATGCCGGCGACGGCCAGTGAAACTACCCACGCAGTGGTGCGCAACATCCAGATCCCGAGGTGGCGATACCATCGCCACGCCGAGGTGGCAGCGTGCAGCGACACCGGATTCTATACAGAATCCGGTTCGCACTGCGATCATCTGTTGCGCGCGGCGATCGCTTTTTCGGCGTCATCGACGAGGGACTCGCCGATCTGCTTCTTCCACTTGTCGTAGACGCCCTGGGTGGCCTTCACGAACGCCTGGTGTTCCGGCTCGGTGAGTTCGGTCACGGTCACGCCATGGCCCTTGATCTCGTCGATCAGGGCGCGGTCATCGCCCGCCAGGCCCTTGCGGGCAATGGCGATCTCCTGCTGGCCCGCATCGATGGCGGCCTGGCGCACGATGGCCTGGTCTTCCGGCGTCCAGCTGTTCCAGACGTCGCGGTTCACGACGAAGACGAGCGGATCGTTCACGTAGTTCCACATCGTCAGGTACTTCTGGCCCACGCCATACAGCTTGGAGCCCGTGTAGATCGACACCGGATTCTCCTGACCGTCGACTGCGCCGCTGGCCAGCGCGGGCTGGGCGTCGGCCCAGCTCATCTGCGTCGGGTTGGCGCCCAGGGCGGTGAAGGTGTCGATGTACAGCGGCGAGCCCACCACGCGCAGCTTCAGGCCCTTGAGGTCTTCGGGCTTGCGGATCTCATGCTTGGAATTGCTCAGCTGGCGGTAGCCGTTCTCGCCCCAGGCGAGCGGCACCACGCCGGCCTTCTCGATGAGGCCGAAGAGCTGCTTGCCCACGTCGCCCTGGGTCAGGGCGTCCACGGCGGCGTAGTCGGGCAGCAGGAAGGGCATGGAGAAGAGGTTGAGCGCACGCACCTGGGGCGACCAGTTGATGGTCGAGCCCACGGCCATGTCGATCACGCCCTGGCGGATGGCGGTGAACTCGCGCGTCTGGTCGCCCTGCACCAGCGAGGTGCCCGGGTAGATCTTGATGTTGATGCGCCCGTCGGTGCGCTCGCGCACCAGATCCGACCAGATCTGCGCGCCCTGGCCCCACGGGAAACTGGTGCCCACGACGATGGACAGCTTGTACTCGGGCTTGTAGGCCGGGGCCGCGATGGCCTGGGCGCCGAGCGTGACGGCCGAAAAGGCGAGCACGCTGGCACAGATGGAACGCAACAGCTTCATGGCGGTGTCTCCTGCCGGTGGTGATGATGGATGAACCCACAAACCTACAAATAGCCCAGGCGTTCGGGCAGCCACAGCGCGATCTGCGGCCAGATGACCACGACCAGCAGCGCGAACATCATCGCGGCCACGAGCCACATCACCCAGGGGATCGTGCGCTCCATGGGCACGCGCGCGATCCGGCAGGCCACCATGAGGTTGACCGCCAGGGGCGGGGTGAACTGCCCCACGGCGACCATCAGCGTCAGGATGACCCCGAACCACACCAGATCCCAGTCGAAGAGCATGGCGATCGGCAGCAGCAGCGGCACGAAGATGAGGAAGATCGAAATCCCGTCCAGGAACATCCCGAGCACCATCAGCATCACGATGATGAGGGCCATCACCACCCATTCGTTCAGGCCCGAGTTGGCGATGGCGCGCGTGATGGGATCGATGATGCTGAGCGTGGACAGCGACCAGGCGAAAACGCCCGCCAGCGCCACCACGATGAGGATGACGGCCGAGAGCTCGGCGGCTTCGCGAAAGATGGTGAAGAGGTCGCGCACGCGGATCGTGCGGTGGATGACCATGCCGACGAAAAGGCCGTAGAACACCGCCACGACGGCCGCCTCGGTGGGCGTGAACCAGCCCAGGCGCATGCCGCCCAGGATCAGGACCGGCGCGGCGAGGCCCCACGAGGCCTCGACCAGGCTGCGCCAGAAGCGCGGGCGCGGCAGGTGGCGTTCGAGCGCGCCCATGCCGTGGCGGCGCGCCAGCCAGACCGCCGGCACCATGAGCGCCAGGCCCGCGATGAGGCCCGGGAACATGCCGGCCGCGAACAGGGCGGGCACGGTGGCCTGCGGTACCAGGATCGAGTAGATGATGAAGGCGACCGAGGGGGGGATGAGGATGTCGGTGGCCGCGCCGGCCGCCACCACGCTGGCCGAGAACGGGGCCGGGTAGCCCGCGCGGGCCATGGCGGCGATCATCACGCCGCCCACGGCCGCGGCATTGGCCGGGCCCGAGCCGGAAATGCCGCCCAGGAAGATGGCCACCGCGATCGCGACCAGCGGCAGCATGCCCGGACCGCGGCCCACGATGGCCACGGCAAAGTTGACCAGCCGCTGCGCGACGCCCGAGCGATCGAAGATCGAGCCCACCAGCACGAACATGGGCACGGCGAGCAGCGGGTACTTGGCCAGGCTGGCGTAGACGTTCTGCGGGATGGCGAGCAGGCCCCACCATTGCACGTCGAAGTTGGCGAGCGCGATGGCGATGGTGCCGGCGCCGGCCAGTGCCACGCCGACCGGCACGCCGGCCAGCATGAGCACGATGAAGAGGACGAACAGCAGGGTGGCGATCATGTGCGCCGCCACACGCCGATGGCACGCAGCGCGATGCAGGCGCACAGGATCGGCATCCAGATCGAGTACCACCATTCCGGCACGCCGATGGCGGGCGACGTGTCGCCGTAGGTGATGTGGTCCCAGGTGAGCCGCGCGCTGAGCACGGCCAGCAGCCAGAAGAACACCGCCACGCTGGCCGCGGCAAAGCGCGCGAAGCGGCGCCGCCGCGCAGGCGTGCCGCGCTCGGCCAGCAGCTCGATGCGGATGTGCCGGTTGCGCGCCACCGCGGCGCTGCTCGCCGCCATCGTCATGATGATCATGAGGACCACCGAGATCTCTTCGGTCCAGGCGAAGGACTGGTTGGTGAAGTAGCGCGTGAGGACATTGCCCAGGGTGATGAGGGCAAGCAGCGCGAGCAGGATCACCGAGATCCAGTCTTCGATGGCGAGCGGGACACGAACGCGGGGTTCTTCGTCCTGGGCGATGAGGGCCGGGACGTCCGGCGCTTGCGTGCCGGGCAGGGTGGAGACGGGTGGCTGCGACATGAAGGAGGCGATGCGCCGGCCCGGCGCGTATGACGAAACGTAAGGCCGCACGATGCTAACAGGCGCTTGTGGGGTACACACTTGGTGTTAACCCGCGCGGGCGCGAGCGGCCGGGGCGGGTCGCCCCGTGGTCACACGCCGGCGTCCTGCGATCGTTCGCCATGCCCGGGTCCGGAATGCCACGTGGACGCCGCAAACGACAACGCCCGCGGGATGCCGGAAGGTCCGGCCGCGGGCGTTGTCGGGGTGCGCGCCGCCAGGGCGCGCGGGCAGGCGAGGCTTACTGCACCTTGGCCGCCTTGCGCAGGTCTTCCTGGTACTTGGCCAGGGCCTGCTGACGCAGCATTTCTTCCAGCTGGGGCTTGACCTGCTCCATCGGCGGGAACTCGGCCGTGCGGGTGTCGTCCAGGCGGATCACGTGCCAGCCGAACGACGACTGCACGGGTTCCTTCGTGGTGTCGCCCTTCTTGAGCTTGGTCAGGGCTTCGCCAAAGGGCTGGACATAGCTGTCGGCGCTGGCCCAGCCCAGGTCGCCGCCGTTGGCGCCGGAACCCGGATCCTGCGAGGCCTGCTTGGCGATGGCTTCGAAGCTCTCGCCCTTGCCCAGGCGGCCGATGATGTCCTTGGCTTCCTGTTCTTCCTTCACCAGGATGTGGTGCGCCTTGTACTCTTCCTGCTGGTTCGAGTCCTTGATCTTGTCGTACTCGGCCTTCAGCTGCGCATCGGTGACCGGGTGCTTGGCCAGGAAGTCGTTGAACAGGCCGCGGATCAGCACGCTCTGGCGCGCCAGTTCCAGTTCGGTCTGGACTTCGGGGTTCTTCTCGATGTTGGCCTTTTCAGCCGCCTGCACCATGACGATGCGGTTGATCAGTTCCTCGCGCACCTGTTCACGCAGCTTGGGCGAATCCTGCGCGCCCTGCTGCGTCATCATCTTGACGAACTCCTCGACCTGGGCGTTGGGAATGGCCTGTCCGTTGACCACGGCGGCATTCTGCGCGTAGACCGGTACTGCGATGGCGCAGGCCGCCATGAACGTCATGATGCGTTTCATAGATGAGGAGACTCCTGTTGCGTGCTGGGGGATTCCGGCAGGCTGGCATGAATGGCCAGCGCATGGATTTCATGAGGCATGAGATCGGCGAGGCGATCATACACCAGCCGATGGCGGGCCACCGGCGACTGTCCGCGGAAGCATTCCGCGCGAATGTGCACGCGGTAATGGCCCGCACCGCCGCGCGCGCCTTCGTGGCCCGCGTGCAGGTGCGATTCGTCCTGGATGCTGAGGGAGGTGGGCGAGAGCGCGGCCAGGCGGGCCTCGATCACGGCGCGGCGATCAGGATTCGTCATGGGTGGCCTCGTCGCTCATGTGGCGGGACAGGTAGACCGACTGCGCCACCACGAAGATCAGGAGCAGGCCGAAAAGCCCGAACACCTTGAAGGTGACCCATTCGGATTCGGTGAACCAGCCGCTGAACGCCACGAACAGGTTGAGCGCGCCCGCGACGATGAAAAAGCCGGCCCAGGACCAGGCCATGCGCGTCCAGGCGGCCTCGGGCAGCTTGATCTGCGAGCCCATCATGCTGCGCAGCACATTGCGCTTGAACACCAGCTGCGAGACGGCGATCACGCCACCGAAGAGCCAGTACAGCACCGTGGGCTTCCACTTGATGAAGGCGTCGTTCTGCAGGAACAGCGTGGCGCCACCGAAGACGACGATGATGGCCAGGTTGACCCAGTGCATCGTCTCGATCTTGCGGCGCATGATCTTCAACCAGGCGATCTGCGCCACGCCTGCGACCATCGCGACGCCGGTGGCCACGTAGATGTCGGCCAGGCGATAGGCGATGAAGAACAGGACCAGCGGGAACAGATCGAACAACAGCTTTTTCACGGCTCGATTTCCTCGAACGTCAGCGAGAGAGAATTGATGCAGTATCGCAGGCCGGTCGGCGGCGGGCCGTCGGGAAACACGTGACCGAGATGTGCGTCGCACACATTGCACATCACCTCGGTACGCACCATGCCATGCGACGTGTCGGTTTCTTCGCGCACCAGGGCAGGGTCGATCGGTTCGAAGTAGCTGGGCCAGCCACAGCCCGCATCGAACTTGGTGTCCGAGGCGAACAGCGACGTGCCGCAGGCCACGCAGCGATAGATGCCCTTGGCACGCGTGTCCCAGTATCGACCGGTGAAGGCGCGTTCGGTTCCTTTCTCGCGCGTGACGTAGTACTCCTCGGGCGAGAGCAGGGCGCGCCATTCGGCGTCGGTCTTGCGGACTTTCTTGGGTTCGGTCATGGCGGTTCCGGGAAAGGGCGGGGGAATCAGGAAGAGCAGCTGACCTGCAGCGACGCGGCCCAGTCGGGCGGCAGGGCGCGATAGGCCTCGTAGCCGGGCTTCTCGACATAGGGGTCGCGCAGCACGGTCATCAGGCGGTCGATCTCGCTGGCGTCACCCGTCTGGGCGGCCTGGATGGCGCCTTCGGCCAGATGGTTGCGCAGCACATAAAGGGGATTGACGCGGTCCATGGCGGCGCGGCGGCTGGCCGGATCGCGCGGCTCGCTCGCCAGGCGTTCGCGGTAGCGGGTGAGCCAGGCACGCGCGGGTTCCGGATCGATGAAGAGGTCCTCGAAGCGCCCGCCGCTTGGCACCTCGCGCGCATCGTCGGCCTGGGTCAGGCGGCGAAACGCCAGGGTGAAATCGGCGCGCTGTGCGTGCATGGCGCTAAAGAGGTCATCGAGCAGCGTGTCGTCCTCGGCCGTCCAGTCGGACAGGCCGAGCTTGGCGCCCATCACGCGATGAAAGGCCGCCAGGAACGCTGCCTCATAGGTGTCGAGCACGGCGCGCAGGGGCGCGCTGTCGCCCACCAGCGGGCGCAGGGCTTCGGCCAGGCGGTACAGGTTCCAGTGGCCCACCATCGGCTGCACGTTCCAGGCATAGCGCCCGCCTGTGTCCGTGTGGTTGCAGATGTGGCCGGCATCAAAGCCGTCCATGAAGCCGTACGGACCGTAGTCCAGCGTCAGGCCCAGGATGGACATGTTGTCGGTGTTCATCACGCCATGCATGAAGCCCACCGACTGCCACTGCGCCATCAGGGAGGCCGTGCGCGCCAGGACCTCGGCCAGGAAGCGCACATAGACCTGGCCCGGCGCATCGGCCTCGCCGGCGGGCGCCTGGCGGCATTGTGGGTACCAATGGTCGATCACGTAGTCGGCCAGCGTGCGCAGCGCGGCTTCGTCGCGGCGCGATGCCCAGTGCTCGAAAGAGCCGAAACGCACGAAGGAGGGCGCCACCCGCGCCACCACGGCCGCGGTCTCGACGGTTTCGCGGCGCACCGGATCGTCGGCGGTGATGAGGCAGAGCGCCTGCGTCGTCGGGATGCCCAGGCCGCGCATGGCGGCCGACGCCAGATATTCCCGCACGGAGGAGCGCAGCACGGCGCGACCATCGCCCATGCGCGAATAGGGCGTCATGCCCGAGCCCTTCAACTGGATCTCCAGCCGGCCTTCGGGGCCCTGCACCTCGCCCAGCAGCAGCGCGCGGCCATCGCCCAGCTGACCTGCCCAGGTGCCGAACTGATGCCCGCTGTAGACGGCCGCGAGCGGCGCGCCGCCCGGCAGTGCGGCGTTGCCGGCAAAGACCTGAACGAATTCCGGGGTGGCGAAGACCTCGGGCGCGATGCCCAGCTCGCGCGCCACCTCGGCATTGGCGTGCAGCAGGCGCGGATTGCGCACGGGCTGCGGCGCGAGCCGCGTGTAGAAGGCCTCGGGCAGGGCGGCGAAGGTGTTGACCAGCGTCAGGTCATCGAGCGAAGTCGCAAGCGTCACGGCATGCATCCAGAAAAGCGGGCACGATCCCGGCGCGGGCCGAGGTCGCGCGCCGGATGACCTTCGATGTTAATCGAGATCGACGGGCCATCCGGGCGAGGGGCGGGCGGCGGTGCTACGGGAGGTTACCCGTGGGCGGGGGGCTCGAGTCGGTGCCATCCAGCAGGGCATCCACCTTGGCGATGACCGCATCGAGCGTCGGCCAGGCCTGATCGTCGCCCAGCCATTGCGCCGTGCGCGACCAGGGGCGCGTGCGCTGCGGGCGCGTCACGCCAAAGAGCGTGAGCTGGCGGGCGCCGGCGGCGGCCGCGACGTGCGACGTCCCCGAGTCGTTGCAGACCACCAGCGCGGCTTCCCGCGTCAGGGCCGCATAGGGCCCCAGGGGCAGCGAGGCCAGGATCTGGGCGCTGGGGGCGGCTTCGCGTGCCAGGTCGACTTCGTTGGGCGGCGGGCACACGACCACGGCCATGCCGCGATCGCGCAGATGCCGCGCCAGGCCCTCGTAGTGCGACCACGACTTGACCTTGCCCTTGTGCAGCCCGGTGGCCGTGGGCGAGAGCAGCACGAAGGGGCGCGCGACGCCACTGCGTGCGAGCAGGGTCTGCGCGGTGTGCGCATGCCCGCTGGACAGGGGCAGTGCCAGGTCGGCACCGGGGCCGGCGACCGGGGCGATGCCCCAGGCCGACAGCACGCGCTGGGTCAGGTGGAAATAGGACTCGACGACGTGTGGCTCGCCTGCGGGCTTGCGGATGGGCCACTTCAGGAACAGGCTGCGCCCGTCGTCGCGATAGCCGCCCGCGCGCACGCCGGCCAGGCGAAACAGCACGGCACTGGAAAACGAGTCGGGAAAGCAGATGCCGTCGGGCCGGCCAAGGCGCGACGCGTCCAGCGCCTGGCGCAGGTGGGCGATCTCGTGGCGCGCCGAGCCTTCGATGGCGATGAATTCCACGGGATCGAGCCCGGCCAGCAGGTCACGCGCCCAGGGGCGGCCCAGCAGAACCAGGGAGAAGCCGGCGTCGCGCAGGCGGTGCAGCGCGGGCAGCGCCATGCAGGCATCGCCGACCCAGTTGGGCAGCCTGACACAAATCGGTTTGGACATGAGGGGGCGCACCGGGCGCGTACAATTCGGTCGCCGTCATTGTAAACATCTGCGGCGCGCGGCCCGGGGCCGGCGCCGGACATGGAGTCGTCTTGAGAACACCCCAGGCTGCGCTGGCCACCGGATCCCATCCGGTGCGCCGCGAATTGTGGCGCCGTATCTACGCCCACGTGCGCCCCTACTGGAAGGGCATGGCCGTCGGCCTGCTGTTCACGACAGGCGTGGCCGCCACCCACCCCTTGCTGGCGCTGCTGCTCAAACCCCTGATCGACGAAGGCTTCAGCGGGGATCGCCCGTCGTACCTGTGGCTCTTTCCGCTGGCCCTGGTGGGCCTGTTCGTGCTGCGCGGGCTGTGCGCCTTCCTCAGCAACTACCTGATGGCGTGGGTCGCCAACAACGTGCTGCGGGACCTGCGGCGCGACATGTTCTCGCGCATGCTGCACCTGCCGGACACCGAGGTGCGGCGGCTGGGCTCGTCCGCGCTGCTCAACCGCTTCACGATCGATTCGGTCACCGTGATGCAGCATGCGACCGACGTGCTCGCCACGCTCGTGCGCGAAGTGCTGATCGTGATCTTCCTGTTCGGCCTGATGCTGTACATGTCCTGGCAGCTCACGCTGATCGTGATCGTGCTGGTGCCCCCGGCGGCCCTCGTGTCGCGCATGTTCATCCGCAAGCTGCGTTCGGTGAACCGCGACACGGTGAACATGAATGCCGAACTCACGCGCATCATCACCGAAGGGCTGGAAGGCCAGCGCGTCGTCAAGCTCTTCGATGGCTTCAACTACGAGAACACGCGCTTTGCCGAGGTCAACGCCCGCCTGCGCCGCTTCGCGATCCGCGCCGCGTCCTCGTCGGGCGCGGTCGGCCCGGCCTCGCAGGCCATCCTGTCGATCGCGCTGGCCGCGGTCATCTGGGTGGCGCTGTCCCAGGCCGAAAGCGAAGGCCTGACCGTGGGTGGCTTTGCTGCCTTCATGGGCGCCATGGCTCAGCTCCTGGACCCGCTCAAGCGTCTGGCGAATGCAGCCGGCCCCATGCAGCGCATGCTGGTGGCTTCCGAAAGCGTCTTCCGCCTGCTCGACCAGGCCGAAGAGCCCGATACCGGTACCCGCAAGCTTGCCGCGCCCGTGCGTGGACGCGTGGCCTACGAGCACGTGGGCCACCGCTTCGCGGACGCCGAGTCCGACACGGTCAAGGACATCAGCTTCGTCGCCGAACCCGGTCAGACCATCGCCCTGGTGGGCCGATCGGGCAGCGGCAAGACGACGCTGATGAACATGCTGCCGCGCTTCGTCGATCCGACCACGGGCCGCATCACCGTCGATGGCGAGGACATCAGCGGACTGTCGCTGCAGAACCTGCGCTCGCACCTGTCGCTCGTCAGCCAGGACGTCGTGCTGTTCGACGACACCATCGCGGTCAACGTGGGCTATGGCGTCGCCGCCGGCGCCACGCGGGAGCAGATCGCCGCCGCGCTGGAAGCCGCCAACCTGAAGGAATTCGTCGACTCGCTGCCCGAGGGCATGGATACCCTGGTCGGCGAGCGCGGTGCCCGCCTGTCCGGCGGCCAGCGCCAACGCCTGGCCATCGCCCGCGCGTTGATCAAGGACGCGCCCATCCTGATCCTGGACGAAGCCACCTCCGCCCTGGACAACGAGTCCGAGCGTCAGGTGCAGGCGTCTCTCGAGCGCCTGATGCAGGGCCGCACGACCCTGGTCATTGCGCACCGGCTGTCGACGGTGCGCAATGCGGATCGCATCATCGTCCTCGACATGGGCGAGATCCAGGAATCCGGGTCGCACGAAGAGCTGTTGGCGGCCAACGGCCTGTATGCCGGCCTGTATCGCATGCAGTTCCGCGAGAACTGACACGGCATCGCCCGGGCAGCGCCCGGGTGTCGTCAGGCCGCGCGTGTCCCGGCCGGGCGGGCCGCATGGCGGGGTGACGGGCCGGTAGCCCGACGCGCTTCAGTCGTGGTGGTGGTCGTGGCTGTGGCCGTGCGCTTGGGCGGCGTCGGCCGCATCGCTGGGGCGGCAGTCGCCGCACAGGGCCTTGACTTCCATCTCGTCGCCGGCCAGGCGAAAGCCCGCATCGGCGATGCGATCGGCCAGGCGACCGCGCACCACGTCGTCATGGATTTCCGCCACGCGCCCGCACGCGGTGCACACCACCAGCAGGTTGTGCGGTGCGCCCGCCGCGTCGCCACAGGCGATGAAGGTGTTGAGCGTGTCCACGCGGTGCACCAGACCTTCTTCCAGCAGAAAGTCCAGCGCGCGATACACCGTGGGCGGGGTCGCGTTCGGGTGCACCGCCCGGATCTCGTCCAGCAGCTCGTAGGCTTTCAGGCTGCGCTGATGCTGCAGCAGCAGTTCCAGCACCTTGCGCCGGATCGGCGTGAAGCGCTTGCCACGGCGGGCGCACAGGCCATCCGCCACGGACAGGGCTTTGTCGATACGGGTACGGGAGACTGCAGGTTCGGACTTCGGCATTGGGGCCATCGGGTAACGGTTCGCTGCAAGATAGCAGTCATCGCCGGCTGCTGCAAACGCGTCGCCCGCAGGCCCGGCCGCACTAGAACGCCACGCGCACCCCCAGGGTCAGATTGCGACCCGGCAGGGGCACGCTGTTGGCCAGAAAGGACGCATGGTTGTAGGCGACCTTGTCCAGCAGATTGTTGCCACGCAGGTAGATCTCGTAGTCCGTGTTGCCCACCTGGCCCAGGTAGCTCACCCGCGCATCGAGCAGGTTGTAGCCCGACGTGCTCTGCTCGAACGCCGCGATGCGGTCCTGCGTGTACACGTGCGAGAACTCGACGCTGGCACGCCAGGCCTGCCAGTGCGCCGCCAGGCCCACGCCCAGGCGTCCTGCCGGGATGCGCGGCAGGTCACCGCCGCCATCGCGAAAGCGCGCCCGCACGTAGTCACCGAACACCGACGCGGTGAACATGGCATTCAGGCGCTGGTCCAGGCGGCCCTCGATGCCGGTGAAGCGCGCATCGCGCTGGTCGTAGCGCACCAGCCGGAAGTCCTCGAACTGATCGAGCGTGTCGGCGTAGATGTAGTTGCGCACCTGGTTGCGGTAGGCGCTCACCTGGAAGGTGGTGTCGCCTGCGGTCTTTCGCAGGGTCAGGTCGATGTTGTTGGAGGTTTCCTTGTCCAGGTCGGGCGAGCCGATCTCGTAGGTGTTGGTCGCCAGGTGCACGCCACGGGCGTAGAGCTCCTGCGCATTGGGCATGCGCTGGGCGCGGCTGAGTGTCAGGCCCGCGGAATAGCCGGGCGCAAAGCGCCAGGCGGCGCCCGCCGACAGCGAGGTCGCGCCGTCGCGGTAGCGCGCCTGGGCATTGTCCGGCGTGACCCGTTGCCATTCGTGGCGCGCCCCGGCTTCGAAGCGCCAGGCGTTCCATTCGTAGGTTTCGACGGCGAAGAGACCGGTGTTGTGCGTGACCGTGCGCGGCATGAAGGCTTCCGTGCCTTCGGTGGTGAAGGTGCTGCGCAGGGTGGATGCGCCCAGCACGCCGCGCCAGCCGGCCACGGGCGCGTGCTCGAGCTCCAGGCGCGCGTCATGCCCCTTGTTTTTGAAGACGGACACCGCGGTGTCCTCTTCGATCTCGCTGTGGCGATAGTCCGTGTGCCCGGCGCGCACGCGCAGGCGGGTGAAGCCGGGCAGCGGATCGCGGTACTCGCTGCGCAGCTCCCAGCGCTTGCTGTCCAGGTCGACGAACGGCGTGCCGTGGCCGTCGTGATCGTGGTCGTGGTCATGGCCATGTTCGTCGTGGTCATGATCGTGGTCGTGACCGCCGCAATGCAGGTGGCTGCCATGCGGGTGGCAGTCCTCGTACTCGTGCGAATGCCCCGGCAGGCCGTACTCGTTGCGCTGGCGCGTGAAGGCCACGCCCGTGTAGCCTCGCGGCGTCACCCAGGACAGGCCCAGCGTGCCGGTGGTGGAGTCGTTGTAGGTGCCCGGCACCCGGCGGGTGTCCTGGTCGGGCGCGCGGTAATCGTCGCTGCGCCGCTTCAGGCCTTCCACCCGCACCGCCACGTTGCCGCTGCCTGCCGTCACGCCCACGACCCCGGTGCGCTCGCGCGCGCCCGTGTTCAGGCGCACCTCGGCCTCGCCCTCGACGCCCCGCTCGGGCACCCGGGTCGGCACGCGCTCATCCAGCACGTTGACCACGCCGCCGATGGCGCCACCGCCATAGAGCAAGGTGGCCGGGCCGCGCAGCACCTCGATCTGGCGGGTGAGCAGGGGCTCGACGGTGATGGCGTGATCCGGGCTGACCGCCGACGCATCCAGGATTTCCGAGCCGTCGGACAGGACCTTGACCCGCGGCGCCGTCTGGCCGCGGATGATCGGACGGCCCGCGCCGGCGCCAAAGGTGTCGGCCTGGATGCCGGGTTGGCCGGACAGGGTCTCGCCCAGGGTCGCGCCGCGGCGTTCGATGAGTGCGTCGCCCGTCAGGACGTCCGTCGCCTGGATCAGGTCGTCGGCATCGCGCGCGAGCGGGCTGGCGGACACGGTGACCGGTGCCAGGCGCGAGACGGGCGGTGCGCTCTGGGCGGCAGCGCCGCCACCGGCGCAGGCCAGCATCGCGGCGACAGCCAGGGGAACGGGACGGACAGCGAAGGGTAGTGGCTTCATAATAGTTATGTAATAACATTGCATTTAGAGTTTGCAATGTTATTACATTTATCGACGGGTGTGCAGCTGTCGATGCGCCGACGACGCCGGCCGGCGTGGCCCGGGCGGCATGAAAAAACGCGCCTCGAGGGCGCGTTCGTGTCAGCCAGCCATGCCGTGGCGTGCTACAGGTAGGGCCGGACGTCGTCCGCCTCGAAGCTGTACGACGCCGATGCGACATCGTTCTTCTCGTCGCGGATGTGCATCGTGCCCTCGATCCAGTAGGGGTTCCAGATCTCGACGTTCTCCACCGGCTTGGCCGGCTTCACGTAGACGATCTGGTTGCCCGGGGGCGGGGGCACGTGGATGCAGGCGCCGTAGTAGGGCACGAGGAAGAACTCGGTGACGCGGTTTTTCTCGTCGCTTTCCAGCGGCACGATGTAGCCCGGCAGGCGGCCGCGCACGCCTTCCATCGTCGGCACGGTGCGGTCGCTGCCGATGATGGGCGCGGGCGTGTTGCCGCTGTGATCGACTTCCATCTCGGCCATGTTCTCGAGCTCCTTGAGCTCGTCGGGCGGGATCATCTCCAGCCAGTCGATCTCGCGGGCTTCGGCGGCAAGGGCCGCCGGGGCGGGCGCGGTCAACGCCAGCGCCAGGGCCAGCATGCCGACCGAACGCAGGGCGTCCAGGCGGTGACGGGCAAGGTGTTGGAACAGATGGCGCATGCAGATCCTCTGTCAGTGTTTGACGGTGATGCCATCGGCCACCGAGTGCCGGTAGGCCAAAAGCGCAGGCACGCAGGATACGGCAAGAGCGCTGACCACGACCAGCCCCATCAGCCGCCACTCGGCCAGGCTGGGCAGCCCCACGCTCAGCAGCAGGCCGTACTGCGCCTGCAGCCAGGGCGCGAGCAGGCCCGCGGCCCCCTGCAGCAGCAGGTAGCCCGCCGCCGTACCCAGCACGGCCAGCCACGCGGCTTCGCACAGCAGCAGGCCCGCCACGTGCCGGGGCGAGGCCCCCACCGCGCGCAGGATGGCCATCTCGCGACGGCGCTCTTCGAGCGTGGCAAGCAGAACGGCCAGCAGGCCCAGCAGCCCGGTCAGCACGACGCAGGCGGCCGTGATGGCCAGGGCCCGTTCGGCCGTGCCCAGCAGGCCCCAGAGCTGTTGCAGTGCCACGCCGGGCAGTACCGCCGTCATGGGCTCGGCGCGGTACTCGTTGACCCAGCGCTGCACGGCGAACACGGCCATGCGCCGCTCCAGCCCGATGTAGAAAGCGGTGATGCTGCGCGGCTGCAGGCGCGCGGGGTCGATGGTGTCGACGTCCGGCGCGGTGCCGATGCGCGTGCCCGCGCGCCAGTTCATGTGGATGGCCTCGATGGCCTCGAGACTTACGTAGACGGCGTGGTCGATGGGCGTGCCGGTGGGCGCGAGCACGCCGGACACCGTGAAGGGCCGGTCGTCGTGCAGGTTGGGATTGGCCGTGGCCGTGCCATGCGCGAGCACGATGCGCTCGCCCACCTGATAACCCAGGTCACGCGCGACGGCGGCCCCCACGACCGCGTCGAAGATGCCCTCGAAGCGCTGGCCCTGGGCAAAGGCGATCGGCTGGTTGCCGCCATACTGGACATGGTCGAAGTACGCGCCGGATGTCCCCACCACGCGATAGCCGCGATGGCTGTCGCCCAGGGAGATCGGCACCGTCCAGCTGACGCCGGGCTGCTCGGCGACGGCCTGGTAGGCATTCCAGGAGATGTTGTTGGTGGCCTCGCCCAGCCGGAACACCGAATACAGCATGAGCTGCACCGGGTGGGAGCGCGCGCCCACGATGAGGTCGATGCCCGAGACCGTGCGCAGGAAGGATTGGCGCGCGTCCTGGCGCAGGCGCTCCACCCCCAGCAGCAAGGCCACGCTGACCGCGATCGTCACCAGCGTCAGGAAGACCGTGAAGCGGCGATTCCAGAGGCTGCCGCGGGCAATGCGGAACAGGGCGCCGTTCATGCCGCCACCTGCGGCGTCGCGGCCCGGTTCAGCGTGCGCAGGTCCTCGACACGGGAAAAGCGGCTCGCCAGCCGCGCGTCGTGGCTGACGAAGAGCAGGCCCGCGCCGGTCCGTTCGCACTGGGCGAACAACAGGTCCACGAAGTGGCGCTGCGCATCCGCATCCAGGGCGGAGGTGGGCTCATCGGCCAGGACGAGCGCCGGATCGCCGATCAGGGCGCGCGCGGCGGCCACGCGTTGCTGCTGGCCCACCGACAGTGCGCCGGCGCGGCCCTCGCGCAGCGCCGGGTCCGCCAGGCCCAGGGCCGTGAGCAGCGAGGCGGCGGCGGCCTCGAGCGAGCCGTGCGCCTGCAGCGCAGCGGCATGCCGCCGCCGCGAGAACCGGCACGGCAGGATCACGTTTTCCATGACGGACAGGAACGGCAGCAGATTGAACTGCTGGAAGATGAAGCCCAGCAGCTCGCCGCGCAGGCGGTCGCGCCGGCCGCGGCCCAGGCCGGTGAGCGTCTGGCCGGCCAGCGCGATGCTGCCGGCGCGTGGCGAGAGCGTGCCGGCCAACAGGTTGAGCAGGGTGCTCTTGCCGCAGCCGCTGGGGCCTTGCAGGAACACCCGTTCGCCCGGGGCGAGCGTGAGCGTGTCGATATCGAGGACGTCGGGGCCGCGGCCGTAGCCAAAGCGCAGGCCCGACGCGGCCAGCAGGGGGGCGCTGCCTGCCGACATCAGGGCAGGGCGATGTTGCTGTTGGCCGGCGTCAGCGTGCCACCGGTCTGCCCACCCGGCGCCGCGAGCTGGTAGCGGATTTCGGTGGTCTGGCTGAACGCGCGGAACACGCCCACGTCGATCTGGCGCAGCGCCTGGGGCTGCGTGCACGTGAACCGGTAGTCGGCGGCGTAGTCCCGGTGGCCATCCGCGTCGTCGTGGTCGTGATCGTGGCCGTGCGCCGCGGCCGCGGCCGGCTCGGCGCCGGGCTTGTCATGCGCGTGATCGTGATCATGGCCATGGGCCTCGGCCTTGGCGGGCGGGACCTGGCCTGCCGGGGCGCCATCCTCGTGCGCGTGGCCGTGATCCGCGTCGACATCGGCCTCGGCCAGGGTGCAGCCGGCAGCCGCGGGCAGCCCGAACAGGGCGGCGCCATCTTCCAGCTGCTGCCTGGCCTGTGCGATGGCCTGCTTTTCGGCCGCGGTTTGCGGCGCGTGCTCAAACCCCACAAAGTTGTGCGCGGGGCCTGCCAATGCCAGTTCCAGGGTGTTGCCTTCCAGCACGGCGTCCAGGCGCGAGACGCCGTGTTCGTGGGCGCCATGCTCGTGGCTGTGCTCGTGCTTGTCTTCGTGATCGTGGCTGTGGTCGTGCGCCAGGGCCGGGAAGGACAGGGCGGCGGCCAGCGGGAGGGCGAAGTGGTGCGAGCGCAGACGTGGCATGCGGGACATCCGATCGGGGGTTAAACGAAGTGGAATAATATAACATTTCACCTGTCTGTCCTGAGGCGGCGTACGGTGCGCAGGCCCCGAGCTTTGGCCCCGGCATGGTTGGCCTGGCGTCACCCCGGGGCGGTGCATCGGTGGGCGTGCTGATGCACCGTGGCCCGAGCCTCGACCCGCAGTCCCGAGCGGCCTCAAGCCGTCCCGGGCATCCGCGCACGGTCCCGAGGCACCCTCACGCGGTCTCGAGCACGCCTGTCGAGATCGCCGGCGTGGCACGCTCCAGCCGGCCTCGTCCGCCGTGCTTGGCGCGGTACAGCGCCGCATCGGCACGCGAGATCAGACGCTCGGCCGTGTCACCGGGTTCGGCCATGGCCAGGCCCGAGCTGAAACCGTGGCGCAGTTCGGCCTGATCGAAGCGCGCAGGGTGGGCGGTGAGGGCACCCCGCAGCCGGGCGTCCAGCGCGATGGCGTCCGCCGCCGTCGAATCGGGCATCAGCACCGCGAACTCCTCGCCGCCCAGGCGTCCCAGGATGTCGCCTTCGCGCAGGCAGGCGCGGGCAAGCCGCGTGAAGTGGATGAGCGCGGTGTCGCCCGCGGCATGGCCGTGGCTGTCGTTGATCGCCTTGAAATGATCGAGGTCCATGAGCAGCAGGGTCATGGCGGGCGGTGCCATGACGGGGGGCGCCAGCACCTGCGACAGGCGTTGCAGGAAGGCCAGTCGCGACGCGGCCCCGGTCAGGTGGTCGCGATAGGCGAGCGCCTCGATGTCGGCGAGCAGCCGGTCATGCGCGATGACGATCAGGCTCATCACCAGCGCCGCCGTGCCCACGACGCCCAGCGTGATGAAGAGGCCGGGGATGCCGCCCGTGAGCATGCCGGCGTTGGCCGGATCCGGCATGGTGGCGTAATAGGCCGTGCGTCCGGCGTAGCCCAGGACCATGCCGATCGCAACCGCGCTGCACAGGCCATAGCTGTAGGCCGGGCGGCCCCGCGGCCGGTATCGCCAGGTGATGATGGCGATCGTCGCGCACACGACCGCATGCGTGAGCGAGAACACGACGACCCGGTGGTCGGGGCGGTCGTAACCGATCCAGGGTCCCAGGTTGTACAGCGTGGTCAGCACCAGCCCGATCAGGAACAGGCGGTAGGGTACCGGGCGGTCGAAGAACCGCAGGCACCCCGCGAGCAACAACAGCATGCCCACGAGGAACGCGCTGTTGGCGAACACCATGTTGAAGAGGGGCGAGGTGCTGCCCCGCGTGGCATAGGCACATTGCGCCGCGACCAGGATGGCGCAGCCCGACAGCCAAGAGGGAACGCCGGGTACCGGATGGCGCGCGAGCGACGCGAGCACGAGCAGCATGACGACGCTGGCCAGCACGGACATTGCCATGGGGTTGAACAGCGCATCCATTGCAACGCGGCCTCCGGCGGGTATTGCAGGATATTACAGCGCATCCGCATGCACACCGCCAGCAGTGATTGGCCTGGGGCGCCCCCGGCAGCGCGGGCGTGACGGATGCGCAACGCGACCGGGCGCGCGCGTGACCGGCAGCCGGCCGTATGTGGCGTCCTACAGGTAGGAGCCGTCCGGCGCCCGCCTGGCCTGGCCGAGCACGAAGCTGCCGTCCGGTGCCATGCGCACGGGCGCACCGTCGCCGAGATAGCGTCCGGTGGGCGTGCGCTGCGGCTTGCCGGCCACGTAGGTGCCGTCCGGCGCGCGCGTGATGGCGCCGCGCTCGCCGACATAGGTGCCGTCTGGCGCGCGGCGCGGGCGGCCGATGACGTACTGGCCGAGCGGCGTGCGATGGAAAGTCTTCTGCATGGCAAGGCTCCGACGGGGAAACCCGGCCATGATAGCGGCGCGTCGCGCTGCAGTGGTTACGGGATATGTCCGGCCGCAGTGCTGGCCGCCCGCTTTGTGGGATCATTCACGGGCGGCCGCGCGGGCCGCCTTCCCGAGACCCCTGCCCAGACCCATGACCGAGATCCTGACGCCGCTGCTCCAGCCCATCGCCACCGATTCGCCCTGCGGCGAAGACATGGTGTTCTCCGCCGAGTTCGATGCGATCCGCGAGGCGCGCCGCCATGACGATCCGCATCTGGACCAGGGGGACTGGGTCACCGACGTCAAGGAGGCGGACTGGGCGCAGGTGATCCAGATCACCCAGGGCCTGCTCGCGCAGCGCACGAAGGACCTGCGCGTGGCAGGCTGGCTGACCGAAGCCTGGGCCAAGACGCGGGGATTCGCAGGTCTGCGAGACGGCCTGGCCTTGATCGATGGTCTGTGCCAGCGGTATTGGAACGGCCTGCACCCCTTGCCGGACGAGGACGACGTCCAGCAGCGGGTGGGCAACCTGGCCTGGGTGCTGGCGCGCTCGCAGCAGCTCGTGCGCGAGATCCCGCTCACGCGTGCCGACGGCGCCGTGTATGGCGCGGCGCACTGGGAAAGCGCGAGCCACCTGGCCAACGCCATCCGGCGCGCACCGCAGGATGCCGGTGAGCTTGCGCGCGGCAAGCTCACACTCGACGACTTCGATGCCGCCCGGCGCGCCACGCCACCTGCCTTCTATGCCGAACTGGAGCAGCAGCTTGACGGCACGCGCCAGGCGCTGGACAGCCTCGAGGCCACGATCACCGGGCTTCTGGGCGACGACGGCCCCGCGTTCTCGCCCATGCGCGACGCGCTGGCGCAGGTGGCTGAGCTGGTCGAGCGCTTTGCGCGCGATGCCGGGCTCTTGCCGCGCAGTGCCGAGCCGGCCACGGCAACGCCCGCGCCGCAGCTGCCCGAGCGGATCGAGCCGGTCATGCCCGCCCTGGACGCCGCGCCGGTGCCGGCGCCCGCGCTCGCCCGTGGGCCCGTGCAATCGCGCGAACAGGCGCTCGCCCAGCTGCGCGACGTGGCCGAATTCTTCCGCCGTACGGAGCCGCACAGCCCGGTCGCCTACCTGGTCGACAAGGCGGCCAGCTGGGGCGACATGTCCCTGCATCTGTGGCTGCGCACCGTGCTCAAGAACGACGATGCGCTGGCCAACCTGGAAGAGCTTCTGGGCGTGCCCAAAACGCCGGACGGCAACGGCTGACAGCCGGTTGCCGCAGCGCCCGGGCCGGTGTCGGCTGCGCCCGCGTGCCGCGCTCAGCGCGCCGCGCGAAACTCGATGCGACGGTTCTGCGCGCGCCCTTCGGCCGTGTTGTTGCTGGCCACGGGCTGGTCGGGCCCCACGCCCAGCGTGTCGAAGCGGGCCGCCGCAATGCCCTTCTCGACCAGGTAGGCCTTGACCGCATCGGCGCGCGCCTGGCTGAGCGCCAGGTTGGTGGCGCGACTGCCCGAGCTGTCGGTATGTCCGATCACCTGGATCGTCTGGCTGGCAATGCGGGGCAGCACATCGGCCACCTGGTCCAGCAACTGGCGTCCCTGCGCGGTCAGGCGCGCGCTGCCCGTCTCGAATTCCACGACGCGATTGGCCAGCGTGCTGTCGAGCTGGCGCTGTTCGTCCTGGCCGGCCGCGACCCGCAGCCCGTTCACGATGCGATACGTCGGATTGAGCTCGGTGGCGAAGCGGCTGGCGATCTCCTGGCGCGAAGCCTCGTTCGGCACTTCGCCGCGCAGCCGGATCTGCGTGCCATCGATGTCCAGCTGGCCCCGATTGATCTGTTGCAGCGGGCGGTCGATGAGTCGCCCCACGTGATCGGACCAGTTGGGCGGGGCCACCACGCCGCCCACGTCGATGCGGTCGATGACGTTGCCCACGCCATAGACGGCCTGCAGGCGGCGCAGGATGTCGGCCTTGGTGGCCTCGTCGGGCACCGCGCCACTGGCCACGACCTGGCCGGGTTGCGGCACGACGTTGGCAGGCACGACCGTGGCCGTGTCCTGGGCGGTGGCAGTGGTGCTGGCCATGGCCAGGCTCAGCGCCAGAAGGAAAACGCGCATGCTCAAGCTCCGATGAAGACGTCGCGGAAGGTGTCGCGTGCCGTGCGCAGCGACAGCCGGGGCTGATCGAGATAACTGGCAAGCTTGGCCAGGCCCTGGCTCGCGCGCACGTGCTCGGCAACCCAGGGCGCGGCCTCCAGCACGATGTGCTGGCTGGCCAGCACCGTCGGCGTGGACCACAGGCTGGCCAGCGTCTGCGGCGAGGCCCCGCCAAACCCCACGACGAGCCGTGGCTTGCCGCCGATGCGCCCGATGAAGCAGGCAAGTTCGAAGTCGGCGCGCGCGAGGAACGGTGCGATGAGCTCCATCCAGTAGGCGGCCATCAGGTTCTGGTACATCGGGTCATCGGGCAGCGGCAGGACCAGTCCCTTGTCCAGCTGCGACTGCCCGCTGTGCATGACGGGCTGCAGCAGCACGCCCAGGGCCAGGACGATGTCATGCAGTCGCGCGGCATGGCCATCGGCCTGCAGCATCTGTTCGATGCGGGCCAGGGTCTGCAGGTCGATGAACGACTCGAAGCCGTCGTCCGCGGCCGGCCGGATCCCGCCGTCCCCCTCGTTCAGGGCCTGCAGGGCCGCCGTGGCATCGTCCGCCTGCACGGCATCGGCCACCGCGCGGCCCATCCGGTTCCACAGCCGCCCGAAGGCCACAGGGCTGCGCGCCATGAACGCGGGCGGCTCGCTCGCCTCGAGCGAGGTCGCGCACAGAAAGGGGAAGCGGCGCCCGGACTGGTCGCGGCTCGGGCGCAGGTGGCCTGCGACGGCGAGCCGGCTGTGCGATCCGAGAAAGGCGAAGTCCAGGGGCTGGGCATCGTCGTACAGCGGCTTCCAGTGCGGATCCTGGGCCACGAGTTCCATCGTGGCGGCCAGCCAGCCATCGAGCGTGGCGATCAGCTGCGGATGCGCATGATTGCGCACGAAGTCACCGCGCGAGCGGATCTTGCCGAAGTACGCGATCGCGGATGCATGGGAGGGGGCTTGGCTCATCGGGCCTCTCCAGCAGACGGGGGAACGGGCGGCACGGGCGTCGTGCCGACGACGGACGAGGGCAGGCGCAGATTGCGCAGGCCCTGGCTGGCGGGCTCGCCACCGGCGCCGGACGACTGCGCATTGCTGATGATGCGCAGCACGACCGGCACGCTGACGTTGCCGTTGGCCCAGCTCATGTTGAAGCTGCCGTCCGGGTTGGCCGTGCGCTCGGAGGTGGCGATCAGGCGCTCCAGGCCGAAGCGGCCGGGCTCGTTGACGACTTCGACCGTGCTGCCATCGAAGGTCGTGGCCGTGATGCGCGCGCCCGGCGCGCCCTGCGCATTGGGCCAGACGAAGTTGACCCACTGCGGCGGCGTGTTGCGATACCGCAGTTGCTGGCCATCGATCTCGATCGTGTATTCCGTGATGCCGGGCGCGGGGCGCGGCTGGATCTGGAACAGCGTCTGCGGCTCGCTGGCGTTGGCGCCGGCCCCGCCGGACAGCGGAGCGACCCAGCGCGCGAAGTTCGCCGTGAAGGTCGGCAGCACGTTCACGCCCAGGTCGCCCCAGGTGCGCGCGGTCAGGATGTCGCCACGGCGCACGGTGAGCGGGCCCAGTGTCTCGTTCACGAACCGCGCGATGGCGCCATCCGGGCCGAACACCTGGCCGATCTCCTGGCTGCTCGCCTCGACATTGGCATTCACCGAGAACGGATACTTCTCGACCAGGCCCTGGTTGAAGGGCTGGTAGACCTGCGCCGTCCAGACCTTGTTGAGCTCGGCCTCGGCTGGTTGCAGGATGACCGTGAACGCCTGGATCAGCGGGCGCACCAGCAGGGGACGCAAGGTCTGGCGTTGCGAGTCCGACAGGCCGGCCAGCATCTGCTCGTCGACCATGCGCAAGGCCGTGGCCAGTTCGGAATCCTGGCCATTGAGGGTCTCGCGCATCAGCGTCAGCGCCCCGGGGCCCGGGTCGCCCTGATTGCTCAGCGTGTTGAAGCGCGTGCGGATCTGCGACAGCGCATTCATGTAGTTGCCCAGCAGCGACTGGTTCTCCTGCACGGCGACCAGGCGGGCGATGTCCGAGAACTCGCGCGCGACGGGCCCCATGGGCGCGGCCTGCGCGGCCGTCACGGCATCGCGCGGCACCTCGGGGGCGGCGCTGCGGCGCAGGATGACGCGATTGAACCAGGCCTTCACGCCGCCTTCCTCGGCAACCGCGGGCAACTGCGGCAGGGCCGGGTTGTCCCAGGACGTCTGCTCGTAGGTGGCGCGCACGAGCTTGGCAAGCGGCGAGTTCTGCGTGTCGCCCAGCCGGTTCATGGCCGCGACGGCTGCCTCGAACGTCGGGAAGGGCTTGATCTGCACGCCACGCAGGAACTTCTGCCATTCCTGGGCGTACTCGGTCTTGTACATCGCGGCGAGCGTCTTCTGGATCTGCTCCGGGCTGCCTTCGAGGGTCAGGTCATCGCGCGCGCTCACGCCCAGCACCCAGTCGGTCGTCTGCAGTTCCTGGTTGGCGGCTTCGCGGATCGCGCCTTCCACATACGATTCCCAGGCCTGCCGGGTATAGGTGCCGGGGATGGCGTAGCTGCCCGCCACGACCCCGGCATCGTTCTCGCCCACGATGCGCGCCACGGTCATCGTCTGGAAACGCGTGGCCGCGCGCGCCTTGATCGTCGCGTACGCGCGCTCCTGCGCAGGCATGCCCTGCATCACCGAGCGCAGCTTGCCGCGCGACTGCTCGACCAGCGCGAGGTTGGTATCGATGCGTGGCCACTGCGCATCGTTGGCACGCGCCACGTAGAAGGACATCAGCCGCTCGGCGGCGCGAATCAGTTCATCGCGCGGCATGGTGCCGCGATGCGTTTCCAGCCAGCCACGCCAGAAGCGGGTGGCCTGATCGGCCAGATGGCTGGGCTCGACGTGCTCCGGATTGGCCATCATGAGGTAGGTCTTCAACGCGTTGTACGCGTCTTCGGCGCTGGTGGGCGAGGCGTCCTGGAACAGGGTCTGGTCGGGCTCGGCCAATGCCGTGGGCGCGCGCGCCGGCGCGCTGCCCGCGGCCGTGGCGGCCTGCGCGGCGCTGGTATCCACGCGGCCCAGGAAGTCTTCCAGGTTGCGCTGCACGGGCGTGAGCATCAGCTGCTCCAGCCCGTGGTAGTACTCCTGCAGCAGATGGGCGCGCAAGGTGTCGCCCTGGTACAGGCCCAGGCCGATCTGCCAGGGCCGGCTGGCGGCATAGCGGTCCAACTGCGTGATGCGGTCCTGCAGGATGTCCATCGCCTGCAGTCGGCTCTGCAGGTCGTTGCTTTGCGCAGTGATGCGGGCGATGTTGTCCAGGTCGGCCTGCACATTGGCGGCCAGCTGGCGGTTGCCCATGTAGGACCAGCTCCAGCCGCCCAGCACCAGGCCCAGCGCCAGCACCAGGCCGAAGAACCCCAGGTATCGCGCACGGGTCTTGGCCGGACTGGCGTGCTGGCGCACCAGCCGCTTGTCCGCGAAGATGACCTGCGAGAACAGGTCGCGCAGGAAGAACCCATTGTGGGCGGACACCGTGCGCGCAGGTTCCGCGGCGCGCGGTTCCAGGGCGAAGCGCTGGGCCAGGGCCTGTGTCGAGGTGCTCTGCGACACGCCTTCCTGCACCGCGCTGGTGAAGTAGAAGCCCCGAAAGACCGGCTTGTACTGGAACGGGTTGGTCTCGAAGAGCGTGGCGAGGAAGGTGCGCAGGGCGGGCTTGATCGCCGAGAATTCGAGCGGGAAGGTCAGCAGCCCGGGCGGCAGGTCCGAGCTGCGGCGCATCGACATCTGCGCCGTGCTCATTTCCTTCAGGCCTTCATAGAGCTCGTCGAAGCGGGCATCGAAGAGCGCCAGCACGTCGCGGTTTTCTTCCACGCTGTAGGGCAGCGTGGCGCCCCAGACGCGATCGCGCTCGCGGCCATCGGCATCGGCGAAGAATTCGGTGAACCCCGCGATCAGGTCGGCCTTGGTGAAGATGATGTAGACCGGTGCGAAGACTTCGAGCCGGTCCGTGAGCTCCTGCACGCGCTGGCGCAGGTTCTTCGCGAGGTTGATCGCGAACTCCGGCCCGGATTGCGTGAGCTCGCTGATGCTGGCGGCCACGATGATCCCGTTGATCGGCGCCTTGGGGCGGTGGCGCTTGAGCAGATCCAGAAAGCCCATCCACTCGTCGCGATCTTCCTCGTGCACGGAGTAACGGCCTGCCGTGTCCAGCAGGATGCCCTCGGTCGTGAAGAACCAGTCGCAGTTGCGCGTGCCGCCCACGCCACGCACCGCCGCGCCGCCCTTGTCGGCGAACGGGAACTGCAGACCGGAATGGATCACCGCGCTGCTCTTGCCGGCGGCCGGGTTGCCGATCACGACGTACCAGGGCAGCTCGTACAAGGCCTCGTTGCCCGCCGCCTGGCCGATCTTGGACGTCTTGATGGTGCGCACGGCTTCGCTCATGCGCTCGCGCAGCACACTCGCGCCCGGCTTGTCGGCACTGGTGCCGGTGCGCGCCTGCTGCTCCAGGACGTCGCCCAGTTCGCGGTTGGCGCGGCGCGCCCGGCGCCTGCGCACGAGGGCGCCCAGGATCAGCAGGACCACCGTCACGGCCACCAGGATGCCGACCCAGAGCAGGGCGATCTCGGTCGTCTCGGCAAAGAGGAAGGCGATGACGACCAGGGCGATCCAGCCGATGATGAGATAGGTCTTCGGGTTGGACAGGACCTGCGAGCTCCAGTAACGGAACTCGCTGATACCGCTGGAGATGTTCGACAGGAAACCGAAGGGGTTACGCATGTTGGGCAGGCAGGCGACAGTGGTGGGCACCAGCACGCAGGCTGGTGTTCGGAATGGGGGCAGGCCGGCGGGGCAGGGTGGGCGCGCCAGCCGGGGAGGGCAACGGTTGCGGCGTCATGGCGCAGACCCCGCGTCGTTGCGTCGCATGACGCCGGGGCGGCGCAGCTCGACGTGGCCAAAGTCCATCATCTTCCAGCGACCACCCCAGGTCAGGCCCATCAGCTCGGCGGTCTCGCCGTACAGCGTGTAGCCGCGCATGGCCCAGGGGTCCTTTTCGGTGATCACGATGCGGCCTTCGCGCAGGAAAGCGACATCGGCCGCCAGGCCGTGCTGATGGTAGCTTTGGAAGGCGCGCGCGTTCGTGACATGCGCCCCGCGCGCCGCGAGTTCGTTCTGGCGTTCCGGCGAACGGTAGCCTTCGAGCAGCACCATCTCGTAGCCATGCCGCTCTTCCATGATCTGGAAGACGACGAGCAGGCGCTGGCGGAAGTCCGCGTCCAGAAGGTTCCAGTCCCGGCTTGCCCCGCCCAGGTTCGGCCGCACGCGCTCGACCTCGCGGGTGGTGAAGGCCTGTGGTGGCGGCGCGGCCGGCGGCACCAGGCGCTCGCCCGCCAGCAACGCGCTGATCCGCGGGTCCGTGCTGGCCGGCAACTCGACGTAATCGAATGTGTGGTTGTGTCGCAAAAAGAAAGCGGCGAGCGAGGGCAGGAGGATGACGGCGCCCACGGCCGCGACCTGCCACCGATACGTGCCGACAAAACCCGCGACCCCGCCAGCGCTGCGACGTGCGCTGCTGCCCACGCCGCAGGCCGTGCCGCGTGCCAGGCCCAGGCAGCGCGCGCACACGCTGGCCGCGCGCCGGCCCGCGTCGCGCGCACCTGCCGACACCGCGCGTCGCAGATCGGGAAAGACCACCATGGCGATCATGCCGACGGCGAGGAGGAAATAGACGGGGAGCAGCAGCAGCACGACGGTCTCTACAGGCAAGGCGTCATCTTTTGTTCTATTCGCTGACGATGCAAGTCTTAAACCGTCCGTTTGCGCGTCCATTCCTGAAAAATCGTAACGGAACGCAATATTCGTGAAGACGTCCTGCGGTATTCTCGCTCGGCTGACCCAGGCTGATCCCTGGCCTGTTTTGCAGGAACATTCATGGCTGACAAGGCTTCGAGCACGTCGTCCCAGGCGCCCAGCCTGCTGTCTTCCGCCACGGCGGCAGGCGCAGGCACCGCGGCATCCGGCACACGCATCCTGGCGAATCTGGAGGGCCGTGGCGCGCCGCCCGCCGCAGCCCCTTCCCGGTCGCGCGGGCGCTCGCCCAGCCTGGCCTGGGCGCTGTTGCTGGCCGGGCTGGTGCTGGCTGCGGGCGTCATGTGGGGACAATCGCAACGCGCGCAGTACACCGAGCCCGCACGCGCGCCCGAGCGTCTGGTGGAAGGGACGGCGTGGATGCCGTCCGCGCCCGTGGCCGCGGAAGGCGATGCGGTGGATTCGCGTGCCGCCGTCATCGTCGATGACGAGGCCGCGCGCGCCGTGGGCGCCGATGCCAACCCCCTGGCCGCCCTGACATTGCCCGGCCCGGCATCCGGGCCCCAGGTACCCGCGCAAGATGCCGCCGCGCGGCTGCAGGCCCTGATGGAATCCGACACGGCCCGTCCCGTGCCCCCGGCAGGACGACCAGGCCCCGCGCGATCGGGTGCAGGCGCGGCCCGCTCGACGCCGCCGCGGGCCGACACTGAGTCCCGGGCAGAGCGGGATCCGGACGAGGCGCTGCTGTCGGCCTTGCTGGCGCTGCAGGCCATGCCCGACCCCGCCCGTCCCGCTGCCACGCTGGCGATGCGCTCGCTGCCCGGCCTGGATCTGGCCGAGCGGCTCGACGCCTGCCGCGAGCTTGGCTTTCTGCGGGGCGAGCAGTGCCGGCTCCAGGTGTGTGCCGGTCAGTGGGGGCTGACGCCGGAGTGCCCGACGGCACAGGCCGCGGTGACGCCCTGAGTGTGCCAGGCCATCATCAGGGCAGCGAGATCGTGAGGTGCGCCGCGCGCGGCCCAAGCTCCACGATGCCCTGATACCCCGCCATCGCACCGTGCATTTCCTGCTGCAGGATGTGCGACATCCCCAGATATCCCAACAATCCGACAAGGGCGAACACCGCTGCGATGCTCCAGAGCGGGACGTCGCGCTTGAGCGTGTGCGCGACCTGGTCGGGCAGGGGCCAGTGCGGCGCAAAGCCCGCGCGCTTGCCGCGCAAGAGGGCGATCTCGTCACCCAGGCGGGCCGTTAGGTAGCCGAGCTTTTCCTGGCCTTCGATCAGGTACTTGCCCTGGAACCCCAGCAGCAGGCACATGTAGAACACTTCCAGCGACTGCAGGCGGGCTGCGCCCTGCGCTCGCAGTTCTTCCAGGCGATGGAAGAAGTTTTCGCCTGCCAGCTGGTCGCCGAAGAGCGTGAGCTGCAGCGGTTGCAGCATCCAGGCGTCGCGGATCGCAAAGGGCGAATTCAGCACCGTTTCGTCCACCGCGGCGCAAAAGGCGTATTTGGTGGCGTAGATGTCCTCCGCCGGGAAGTCCAGTTTGCGCGCCTGGCGCTCGTAGTCGGCAAGGAACTGCTGGACCCGGGCGGAAAACGCCGCGGCGTCGGTGGGTTCCTGTCCCTGCTTGATCAGGAACAGCATCAGGAAGCCGTCGTACAGCAGGTCCAGCAGCGAGTGCGCGGGCCGGCTGGCATGAAAGGCCGCCGCAGCGGGCGGCAGGGTGGCATTGCCGGCAAGCAGCGAAGGGGAGGCGTCGGTCATGGCGGCTCGTGATCAGCGGGTGACGGCGATGAGTTCCAGCCGGAGCTCGGGCAGGCCGGCTGGCGCGTAGATGGCCACGCTCTGCGCCTGCAGCATGCGCTCGTACAGCGAGCCGCGCGGCTGCAGCGCGAAGTAGCAGGCGCCAGGCTTGACCGGCACGGCCGGTGGCACCTGGGGCGTGTAGGCCAGCGACACCCCCGGCATGGCGGACAGCACGAGCTTGTCCACGTCTTCGGGCGCACCCACCTTGAAGCGCACGGGCACGGTTTCCGCGAGCTCGCTGGCGGGCAGGGCGGCCGTCACGCTCAGGAAGAAGGCGGTCTTCTCGTCGACCTTGCCCGAGTCGATGTGGCCCTGGTGGAACGAGGGTCGGACTTCGTCCAGGTGGATCGCGAAGTAGCGCGTGGAGATGACGGTGTCCAGCAGTTCGCGCAGGATGTGATCCAGGCGCTCGAAGCCCTCGGAGGGCGCATCGTGCTGATAGGCCGGCAGGTCGGCCAGCGTGTACTCCTTGGAAAAGGTCATCAGCGCACCGGCCAGGCGCAGCATCTCCTGGTACAGGCGTTCCGGATGCAGCTGCGGGTGGCGCCACAGGTGCGACAGCGCCGCATAGGCTTCGTTGGCGGTATGCAGCAACCAGAACGAGGCCACGTCGCCCGAGCGGAACTCGATGATGTTCTTGCTCGGCTCGCGATGAAAGCCGTACAGCGCGTTGACCTTGGCCTGCAGGCCGTCCAGCAGGCGGCGCAGGCGCTCGTGCAGCACGTGCGAGGCGCCGATCGCCATGCTGGGCGGCACGAAGCTGTCGTCCAGCGCATAGCCCGCATTGGCCGTGCGGCGCACGCGCGCCACCGGGATGGTGAGCAGGTGATCGCGCGGCTCGTGCGCGGCGAGCAGGCGCACGTTCTTGCTCAGGAACGCGAGTTCGGCGGTGCTGGCCTGCGTGAAGAGATCCGGAGCGGCGCGCGTGTCGCTCGCATAGCGGCTCTCGAAGCCCGCGCCCTGTTCGGGGCTGCGGTAGTTGCCGCCGATGTCCTTGACCGGGTGCAGGGCCAGATAGAACACGGATTCGCTCACGCCATCCAGGCTGTCCAGCGACACCGGCGGTGGCGGGGCGTCGAACTGGGGCGCGTCCAGGATCTCGCCGTCGGGAAATACTGCTGCGACGCTCGTGGCCCGCAACATGCCATTGGCCAGCGCGGCGGTGTCGAATTCGATGCTGCGAATGCCCCAGCTGTACGGATGCAGCGCCCGCGCCATGTGGGCCAACCGCGCCTCGTGATAGGCGTCCTGACGCTGAAAATGCTGCGGCCGCAGAAACAGGCCTTCACCCCAGAGGATTTTTGCGGATTGACTCACGTGATTCTTGGCTCGTGGTTCGTCATGGGCGGCGCAGGGCGCCGAGCGAGGTCATGCAGGGCACATCACCGGGGGCACACGACGCCGGACAGGCGGGCAGGGTCGTAGTCCGGTGCACCCGGAAGTTTTACGACCTGACCCTGCACGACGGTCATGGCGCACGCATGCATGGCGATCGCGATGCCCGAACGCTCGACGTCCTCGAGCAGGAATGCCTGCTTCCAGCGCCCCGGGGCCGGGTTGAAGAACATGCCGGCAACGCCGATGGCCACCGCCTCGCGCGGCACCTGCTCGACGTTTCGATAGCGCTGGCCGGGCGTCAGGGTGATATCGCGTACCGCCAGAATGCCTGCGCCCGGCGCAGCACCACTGGCGTCCAGCAGTGTGGCCATGGGCGCCCGCATAAACCCCTCAACATCCTGCAAATAGTAAATTTTCGTCACGAGGGCAAGGGCCTGGCCGCCATTCGCATTCAAATTGTTTCCAGCTTCCAGGCCGAGGTCCACCTTGATGGGCCCCGTGGCAGGCTTCTTCATGCCGGTCATTTCCAGCGCCGAGTTCGCCAGGCCGGCGACGGCACCGACGGCACCCGCTGCCGCGCAACCCGCGACCAGCGCGGCGCTCAGCAGTACGGCAAGGACGCGGACGGGAAGGATCAATCGATGTGTCGGTGACATAGGCCGGTGATACGCGAATCGTGTGAACAATATACCGACGCGTTCTGGCGCATCGCAATAAATGTTGCCGTTACATCACGAAATTCAGTGTCGCAACGTACTTACGTATCGTTGTTGAAATACGACCCGTCAGTTACACGAGACCCTCGCGGGCCAATGCCTCCATGCTCGTATCCCGACTCGCACCACTCGCTGGCGCCCTGGCGCTTCTCGCTGGCTGTGCCACCACGCAGCCGCAAAGCGACGCCGCCTATGCCCAGGCCATCGAAGCGGCCCAGCGCAGCTACACCCAGGGCCAGGCAGACCAGGCGCTGGCCAGCCTGGAAGACATCGCCAGACGCAATCCCACGCGCGGCGAACCCTGGGCCTACATTGCCCGCATCCGCTTCGATCAGGAAAAGTACGGCGAAGCCATCGTGGCCGCCGACGAATCGCTGAGCCGGGAGCCCGACAACGTGGTGGCCAAGTCGGTGCGCGTGGTGGGCGGCATGCGCGTCGCGCTGCGCTCGCTGGGCGACCTGCGCCAGGACCCGGAGCTTGCCAGCGGCGCCCGCGGCGAAGCGCTGGTGCTGGCCAACGCCCTGCGCGAGTCGCTGGGCCAGGAAGACCTTTTCCCCGAACGCAAGGTGGCCGAGCCGCCACGCCGCCCTGCGCGGCCCGCACGCTCGGCGAGCCCGCCTCGCGCGCCGGCCGCAGCCGCCGACCCCGCGCC